>JAABUN010006411.1_pt1 | contig 13586 bp, 13 predicted proteins | sample 5559311 | NCBI WGS metagenome assembly JAABUN01 (sample SAMN10711877, study PRJNA513370) | rock metagenome | isolation source: Antarctica rocks | place: Antarctica: Victoria Land, Siegfried Peak sud | reverse complement strand
CTAAACTATTGAAAATAATGGAGCCGGTGAACGGATTTGAACCGCCGACATTCTGATTACAAATCAATACTCAACTGTTTTCCTTCCTTTTCCTGAACTTTCATAATAAAACTAAACTACCGTTTTACAAAGAGTTATGCTAACATAATCTATCTTAATTTTTCAACAGCAATCTGCAACTATCAATCAAAGGTGTGAGTCAAGGTGTGAGTAAAATGGAAAAAGCAACATCAAAAAATACTAGGGATTGGGGCATCATCCAGAAAAAAGACAAAGATGAAAATTCAGTTTGGTATGCCCGGATTACCAGAATTGACGGCAACGGAAAGAAAAAGCAATACACGGCAAGAGCCGAAAGCAAAAGCCACGCAAGGCGATTGCGTGATGAATTAGCTGAAAAATACGCTGATAACGGCGAAAGCGCGATTGAAGGATCGAAAATGACCTTTCGAGAGTTTGCCGAAGATTATAAAAACCGCAAACTTATACCGGCGAAATATCACCAAAACCGAAAAGTTGCCGGACTACGCTCTTATAAAACGCCTTTGAATTTTCTCAATAATTTACTCTCTTATTTTGGAACAAAGCGAATTAAAGAAATTAAGCCTGCCGATATTGAAAGATTTAAGCAAAAGCGTTTAGACGATCCGATAAAAACCGAGAAGAAAAACGAAAAAGGTGTAAAGGAAACGATTGAACGACCACGCGCCATTGCCAGCGTTAATAGAGAACTTGCCTTGCTCCGGGCAATGCTGAATGACGCTGTTTATAACGGTTGGCTTGTTCGTTCACCTTTTCTTAATGCGAAAGGCTTGGTTAGTCTTGCTGATGAAGTAAAGCGGGAAAGAGTCTTAACCTTTGAAGAAGAAAACAGACTTCTCAATGCTTGTAGTGAATTTATTACGCTTACTTATGAGCGAAGTGGAAAGAAGATTACGGCGAAAGCGAAAAGTAACCGCGAACATTTACGACCAATAATTATTACGGCTTTGGATACCGCGATGCGTTTTGGTGAGCTTCTTAAACTATGTTGGTGTGATGTTGATCTAAATAGTCGAACAATCAATGTTGTGGCTTTTAATACCAAAACCGCAAAAGCGCGAACGGTTGGAATGACGCAGAGAGTTTATGATGAACTCACACGCCTTTGGGAACAATCGCCGAAAGATTCGGATGGGCTTGTGTTTGGAGTTAAAGATAATGTGACGCGATCTTTCACTTCGGCTTGCCGTGATGCCAAGATTGAAGGTTTTCGCTTTCACGATTGCAGGCATACGGCAATAACTCGAATGATTCAAGCCGGGCTTTCGCCGATGGAAGTAATGAAAGTTTCCGGTCATACTCAAATGAATACTTTTGCCAGATATGTAAATCCGAACACTCAAGCAGTAACAAGAATTGCAGATGTTTTGTCGGCTTATCAATTGCAGGCAAATTCAGAATTAGTAAGCGAATCGGTAAATTGATGATTTTACGATTTTAGTATGGAACAAAGCGAAGAAGAACTTGAAAAACTGGCTTGGGAAGTTTATGCAGAAGTGTTGAAAGGCATTGAAATTCCTGACTATGCGTCAATACAGAGAAACGACGACGGAACTTTTTCGTGTATGTTGAGATTATCTTATAAAGAAATCGGATCGAGCTATGTTTTCTTTAAGCCAAGTATTGTAATACTTAAAGATTTATTGCAAATATCAAAGGGCGATAAAAAAATGCCTGTAGAATTTGGAAAAAGTTTAGATCATAGTTTTGCCGTGATGTTCGCCTATTTGTTTCTAAAAAATTTCTTTGCAGAGATGAAAGAAACCATAGAAAACTTACAAGAAATTCCGTTCCTTTTGCCTCAGTTATTGATGAATGAAATAACAGATAACGAAAATGAACATAAAAAATTCAGATCGGAGCAATCAAAGAAAAATCTTGAAAAATTTTTTGAAAGTCGAAAACAAAGAGTTAAGAAAAGAATAGAAGATGAAATTCAAAGGGCTGAAAAACCAAAACAACCTGTTATGCATTTGATTGACTTTTTTTACAAAGGTTTATTGCCGAAGTGGGAGAATGCAAAGGACTGTTATAAAAAAATTAAAAACTTGGGTAATTGGGAAAAGATGATTGCTGTCAGTTTTGATGATCTTCCCAAAGATTTACTTCTGCGATTAGGTGATCCAGATACGTATCTTGCAATGCCTTCAAGTATTGCTTTGGAACACTCGGCAAGAATATGTGGAATAAAGCCCAATTCTGTTGGATTAAGAGCTTTGCAGAAATATTTACAGCAAAGCCGCGAGTGGATTAAAGAAAATGGAGACGAAAAGGCGGATAATGAAGCTAAGAAATACATTAATAAAGCATTTAGGGAAGTGATTGCCAGTTTTACTGTTGCTGATGCATTCAACGAAGAAAATTTTCCATTTGAAAAATATTCATTGATGCACCAAATAATTGCTGAAGAACAGGGCGACACTATAAAAAAATTTATTGCTGAAGTTAAATCTGAAAATAAGAGTGAAAGTGATGAACAAGAGGAAAATGACGCTATTCACTAAAAAGTTATGATTTTGATGAACATATAAATTTTTCTCTGATTCGTATATCCAAACTCAATATTTTGTTTTCATATTCCGTGAATGGTAGTTCAAGCCATTCACGGATTTTTTATGGAGACAAAAGATGATAACTGAAAACAACAAAGAAAGATTTGATCGAAAAAGCGCGGCGAATTATTGCGGCGTTAGTGTAATCACGATTGACCGGGCGTTGTCGAAAAACAAAATTTCTCATTTTCGGATTGGTCGGCGCGTGGTTTTTGATAAGCGGCATCTTGACGAATTTCTTAACAGTAATGAATGTAAGGCGCGAAATTAAACCGAGAAGAATGTTTGATACTGTCGGCATATCAAAAACCTTTGCGCGTTCGCCAGATGTTGATTTGCTTGTAAGAAACGGCTGTCAACCGTTTTTCAGTAAATATGACGGCGAACCTTATAAGCTCGCCTTAAACGGCGAGGTTGGCGCAAAAGAGCCACGTTTAACTATCTCCAAATCTCCGAAAGGATTTTGGATAATTAAATCTGAGGTTTCAATTGGTGCTTGGATGTTTGGATCGAACATATTTTTACCAGATGAAAATGATATGAAACAGTTTTTCCCAATGCTTTCGGATTTTGTTCGGTATAAAACCGGCATTAATTTTGATGCCCGGCGCGAACGTGTAACACGCGCCGATCCGACTAGAGATTTTCAGATTGGAGAAAGCAAAGTTTTGAGCATTCTTAAAGAATTGGGTAATGTCGAAATACCAAAATACAATCGCAAACTCATCAATAACACCGGCGTTTATTTTGAGAACAAAGGCAAAACCAAAAACAAAAAGTATTCGATTTACAGCAAATATCACGATTTGTTGGATAAAAAGGCTGATGAAACCGAAATAGAGTTAGCCAAAGGGATTCTTCGATTTGGCATAGAACACAAAGACAATCGAGCAGTTACTAATTTGTCGAAATCTTTGAAATTACCTAATCACAATGCCAATCAAGTTTTAACTTCTAAAGTATCGGAAAAGATTATTTCAGATGCGATGAATCTTTTTGCCTTTGAAGCTCTCATTAACCGAGATGATTCAACGCTTGAAAAATTGGCTCAAACCTTTGATTCGTCAAAGCCTCTCACTTTAGCCGGACATCTTTTGTATAAAGCAAAATTCGGGCTTGATTACGGAAAACTTCCGTTTATCAATCTCTCGGAAGACACGATCAAAAAGTATGAGCGTGAATGCGCGAAAACAGGCATTTTATCCTTAGAGTAATTACTAAGGATAAACCGGGCGGATTTGCGCTTTGGATTGATTTGAACATTACGGAAACAAACGGAAGTGGGCGCGGCGGTACGAATCTGAAAAACTGAAAAATAAATCAGTTTGAGAACCTTACAAAACCTAACATTTTGCCGGTAAAAATGCTGATAAGCGCAGGACATTAAAAAGTGCAATAGATGAAAGAACTAACAATTGAGAAATTTACATTGCAGACAATCGCCGACGCTGCGAAAGGCACTGATATTGAAGCGGTGCGTTCGTTGCTGTCTTTTGCTTCCGGCGCGATTCTCGAGGTTGCGGGTAAGGTGCGAAAGGTTGTCAAACGCGACAATCAACTAAAGTTAGTGATAGAACCCGGCGACGTTTGCGGCTTTATTGTTTTCGCCGATTGTTTGAGCGATGCCGAAACAGTGAAAAACGCAATGATTCGCAAAGGCTCAACAGTGGCGATCAAAGGCAATCTGCAATCATTCGGCTGGTCGGCGGTCTGTCTGACTGATTGCCGATTGCGAAAACCTGAGGAAACCTGAAATTTCTCACGCGACGAAATTCTCAAAAACAATGAAAATAATATGACGGAATAAAGACGAAACGGCAAAATAACAGGTTTATAACAGGAAAGAAATAGGAAACAGTGACGGCGATCATATTAGAAAATATTATAAAAATTAGAGCAAATCTAACGAGATGGAAACGAGAAAATTAACTTAGAAATGACTTAGAAAAGTGGACAAATTAGACACGATAAAAAAGAGATTTACAGTGATGGAACAGTGACGAAACAGTGAAAAGTTCGCGTCAAAAAGAAACCTTGTAAAACCTTAGAATTTTAGATAAATAAATCAATTTTAGCTATTTGTGAGAACCTTACGAAACCTCACATTTTGAGCTTGATTTCTTGAAGTATATTTCAAGTTTGAGCTGTTAAGAATTGCTAAGGTTTTCAGAAAAATAACGAGATGAAAACGAGACACAATTACTAATATTAGCATGCAACAATTGAAAAATACAGAGATATTACAGAGAAACATCGCCGTTTTACCAATAATTAGAAAAGCGTGGCAATGAAAAATGTGTAGCACAAAAAACGGACGTCGAAAAACGCATAAAAGCCAATGTTTATCGGCATTTCACTGTAAACATATGGTAAAAACAACCTGAAAAACAGTGAAAATAACCTAAAAAACAGTGAAAACTGTCAAAAATCAACGATTATGGCTTATGAAAAGCGCGGAAACAGTATTTATTTTTATAAAAAGGAACGCGAAGGCAAGCGCGTTGTCTCTAAATACTACGGTAAAGGCGAGCTTGCTTCGTTGATCGTTCAAATGGATGAAATTGAAGCCGATAGCAAAGAATATAAACGATTCGAGGAACAGCAACGCCGTGAAAAAGCAGAAAAGTTTGAAAGGGAAATTGCCGAAATTGAAAACGCCTTCAATGAACTGATAACCGCGCATTTACTTGTCAACGGCTACCATCAAACCGGCAGCCGCGAATGGAGAAAAAAAAGAAATGGCAGAAGATAAATTGACCAAACCAGATCAAGCAGAAAAAACCTTAAGTGAGATTATTGCCGCGACGAGCAAGAAGAATCCGAAAGAAGAAGACATTCAAACTTTGCGCCGAATGATGAAGGAAGATGCAAGTATCTGGCAAATGTATGGCGATTGGGCGCACCAATGTGAATTGATGATTTCGAGAGATTATTTTGAAGCGAACGAGTTTCTAACTGAAACTGTCGAAAGGAAATTGAGAGATTTGCGCAACGAACTGAATTGGGAAACTGCTACTGTTCTTGAAAAGCTGCTAATTCGGCAAATTTGCATAACTTGGCTACGGTTGTATTACGTTGAAAGACAGCATCACCAGGCGACAACCGGAAGTCATTCTTTAACATCCGGCATTTATTGGGACAAGCGATTGAGCGAAGTGCAAAAGCGGCATCTCAAAGCAATTGAATCACTGGCAAAGGTGCGAAAAATGACGGCGCAAACGGCAAAATTTGAAACGGCGGCAACCAAAGCAAGATCGGCGCAAACTCTTAATTCGATAAAAATTCTTGAGGCTATGACGAAATCAAACAATTAAGATTTGTGTCATAAGTGATTTTTAACCATATTTATGGGCTTTGTGTCTAAAGTCGGTTTTGAGACGAACTTTTGAGACAAGGTTAAGCGGATTTGAGACAGGGAGTAAAATATGACATCAAAAAAAGATGAACAGCCATTGTATATCGTTATAGATAACTCAATGCTGATTTATCGGATAGAACGATATGACGAACAAAAAAATATAGCGGGTTTAACCCTCTATAAAAATCTCAAGGATTTTACAGAGGGCAACCCGCTCAAAAAGATAGACGTTGCCGAATGGCAATGACTAATCTTTAGCCATTTCGTCAAGATTGTTCCCGGTTTTATTGTCAGGGCGTGAGCGTATATGCTCTTTAGCGTGTTCAGAGCCTTTGACGTAAACTGCATCAATTTGACCGCGCTTGGTCATATTTATTGCCGTTTCAATAGGTGTAAACGAGCTATTGCCCTTTAAAAGCACCCCTGAAATATTGTTTTTTGAATCTTGCTTTGAATCAAGAATTTTCTTACCTTTACCTTTCATTGTTTGCATTTCCTTGCTCTCACGAGCGTCAAAAGTTGAAGTTGACACAGGAAACAAACATCAGGCATACTAAAAATGGTATACCGCCTGTTTGCGTCCTGTGCAAACATATTAGTTAAGCGTCTTGTTCCGAATAAACAAGACGCTTTTTATTTTCCCTCATAAGTGCCTTTAAAGTCAACATTTACACAATATGTTGTGCTTTCTGAAATTTCTTACACAATTTTTTTCCAAAATTCCGGTTTGATTTCCAACTCAAACATTGATTGATTCAAAACGCAGATATTGTGCTAAGTCTTGGCTAGGTTGAAGTTTAATTTTCTCCGATTCCGTTCATAAACACGTCAACATAATTCAAAATCTTACCGGTAATTCTTGCAATAATAGTTTTGCGTTCCAGAATTTTCGGTTTTGTTTCAAGCAAATTTATGATTGTATCGGGCAAAGGTTTTCTTTCGGTGAAAAGATAATCGCCAATGATTGCATTTACTTTTTCGGGCGGAATGTTTTCTTCACGGCAGAGATTTTCAAAGGCTTCTTTTTGTTTGCGATTCCAGAAGCCGTTAAATTCATCGGTGATTGTGTCTTCGTCGGAAACTTCCGGCAGATTTTTATCAATAAACTCTAAAATCAATTCTCGTTTGCTTCTAAGCTGCACATCACCGGCGAGAAGTTCGGAAATTCGTTTGTTGATTCTTTCTTTTTCTTCTGGAGTCGCTTTGTTGTAATTGGCGAGTAATCGCAGAATATAGGCAACATTTATTTCGTCGCGGTGGATTAGTTCCAACTCAAAATCAACATCTTCCAGAATCGAAACCTTTTCTTTGCTGCGGTCACTTCTTACTTTATCGTAAAGGTCGAGATATTTGCTTTTGTAATCTTCAAAATCCTGTTCGGACATATTGAGATCGTCAAAGCTAAAATCGGCAAAGGTTGTTAAGACGTTTTTGACGCGCAGGACTTCGCGGAAAGATTTGATAAATTTTAGTTCATCGTCTTCGGTTTGCAGATCATTCACGCTGTCAATTGTTGGCGCGATTGATTCGAGTTCCTTAACCGCTTTGTTAAAAATTTCAACATAATCTTCAATCGGCTTCATTATGATTACGTCTATCGCGTCTTTGTTGGAAAAGAGTGTGATAGCTTCATCGGTTGCCTTTTTTAGATTACGGAAAACAACAATGTTGCCCTGTGATTTCTGCTCGTTGATTATTCGATTGGTGCGGGAATAGGCTTGAATAAGACCGTGATAGCGCAGGTTTTTATCAACAAAGAGCGTGTTGAGTGCCAAAGCGTCAAAACCCGTCAGAAACATATTAACGACTAGAAGAAGATCAACTTCGCGGTTTTTCACGCGCCGCGCCAGATCGTTGTAATAGTTATAAAAAGATTGGCTGTCTTTGGTCGTAAATTTCGTGTTGTGAATCTCGTTATAATCGCCGATAAATTCTTCTAACTTGTCGCGTGTGTGCGATGTTTCGGCGGTTGGTTCGGAATCATTTCCTAGAAATTCATCATCATCAAAACTCATAAAGCCGCTTGCGTCTGCGTCGTCTTCGTTTGTGCCGTATGAAAAGATGGTGGCAATTTTTAGATGATGTTCACCGGCTTCTTTTTTGGCTTTGAGTAAATCGTAATACTTGATTAAGGTTTTGACGTTGGAAACACACATCATCGCTGTAAAAGTTCGGTTGTGTGTTTTGCGGTTATGATTGGCAATGACATAATCGGCGATTTTTTCGAGGCGTTCGGGCGATTCTAAAAGCTCGCTGGTGTCTATGTCTTCGACGTTTATATCGAGATTCGTTTTACTGTCTTCTTTCTGCTTATAGCGTCCGACATATTCGACGGAAAACTTCAAAACATTTTCATCTCTGATTGCGTCGGTAATAACGTATTTATGCAGGCATTCGTCAAAAAGCTCGGTGGTCGTGCGTTTGCCTAAATCGTTTCTGACGGCATTTTCGGCAAAGATCGGCGTTCCGGTAAAGCCGAACATTTGCACATTGTTGAAAAAGTCTTTGATTCGCTTGTGTGTCGCTCCGAACTGGCTGCGGTGGCATTCGTCAAAGATAAAGACCATCTTTTTATCTTTGAGCAATTCCATCCGGTCGAAATGCCGTCCTTTTTTGATGGCGTTATCGAGTTTTTGAATTGTCGTCACGATCAACGGCGTGTTGTCGGAAAATTGTTTGACAAGTGCCGTTGTGTTAGTTGTGCCGTCAATACTGCCTTCGGAAAAGCTGTTAAATTCTTTCGTGGTTTGGTAATCCAAATCTTTTCGATCAACCACGAAAACGACTTTGTGAATATTCGGCATTTTCGTCAAAATTTGGCTTGCCTTAAAAGATGTGAGCGTTTTGCCGCTCCCGGTCGTGTGCCAGATGTAACCGTTACGCACGCTGTTTTTCACGCGGTCAATAATCGCTTCGGTGGCGTAATACTGATACGGGCGCAAAACCATCAAGATTTTCGCGGTTTCATTCAAAACCGTGTAGCGGCAAACCATTTTCGAGATGTGGCAAGGCTCTAAGAAAACATTGGCGAACTTTTCCAGGTTCGTAATTTTATTGTTTTCTTCATCGCTCCAGTAAAATGTTTGCTTGAAAGATTGGTTTTTATTGTTGGCGTAATATTTTGTATTTACGCCGTTGCTGATAACGAAAATCTGAACGTAATTAAAAAGCGCGTATGAAGCGGCGTAAGAATGCCGTTGATAGCGGTTTGTCTGGTTAAAGGCTTCTTTTAATTCAAGACCGCGCCGTTTTAGTTCGATCTGGACAAGCGGCAAACCGTTAATCAAAATCGTTACGTCATAACGATTTTTATATTTGCCTTCTATCGTAACTTGCTGCGTAACCTGAAATTGATTTTGACACCAATTTTCAACGTCAATAAATTCAAGATAACCGCTTTGCCCGTTATCTTTGGTGTATTGCATTTTATCGCGCAAAATCTTGGCGCGGTCAAAGACATTGCCTTTATTGAGATGATTCAAAACCTTTGCAAATTCGGTTTCGGAGAGCGTTATATTATTGTGCTTTTCGAGTTGAGATTTAAGATTTACGAGCAAATCCTTTTCGTCTTTGATCGTAACTTTGCCGTAACCCAAATTAACGAGTTGAGCGACTAAATTATCTTCTAAAACTTGTTCGGGCTGTGTGGGCATAATCTTAGATAAACATCTTCTGTAATAAGCCTTTTTTGTATTCTTTCGTTTTTTCCAACTGCTGATTTACGAGATTTATTTTGTCGTCAATAGCAGAAAGGAAATCGGCAATTTTAGTTTGTTCGGTAATACAAGGCAATTTGATTTCAAATCCTCTAACCGTTTGGGCATTCAAATTTCCTTGCGTTCCTGTCATAACAAACTTTGTCGTTCGGCTTTGAAATTGAACTAATGAATAGTAAATAAATTCGACATTTATTTCTTTTTTAAGAATCAGGTTTAATACTGCTTGTGATGTAGCTAATGGAATTTTACTTATTGAAACAAAACCTACTGAAGCATACATAGAATAAATAATCGTATTCATAGGAATAATCCAAGATGACGAGTTTTCTAATCCTAATTTAGAGATGTTTTTAGATGTATATCTCAAATATTTGCCTTGCGTTGTTATATCGCTGATTGCCAAAAAGGGAATATCTCCATCATAATACTCACTTTTTGTTGAAGTTGGCGTTCCTCCGCTTTTTGCTACTTCGCATATTTCGCCCAATTTCTTTTCTTCCCAATCCGTAAAATCGTTTTCGTTGTCATCTTTGAAGCGAATTTCCTGATTAAAGATTTTCTGCATCACGCCTTTTTTGTATTGCTCCAAAAGGTCTTTTTTCTTGGTGAGTTGCTGAATCTTTTCATCTACTGCCGTGAGAAACGCGGCGATTTTTTGTTGTTCGGGGAGTGAGGGGAAACTTACACCAACTTTTCCAACTTCTTCTTGTCCAATGGTTGTCATAGTAGTGGTTTTTCCACCTGCAACCAATTGTTTTCTTGCTGTTGACGTTTTTAGCAAATAAGCCAAGAACTTTGGAGAAATTTCTTTTGTGTCTGGTCGCATTCGTATAATGTGACCATCAAATGTTATGTCGTTTGCGTAGCTTAAATTAACATTTGAATGCGCTATGCCTTCCTTTACCAACGACGAGCGAGTAAAAAAAATATCTCCAAACTCTACTTTGTTTTTTTTGAATTCTTTTTCTTCTATATTAACCAAAGTCAAGGTATTTATATCAATCGAATCACCAACATACATATCCTTTACATTGATAAGTTTATAGCCTTTTCCAACTTTTCTAGGATCATTAAATACTCCGTTGCTAAATCCATTAATGCTCAAATTTCTCAAATTATTGGAAGCCCAATCATCATCAAATTCAGGAAAACGCAAAGTTGGAGCATTTTTATTTTGTGTCGTCATAAATTAAAAGGGCGTTGAGATATTTAATTGTCGGCAATAATCGGCGATGGTTTTATCGGTTTCGTTTATTGAGTTTTCCAAAGTTTTCAATTTATCGGCGATCAAATCCAGATCAATGCTGTCTTCGGCTTCAAAAGTGTCAACATAGCGCGGAATATTTAAGTTGTAATCGTTTTCTTTGACTTCGGCGAGTGTTGCCAGACGACTGTATTTATCTTCCGCGGTTCGATTGCGAAAAGTGTCAATAATCTTTTCAATGTCCGCATCGCGCAAATAATTTTGATTGCCTGTTTTTACAAAATGCCGGCTCGCATCAATAAACAAAATACTGTCGGGATTTTCGCGGCACGTCTTGAAAACCAAAATACAAGTCGGAATGCTTGTGCCGTAAAAGATATTCGCGGGCAAACCGATCACGGCATCGAGATAATTGCGGTCTTCGATTAGATATTGCCGAATATGACCTTCCGCGCCGCCGCGAAACAAAACGCCGTGCGGCACGACAACCGCCATTGTGCCGTTGTCCGCGAGATGGTGAACCATATGTTGGATAAAAGCAAAATCGGCTTTTGAACCCGGCGCGAGTCTTCCGTATTGACTAAAACGATCATCGCCCAAATGCAAAGGACTTGCCGACCATTGCGCCGAAAACGGCGGATTAGCAACAATCGCTTCGGAGCGTAAATCAAAATGCTGCGGATGTTCTAAACTGTCTTCCTGTTTAATATCGAATTTCTGATAATGAACACCGTGCAAAATCATATTCATCCGCGCCAGATTGTAAGTTGTGCGGTTTAATTCCTGCCCGTAAAATTTGCCGACTTCCGAAACTTCTCTCGCAACACGCAAAAGCAAAGAACCCGAACCGCACGTCGGATCATAAACCGTTTTCAGTTTTGTTTTGCCGGTCGTCACGATTTTCGCCAAAACCTTGCTGACTTCCTGCGGCGTGTAAAATTCTCCGGCTTTCTTCCCCGCGCCGCTCGCAAATTGTCCGATAAGATATTCGTAAGCATCGCCCAAAACATCGCGGCTTTGGTCTTCAAGGTAAAAATCAATCTTGTCGAGATGCGCCAAAACTTTGGCAATAATCGAATTTTTCGCCGCTTCGGTGCGTCCGAGCTTCGTGCTGGTCAAATCCAAATCTTCAAACAAATTATCAAAATCGTCTTCGCTGTCCGTTCCCATCGTGCTTTGCTCGATGTTGTTCAAAATAGCCGCTAAATCTTCCAAGATAAAATTGCTTTTCGTTTCGGCTTCATCGTCTAACGCTTCGGCATTACCACGCCGGGCGATTGCGCTAAACAATTCCGAAGGCTTTAAGAAATAACCTAATTCAGCAAGACTTTCTTCTTTGACCGCTTCTAAAAGTTCCTTGCCGTCTGCGGTGTTTTCGTTTATGTTTTGGTAGCTGATTTCATCCGCTTCCAAAATCGAGTTGGCAAACAAATTCATCCGCTCGGAAAGATATTTGTAGAAAATAAATCCCAAAATATAATCCCGAAATTCATCCGCATTCATCTTGCCGCGCAAGGTGTTGGCAATATTCCAAAGCTGTATTTCAAGCTGTTTTTTTTGATCTTCTGACATTTTGTTTTGTTAGGCTTAAATAATCCTTTAGTTAAATAGGTTAATGAGCTTTGAGACTTTGAGTTTTTGAGAAAATGAACTTGCCTAAGTTCTAATTCACTTTATCTTCTTTCATCGGTCTTCCGGGCTTCCGATCTATACCTTCAAGCCGCTTAACTTCACTTTCCAAGATAAAGTTATCGCGTCCGACTTTTTCAGCTTTTATCACGCCGTCTAAAATCATTCGTCGGATTCTTGAAGGAACAACATTTAATCTTTCGGCGGTTTGTTTTGTCGTCAAATATCCTTTCATCATAGCCAATTTATAACACAGAAAAAAATATCACGCAAGAGTGTGAAAATCACAGTTTTTGACTTGATTAAATAGCACGCTAGAGTTATAATTATTCTTAGTTGGAAACAACTTATCTTAACTTTTACGGAGTAACAAAAATGATTCGATTAACCACAGAAAACACAGTCAAAGCGGTTGCCAAATGCAAACAACTAAAACCGCACGTCAAATTTATCAAAGATCGTCTGTTTGCCGTTCAATCGGCGAATAACTCAAATGTCTATCACGTTTCTTTCGATGTAAAGAACGGCGAGAAGTTCGGGCAATGCGAATGTAAAGCAGCAGAAAAAGGATTGGTTTGCTATCACATCATAGCAGGCGCAACGGCGAATATTTACCGGCAATCCTTGAAAACAACGAAATAACAACGAAAGGCTTTCCTAAACCGCAAAGCTAGGAAAGCCTTTCTAAACCCAATCAATAAAAATTAACTGGAGTAACAATGAACAATTTAACACAAACCCAAAAGGACGCGAAACAAGCGTATCTCGACCGACAGCAAGCCGAAATGCTAACCATTTATCAAAACGCCGATCAAGACGAAAGAAAAGCGGTTATTAAGCAAATAGATTCATTTATTGAGATTGTGCCGAAAGAAGCAAAAACCTTCTGGCTAAAATTTCGCTGCAAACTCGAAAGATTGAATGACTCAATGGAAAAACTAGGAAAATTTAAGGAATTTTTTTCAAAGGTGTGAGTAAAGGTGTGAGTAAAATAAAAGAGCATCTTTTTAGATGCTCTAAACTATTGAAAATAATGGAGCCGGTGAACGGATTTGAACCGCCGACATTCTGATTACAAATCA
>JAABUN010006410.1_pt1 | contig 13590 bp, 16 predicted proteins | sample 5559311 | NCBI WGS metagenome assembly JAABUN01 (sample SAMN10711877, study PRJNA513370) | rock metagenome | isolation source: Antarctica rocks | place: Antarctica: Victoria Land, Siegfried Peak sud | reverse complement strand
CTTCGCCCGCACCACCCGTTCCAGCTTGCCCCGCTCCTCCTCGGTCACGTCGCGCACCCGCAATGCCATCTCCCACCTCCTGCACCCCTCAGGCAAGAAGTGTAGCAGACTTGAGGAACGACGCACTTAGTGCGCTAATCGTCGCACTGGCGCTTACTCCGATGGTGGTACTCACCAATGTTACAACCGTGGCAGCCGCCGAGCGGTGCTTCCCTGAAACTGGTAAATGTGTCAGCGGTCTATTCTACGATTACTGGCTCGCCAATGGTGGTCTCGCTCAGCAGGGCCTACCGCTCACGAATGAGTTTGACGAGCCGAGTCCCACGAATGGGGTAATATACCGCGTGCAGTATTTTGAGCGCGCTCGCTTCGAGTACCACCCTGAGAATCAGCCGCCTTACAATGTACTCTTGGGACTACTAGGGCGCGAACAATACTTGGCGAAGTACCTCACCAAGCCGAATACGGAGTTTCTCCCCCCTTTCCCTAACTTCCCAGAATGCCGGTTCTTCGACGCCCCCGCAAGTCCCGCCCCACCGAGCAAGGTGTGCGGCCCATTCCTAGCCTATTGGGAGCGCAACGGCGGTCTAGCGCAACAGGGGTTGCCGTTACTGGACGCCTTTTACGAGGTCAACCCCAGCGATGGCAAGCGGTATCTGGTGCAGTACTTCGAGCGGGCACGCTTCGAGCACCACCCCGAGAACGTCGGTGGCCAATACGAAGTCTTGCTTGGGCTCTTGGGACGCGAACAGTTCCTTGCCAAGTACCCCAGCGGTCAAGCACCGCTGAGCGTCGGGCTAGCGCCGGCAGGACCGTACACATGCCCCGGCAGCCACCCCATCAAGGGGAACAAGAGCAGCAGCGGCGAGAGGATTTACCACGTCCCCGGCGGGCAGTCCTACGACCGCACCGACCCGGAACGCTGCTACGCCACGGAAGCGGACGCCCAAGCCAACGGCTATCGGCGCGCACAGCGGTAGGGCGTAGCGTTCGCTGGCCCGGTAGAACTGGTGTAGGGTTAGCATACACCGTAGTTTGCACCGAACAATGAATAGGGTGATGAAGATGAACCGTGCAGAACCGGACCATGGGGCCATCTTCGCTGCGATGTTGGCCAACAACCCCCAGCTACAGACGAACCCGCTTCAGGCAATGATGGACTATGTGTTCAGCGTGCATCACCCGCAAGAAAGCGCGGAAGAGGCTGAGAAGGCGGATCGGCTACGGGAACAGTTGCGACCGATAGCCCAACAGTACCCCGGCTACTTGGGTAAGCGGCTGTCATAACTGCGCGCATTCGCTCTCAGCACCGGTCGCCGCTATCACGTCACCCACGCCGCACGCCGCCAGCGCCGCCCAATGTCGCGCGTGCGGCACTCGTTCCCCGCGCCGGATCAGCGAGCAGTATCGCAACGAAAGCCCGGTCACCTGCATTAGTGCGCTGAGGGGTACACCCTTCAAGTGGGGGAGGACATCGCGTGCGAACGTCTCGTTGTTTACCGGCTCATGGTGCTCCTGTTCCCACCGTTCGGCTTCTGTCCGATGCGCCGCATTGCGCTCGCCTTTCTTGCGGTTCGCGCTCGGGGTGTGGGCGGGATCATCACCCGCCGCCCGTCGCGCAGCCAACGCCGCCGGTCCCGCCGTGCTAAATGTCGCCACGCTTTCCGCCCGCTGTTCGGGTAGGCACTCGTCGCAGTATCGCCGGTCGTGGCTCGCCAGCCGCACACCGCAGCCGCGACACGCGGGGAATAGGACGGCTTGCAGCTCGCGCGACTTCGGCCGTTCGTTGCGCCGCACGCCGTCCCGCCCCCGGCTGCGGTTCTCCTCAGTCAGCTTGGTTGGAAGTGCCCGCCCCTTTCCCTTCGCGCGCGTCGCCCGCTCTTGCCGTTCCGCCATTTCCGGCGACACCGCCAGCCCGGCGGGTAGCGTCAGTGTGACATAGCGCCCGTCGTGGAGGGCTTGGGCTACCCGCTCGGCAATCGGCGCGAGCCCACGAGCCCAGCGCGGCGCGGTCGCCGCCAGTGTCGGCGTGAGATTCGCCGTCACCCGGCACACCCCGTCTACGTTCTCGAAGAAGTCAGCGTGCGAGAAGGTGTGCGCCCTCAGCAAGTCGAGTACGAAGGCGTCAACCTGCGGGCGGGCCGCTTCCATCAGATCGCAGGCCAGCGAATCCCGCGCCCGCGTATCCGCGTGCAGCACGCCCATACCGGGGTCGAGCCCCACGGCCAGCGCCGCCAGCCGGGCTTCCGCTTCCAGGATGGCGTAGAGATAGTTCAAGAGCGCGTTCGCGGGGTTCGTCGCCCGGCGTGGCCCGTTGGCGACTAGCGAACCCCGCCGCCCGAAGCTTTGCCAGCGGTCGGGGACAGTGGCCCGGTCCCGCTTGGCGAACGTCACGGGCATCGTTTCCCACGCCGCCCAATAGAGCGCGGCGGCGTCGGCTTCTACCAGCCGCAGCCCCTCGGCGGTCATGGCCGTGTCGAGCACGGGGAGTAGGGCGCGCACGCGCTCGCCGGTGGCTGCGTCCCCCAGCGTCGCCAGCACGTCCGCTTGACCGCTGAGCTTGTCGCGCAGCAGCGCGCGGGCCACGCTCACGCCCGCGCCGTCGCTCGCCGCCAGTGCTTGCGCCCGGCGTAGGCGCGCGTCGTCCAGGCCGCTCGCGCCGTGGGCCACGAGTACCGCCCCGTCCCTATCGAACACGACGAAGGACGCGCCCACATCGTGGAGCCAACGCAGGGCGTCGAAACTGATGCTCCCGGAATGGCCCACGACGACCAACCGCCGGAAGGGGCGGGGGGCACGGGGGAAGCGTCCGGCGCGACGCTCAGCGCCGATACCGTCCGCGCAGCACAAGTGCCCGCGTTCTACGGTGATGGACAGGCCATAACCGCTCAGCGCGAGTACACCGTCGCGCGATGGGGTCAAAGGTCCGGGGGGCGTGGTAGACTTGGCGCACATGTGGAAGGCTCCTTTCCGTGTGTCATGCCCCCGGACTGCTGTAACAGTCGCGGGGGCTTCTCTGTTGTGCTGGCGCTTCCCGGTGTCAGCGCCGCGAGCGTTTGACGGAACGCGGCGAATGGCCGCAACGTCGCCAGAATCAGGGGCAGTCCTTCCCGAGCTTCCGGCAGGCGGCGCAACGACAGCCACCCGAGAAGCAGCGCCGCTTGTGTCTCGCTGTCGAGTTCTGCTAGGCGCGGCGCGGCGGCAAGGCCGTACGCGCCGCTGCCGAACATGTGCTCTGCTATGGCGCGCGCGTTGTCCAACCCGATTACGAGTGCGCGCCATTCGTCGCGCGCGCGCGGCAAGTCTTCATCCGTCGTGGTATCGAGCGCCGCCCGCAGCGCATCCGGGCTGATCGTGGACTGGAAGGTGCGCAAGCACTCCTCAAGATCGCCGGTCAACCACGCCGCGCCCGCGTGCGCCGGGGCCATCTTGCTACGACGATACAGCCCCTCGCCGCGCGTGAAGGCGTCCCGGTCGGTGTCGCCGGTTTCATCGGGGCCAAGCGAGAAGCCCTCGAAGCGCCCGGCGGCAATGGCGAGTAACACGAACTTGAATGTTGGCGTGTTCTTACGCCCGGCGCGCTTGACCGCACGGCGCAGCGCCAGGGTATCAACACGCTTGACCCCTTCGACTATCGTCCACGCCGCTTCCGACAGCCCGAGATCGCCCGTATCGTCGCGCAGCCGGGCGACTTCCTCCGCCCACGCATCAGCGGTCTTGCTCAGGGCATCGCGAGCGAAGGCCACCGGGACCGCCCAGCAGTCGTACCACAGCGCCCAGCCTGCCCGCTCTACACGCAAGCGCCGCCCCTCGTGGAGCCTGAGTAGCGCCAGCAGTTGCGCCGCCGCCCCCGCCGGGTAGACCGTCACCGTGCCCCGCCCGCGCCCCAAGTGCCGCTGCTCGGGGCGGGGCAGTAGCCCCTCAGTGTGCCAGCGCAACAACTGCTTCGGCGTCACGGCGTGCCCATGTGCCGTCGCCGTCTCGCGTAGTTGCGCCGCTGTCTCGCCGTCCATCCTCTGTCCTTCCGCGCCCGCCTAACTGCTACTGCGCATCATTATACAGCTACCCGTGAATGACTGCAACTTTGCCCGAACGGATGTACTATATTATAGGCAATGGGAGCGATACATACCGCGAGTTGGCGCGGGGATCGGAAACTCCCACAAGGGCGAAAGGGGGTTCGCTGTGATGGTCGTTGCCGACGTGGTAGAGACGGCGGGGGGGGACGTGCTACTCCCGCTGTACCTGTCGGAACCGGACGCCTGCGCGCGTTTGGGCATCGGGCGTGAGCGGCTGCGGGCGCTCGCGCGGCAGGGCGACATCGTGGCCGCCGGGGTGACGGTGGGCGGCGCGGCGCTCTATCGCCCCGCCGACGTTGACCGGCTGGCGGAAGCACTGGCCGCGCGAGGCGTGGGGCGGCTGGCCGCGTTGCGGAAGGAGGGGCGCTAGAGAAGAACAGTAGTTCTGGCGATGCGCTGGGTAAGTAGATGTATGTCAGGGGTACAGCCGTGGCTTTCGGGAGGAACCACAGGCAGATTATCGGGCGGCGGGGCCGGGGCGCGTCAACGCTGCTGGAAGTGGCCCTGACGCTGGGCTATCAAGAAGGGGACGAGGACGAATGACGGTTACAGTCGCGCCGGTCAAGAGCAACGCCACCAAGCCGGGCGTGCGCGATGAACGCCGCTCGCTCTACCACACCGGGAATGGGAGAGCGCCGGGCGCGGGGCAGTCGAGCCCCGCCCGCCCGCCGCTGCAAGATCGTTGGCTCCATGAGCGGCTGCGCTCGCGCGTGGCCGTCCGTCTCTCCGACGGGAAGACGCTCACCGGGGTGCTGTGCGGCTACGATAGCTACTGTCTCACCCTGCAAACCGAGCGCGCCCGCCCGCCGGTGCTGATCTACAAGGCCCACGTCGCCTACGTGCGCCCCGAGAAGGAACCGCCGCAAGGTGGGTAGAGAGAAGCCGCCGGTTGCCCCCGGCGGCACATGCGAAAGGACTTCGCTTTGCTATGTCTATTATAGCGCATTCCAGCACGGAAAACACACTTCAGCGCGGCGACGCGGCGCACGGCTGTCCCCGCCCGTTCCTCGTCCCGCGCCGGGGCGCGGCCCTCTATCTGGCCGCGCCGCTCAGCACCTACAACACCCCGCGCTACGAGTGGGCGCTGCTGTGGCTGCGCACCTGCGCGCCCCCCGGCGTGCCGATCATCCATGCCCGCGACGCCTTCACCAGTACCGCCGACTGGCGCGCCCGCTGGCCCGCCGTGCTGGCGCGGCTGGCCGGGCTCGTCTTCATCGCCGACGAAGCGGGGTACATCGGCGCGGGCGTCTGGCGCGAGATGGGCGATGCGCTGGCGCACGGGCTGCCGGTGCTGTACCTGGACGATAGGGGCGACGTTCACCCCTATCATGCGCTCCACTTCGGCCCGGCGAACGCCGATAACTGGCGGCGTTACCGTCTGGTGACGCTCGCGGCTGAGGGGGGCGCGCCGTGAGCTACACCCCCACGCGCGGCCCGCTGAAGGGACAGACGTTCGCCAATGAGTATCGCTATCGGGACGCGCTGGCGCAGCAACGGGGCTTCCGCTCGCGGGGCGTGGCCCGGCGGTCCCCCCGTCCTATCTCCCGGACGCGCGACGTGCGCGAACTGCCGGGTCGGGAGCGGCGCGCGCGCGAGCAGGCGCTAGACGCTATCGCGCTGATGCGCCGCGACGACACCCTCACCATAGCGCAGGCCGCGCGGCGGGTGGGCACGACGGTTGATACGATGCTGCGCTACACCGGCCCAGCCCTCGAAAAGCGCGGCGGGCGTTACCATGCCAAGCCCTACGACCGGCTAGCCCGCGCGATGGAGTTCTTGACATCCGAAGGTGTCATCTCCTTGGAAGTGCGGGACAGCCGCAGCCGCCAGCGCATCGGCTCCTATTGGGCGACGGTGCGGCACTACTTGGAAACCGGCGACACGCGCGGGCTCGGGAAGTTCCAGGGGCGGGCGATCAGGATTGACGGGCGGGGGTATCCGTATATCACCGATACGGCGACGCTCGACCGGCTGGCGAGCGCGGGCGAATTGGGCTTCGACAACATCTATTCGGAGGCGGCGTAGGGTAGGCGTAGGGTAATGGAAGGGGGGCAGCATGGGGGAACATGAAGAACGGCTGATGCGCCTGCCAATCCCCGGCGGGTACATCACGCTCGCGGTGCGGGACGGTTGCACCGCCGCACGCGTCGGGGCGTACTGGCGGGCGGTGCGGCGTTACGTCGAGACGGGGGACGCCGGGCCACTGACCTGCTTCCAGGGGCGGTCAATCGTCGTTGATGGGCGAGGCTATCCGTATATCATCGATACGGACACCCTCGACAGGCTGGCGCGGGCGGGCGAGTTCCGCTTTGACGAACTGTGAGTTGCGTAGGTGTAGGGGGACGTATCGTGGAGAAGAACGCGGCGAAGAACATGGCGCGCGAGGAACGGCGGGCACGGCGGCTTGGCCCGGACGCGGCGTGCATCATCTGCGGCGCGAAGACGCCGGAGGCGCTGACGACAGTTGAGCGGACGATGCTGGAAGCGCATCACGTCGGCGGGCGGGCGCATGACGACGCGCTCACCGTCCCGGTATGCCTCAACTGCCATCGCGTGCTGACCGAGGGGCAGAACGCCACCGGGGTGGACTTCGCGCCGCGAGAGACGATGCTAGCGCGGCTGGCCGCGATACTGCGGGCGGTGGGGGTGTTCCTCTGCCAGCTTGGCGAGCGGTGCCAAGCGTGGGCGGAATGGTTGCTGGCTTTCATCGCCGGGCTCAACCGCGACTATCCCGGCTGGAAGGACAAGGGGTGGGCGCGCGCATGAGCGGCGAGACGACGGATACGAGCGTGCCGCCGGAGACGTTGACCGTGGCCTACCGGGCGTGGTCGGAACGGGCAGGGCAGCGGGGCGGGGGCGGTCGCACGACCGGGCGCAAGGAGCGCGCCGAAGAACCACAGTGGCCGGGCGGGGTGCTCGTCTTCGACTGCGAAACCACGACCGATGAACGGCAGAATCTCACCTTCGGCGTGTACCGGCTCTGCCGGTGGGCAGTCGTTGACGGGGTGTGGCGGCTGCACTGCGCGGAAGAAGGGCTGTTCCACGCCGACGATCTGCCGGAAACCGACCCCGCCGGGTACGCCGCATTGGCGGAGTTCGCGCGTTCGCGCCGCGCCGATGTGGGGCGGGGCGTTGACGGCACTTTGCACCTACGCTCGCGGCACGACTTCCTGAACGACGTGTTCTATCCCGCCGCCGTGGGGGCGCGGGCGCTGGTCGTCGGCTTCAACCTGCCCTTCGACCTGTCCCGGCTGGCGACCGACTGGCGCGCGGCGCGGGGTGACTACGAGGGCGGTTTCTCGTTCACCTATTGGGAGTACGCGGACAAGGCGAGCGGCGCGCCGCCCGAACCACTTCCGCCCCCACGTCCGCATCAAGCCCATCGACAGCAAACGGGCGCTGATCGGCTTCGGCGGGACGCGCGGCCCCGACAATGAGCGGCGCGACGGCTTCCGAGGGCGGTTCCTCGACTGCCGGACGCTGGCCTACGCGCTCACGGACAGGGGGCATTCACTGGCGAGCGCGTGTGCGGCGTTCGGCGTGGCGGAAGGGAAGGCGCGCACCGAAGGCCACGGCGCCATCACCCCCGATTACATCGCCTACGCCCGGCAGGACGTGGCGGCGACGGGGGCGCTCCTGGAAAAGCTGCGCGCGGAGTACGACCGGCACCCCGCGCTCGCCGCCGCCGGCGGGCCGTTGAAGCCGGACAAGGTGCTGTCGTCCGCCGGGCTGGCGAAAGGCTACCTGCGCGCGCTGGGGGTGACGCCGCCGCTGGCGCGCTGGCCGGACTTCCCGCGCGAGCGGCTGGGGCAGGCGATGGCCGCGTTCTACGGCGGGCGCGCCGAGTGCCGGATACGCAAGGTGCCCGTGCCCGTCGTCTACACCGACTTCCTGAGCATGTACCCGACGGTGAACGCGCTGATGGGGACGTGGCGCGTGCTCACGGCTGAACGGTGCGATGTGGTAGACGCGACCGACGACGTGCGCGCCATGCTGGCCGATGTCACGCCGGATGCCGTGCTCTCGCCGGACTTCTGGCCGGGGCTGCTGGGCTTCGCGGAAGTCGCGCCGGACGGGGACGTGCTGCCGGTGCGCGCGGCCTACGCGGGGGACGGCGGCGACCTGGGCATCGGGGTGAACCCGTTCCACGACGGAGAACCGCGCTGGTACGCGCTGGGCGATCTGGTGGCGTCAACGCTCTTGACCGGGCGCGCGCCGCGCGTGCTCAGGGCGTGGCGGCTGGCCCCGTCTGGGGCGTTGGCCGGGCTACGGCCCGTGGCCCTGGCCGGGGCGGTTGACGTTGACCCGGAAGAAGACTTCTTCAAGGCCGTCATCGAGGAGCGGCGGCGGGTGCAGGGGCGCACCGACCTTGCCCCGCAAGAACGGGCACGGCTCGACAAGTTCTTGAAGGTGCTGGCGAACAGCGGGGCCTATGGCATCTACAGCGAGTTCAATCGGCGGGAGACGCGCGAAGACCGGCCCGGCAAGGGACGGGCGAAGCAGCCCCGACGCATCGCCATCCACAGCGGCAACGAGCACTTCACGCGCAGCCCGAGCACGACCGAAGATCACGGCGAGTACTGCTTCCCGCCGATCGCCGCGTGCATCACGGCAGCGGCGCGGCTGATGCTCGCCACGCTGGAACGGCTGGTGAGCGATGCGGGCGGGCACTATGCCTTCTGCGACACCGACAGCATGGCGATTGTCGCCAGCCGGGACGGCGGGCTCGTGCCGTGCCCCGGCGGGGCACACCGGCTGCCGGGCGGTCAAGAGGCGGTGCGGGCGCTTTCATGGGAGGAAGTCGCGGGCATCGTTGACCGCTTCGCGGCGCTGAACCCGTATGACCGCGCCACCGTGCCCGGCTCGGTGCTGAAGGTTGAAGCCGTGAACTATGTTGACGACCGGCCCGGCGGCGTGCGGCGCGAGCTAGGGTGCTACAGCATCAGCGCCAAGCGGTACGCGCTCTACACGTCGGGCGACGACGGCGCGCCGGTGCTTGCGGACTGGAAGGAGCACGGATTAGGGCATCTGCTGAGCCCCGCCGATCCCGAAGCCGAAGGCCGCGCATGGATAGAACAGCTTTGGGAGATGCTGGTGCGCGAGGCGTTGGGGCTGCCGGTGGCGGAACCGCCGTGGCTCGACCGGGCCGCCGTGCTGCGGCTCACGGCGTCGTCGCCCCGGCTGCTGTCGCCGCTGACGGGGCGGCGGCCCTACGCCGACGGGCTGAAGCCGTTCAACTTCATCATGGCGGCGAGTGTGCGCGACGGGGCGTTCAACACGCCGGACGGCGCGGACCCGCACGCCTTCCGGCCCATCGCCCCCTACACCCCCGACTCGCGCCAGTGGGGGAAGCTGACGTGGACGAACCTGCACGACGGGCGACGCTACCCGCTGGGGGGCAAGCTGGCGACGCTGCGCGACACGCTGACCGCCTACCGCACCCACCCGGAGCGCAAGAGCGCCGGACCGGACGGCGCGCCCTGCAACAAACACACCGTGGGGCTCCTGCGGCGGCGGGCGGTGCGGGCCGGGCGGGCGCTGGTGGTCGGCAAGGAGGCCAACCGGCTTGACGACGTGGCCGCGCAGTTCCAGGGCGGGATCACCGACGTGACGGTGTGGAACGCGGGCGATGCCGGGGTGTGGCGGCGGGACGTGCTGCCCCTCTTGCGCGGTGTGCCGATGCCCGCGCTGGCGGCGGCGTGCGGGCTGTCGCCCCGGCGGCTGCGCGACGTGCTGGCGGGGCGGGCGCTGCCCCACCCCGGCGCGCGGGCGGCGCTCGCGGCGCTGGCCGGGGCGGAGGCGCGGCGACTGCTGGCGGCGGCGGGGCGCGCCGCCCCGCCCCGGTTCGGGCTGCCGTCGGCGGAGGCGCACGATCTGGCGTGCTGCGCGGCGGCGGCGGGGCTGGCGGCGACGCCGGGGCGGCGCTGCGCCCGCTGCGGCGGCCCGCTGCCGCCGGGGGCGCGGGCCGGGCACCGCTACTGCGCGCCCCGCTGCCAGAAGGCCGCGCGGCGGGCGGCGTGGAAGGGGCCGCAGGTGCCGACGCAGGCTGGGGCGGCGACGTGAGCGGCGCGGGCGGGCGAGCGGATAGGCGGCAGAGTGGCCGGGGCGCACGGCGGGCGCACGACGCGCGCGGGGGCGGCGCGGGCCGCGTACGGGCCGCTGTGGGGGCCGGGGGGCTACAGGGCGCGCGGGTGGTGGGCGGCGGTTGCGCGCGGCACGGGGCGCTACGGCGCGCGGGGGGGCGTGTGGCGGGGCGGCAGGGGTGTCCGGCGAACGGACGTTTTGCGGGGGTGGCTCTACTTATCCCATCTGCGCCTTGACGCCTGATCGCTCGTTGCCTATACTGGTGCGGCTACAAGTCCTCGCCGAAGTGGTGGAATGGCAGACACGACGGTCTCAAACACCGTTGAGCGAGAGCTCATGGGGGTTCGACTCCCCCCTTCGGCACCGATAGACGAAAAAATCGGTATGGCTAGATGACGGTTCCGTGTTGTCAATATCGTTCTAACCTCAGCCCCGCAAGAAGCTTTTGTCTATCCCATCGGTATACTCAGGGCGATTGCTGCGCATATTACCGACCGTGCGAGAAGTATCGCTGACGAGACGGCAAAGTCTGTACCCAATATACGCTCACTGGTCCAGCAGCTTGATCGCTATCTCGACTTCCCATTTCGACTCGCATGGCTTGATTGTGGGGTCGGCACGATAGGTCTCATGGCGTGCTTGGGATGCCTCGCCACGCGGATCGACCCGGTGATCGAAAACCCATCCGGTGTTGCTGACCCAGTTGAGCAGCGCCCGGCGCGCCAACGAGCGGCTCCAGGCTATCTATGGCCTGGAGCCGCTCGTTGGCGCTAGGGTGCTGCTACGCCTGACGGCAGACTAGCCGCCCCAGGTCAGCTGGGTCAGCTGGATCAGGTTGCCGCAGGTGTCGTCCAGCATGGCGATGACGGAGCCTGTCGTCTTCATGGGCGGCGTGGTGAAGGTCACACCTTTCGCGACGATGCGGTCATAGTCGCCCTGCACGTCGGCTGAGTAGAAATTGGCCGCGCTGGAGCCCTGATCTTTCAGCGACTGTTGGAGGGCTTTGGCGGCGGGGTTGGTATTGGCCTCCAGGACCAACTCAGTGCCGTCCGGATCCTCGGGTGAAACGACGGTCAGCCATTTGAAGTCGCCCGACTGGAACTCCATCTTTTTCTGGAAGCCCAGCTTCTCGGTATAGAAGGCGAGTGCTTTGTCCTGGTCGTCGACATAGACGCTGGTCAGCTTGATTTTCATCTGCCTCTCCTGTTTAGTGTGTCACACGAGCTCAGTTCGGCTCGTCAACCCTATGACGGAACGCGACAGGAGAATGTGACCGATGGAGCGCGAATGGCTGGCCGAGCAGTTCGAAGGCAACCGGCCGCGGCTGCGGAGCGTGGCTTACCGGATGCTCGGGTCGATCAGCGAGGCCGAGGACGCCGTGCAGGAGGCGTGGCTGCGGCTCAACCGCGCGGAAGCGGCGGAGATCGAGAACCTGGGTGGCTGGCTGACGACCGTCGTGGCCCGGATGTGCCTGGATATGCTGCGCGCTCGCCGCTCACGGCGCGAGGAGCCGCTGCCGCCCGAGCCGCAGTTTGTCGGCGCGGGCGACCCCGAGCATGAGGCGCTGCTGGCGGAGTCCGTCGGGATGGCGCTGCTGGTGGTGCTGGACCGCCTGGCACCGGCCGAGCGCGTGGCCTTCGTGCTGCATGATCTGTTCGCCATCCCGTTCGAGGAGATCGCCACCATCCTGGACCGTACGCCAGCGGCCGCGCGCCAGCTTGCCAGCCGTGCCCGGCGGCGGGTTCAGGGCGTGTCGGAGCCGACCGAGACGACCATCACCTCCAGCCAGCAGCGGCTAGTGGACGCCTTCTTGGCGGCTGCCCGCGTCGGAGACTTCCAGACGCTGCTCGGTATCCTCGACCCGCAGGTGGTGCTGCGTGCGGATGTGGCCGCCGTGGCTATGGGCGTAGCTCCGGAACTGCGCGGCGCGGCAGCCGTGGCCGGTCGGTTTTCCGGTGGGGCGCACGCCGCCCGGTCGGCGCTCATCGACGGCGTGCCCGGCCTAGTCTGGCCCCCCCGTGGCGTGCCGCAGGTGGTCTTCAGGTTTACCTTCAGCGACGGTAGAATCGCCGCCATCAACCAGATCGCCGACCCTGAGGAAATTGCCGACCTCAGCGTGCAACTCAACAGATGAGCCGCCGCCATCGGCTCGTTGGTCGAGGGGGTGCGGAAGGATCTCAGCGCCGCACTCCGTGACGGTGACATCGACCATCAGCCTTCCCCGCACGGGAATGCGTCAGAGACTTTTTATTTGCACTATTCGTTTGTCATGTGAGAGGAGTGGTCGCCACAAACCCGTATGCAGATGTTGGGGGCGTCGCGGTGACGGCGCGCAGAATAAGGTGCGCGCCATCACCCGACCGGCTGAAGATCGGCCGAGAATAGATCGTGCGAGTCGTTTTAGTCGTGCGGGATGCCGCCGCTACGCACGAGGATTTCGCGGGCGGCTTTCATCCGTGCCGCCTGGCCCGGCTCCGTCTTCGCCAACTTCTTGCGGGCGAGCAGGATACGATAGGTTTCCAACGCCTCGGGTCGCAGTGCCGCCAGATCGGCGGCAGCTTCGACCGCCGCAGTGCTCAGATCAAGTTTTGCCATCGTTAGTACAATCCTCTCTAATGAGATCGCGGCCTGATCGCCGCACGTTCTCGCGGCAGCGTGCATCGCTACCCGGTTGCTTTTCTTGCTGCGCCATAGCGCGAACTGATGAACGTATCGAGATCGGCACGCTTGATCCGGTAGCCCGAACGTGGGCCACCCAAACTGAGTGCGGGCAACTCGCCAGCACGAATCCACCGCCGCACCGTCTCGATGTTCACGCGAAATATCGCCGCCACTTCATCGACGGTCAGCCATTCGCGCTGCGGTTCGTCCTGCATCCCCGCCACCTCCCTTCCACCACACTATACGACATAAACCGTATTTATTCGACATAACTTAACTTTGATGGGTATTTGGACGCTGACGTGGGCAAAATAATATTGCTATGGAGAGGGTGTTGGCTGCACGCAGCACAAACGTCATCACTGTGCGACGATGAACAACGCGGCCTTTCCGATTGAGGGAGATGGCGTAGAGTAAACGAGGTCGCGGTGCGAGGCTAGTTGGCCCGCGTCAGGACGACAACCGGGATCAGGCGTGTCGTCCGGGGTTGGAAGCTGGCGAAGAGGGGGATCGCGGCCACTTGTTGCTCGTACAACCTCGTGCGCTCTGGCTCTGACGCCGTTGCGGCGGTCACCTGGAAGCTGGCATCTCCGACTTCGACTGTGGCGCTGGGCTGTACCTGGAGATTGTGATACCAGTCCGGGCTGGTCGGGCGACCGCCGTTCGAAGCCATGATGATGAGGCGATCGCCGTCGGTCGTATACGCCACCGGGCTCGTCCGGGACTGACCGCTCTTTGCACCAACCGTGGTGAGCAGGAGCAAGGG
>JAABUN010006409.1_pt1 | contig 13591 bp, 14 predicted proteins | sample 5559311 | NCBI WGS metagenome assembly JAABUN01 (sample SAMN10711877, study PRJNA513370) | rock metagenome | isolation source: Antarctica rocks | place: Antarctica: Victoria Land, Siegfried Peak sud | reverse complement strand
GGCCCTGGCGGAGGTAGCCGTCACCGAGGTTGAGGTGCAGGCTCGGGGCCAGGCCCGCCGCAGTAGGTATGCCCACCGGCGCGAGGTCTGCGTCGTGCACCTGGGTGAAGGCAGTGAGGGCTTGCTCGTCTGAGGCGACTTCCGCCGCGAGGTCGTCCTTGAGATCAGCCAGGTAGTGGGCGAGGACGCACCGCTGAGCGTGGTCGGTCTCGGCGGTACCGGCCCAGCAGGCGCCTAAGTCGTGCCGGGCGTGTTTCCGGTCGTCACCGAGGGCCACGCCAACGGCGGCCACAATGTCATCCCACTGCGTCATGGCCCGCGCCGTAGGAAGCGGTCGGGTCCGGGTCTTGCATGGATCGGACGTGCCCACCCGAAGGCGGCGCGTGGCGTCTCACCGCTCAGAGCGCGGATCTCTCGGCAGAAGTGGGACTGGTCAGCGAAGCCGGCGTCGGCGGCCAACTGGGCGAGCGAGGGCCGTCGAGGGCTCCCGTTGTGTCGCGCGGCCCGGTGCACACGGCCGATACGGCGCAACAGAGAGGGGGCAAGGCCAAACTCGTCGAGGCAGCGACGGTGCACCTGCCTGGTCGACAGACCGACGTGGCGGGCGATCTCGAAGACCGGGGTGTCGGTGAGTACCAGCTCGGCGAGGGCCGCGGCGACCTCATCAGGGGGCCTGGCAGCGTCAACTCGCGCGAGCGTCGCCGCGATCAGCAGCTCCACCCGCTCGGCATCGTCGCGCGAGCGTGCGGCCCGCGTAGCCAGCCGGGTTGCGGCCGCTGGTGTCCACCACACGGTGCTCAGTGGAGCCCGGGTGTTCTGCCACCGCCGCAGCGAGCCGCCAGCGGCCCGGTGACCGGCGGTCAAGGACAATCGGACCCCGACGACGTGCACCCCTGGCCGCGACGGCGTCCACGGATCGGTATGCGGGCCGAACCACCACGGAACCGCATCGACAAGAGCGACACCGCAGCGACCGTCCGGCACCACGCTGCGAGCTAAGCCGAGATCGGTTTCCAGCACGTACGCAAGATCGACCGCCGACGACCTGGGCTGCCACACCACCGGCTTCACGGCCAAATGCCTACAGCACAACTCGTGGCGCCGCACGAGCACCGCCCGGATGTGACGATCGTCGAGCGGGACATCGGTGATGACTCTGTCCGCGGCATGGGAGGGCACCGTTCGTGGGGCTCCCGAGCGGCTCAAGGGCTCTCAGGCCGAACGAAGCCGGAGGCCTGCATCGAGACGGCCGGAGGGTGCCCTGACCTACTCTGCGATTATGCCGAACGTGAAGCAGGTGCAGGTGACCTTCGACTGTGCGAATCCACGAGCCGTCGCAGAGTTCTGGAAGGCCGTGCTCGGGTACACCGAGCCGCCGCCCCCGCCGGGGTTCGTTTCATGGGATTCCTTCGATGCTTCGCTTCCAGTTGGCCGGCAGGGCTCGACCTGGGTCTGCCAGGATCCGGACGGGCTCGGTCCACGGTTGTTCTTCCAGCGGGTGCCCGAGGCCAAGTCGGTGAAGAACCGGCTACACCTCGACGTGCGAGTCGGAGTAGGGCTGACTGGCGATGAGCGAGTCCGTGCGCTCGAGGCTGAAGCGGTTCGACTGGAAGCGATCGGCGCCCGGCGCCTACGTCTGCTGCCTGCCGATGGGGAGAATGAGGCGTGCCTCGTGATGCAAGACGTCGAGGGCAATGAGTTCTGCCTCGACTAGCGGTCCTGCCTGACGATGTCGTCGGAGGGCGGTCATAGAACGCCTCACCGATACACTTCCCGACCGCTACAGCCAACCTTGTTCGCCAGCCGGTCCGCAACCGCAATGTTTCTTGCTCAGGCGGTCTACTCGACGCTGCCGGCTGCGACGACCCACTTCGTCCGCTGACCCGTCACCGTGGCGATGCGGTCGAAGTCGGCGTCGGCGGCGGCGTGCAGTACGATGAGGTCGCGTTCCTCAGCGGCGACCGCTACCAGGCGATCAGGAACCTTGCGTCCGCGTTGACTGGCCTGCGCGAGCCGCCGTTGCGCCTGGAGCGCACGTGCGCACGTGCGCCACCGACGTCTCGACCGGGTCCATGGCGTCCAGAGCGCCCACCAGGTCATCCCACGCCTGCGCGTCGCGTGCCGAGTGTCCGACGTCCAGGTCCGAGATCGTGGCCCGCGCCAGCTGCCCCGCCACCGCGAGGGATTCGATCACGTCGCGACCGGTTGGACGCACCAGGCGCTTCAGGACGCTGGCGTCCACCAGGAAGGTCAGCTCCAAGCTTCATCCCGGTCCGAGAGCTCCGCCGTGGCGAGGCGGTCGAGGGCAACGGCAACGAGTCGGGCGCGCTGCCAGGTGCTGCGTCGAAGAGCGTTCACGGTGCCCCTTCATCGTCGTGGCGCCCTGCTCTGCGCGAGCGGCGCCGAGCGCTTCCTCCGCGCACGAGCAGGGTGACGTCGCGGGCGCAGGTCGACAGGTGCATCGCGGCCTGGCCGGCGGAGTTGCCGCCGCCGACGACGAGCACGTGCTGGTCCGCGCACAGCGAGGCCTCTGACAGCGCCGCGCCGTAGTAGAGGTCGGCGCCGGCGTAGCGGTCTTCGCCGGGCACGCCCAGTCGCCGGTACTCCACGCCGGTGGTGCACACGTTGGCCCGGGCGCGCAGCTGGGTGCCATCGGCCAGGTCGACGCGAATGAGCCCGCCGCGGAAATCGGCCTTGACCCCTTCGCGGATCAGCAGGATCTCCGCGCCGAAGGACACCGCCTGCTGGCGGGCGCGTTCGGCGAGGTCGGCGCCGCCGATCCCGCCGGGAAAGCCCAGGAAGTTCTCGATCAGCGAGCTGGTCCCGGCCTGGTCGCCGACGGCCTCGCGCTCTACCAGGATCGTGGACAGCCCTTCCGAGGCGGCGTAGACGGCGGCGCTGAGACCGGCTGGTCCGGCGCCGTAGATCGACACGTCGTACTCCCGATCCCGAGGGGTGGTGATCCAGCCCAGCCGGGCGGCGACCCGCTCGACGGTGGCGGTCTCCACACGGCTGCCGTCGGGCAGCAGGCACACCGGTAGGCGCGGGTCGTCCAGCCCACTGACCCCGACCTGGTCGCGGGCGTCGGCGTCGCTGGTCAGCTCGACCCAGTCGAACTCCACGACGCTGCGGGACAGGAAGTCGCGCAGCGCGTAGCCCTGCGCCTGGTTCTGGCTCCCGAACAGCCGCACCCGGCCCGTGCCCGCACCGAGGGGCGCTTGGCTCACCGGGTCGCCGCCGTGACCAGGATGGCGGCGGCCTGGCGGGCGCGGCGCCCGGCGGTGCGGTCATCGGCGGTGGTGCGCGCGCAGATCGCCCCGTCCAGCAGCAGCATCAGCCCCGACCCCAGCGCGACGGGCTCGGCGACGCCGGCATGCTCGGCCAGTTCGGTCAGGTAGGCCCGCACGCGGGCCTTGTGTTCGGCGCTGGCCCGGCGGACCTGATGCTCGGGGTCGGGGTAGTCGGTGCTGGTGGTCAGGAACAGACATCCCAGGTAGGCCGGGTCATCGAGCTGGGCGTCCAGCACGTCGAAGACGGCGAGCAGCCGCCCGGCTGGGTCGGCGGGGGCCACGCTGACCTGTTGCTGCATGGCGCCGAGCCAGTCCTGGTCGCGGCGGCGCACAACGGCCAGCACCAGGTCCTGCTTGCTGGGGAAGTGCTTGTACAGGGTGTCCTTGGCCACCCCGGAGCGGGCGATCACGCTGTTGATGCCGGTGCCGTGCACGCCCTCGCGGGTGAACATCTGCGTCGCGGTGACCAGTACCCGTTCCCGGGCGCTCGGCTCCGCCGACGCCGCCGGCGGCGCTGCGGCGGCTTCGGGTGGCGGGCTCATCGGCTCGCCGTGCTCTGGGCGTGGGGCGCCGGGAAACCCAGGCTGGCGCCCAGGTGACGGCCGTGCTCGGCCAGGTGCCGGCCCTCGGCCAGCCGCGCGGGCTCCCACCGGGCCAGCGCCTCGGGCTCGCGGCCCGGGCCGGCGGCGGCCAGCGCGCCGGCGAGTGCCAGGACGTCGCCGGCGGCCTTGGCGGTGCCGGCGGCGGTGTGCGGGCGCGGGACGAACGCCGCGTCGCCGATCAGCGCGCACCGCTGCCACGCCATCCGTGGGCTCTCCAGATCCACCACCGTCTGCACGAAGGGCTGTTCGGTGCGCTCGACCAGCTCGGCCAGCACCGGTGGCAGCTCCCGGCGGGCGCGGGCCCGGACCTCGGTCACGAAACCCGCACCCGCGGCGCCGGGCGGCACCGACAGGGCCCGGCGGCGCCCGGCGGCCTCGGGCAGCTCGCCGTCCAGCCAGCAACCAAGAGCGGCATCGGCGGCGACGTACCAGACCCAGTTCACCCGCCGCGTCCCGGCGGCCAGCTCACCGTCGGCCCCTGGCACGAGGTAGGCCAGGGCATGACCGCCGGCCGGTACCTCGGCGAAGGTGAACCGATCGACAAGCACGCGCGAGACCTCGGCGGGCAGGTCCGCCTCGTCCGCCAGCCCGCGCCAGGCCAGGTAGCCGGAATGACGTGGCCGCACCCCGGGCAGCAGGTCCTGCCGGACGGTGGAGTCCCAGCCGTCGGCGCCGACCACCAGGTCCACGGTGAGCTTCCGGCCGTCAGCCAGGTGGACTACGGCGGCGTCCGGACCGTCGACGACAGCGACCACCAGGGACTGCGGGTGATGGGCAAGGCCCGCGCCGGCTCAACCTTCGTCGACGATGCCGTGGAGGTGGCTCTGGCCGCGCTGGACTGATGTCGCTTGCCACCGTTCTGTAACGAACGGTCCTGAACCTATCTCAGAATGAGAACCAGATGGACATGCAGCTGCAAGACAAGGTCGCCATCGTCACCGGCGCCAGCAAGGGCATCGGGCTTGCGGTCGCCGCCGCCCTGGCCGCTGAAGGCGCGAAGGTCGTGGCGGGCTCCCGGGCCGCTACCGACGCGCTGGCCGAACTGGGTGTGGTTGCCGAGCAGGTCGACCTGAGTACACCTGACGGACCCGCCCAGCTCGTCGCGCGGGCCGTGGACACCTTCGGAGGCGTCGACGTCCTGGTCAACAACGTCGGCGGCCTCACCGCCCGGCTCGGCGGGTTCCTCGCCCTGACCGATGAGGACTGGCACGACGCCCTGAACCAAAACCTGATGACCGCGGTACGGGCCAGCCGAGCGGCGCTGCCCAGCCTGATCGAGCGGCAGGGCAGCATCATCAACATCTCCTCGATCAACGCCCGGCTGCCCCAGCCACCGGTCATCGACTACGCCGCGTCCAAGGCGGCCCTGACCAACCTGGGGAAGGCCCTGGCGGAGGAGTTCGGGCCGCAGGGCGTTCGGGTCAACACCATCTCACCCGGCCCGGTTCGCACGCTCCTCTGGGAGGGCCAGGGCGGGTTCGGCCACGCCATGGCCGGCGCGATGGCCGGCGGTGACCAGGCCGGCTTCCTGGAGGGTTTTCCGGCCATGGCCGGCATGACCGTCGGGCGGTTCACGGAGGCCGCCGAGGTCGCCAGCCTGGCCCTGTTGCTCGCGTCCGGCCAGGCCGCCAGCGTCACCGGCTCCGATTGGGTCATCGACGGCGGGATGCTCAAGAGCTATTAGGCCAGTCTCATCGAGAGGATCAGGGCCCTGGTCCTCAAACGGCATGTCCCCCACGTCGTAGGGGTGTCCGACCGTACGGCGGACGACCCCGAGACAGGAGACTCCCATGCAGTCCATCGTTGCCCGTACCCACGGCGGGCCAGAGGTCCTGCAGCTCGCCGAGAGCGCGACCCCGGTTCCAGGACCCGGCCAGGTGCTCGTGAAGGTTCTGTCGGCGGGGGTGAACTTCTCCGACGTGAAGCGTCGACGGAACGACGACTACCCGTTCCCGACGGCGTTCCCCTATACCCCGGGCGGCGAGGTTGCGGGCACGGTGGAGGCGCTCGGCGACGGTGTCCAGGGGCCAGCGGTCGGCACCCGGGTGTTCGCGCTGGTGGGCGGCGATGGCTCCACCGGTTACGCGCAGTACGCGCTCGCGGAGGCCGCGCAGACGATCCCGGTGCCCGGCGGTCTCGACACCGACGTCGCCGCGGGCCTGGTCATCGCGGGCAGCACGGCCATGCTGGCGTTGACCGAAGCGATGGACCTGCAGCCTGGTCAGCGCGTCCTGGTCGAGGCCGCAGGCGGGGGTGTGGGCGCCTTCGCCGTGCAGATCGCCACTCACCTCGGCGCCGAGGTCGTGGCCCTGGCCAGCACGGCGGACAAGCGCACCGCGGCGCTCGCGGCTGGGGCAGTGCAGGCGATCGACCCGACAGCACCCGGCTGGACCGAGGAGGTCGGCGCTCCGGTCGACGCGGTGCTGCACAGCGCAGGTCCGAGCACGTTCGCCGCCGAGCTCGGTCTGCTTGCGCCGTTCGGCACCATGGTGGTCATCGGGAACGCAGAAGGCGTGCCGCTGCGGATCGAGGAGGAGACCGTGACCGACCTGCTATACGCGCCGGCGCTGAACAAGCAACTCGTCGCCTTTAACGTCGGGCTCTACTTCGGGCTGCGGCCGGACCGGGCGCAGGCCGCGCTCGGTCGTCTGATAGGGCTGGTCATGGAGGGCGTCGTGACCCCAACGGTGGGGCACGTGCTCCCGCTGTCGGAGGCGGCGCAGGCCCATCGCCTGCTGGAGTCGCGTCAGTCGCACGGCCGGATCGTGCTCAAGCCGTGGGCGACGGCATGAGGTATCTGCTGCTGCTCGCGAACGCGCCGGACGCCTGGGAGGCCGAGACCGCCGACGACGGCGTGATCGAGGACTGGCCGCTCTACACCCAGGCGCTACGCGAGGCCGGCGTGCTGGTCGGCGGCGCTGCGTTGCACGGGCCGGACACCGCCACGACCGTCCGGGTCCGGCAGGGGCGGCGCCTGGTGACCGACGGTGCGTACGCCGAGACCGTCGAGGACCTGCTCGGCTACTACCTGATCGACGTGCCGACGCTGGATGAGGCACTTGCCTGGGCGGCCCGGGTGCCGAACGCGCGTACCGGCTCGGTCGAGGTCCGGCCAGTCGCACCAGGCTCGGAGGCCGTCCCCTGACCAGCGTCGCGCAGGTTGGCAGGGTCTGGGCAGAACACCGGCCGCAGGTGGTCGCGGCCCTCGCCCGCCGGCTGGGCGACCTGCAGCTGGCCGAAGACGCCGTGCAGGAGGCCTACCTCGCCGCCGCTCGTCGATGGACACAGGACGGATTACCCGACCGGCCGGGTGCCTGGCTCACGACGACGGCCTGGCGCAAGGCGGTCGACGTGCAACGCCGGCAGCGGTTCCCGCTCCTGAACGGTGCCGAGCCGGACCGCGTCGACCCCGGGCAGGACGCCGGGCTTGACCCGGTCGCCTGTGCCGACGACGTGCTCGCCCTGGTGCTCGCCTGCTGCCACCCCGCCCTGTCCCCGGAGGCCCAGGTCGCCCTCACGCTGCGGCACGTCGTCGGGCTGACCGACCGGCAGGTGGCCGCGCGACTGCTCGTGGCCGAACCGACTCTCACCAAGCGGCTGGTCCGGGCGCGCGCAAAGATCCGGGATGCCGGGATCGGGTTCGAGGTGCCGGCCGTAGAGCACCTGGGGCGCGTGCACGAGGTCAGGACCGTGGTGCACCTGCTGTTTACCCAGGGCTACGTCGACCCGGCCCAAGGCCGTGAGCTGTGCGAGGAGGCGATCTGGCTCGGGCGACAGCTTCACCGCCTGCTCCCAGCCGACAGCGAGACCGCCGCGCTGCTGGCCCTCATGCTGTTGCAGCACTCTCGGTGGGCGGCGCGATGGGCCGGGGGACAACTCGTCCCGTACGACAGGCAGGACCGGGCGCTGTGGGACAGCGCCGCGGTAACGCAGGCCAAGCAGCTGCTCGCGGGCACAGATCGGCCCGGCGCGTACGGCCTGCACGCCGCGATCGCCCTGCTCCGCGCAGCCATGGAGCCGCGCTGGCCACTGATCGCCGACCTGTACACCGCCCTGGCCCGGCTGGATGACTCCCCGGTGGTCCGGATCAACCGAGCGGTGGCCCTCGGGCGGGCCGACGGGCCACAGGCAGGTCTTGCCGCGCTCACCCCGCTGTACGACGACGCCCGGGTGTCCGGCTCGGTCAGCCTGCTGGCAGCACGGGCCGAGCTGCAGGAGCAAGCAGGGGACCATCGAGTCGCCGAGGACAGCTGGCGGCTCGCGGCCGACGCTGCCCGTAACAACCCCGAACGGGAGCACCTCACCGATCGCGCACATCGGGCAGCGATGGCCCAGAGAACCTAGCGTGCGGGCAGTCGTGATCTTGTCCTATGGGATCGGCTGGGTACACGAGCAAGAACGCCAGCTGGACCCCGCGCTCCGCCGGGCAGGGCGGGGTCGGCGGCCAGTCGGCGGACCGGTCGCAGCAGGTCAGGGAGCAGCCGCAGCGCCGCGCGCATGCTCACGACCTCAGGGTGGGAGCGGGGTGTCGCCACAGCAAGCCGAGCAGCATCAGGTACAGCAGCAGCAGCAGGCCGGCCAGGGGCTCCGAACAGGGTCTCCCACCACATCAGCGTGCTCCTATGGACCGCGACCGGCGACCGGTACCGCATGAGCGGACGCCCCTCCGGCAGGATGGCCCCACCGTCCAAGCGCACGATCCCCAGGACGCTCGTGGACAAGGCCCCATGACGAAAGGTCGACCTCAAGAAGGAGCTGGACTCCTACCGTGCGCGATACGGCCAGTTCCGGGTCGTCGACGTCCCACCGGCGCAGTACGTCATGGTCCACGGGCAGGACGACCCCAACACCTCGAAGGAGTACGCCGACGCCCTTGCGGCGCTCTACCCGGTCGCCTACAAGTTGAAGTTCACGAGCAAGACCGAGCTGGACCGCGACGACGTGGTGATGCCGCTCGAGGCCATCTGGTGGGCCTCTGACATGGACGCCTTCACCACCGCGCGCGACAAGTCCGCATGGCACTGGACAACTATGATTCTGGTGCCGAGCTGGATCACGACGGACATGTACGACGCTGTCGTCGCCGAGGCCGCGCGCAGGGACCCACCGGCCTACCTCGACAAGGTTCGGCTGGAGACTCTGCGCGAGGGCCGCTGTGTGCAGACTCTCCACGTCGGCTCCTATGACGATGAAGCCCCGGTGCTCGCTGAGATGCACCACGAGTTCATCCCGCGCGCCGGTCTGAAGATGGCCGGCAGGCACCACGAGATCTACCTTAGCGACCCTCGCCGGATGCCGCCGTCGAAGTTGCGCACGATCCTGAGGCAGCCCGTTGTACCGGCCGAGGGGTCACAGGTCAGGACGGACGCTAAGTGCCTTTGAACTAGACCGTGTGGTGGAAGGTCGTCTCGGGGCCGTCGAGGACGCTCCCGAAGCGAACCTGGCGTCGTCATGTGCCCGGTGCTGCCAGCCATCCCGGCAGACGACGGCTATCGGGAAAGGTAGAGCGTCGCCGCCTTACTCGGCGACTCGTCCCCAAGGGGAGACACGCCCTAGCAGCACCTCTGAACCGTCCGTATCTTCTACCAGGGCAGCAATTCGGTGTCACGAAAGAAGCCGCCGGTGGGTCCGTTGTCCGGGAGGGTGGCTGCCCACACCACTCCGCGGGCACTGTCCTCGACGGGTCGAGCGCCCATGTCCTTGGCGCCCGGGAAGGTGGCCGTCAAGCCGGGGCACACGGAGTTGACGAGGATCGTCGTGTCGGCCGGCTCGGTGGCGAGGGTGCTGGTGAGCGCGTTCAGTGCGGCCGCAGCCGCACCCCCTCGGGAGCGGAGCCCGAAGGCGGGGTCTTCGTGGGAGCCCGCGCCGCTACTGATGTTGACAATCCGGGGGGCCTCGCTCCGCTGGAGGAGTGGCAGGAGGGCCTTGCTCGTCCGCCACGCGCCGAACAGGTTGGTTCCCAGGACTTGGTGGGCGGTGGTCAGGTCGGCCGTGCTGCCCATCTCGGTCCAGTCGACGTAGGCGGCCGCGTTGTTGATCGGGGTGTCAAGTCTCCCGGGGGTGGCAGTGAGTGCAGCTGCGGCGGCGGCGACGCTGGCGTCGTCGGACACGTCGAGGTCCACGGGCAGCGCGTCAACCCGCTGGCCGAGCTCTTCGGCGGTTCGAGCGGCCGCGTCGGCCTTGCGGGCGGTGATGATGACGTGGTGGCCCGCGCCGGCGAGCTGGCTGGCGACCTCGCGGCCCAGCCCGTGGGCCGCGCCGGTGATCAGGATGGTGCGTACGGCAATAGACATGAGAGTCCTCTCAGGGGGAGTCGTGGATCGGGTCAGCGGTAGGTGGCGAAGAAGGAGCGTCCTGGGCGATGAGGTCGGGGACCTCCCACTCCAGGAAGTGGCCGCCTCGGGGCAGCTCGGTCCAGTGCACGACGTTGTAGGCGCGCGCCGCCCACTCCCGCGGGGTGGGGAACATGTCCGCCCCCGACATCGCCATGCCGGTGGGTACCTGCACTCGGCCGTAGGCGACGCTGCTGCTGTGCGCGGTCTCGTAGTAGAGCCGCATCGACGAGCCGATGGTCTGCGTCGCCCAGTACACGGTGAGGTTGGTCAGCAGGTCGGCGCGGGCGTAGACGGCGTCCAGGTCACCACCGCAGTCGCTCCAGGTACGGAACTTCTCCAGCACCCACGAGGCGAGCCCGACCGGGGAGTCGTTCAGCGCGTGCGCCAGGGTCTGCGGCTTGCTGGAGTGCTCCATGGCGTAGGCCATCTCCGTGGCGTTCCACTGCTGGGCGCGGGCCACGAAGTCCTCCTCCACCGGTGACAGGTCATCGGCCACCCAGCCGAGGTAGGGGTTGGTGCCGGACAGGTGCAGGGCGACGAGGCGCTCTGGGTGGGCGAGCCCCAGCTGCTGCAGCACGCCGGCACCGAGGTCGCTGCCGCGGGCGGCGAAGCGCGGGTAGCCGAGCTGGTCCATGACGTCGACGACGACGTCGGCGATGCGGGTGACGTCCCAGCCGCGCTCGGTGGGACGGTCGCTGAACCCGTAGCCGGGCAGGGACAGGGCCACGACGTCAAAGGCGTCGCTGGTCTGCCCGCCGTGCTGGGCCGGGTCGGTCAGCATCGGCATGAGCGGGAGCATCTGGACGAAGGAACTGGGCCAGCCGTGCAGGAGGACCACGGGTAGCGGCTCCTTGCCGCCGGGCTCGCGGGTGCCTCGCTCGTGGACGGCGTGCACCGACAGCCCGCTGGCTGTCTGGACGCGCACGTGAGTGAAGGCGGCGAGCCGCTTCTGCTGGGCGCTCCAGTCGTAGTCCTCCAGCCGGGTCTCGACGAAGGGGCGCAGGACGTCGCTGTCCGTGCCCAGATCCCAGCTGGCGCCGGGCAGCTGGTCGGGCCAGCGCGTGCCGCGCAACCGGTCCTGCAGGTCCTCCAGCACGTCCGGGGTGATGGTCGGTGCGAACGGGGTGACGGTCACGGAGGTTCCCTTCTCGGTGGTGCGGCTGGTTGGCGTGCGGTCATGTCGAGGACCGCGCTCGGATCGGGGCGACCGCGCTGACACAGCCGGGTGCGCAGCCGGAGGCCCGGGCGAGCACAAGCGGCGGTTGGCCGTCTGGCGGCGGTAGGGGAGGGGACGGACGCGAGGGCAGAGGCTCGCCGCGACCAGAAGAGAGCGCGGATGCCGACGCTTTCACCGGTCTGTTCCGAGCCACGTCCACCGGACCGCTCATACTGGGTATCGCACCCGGAGGCGCGCCCCGAGCGCTCCCGGCGCTGGTCGCCGGACTCAAAGACCTCGGTCGCACGGAGCAGCGCCGCGTTGCTGTGACCCAGACCTCGCCGCACGCCGGCGCGCTGGCGGTGGCGACAGGTCAGGTCGACGTGGCGGTCGTGTATGGCCCTCAACCCAACGACGATTGCGTGCACCTGCATCAGATCGCCTGCGAGCAGAGAGTGGCGATCGTTCCTGCGCGCAGTCCGCTGGCTGACGCCCATGAGCTCACCGCCGCGGACTTGCTCGACCACCCCCTCGCCGCACGGCACCCCGACATCGCCGAAGTCTGGGAAGGCTTCTGGACGTTGCGCCAGGAGCGCGGTGAGGACGCACGGCGACGTGGGAAAGCAGCGAAGTCCTTCACCGAGGTGCTGTGGAATGTGGGCCTTCGTGACGTCGTGCTGACAGTCCCAGCGCCGTGGTCGAACAGTTCCCTGCGCACCAGTTCGGGATGTCCTACGTGCCTGCGCCCCAATTGTCGCCCGTCAGCTACTACATCGCGACGCCGACCCTGCGAGCCACGCAGTCGTGAGCCACCGCGACAATGCTGGGGCGCTCTGCCCGGCCCACCGGCCTGCGGGCCGACCTGCTGGTTCCGGCCCACTCAGCGATGGCCACCTGGTTGTCGCCACTGGTTGGCACGTCGTCCGTGCTCGGCCTCCGAGACGGTCCGCGCGATGCGATCGGCACGGGTGGTCACTCGCTTCGCGGTGGCGATCCATTCCAGGATGCCCCGCTTGGCTGAACGCGGGAAGCCGTCCCACGCCTCGCGCGCATGCGCCGAGGCGTCCAGTGCCTGGCGAAGTTCCTCGGACTCGATCAAGTCCTCGACATCGTCCAGCGCCGTCCATGCGCCGTTGTCCTTGGCCGCCTGCACGATGGCCGCTCCGGAGGGAGCCATCCTCTCCTCTGCCACGAGTCTCTCCACGCGCTGCTTGTTGACCCGCGACCACCAGCTAGTCGGCTTGCGTGGGCTGAGCCACAGCATCGACCGATCATGGTCCAGTGCGCGGGGCAGGCTGTCGACCCAGCCGAAGCAGAGCGCCTCATCGACGAGGTCGTCGTAGGCCGGCTGTCGCGCAGGACCTTTGTCGTGCACCAGCCAGATGCCCTGGTTGCTCGAGGCGTTCTGCTCCAGCCACGCCCGCCACGCTCGCCGGTCGGCGAAGTAGACCTGAGCGCGGTCAGCCCCCGGCTTCGCCGCGCTTTCGGGCGGCCTCCGCTTCACCGCGACCCTCCGCGCTCCGGACCACGCCAACCTCGAGCCATCGTTGCGTGTTGGGGGTCGGGTGCAGCCGGCGTTCAGCCCCGACGACCCCGAGGCTGTTCTCCGGGTCCTGGCCGAGCGGGTACGGGTCGAGCGGGACGACGCGCCTCCGGCCTGACCCTCGGCGCGCGCACCGGGCGATGGCTCCGGCTTGCTCTACGCCTCCCATGAGACGACCCGTCGGGCCGGCGGCTGCGGGCATGACTCGCACGGCGATGGCGGGGCAGGCGTTTGGCTCGCGCAGTGCAGGACCACCGACCCGAGCAGCTTCAAGTTCGCCCCGACCCTGCGCGGAGGCGTCTCCGGCTCTAAGCCGCTGAGGCCGTCCCAGTAGACGAACGTCGACCGGCGCGCCAGGCACCGGCCCCGCCAGGTCGCCGAGACCGTGGTCGTCCGTCCCGCAGACGATCCTCTGCGGACATGATCACCCTGGCTCACATGGCTTCCGAGTGTCCGGCGATCGTGCGACTATCGGGACGGCTCCGGAGTCCGGGCTGCGGCGCGCCACCCGGACAGAAGCCGCGCAGCCGATCGCCGCCACTAGATGATCGATTCCAAGCCTGATCAGTGGTCGTAGGCGAGTAGCGAGCGTCGGACGCGCTGTCCGGTGTGGTCGTTGTGCCAGATCGCGGTGGTGAGCGCGAGCATCCGCTGCAGGACACGGA
>JAABUN010006408.1_pt1 | contig 13592 bp, 13 predicted proteins | sample 5559311 | NCBI WGS metagenome assembly JAABUN01 (sample SAMN10711877, study PRJNA513370) | rock metagenome | isolation source: Antarctica rocks | place: Antarctica: Victoria Land, Siegfried Peak sud | reverse complement strand
CTTGCCTTTGGCCTGGTACGTTTTCAGGTCCAGCTTACTGGCCTTCGTATACAGGTTGGCAGCCTGGTTAAAATTATAGATGCCCATGTTAAACTGCGCGTCAAAGTTTTTCGGGTCCAGCTCAATCGCCTTTTTGTAGTCGGCCTGCGCAAGGTCGTTTTTCTTTTGCGTGTCGTAGAGCGAGCCCCGCACGGCATACAGGTTGGCATTAGTCGGGTCGGCGGCGATGGTTTTGTTAATCTTTTCCAACGCCGCTTCGCTGTTGCCACCGCTCATGGACGCGTTGAGGTCTTCGATGAGGAACGCCTTATTATTGGGATAGGCCACTAACGCTTCCTTCAGGACTTTCTGCGCGTCGGCCGGATTGTTTTCCTGCCGGGCTATCTGTAGCAAGCGGGTATACACCGATACCGGGGCAGGCTTGCTTTTATAGACGTCCATGCCCAGCAGCTGATTATAGTTAGCCTTCGCCCCCGCGTAATCCTGCTTAGCTTCCATCGCGTAGGCCCCGTACAAAACAGCCGTCGTATCGGTTGGATTCAACTGCGAAGCTAACTTGTAGTTGGCGATGGCCTTGTCATATTCTGCCGCCTTTTCTTTGGCGCCATCCACCTTCGACGCAGCATTGTAACTCTGTACTCCCGCGTTAAAGGCCATGCCATACAGGTTCTGGAGGCGCGCGGGCACCTGCTTGCCAAATTCACCGGCCGGACCGTCCAGCTGCAGCGCCTTATTGTAGGACTCGCTGGCTTTCTGCAGCGCCTCACCGGGCTGCATATCCTTGGTGTATTTGGCGAACAGCGCCTGGGTGTTGGGGTCCAGTAGCTGGTTGTAGATTTCGCCGCGCGTAAACCAGGTTTTCGCTTTATCCTTGGTTTTATCGTTGGCGATGGCCTCGTTAATGGTGGTCAGGGCCTTGTCCATTTGGCCAGCTTTTTGGCTGAGAATGGCGTTGGTAACCGCCGAATTCTGGGCCAGGGCTGGCGTGGCCAGGCCAACGGCGGCCGTGAAAGCGGCGGCGGCGGCTAGCTTCAGAAAGGAGTTGCTCATGGGGAAATGGGAGGGAAAGAAGAAAAATGTTGACGGGACAAAGCTACGCCCGCCCGGCAAATGAACGAGAATATAACGCAGCTTTACGGGCTGCCGGCTGGCTGGTTGGGCCAGCCCAGGGGGGTAGGGCCCACGGGACCGCATAGAAAAGGGGCAGCCCGACCGGCAGGCTGCCCCTCTCCTACTATCAGCGGCCTATTCCTGGTCGTCGGCTACTTCCTCTTCCGGCTGGTCGAGGTCGTCGTCCTCCGCATCGAGCAGCACCAACTCGTCCTGCGGCTCTGCATCGGTAACGACAAAGCCTACCCCCTCGGTGGCGAGCGAATCCAAGACTACCTCATCGACCTCCGCGGCAGCTACCTTGGCCACCGACGAAATCTCATCATTGGCCGCCACCTTAAACAGGCGTACGCCCTGGGTAGCGCGGCCAATGGTGCGCAGCTCGCTCATGCTCAGGCGAATAGTGAGGCCCGAGCGGTTGATAATCATCAAATCGTCGGCGTCATTCACGGCCTGGATGCTTACCAGCTTGCCGGTTTTCTCGGTCAGCATCATGGCCCGCACGCCTTTGCCGCCCCGGTTCGTCACGCGGTACTCGTCCAGCGCCGAGCGCTTGCCGTAGCCGTTCTCGCTCACCACCAGCAATTCCTGGCTGGGGTCGGCGATGCAGACCATGCCCACTACCTTATCACCGGCCTCTTCGCCCAGCGTGATGCCACGCACCCCGGCGGCGGTGCGGCCCATCGGGCGCACCTTGTCTTCGGGGAAGCGCACGGCCCGGCCCGAGCGCAGCGCCAGCACCACTTCCGCGTTGCCGCTCAGCAGCTGCACGTCGAGCAGGCGGTCGCCTTCGTTGATGGTAATGGCGTTGATGCCGGCGGCGCGGGGGCGCGAATAGGCCACCAGCGGCGTCTTTTTCACCGTGCCCTGCTCGGTGCAGAACAGGAGGAAAGTATTCTCCAAGTAATCGGGCGAGCGCAGGTTGCGCACGTTGAGCACCGAGCGCACGGCGTCTTCCTTGGGCTTGTCGATGAGGTTTTGCAGCGGCGTGCCCTTGCTGGTTTTGGTGGTCTCGGGCACTTCGTAGGCCCGCAGCCAGAACATGCGGCCCTGCTCGGTGAAGATGAGCAGGTACTCGTGGGTGGTGGCCACGAACAGGTGCTCCGTGAAGTCGTCCTGCTTGGAGCCGGCGCCGCGGGCCCCTACCCCCCCCCTACCCTGGGTCCGGTACTCGTCGAGGCTGGTGCGCTTGATGTAGCCCTCGCGGCTGACGGTAATCACCATCGCCTCATCGGCAATCATGTCCTCCATCGAGAAGTCGCCGCCCGCGTGGTTGATGCTCGTGCAGCGCTCGTCGCCATACCGCTCGCGCATTTCCAGCAATTCGCTCTTAATGAGCGCGCGCTGCTCCTCGGGCGAGGCCAGGATGGTGTTGAGGCGGTCGATGAGACGCATCAGCTCCTCAAACTCGGCCACGAGCTTGTCGCGCTCCAGGCCGGTGAGGCGCTGCAGACGCATGTCGAGGATGGCGCGGGCCTGCACCTCGCTCAGGGCGAAGCGCTCGATGAGACCCGTGCGGGCCACCTCGGGGTCGCGCGACTCGCGGATGAGCTTAATCACTTCGTCCAGGTGGTCGAGCGCGATGAGCAGCCCTTCCAGAATGTGCGCCCGCTTCTGAGCTTCGGCCAGCTCGTAGCGCGTGCGGCGCACGATAACTTCCGCGCGGTGCTCCACGAAGTGCCCAATGAGGTCGCGCAGGTTCAGGGTCATCGGGCGGCCTTTCACCAGGGCCACGTTGTTGACGCCGAACGACGATTGCAGCTGCGTGTACTTGAACAGGTTGTTGAGGACCACCGTGTTCAGGGCATCGCGCTTGAGCTCATAGACTACGCGCATCCCGTCGCGGTCGCTTTCGTCGCGCAGGGCAGCGATGCCCTCGATGCGCTTGTCGTTGATGAGCGCGGCGGTCTTCTCAATCATCGAGGCCTTGTTCACCTGGTAAGGAATCTCGGTCACGATAATCTGTTCCTTGCCGTTGGGCAGGATTTCGAAGTGCGTCTTGGCCCGCATCACGATGCGGCCGCGGCCGGTTTCGAAGGCCTGCTTCACGCCCTCGTAGCCGTAGATGATACCGCCCGTGGGGAAGTCGGGAGCCGTAATGTGCTCCATCAACTCCGGAATGGTGATGTCCGGATTGGCGAGGTAGGCCACGATGCCGTTCACGACCTCCGTCATATTGTGGGGCGCCATGTTGGTGGCCATACCCACGGCAATGCCGCTGGTGCCGTTTACGAGCAGGTTCGGAAACTTGGCCGGCAGCACGCTCGGCTCTTCGAGCGAGTCGTCAAAGTTGGGCTGAAAGTCAACCGTGTCTTTATCCAGGTCGCCGAGCAGCTCGTCGGCAATGCGCTTGAGGCGGGCCTCGGTGTAGCGCATGGCGGCCGGCGAGTCGCCATCGACGCTGCCGAAGTTGCCCTGGCCATCCACCAGGGGGTAGCGCAGGCTCCAGTCCTGGGCCATGCGCACCATCGTGTCGTACACCGAGCTGTCGCCGTGCGGGTGGTACTTACCCAGTACCTCGCCCACGATACGGGCCGATTTCTTGTGGCTTTTGGTGTACGAAACGCCCAGCTCGCTCATGCCGTAGAGCACGCGCCGGTGCACGGGCTTGAGGCCGTCGCGCACGTCGGGCAGCGCCCTAGAGATGATAACCGACATCGAGTAGTCGATGTAGGCCCCGCGCATCTCGTCTTCGATGTTAATCGGGATTATTTTTTCGCCTTCGGCCATTCTTGGGGGTTAGCTGTTAGCTCTCAGCTACTAGCTGTTAGCTACTGTTCGAGGAAAAGCAAAGCCCCGCGGCAGACACCCGCGACCGGGTACTTGCCAGCAGGAACCGCTGCTTATATGCGTGCGCAAGTTACGCCGAAAAAGCCGTTTTTCCTAGCTTCTGCGGCACTTAGCGCACGCCCTCGTCCTACCCCCGGCGAGCAGCCCTGCCGCTGGCCTACCCCCGTTAAAAAGCGAAATCCCGGCATCAACGGCCGGCTGCCTTATTTCAGCGACTTGCTGCGGTCGCTGTCTTTGCGCTTGTTGTCGCCGTCGTGCTGGTTGCGGTACTTCTCGCCCACGGCCGGGTACTGCATCTTCCAGATGGGCCGGGCGCGGTACTTCACTCCTTCGTGGTAGTGGGCTTTGCGCGCGTGGCACGAGTCGATGGGGCAGGTGCGGCAGCCGGCCAGCGTGAGGCCCGCCAGCAGCAGCAGCCCGTAAAGCCGGCTCCGGCCAGCCGTTGAAAGTACACTCCTGTTCATAAGGTAAAGGTAACGGGCGGGCCCTACCCCACCCTTTGATAAGTAATCGCCCTGGGCCGCCGGCAGAACCCCGCCCTACCCCCTACCGCACGTCCAGGCCATCCCACTCGCGCAGAAACTGGGCCACGAATTGCTCCAGGAAGCGGTGGCGCTCCTCGGCCAGGGCGCGGGCGGCGGGCGTGTGCAGGCGGTCTTTGAGGTGCAGGAGCTTCTCGTAGAAGTGGTTGAGCGTGGGCGCGGTGCTCTGCTTGTACTGCTCAAAATCGGCGTGCGAGACGGGCGGCGTGGCCGGGTCGTGCATCGGCCGGCCCTTGTGGCCGCCGTAGGCAAAGGCCCTACCCACCCCAATGGCCCCGATGGCGTCGAGCCGGTCAGCATCCTGCACCACGGCCGCCTCGGGGCTGCTCACGGGTGTTGCCACGCCCAGCCCTTTAAAGCTCACTTCGCGAATAACCTGCTCAACGCGGGCTACGGTGGCCTCGGGCACCTGCTGGCTCCGCAGCCAGGCGCGGGCGGCGCGGGGCCCGGCCTCGTAGTCGCCGCCGTGAAACTTCCAGTCGGCAATGTCGTGGAGCAAGGCGGCCAGTTCGGCTACTTCCCGGTCGGTGCCGGGGGTTTGAGCGGCCAGCGCCCGCGCTACCTGCCACACCCGCCGGATGTGCGGCCAGTCGTGGCCCGAGCCTTCGGCCTCAAATTTATCTTCGATAAAAGCGGCGGTTTTCTCAATTATCATTTACCAGTTAGCAATTAACAGTACCATAGCCCCCAGGTAGCCGCCCGGCAGACATGCTCAAGCCACTTCGGTGCAAAGATGCGGCTTCCGGCTCTAGCTTGCGGGCTGAATTCCCTCCTGACCTCCCGACGGGCCCGCTGCTAGCGGCCCTCCCCTATGGAAAAAATTGCCATGCTTGGCGGCGGCTCCTGGGCCACCGCGCTTACCAAAATCCTCTCCGAAAACGGCGCCCGCGTCGATTGGTGGCTGCGCTCGAAAGATGACGTGCAGCACCTGCTGCGCACCAGCCACAACCCGCGCTACCTCTCGGCGGTGCAGTTCGACCGCAACCTGGTGTTCCCCACCACCGACCTCAACGACGCCGTGCTGGAAGCCGACTGGCTGGTGCTGGCCGTGCCGGCGGCCTTCGTGCAGCCGGTGCTCGACAAGCTGGGCCGCGACGCGCTGCGCCACAAAGTGGGGGTAGTATCGGCCATCAAGGGCATGATTCCGGGCAAGAATATCCTGGTGACGGATTACGTGCAGGAGCGCTTCCGGCTGCCCGCCGCCCAGCTCGGCGTGATTGCCGGGCCCTGCCACGCCGAGGAAGTGGCCCTCGAAAAGCAGAGCTACCTCACCATTGGCGCACCCGACGTGAACGGCCTGGGGGTGGCTTTCTGCCAGCTGCTGCGCAACCGCTACGTGAGCGCCTACCCCGCGGCCGACCTCGACGGCATCGAGTACTGCGCCGTGATGAAAAACATCATTGCCCTCACCGGCGGCATTGCCCACGGCCTGGGCTACGGCGACAACTTTCTGGCCGTGCTGGTGAGCAACGCGGTGCAGGAAATCCGGCGCTTTTTGCAGGCCATCTCGCCCCAGCCGCGCGACCTTTCGGCCTCGGCCTACCTCGGCGACCTGCTGGTGACGGCCTACTCGCAGTTTTCGCGCAACAGAACATTTGGCAGCATGGTGGGCCGCGGCTACTCGGTGAAGTCGGCCCAGCTCGAAATGAATATGGTGGCCGAGGGGTATTATGCCGTCAAGAGCATCCACGAGCTGAACCGCAAGCTCAAGGTGAACATGCCCATTACCACGGCGGCGTATAATATTCTGTATGAGCGCATTGCGCCGGCCGTGGAGCTGGAGATATTGAAGGAAAAGCTTAGGTAAGATTAATGTTTGAATTGGTGAGATAAGCCCCAAGACATTACCGCAACTAAAACAATCATCATTATCGCACGGCCATAGATACTATTATTCCCTATTTCGCTCTCTAACACGAATTTTGTTGGGTCGCTGGCATCATAAATTACTGTCGTTTCTTCATCAATGAAATAGCCAGCATCCGTAAATCGCCAACCACTACTTTCCCCTTCAATCACTTGACCTTGTAAAGTGGTAAACTTCGCCTTGTAGGTGACATTAGATTTGTATTGCCTACTTCCAATAATTATCCCATTAGCTCGGGTACCTTCTTTTTTAAGTGTGCGTGTTTGCCAAATACCTTTCAAATTTGTGGCAGTCACAACTACTACGGCACCCAAGACAAACCAGTTCATAAGACAAATCTACTAGATTTAGTACCATTTACAGAAAACCAACCACTGCCCCAACCCGTTACATTTGCGGCACTTACAAAAAATAAGGGGCCGGGCACCTGGCCCAACCCCTTACTCAACTACCGGAGGAAGTAGGTGACGAGCAGCACGGCCAAGGCCTTTGCTACGCCACTGGCAAACCCCACCAGCACAGCTTTTCCCACTGCCTGTAGTAGTTTTGTCGCGTTGTCCCGTTTCATTGGTGATGAAGTGAAGGGTTCTCGCAAAACCCCCGCTTCAGAAACCCCGTCTGTACCAGCAGCCGGGGTTTCCCTTTTTCAAGGGCTACCGTGGCCGGGGGACAAGGGGAGTTATGAATTAGAAATTGACTCTCTTTATAACTGCTAACTCATAACTAAAAAATGAACTGGCTGCCCCTCGCCCTGCTCACGGCCCTGTGCCTGGCGGGCTACAACTTCTTTATCAAGCTCGCGGCCGAGCACCTACCCCCCGCCGTGGGCGCGGTGGTGCTGCAACTGGTGGCGGCCGGGCTGGGCGCGGCGTGGCTGTTGCGCCTCAAGCTGCTGGGGCAGCCGCTGGCCGTGTCGGGCCGGGGGCTGGGACTGGCGGCGCTGGCCGGCCTGAGCGTGGGGCTGGCCGAGATTCTGACCTTCGTGGTGTTTCGGCGCGGGGTGCCGGCCTCGGTGGGCACGCCCGTCATTGTGGGCGGCTCGGTGCTGCTGGCGGCGCTGCTGGGCCTGGTAGTGCTGCGCGAAAGCCTCTCGCTGGCGCAGCTGGGCGGGCTGGCGCTGGTGGTGGTGGGTATTGGGCTACTGGCGCGGGGGTAGGCGGCCGCTTTTGGGAGGCGAGCTTTAGGAACTGCTCTCAATTAGAAAAGTTAAATTTTTTCCCATAAAAAATTTAATTTAGTCACCCGAACTCCTGGTTTCTACTGGCTCATTGCTTCGCAAGGCTTCTGGATTCTCGAAAAACAGCTCATAAAAACGCGTTAACACTCTTATTGAGAACAGCTCCTAGCGAAACTCGTAGCTACTCAGCAGGGCATTCCGGAAAAGCGGGGGGCTGACCGGCAGCGGCGTGTCGTCGGTCACGGGCTCGCCCGTGCGGCCTACGTAGTAGCGGTACCGCCCGCCCGGATGGGGGTAGTCGTCAATCTGCCAGGACTGATGCGGCCGCGTCAGGTGCGGGTAAAACCGCAGCAGCAGCTGGTTTACGGGGCGGGGCGCCAGCACCGGGCCCGGCGGGTGGGCCGCGAGCCAGGCCGCCCCAGGGGCGCCCAGCGGCCACCCGAGGGTGCGGCGCCAGCTGATTTCCCGGTGCGTCGTCAGGGCCAACTGGCTGCCGACGAACAGCCCTACCCCCCCAGCACACCCCAGCGCCAGCGCCGCCGGCCGGGGAGCACCGCCACCCGCTGCCAGAGATACCGCAGCACCAACGCGGCGAGCACGCATAAAAACTGCTCTTTGTAGAGCAGGGCCCGTTCGGGGGGAGCAGCGCGCTGCCCGATAACCAGCAGGTAGGGAACCAGCGCCAGCCAGACGCTCACCCCACCCAATTGCCGCACCGCCAGCCGCTGGCGGGCGGGTAGCCGGCCCGTGAATGCCCGATAGGCTAACCAGCCGAACGCAGCGAGCACGACCCCACCCAGCCCTACCCCCACCACGTGGTGGGGCTGGCGCACCGTTGCCACCGCATCGGCCCAAAACCCGGCACTTGTCAGCGGCCGCACGAATTGATTATGCCGCAGCCACCGCGACCCCGAAAACCACAGCAAGGGAGTGTAGAGCAGCACCGTGGCACCCAGCGTCAGGGCGGCCGCGGCGGCCAGCGCGCCCAGCCAGCGCCACGCCCGCTGCCCGGGGGCTAACACACCGAGCCAGGCATAGGCCGACGCCAGAAAGTAGCCGTTGGCTCCGGCCCGCGTTCACTAGTAGAGCTTGCTGCAACATCAGTACGGCGCCGAAGCCCACCGCGCACAACCCAATCAGAAGCCAGTAGCCCCGCCCCACGGCCGCGTAGTACAGACCATCCACCGTTAAGTACCCGACAGGAATTAGCTTATGTTAAAATCAGAGAAATTAACCTTTAAAAAAGGTATCATCTCTTGTAGACCAGCGTTTTAACTGCGAAAGACAATTGTCGTCACCATAAACTATTTGTTGACGGGTACTTAGCCCGAAACAGACGACCGACAACAGGGCCACCCCGCAGCAGCCCCGCCAGCGCCCCAGACCACGGGTCGGGGAGCGCAGCCTGGCTAGCGGGTAGTGGCCCGGCTACGGGTGCTCGCATATACCTCCAGCTAAAAATGCCTGCACGGCCGGCCACACCCGGTGGGTAGGCAGGCCCATTACGTTGAAATAAGAACCCTCCAGCCGCGCGATACCTACCAGACCCAGCCAGTCCTGCGCCCCGTAGGCGCCGGCCTTGTCGAAGGGCTGGTACCGGGCCACGTAGTGCGCAATTTCGGCGGAGGTCAGGGGCTGAAAATACACCGTGGTTTCATCTGAGAACACGACCGGCGGGCGGCCGTCGCCGGGCAGCAGGCACACGCCGGTATATACCTGATGGGCGCGGCCCTGCAAGCGGCCCAGCATGGCGCGGGCCTCGGCCGCGTCGGCGGGCTTGTTGAGCACTTCCTCATCCAGGCACACGATGGTATCGGCGGTGAGCAGCAGCTCATCGGGGGCCAGGTCGGGGCGGTAGGCCTCGGCCTTGTGGCGCGCCAGGTACTCGGCTACCTCGGCCCGGCGCAGGTGGGGCGGAAAGCTTTCGTCCACTTCCCGCAAGCGGATTTCATAAGGCAGGCCCAATTCAGTCAGCAAGTGGCGGCGGCGCGGCGAGCCGGAAGCTAAAATAAGGCGCACGGAAAGCGGATAAAGTAGAAGGTGAAAAAATTAATTTAGCCGCCGCTCAGGGGTTAAAAACGGCGTCGAATACCGTGGGCGGCTCGTCGCGCACGCTGCTGAAGAGCAGGCCGGCCAGCACTTTGGGGTAGAAGAAGGTGGACTTGGCCGGCATCACGGTGCCCGAGTGGCACACGGCTTCCACCTGCGCCAGCGTGACCTCGTTGGTGAGGAAAGCGGCGCGGGCCTCGCCCCGGTCTACCTGCTGGAAGCACTCGGCCAGGCCCCGCACGTAGGCCACGCCGGGCCAGCGGCGCTGGGCCTCGGGCCCCACGATGCCGAGCACTTTTTCGAGCACGAAGTAGTGCAGCACCGTCAGGTCGAGGTCCTTCACCTCGGAGGTCATATCCCAGTCGAGCTGGGCGTGTACCTCGGGGCGCAGGCGCAGCTTGTAGGCCGCCCCGCCGGGCAGGTACAGCCCAAACGCCCAGCGCTTGCCGGCCAGCAGCTCGGGCAAATCCTGGGCCTCTACCTGGGGCCGCACCGTGAAGTAACTGGCCAGCCGGGCCAGCAGCCCGGCATCGGAAAGGCCGCCGGGCAGCGCGCGCAGCACCCGGTGGGTAGGCAGGATGCGCACGTCGTCGCTGGCCGCGTTGGTCAGGTACATCAGGTGGTAGTTCCAGGGCTCGCGGCCGGTGCTGCCGGCCGGGCCGGCGGCCAGCGCGCGGGCCTGGCGGTAGGCCACCGAGGCTTCATAGCGGTGGTGGCCATCGGCCAGAATAACCTGCCGGCCGGCCAGCACCCGCTGAAACGCCCGGATGGCCCCGGCATCCTGCACCACGGCCAGCACGTCGCGCGCGCCCTGGTAGTCTTCCTCCGTCTGGCAGAGCGGGTCCTGAATGGCCTCGTCCATCAGCTGCTCCAGCTCAAACGCCGCATCGCGGTACAGGCCGTGGGTGGCGCTGGTCTGGAGGCGCAAGGCGGCCAGCAGCTCGGCCCGGTCGTTGACGGCGGCGGGCAGCGTGTTTTCGTGGCGCAGCACTATCCCCTCGGCCCAGTCGTAGGCCCGGATGTGGCACATGAAGCCCTTGCGGCAGCGCTCGCGCGCCTCGCCCGGCAGCCGAAAATACTGGTAGTACACGTAGATGCCCGGCAGGCCATCCTGCCGCAGCACGCCCTCGGCCTGCCACCGGGCCAGGCGGCGCGCGGCGGCCTCGGCGGGGGGTAGGGCGCCCTCGGCGCGGGGCACCGAGAGGTGAATCGAGTTGAGCGGATGCTGGTAGAGGGCCTCGCGCTGGCGCGGGCTCACCACGTCGAAGAGCGGCGAAACTACGTCGTCAATCTCGGCACTCAGGGCCGGGTTGTAGCGCCAGCCCCGCACGGGTTGTATTTCAGCCAAAGGATAAATCAATTATCAGTCATCAATTATCAATTATCAGCTCACAACTACCACTATCAGGAATGTCGGAACGACTGATAATTGATAATTGATGACTGATAATTGACCTACGGGGCCAAGCGGCTGATTTGCCAATCGCTACCCCCCTCCACCAGCTCGTACACCAGGCGGTCGTGCAGGCGGCTGGGGCGGCCCTGCCAGAACTCAATGCGCGTGGGGCGTAGCACGTAGCCGCCCCAGTGCGGGGGCCGGGGCAGCGGGTTCTGGCCCTGGAAGCGGGCTTCGACCTCGTGCTCGCGGGCTTCGAGCTGCTCGCGGCTACCGATGACCTCGCTCTGGGGCGAGGCCCAGGCGCCCACCTGGCTGCCGCGCGGCCGGCTCTGGAAATACTCGGTCGAGACGGTTTCGGGTGCTTTTTCGACTACCCCCTCCACCCGCACCTGGCGCTCCAGGCCGGGCCAGAAAAAGTTGAGCGCCGCCCGCGGCTGGCGGGCCAGCTCGTGGCCCTTGCGCGAGTCGTAGTTGGTAAAAAACAGAAAGCCCGCGTCGTCGGGCAGGCCCTTGAGCAGCAGCACGCGCTGGCTGGGCTGGCCGGTGGCCGCGTCCACGGTGGCCAGGGTGAGGGCGGCGGGCTCGGGCAGCCGGGCGGCCACGGCCTCGTCGAGCCACTGCCGGAACTGGGCCACGGCCTGGGGCTGCGCATCGGCTTCGCTGAGCGTGCGCTGGGAGTAGCTCTGGCGCAGGTCGGCGAGTTCAGTGTCGGTCATTTTTTTGAAGTAGAACGCAGGAATTGGGTGATACGGAAAGGTGTCGGACCAGATTGCCTTTAAGCAACGACCAGTCCCCACGCTGGTCATTTTCAATGCTTTACTACATGGCTCCTAGTTGTTTGCCTTTGGCTGCCACTCGTAAATCGAGTAGCGGCCCTGGTGCATCAGGCGGCGCATGTGCTGCTCGCGAATAAAAGCGGGCGTGCGCTTGAACAGGCTCAGCATTTCGGGGCGGTCCTTAAAGTACGTCGCGGTAGTAGTTATTGCCCCCGTCGTAGTAGGCCGAATCCAGATACACCAGGATAGGGCGGCTGTCGAGCCGGTTGAGCAGGGCCGGGTCGGGGCCTTCGGGGCGAAACATGCTCATCAACTCGCGCGCCTGGTAGCCGGGCGTGCGGGTAGCCTCGTGGGCCATCAGGGGCAGGCCGGTGACCATGCCCAGCTGGTAGGTGCGGTCGCAGTGCGGGTCGTCGGGGTCAAGGCCATAAAATGGCTCGTTATCGACCGTTTCGGAACCCGAATGGTAAAAGGGCAACGTAAGCAGGGCCTGGTAGCGGCTGGTAGTGGGCCAGCCTACCAGCGTACGCACCTCCTGGGTGGCGGGCTCAGCCAGCAGATTGTCGCGCTGCGTGATAGTAGCGTAGTGATGGGTGGCATTGAGCATATCAACTACCCCCAGCCCGGCCAGCACCACCCACAACGCCTGCGGCCAGCGTACGCGCCGGGCCCGCGCCGGGCGCCAGGCATGGCCGGCATACCAGGCAAAGCCCAGCACCACCGCCCACCAGAAGGGCCAGATGAAGCGGCCCAGTGACCGGAACTGCGTGATGCGGTCAGTCAGCTTATGTAGCCACAGAAAGGGGTTGAGGTAGTTTTGACCGTGCTGCGGCAGCCCCTCCCGCAAGGGCTGCCGCAAAAACGTAGCCAGCGAGTAGTAAGTCTTAATACCATCGTAGTGGTCGATAATGAGGTACCGGCCTGGGTGAAACAGCAGCTTGCCATAGGTAAGCAGCAGGACCAGTAATTGCGGCAGGCCACCGGCTAGTACCAGGGCGGCCCGGCCGCGCCACCAATGCCCGGACTGCCCGGCCGGCCGCTCATTAAGCGTAGAAAGAGTCATGTAGTAGTAGCTAAGAAAATGACGCGGGAACTCCAGCTTACTTAATTAAGGCCCTGGACAAAGATAACAGGCACTTTCCAGCTCGCCCATGCGTACTTGCTTATTCTTATGCAGCCCGGTATGCTTCTCCTCTCGCAGCCCTTCCTGGGCGACCCCCATTTCGAGCGCAGCGTGGTGCTGCTGTGCCGGCACAGCCCGGCCGAGGGCGCGTTTGGCCTGGTGCTGACGCAGCCCACCAGCCTGCACCTGGGCGACGTGCTCGACCTGCCGCCGGGGGCGGCCTCGCCCGCCGCGGGCCTGCCCCTCTACACTGGTGGCCCCGTGCAGCCCGACACCCTGCACTTCGTGCACCAGCACGCCGGGCTGCCCGGGGCCACGCCCCTGGGCCAGGGCGTGTACTGGGGCGGCGACTTCGAAGCCCTGCTGGCAGGGCTGGCCCAGGGGCACTTCGGCGGCGATACAGTTCGGCTGTTCGTGGGCTATTCGGGCTGGTCGGCGGGGCAGCTGGAGGAGGAAATCGGGCGCGGCTCGTGGATAAAGCAGCCCGCCTCTGCCGGGAAAGTGTTTACTTTGGAGTCTGATGCGTTCTGGCGCACGATTCTGCGCGAAAAAGGGGGGCGCTACCGCGCCCTGGCCAACTATCCGCGGGACCCGCGCCTGAACTGATATTTTTTCTGACCTCCGTTCCGGCCGCCTACCCCCTCTTCTTTTCCCAACCCCACCTGGCCCCGGCCGCCGGTTATTTGCTTCGCTTTATGTTGCCCGAAGAAACCCCCACCCCCGCCTTCACCTCGCCCGCCAACCAGCAGGGTGCCACCC
>JAABUN010006407.1_pt1 | contig 13592 bp, 13 predicted proteins | sample 5559311 | NCBI WGS metagenome assembly JAABUN01 (sample SAMN10711877, study PRJNA513370) | rock metagenome | isolation source: Antarctica rocks | place: Antarctica: Victoria Land, Siegfried Peak sud | reverse complement strand
GCGCCACGGCGGTCGCCACCCAACAATTAAACGCCCGCGCGAAGCCCTGGGTCTGGGGGCGGCCCCAGCGCCCGCCACGCATCCTGCGCCATTCCTATGTGTACCGCATTTGAGGAATGGCGCACTATACCATGAAGGACATACCGTTTGTCAGTCCTTGGTAACAAAGTCACTCGTAACAATTACAGGGTTTCTTTTTTCGCCATCGGGAACGGATATACGCGAACGTCAGCGGCGGTCTCACCCGCAGCAAGGCGCGTGCCGATCGATCCGCGACATGTCACAGGCACGATCGCGCGGCGCTGGACGCGTCATCCCGGTGCCTTGTCCGCAGCGACTACTGCGCCTTGACGCCTTCGTGCGCGCGTGCTAGATTTAGGAGCAAGTGAATAGAGACGAACGACGCGGAACGGAACGAGTAGCCCTCAAGCGCGGTACAGCGAGTCGGCGGGTGGTGCAAGCCGATACTGGCGCGGGCGGTGAATGGCTCCGCGAGTCGCGACCCGAACGTTGGTCGAGCCAGGGTGCAAGCCCACGGTTCCCGCCAGTAGGCGTCGCCGGACACTCCACCGTTATCTGGGAGCTGGGTATCGGCAGATCTCGATCTGACCCGTACCTGTAGAGTGTGGCGCATCGCGAGAGCGTCACGATAAGGGTGGTACCACGGGTGGAAGCGATTCCCTCGTCCCTATGCGGACGAGGGTTTTTTGTTGCTCGCCGCGCGGCCACCCCACCGGCTCGCGCGGCCCGGTCAGGAGGGCTGGCGATGGCGGTCATGGTCGAACGACGCGGGACACCGATTGGACAGGGCGCGCTGAAGCCGAGCCTCGCCGAGGTCGAAGCGCTGATCGCGGCGCGCGGGGCGAACTGTGTCCCGATCTATCGCGAGATCCTCGCCGACCTGGAGACGCCCGTCTCCGCCTACCTCAAGGTCGTCGGCCCAGAGCGCCAGGGATTTTTGCTGGAGAGTGTCGAGGGGGGCGAGCGCGTGGCGCGCTTCTCCTTCATCGGGGCCGAGCCCCTCTGTATGCTGCGCCTGCACGATGGCACCCTCACCCGCCGCGACGCGGGCGGCGCGACGACTAGCAGCCCCTTCGCCGATCCGTTGGTCGCCCTGGCCGAGGAGTTAGCGAACTATCGCCCGGCCCCGGTCGCCGGGCTGCCCCGGTTCAGCGGCGGCGCGGTCGGCTATCTCGGCTACGAAGCGGTGCGCTATTTCGAGCGACTGCCGATCCCGGCCAACGACGCGCTCGGCCTCCCCGATGGCACCTTCCTCCTCGCCGATTCGCTGCTTGTCTTCGATCACGTCCAGCGCCGCGTCAAGGTCGTCGCGCACGTCCTGCCGGACAGCACCGGGGGCGATGTCGCGGCGGCGTACACGCGCGCCGAGGAGCAGATCGCGGCGCTGATCGCCCGCCTCCGCTCGCCGCTCATCCCGCCCGTGCTCGCCAACGATCACCCCGAGTATTTCGACGCCGCACCGCGCCACAACACCACGCAGGCGGAGTACGAGGCGAAGGTGCGCCGGGCGCAGGAGTACATCGCGGCGGGGGATATTTTCCAGGTCGTCCTCTCGCAGCGACTTGATCGCCCCACCGCCGCCGATCCGTTCACCATCTACCGTGCGCTGCGCGCCGTCAACCCCTCCCCCTACATGTACTTCCTCCAGTTCGGCGACTTCCAGATCGTCGGGGCGTCGCCGGAACTGCTGGTGCGCCTGGAGGACGGCACGGTGACGAACCACCCGATCGCCGGGACGTATCCGCGCGGGACGGACGAGGCGGAGGATCGGGCGCTGGAGACGCGACTGCTGGCCGACGAGAAGGAGCGCGCCGAGCACATCATGCTCGTCGATCTCGGGCGCAACGATGTCGGGCGCGTGGCGGTCCCCGGCACGGTGCGTGTCCCGAAGCTGCTGACGGTGGAGCGCTACTCCCACGTCATGCACCTCGTGTCGAATGTGGAAGGGACGCTGCGCCCCGAACTCAGCGGCGTCGATGCGCTGCGCGCCTGCTTCCCCGCCGGGACCGTCTCCGGTGCGCCGAAGATTCGCGCGATGGAGATCATCGGGGAGTTGGAGCGCGACCGGCGCGGCCCCTACTCCGGGGCGGTCGGCTACGTCGGTTTCGACGGCGCGCTCGACACGGCGATCACCCTGCGGACGATGGTGATCAAGGACGGCATCGTCTCGATGCAGGCCGGCGGCGGCATCGTGGCGGACAGCGAGCCCGCGCGCGAGTACGCCGAGTGCTTCCACAAGCTCGGCGGCTCCCTGCGCGCGGTCGAGCTGGCCGAGGAGATGGTCAATGATGAGTGAGTGGGCGAGTGGGCGAGTAGTTCAAGAGGCGCAGAGCGGCGATCCGCATTGATAGATGCGCCACCCATCAAGACAGGAGCAAGGGCGATGATTCTGCTGATCGATAACTACGACTCCTTCACCTACAACCTCTACCAGTATCTCTGCGAGTTGGGCGCGGAAGTATCGGTGCGCCGCAACGATGCGATCACCACGGCGGAGATCGCCGCGCTCGCGCCGGAGCGGATCGTAATCTCGCCCGGACCCTGCACGCCACAAGAGGCAGGGATTTCGGTGAGGGTGATCCGCGAGTTCGCGGGGAAGACGCCGATCCTCGGGGTCTGTCTGGGGCACCAGGCGATCGGCGCGGCGTTCGGCGGGGCGGTCGTCCGCGCCCCGGTCGTGATGCACGGCAAGCTCTCGGCGATCCACCACGACGGGCGCGGGATCTTCGCGGACGTGCCGCAGGATTTCACCGCGACCCGCTACCATTCGCTGATCGTGGAGCGCGAGACGCTGCCCGACTGCCTGGAGATCACCGCCGAGACGAGCGACGGCATCATCATGGGCCTGCGCCACCGCGACTACGTGGTGGAGGGGGTCCAGTTCCACCCCGAGGCGATCCTGACCGAGCATGGCCGGGAGCTGCTCAGGAATTTCTTGGGTGGGCAGTCGGCAGTCGGCAGTCGGCAGAAAGAGAACGAGATAGCCATCGCAGCGCTACAGGCGGCATCGGCGTTGGCAACCATCCATTAACTACTGCCGACTACCAACTACCGACTTACTACGGAGGCATCACTAATGATCAAAGAGGCGCTGCGAACGATCATCAAAGGCGGGACGCTCGACCGCGCGACCGCGCGGGTGGTGATGGACGAGATCATGACCGGCGGCGCGACCGGCGCGCAGTTCGGCGCGCTCGTCACGGCGCTGCGGATGCGCGGCGAGACCGACGAGGAGATCGCGGGCTTCGCGGAGGTGATGCGCGACAAGTCACTGCACGTCCCCTTGCCCCCCGAGATGCAGGTCGTCGATTGCTGCGGCACCGGCGGTGACAACAGCAACTCCTTCAATATCTCCACGGCGGCGGCGATCGTCGCAGCGGCGGCGGGGGCGCGGCTGGCGAAGCACGGCAACCGCTCCGCGTCGAGCCGCTGCGGCAGCGCCGACGTTCTCGAAGGGCTGGGCGTGCGGATCGAGGCGACGCCGGAGGAGGTCGCGCGCTGCGTGGAGGAGATCGGGATCGGCTTCATGTACGCCCCCTCCTTCCACCCCGCGATGCGCTTCGCCGGGCCACCCCGCCGCGAGATCGGCATCCGCACCGTCTTCAACCTGCTCGGTCCGCTGACCAACCCGGCGGGCGCACAGGCGCAGCTGATCGGCGTGCCGGAGCGGGCGCTGGTGGAGCGGCTCGGGCGCTCGCTGGCACTGATGGGGACGGGACACGCGCTGCTCGTCCACGGCCTCGAAGGGCTCGATGAGGTCTCCGTCTGCGGCCCCACCCTCGTCTGCGAGGTCTATGGCGGCGATCAGGGATCGATCAAGACCTACGAGGTCACGCCGGAGGAGTTCGGGCTGACGCGCGGGGTCGCCGCCGACATCACCGGCGGCACGGTCGAGGACAACGTGCGGATCATCAACGAGATCTTCGCGGGCGGCGGCGGGCCGCGCCAGGGGGTCGTCCTCCTCAACGCCGCCGCCGTCCTCTACGTGGCCGGGGTCGCGCCGACCTGGGGGGCAGGGATCGCGCTGGCGCTGGAGGCGCTCGTCTCGGGCGGCGCGCGCCGCAAGCTGGCCGAACTGGTTGCCCTGACACAGGGTTTCGGCGACCCGACACCGGCGGCGAAGACGACACCGGAGCGGGGCGGCCTGCACCTCGTCCCGCGAGCCTGAGCGACACAGCCCAAGGCGGAGGAGGCCGATGACCCAGACGACGAATGCAAGCACTTTCTTGGAACGGATCATCGCGCACAAGGAACGCGAGGTCACCACGCGACAGCGGGAGCGTCCCTACGCGACGGTCGCGGCGGAGGCGACCGCGCAAGCGCCCGCACTCGACTTCGCGGCGGCGCTCGCCGCGCCGGGGATGCGCTTGATCGCGGAGGTGAAGGGCAAATCCCCCTCCAAGGGCGTGCTGATCGCGCCGTTCGAGCCGGAGGCGATCGCGCGCGACTACTTAGCGGCGGGCGTGGACGCCCTCTCGGTCCTGACCGACGAGGCGTTCTTCGGTGGCAGCCTCGAACACCTGCGCGCGGTCGCGGATCTGGCCCACACCGCCACGCCACCCCGCCCAGTGATCCGCAAGGATTTCATCCTCGACCACTACCAGCTCGCCGAGGCGCGCGCCGCCGGGGCCGACGCGATCCTGCTGATCGTGGCGATGCTCGACGACGCCCAGCTGCGCGAGCTCCACGCCGCCGCGCGCGCGTGGGGGCTGACGGCGCTGGTGGAGGTCCACGATGAGGCAGAGGCGGCGCGCGCGGTCGCGGCGGGCGCGACCCTGATCGGCGTCAACAACCGCGATCTCCACTCGTTCCGCGTCGATCTGGCGACGACCGAGCGGATCGCGCCGACCCTCCCCCAAAGCACGACGATCGTCGGGGAGAGCGGCATCGGGACGGCGGCAGACGTGGCGCGCTTGGCGACGGCGGGGGCCGCCGCGATCCTCGTTGGCGAATCGCTCGTGAAGGCCGCCGATCGGGGCGCGGCGATCCGCGCATTGCTGGGGCGAGCATGACGCTCGTGAAGATCTGCGGCGTCAGTACTGCGGAGAGCGCGCTCGCGGCGGCGGAGGCGGGGGCCGATCTGCTCGGCCTAAACTTCTATCGCCAGAGTCACCGCGCCGTCTCGCCGACCGCCGCGCTGACCATCGTCCGTGCCCTCCGCGCCGCCGGGCATGCCGTGCTGGTCGTGGGCCTCTTCGTCAACGAAGCCCCGGCCCGGATCAACGTCGTCGCGGACGAGGTCGGGCTCGACCTGGTGCAACTCAGTGGCACCGAGTCGCCCGCCGACCTGGCCGCGATCGCGCGCCCAACCCTGCGCTCGGTACGGGTGGGGGCGGGGGCCGATCCCGACGCGCTCGCCGCGCCACTGGCCGACGCCGACGCACGTCTCGCCGGGCGTGACGGCGGGCCGCTCGGCCACCCGATGCTGCCCCTCCTCGACGCGCATGTGCCGGGTGCCTATGGCGGCACCGGCACGCGGGCCGACTGGGCGGTCGCCGCCGCGCTCGCCGCCCGCCGTCCCCTCTTCCTGGCCGGGGGCCTCACGCCGGAAAATGTCGGCGCGGCGATCCGCGCGGTGCGCTCATTCGGCGTCGATGTGAGCAGCGGCGTGGAGACCGACAAGATTAAAGACCTGGCGAAGGTGCGGGCCTTTATCGCGGCGGTGCGTGCGGCGGATCGCGAGCAGGAAGGAACGCTATGAACGCCACACGCTGCCATTTACGCCCATACGGGCGCGACGATCGCCCGACCGGCGCACCCTGGCACCCCTATTGGCGACGCCGCACCACACAAAGCGTCTGACACTGCCGACTCACGACTCACGACTCACGACTCACGACTCACGACTCACGACTCACGACTCACGACTCACGACTCACGACTCACGACTCACGACTCACGACTCACGACTGAAAAGAGAGGAGCACAAAGACGATGCCCACCGCAACCATGACCGCCCCGGCAACCCCTGCGAAGACCGGCGCGACGCCGCGCATCTTCTCCGGCATCCAGCCGAGCGGAGCGCTGCACCTCGGCAACTATCTCGGCGCGATCAAGCGCTGGGTCGTGCAGCAGCACGAGGCCGACTCGATCTTCTGCATCGTCGATATGCACGCGATCACCGTGCCGCAAGACCCGGTGGCGCTGCGCGATTCCACGCGCGAACTCGCGGCGGGCCTATTCGCCGCCGGGCTCGATCCGGCCCACATGGCGCTCTTCGTGCAGTCACACATCAGCGCGCACGCCGAGCTGGCTTGGATCCTCAACTGCTTCACGCCGATGGGCTGGCTCGAACGGATGACGCAGTTCAAGGACAAGGCGGCGCGCGAGGGGACGGAGCGCGCCTCCGCCGGACTGTTCACCTATCCGGCGCTCATGGCCGCCGACATCCTCCTCTACGATACGAACCTCGTGCCGGTCGGTGAGGACCAGAAGCAGCACATCGAGCTGACGCGCGATGTGGCGGAACGGATCAACACCCGCTTCGGGGAAATCTTCGTCCTCCCCGCCCCGAGCATCAGCGCGGAGGGCGCGCGGATCATGTCGCTGACCGAGCCGGGCCGCAAGATGTCGAAGAGCGAGCCGGACGGCATGCTGGCCCTCCTCGCCCCGCCGGAGGTGAATCGCAAGAAAATCATGCGCGCGGTGACCGACTCCGGGCGCGAGGTCCGCTTCGATGAGGAGCGCCCCGGCCTCTACAATCTTTTGGAGATCTACCACCTCCTCTCCGAAGAATCGCGCGAGGCGATCGAGGCGCGCTTCGAGGGGAAGGGCTATGGCGACCTGAAGAAGGCGCTGGCCGAGCTAGTGGTCGAGTCGTTGCGCCCGATCCAGGAGCGTTATGTCGAACTCCTCGCCAACCCCGACCACCTCGACGCGCTGCTGCGAGGGGGGGCGGCGCGCGTCGAGCCGATCGCCCAGGCGACACTGAAGCGCGCGAAGACGGCGGTCGGACTCGGGTAGCGACGAATCCCCGCAGGCATTGCGCCCTTCATGGGTGGGAGCCGCTGACGAATGACGAGTGACGAGGCGGGTCGCGCGTCATCGGTGAGGAATGCCGATACATCGGTGCGGCGCGGGATCATCCGCGCTGTGCCGGATATGATAGGAGCCAGGCATGACACAGTCGCAGATGGTCAACGAAGAGTTAGCGGCGGTCGAGGCGTCCCTCGATACGCCAGCCGCCGCACAGTCGCCCTTCACCTCCGAGCCGGATGCGCGCGGACGCTTCGGACAGTTCGGCGGCAAGTACGCGCCGGAGACGGTGATGGGCGCGCTGGACGAGCTTGAAGCGGCCTACGATGCCGCGCGCCAGGACCCGGCCTTCCTGGCCGAGTTCGCCCGTCTGGAGGCGGAGTATGTCGGTCGCCCGACGCCCCTCTATCACGCCGAGGCGCTCTCGAAGCGGATCGGCGGCGCGCAAATCTACCTCAAACGTGAGGATTTGGCCCATACCGGCGCGCACAAGATTAATAACGCGCTCGGTCAGGGGCTGCTCGCGGCGCGGATGGGCAAGCAACGGATCATCGCGGAGACCGGCGCGGGGCAACACGGGGTCGCCACGGCCACCGTCTGCGCGATGCTCGGGATGGACTGTGTCGTCTACATGGGCGAGATGGACATCGCCCGGCAGGCTCCGAACGTCACGCGGATGAAGCTGCTCGGCGCGGAAGTCCGCCCGGTCTCGTCCGGCAGCCGTACGCTGAAGGACGCCACCAATGAGGCGATTCGTGACTGGGTCACCAACATCACGAACACCTACTACATCATCGGCTCGGTTGTCGGCATGCACCCCTACCCGCGCATGGTGCGCGATTTCCAGGCGATCATCGGCCACGAGTCGCGGCGGCAATCGCTGGAACAGCTCGGACGGCTACCGGATCACATCGTCGCCTGCGTCGGCGGCGGCTCGAACGCGATCGGCATCTTCCATCCCTTCCTTGGCGACAAGGCGGTGCGGCTAATCGGTGTGGAGGCTGCCGGGCACGGCCTCGCCAGCGGCCAGCACTCGGCCTCGCTGACCGCCGGACAGGTGGGGGTGCTGCATGGCTCGCGCTCCTACCTCTTGCAGGATGAGCACGGGCAAGTACTGGAAGCGCACTCGATCTCCGCCGGGCTCGACTACCCCGGCGTCGGACCCGAGCACTCCTACCTCAAGGATATGGGACGCGCGGAATACGTCTCGATCACCGACGACGAGGCGCTCGAAGGCTTCCAACTCCTCTGCCGCACCGAGGGGATCATCCCGGCGCTTGAATCGGCCCACGCGGTCGCCTACGCGGCGAAGCTGGCGGCGGAGCGTCCGCAGGAGGAGATCATCCTGATCAACCTCTCCGGGCGCGGCGACAAGGATCTCGACACGGTGATGAAGGCGTTGGGGCTCTGAGTCTTCTCGCTGTCACGCCACGCGCCTGAAAGGAGCGACACACGATGACACAGATGGTCGAGAGCCAACCAGGGGCGGGGTCCACGCCGCAGGCGAGCCGGATCGCCGCGACCTTCGCACGCCTGAAGGAGGAGGGGCGCACGGCGCTGATGCCCTACCTGACGGTCGGCTACCCCGACGTGGCGACGACGCTGGCGGCGGTCCCGGCGATGGTCGAGGCCGGGGCCGATCTCCTCGAACTGGGGATGGCCTTCTCGGACCCACTGGCCGATGGGGTCACGATCCAGCGCACGAATCAGCACGCCCTCGAACAGGGCGTCAACACGACCACGACCCTCGATGTGGCGCGGCAGCTGCGCGCGGAGGGCGTCGAGGCACCGCTGATCGCGATGGGCTATTTCAACCCGATCCTGCGCTACGGCATCGAACGCTTCGTCGCCGACTGCGCCGCAGCCGGGATCGACGGCCTGATCATCCCCGATCTGCCGCCCGAGGAGAGCGACGAGGTGGTGGAGGCGTGCCGCCGTCATGGGCGCGACTTCATCCTCTTCGTCGCGCCGACCAGCCCGGAGTCACGGATCAAAGAGGTCGCGGCGCGGGCCAGCGGCTTCATCTATTGCATCTCCCTCACCGGCGTCACCGGGGCGCGCGCATCCTTACAAGACGGCCTCGCCGACTACCTGGCGCGGATCCGCTCCTACACCGATCTGCCCCTCTGCGTCGGCTTCGGCATCTCCAAGGCCGAGCATGTGGCCCAGGTCGGGCAGATGGCCGAGGGGGCGATCATCGGCGCGGCGGTCCTCACCCGCCTCGGCACGGTCGAGGATCGTCCCCTGCCGGAGCGCGTCGCCGCCGTCGCCGACTACATCCGCGAAGTACGGGGGTAGGGAGCGAAGGGACAGTTAACAAGAGACACAGAGAGACAGAGAGGGACGGGAGGTTCTGAATAGTGAGGTGTTGTACACGCCTCAACTGACCACCGGGTGCCAAGGCCATAGCAGTACTCTCCTTTAGGAGAGCATGTCTTCTCAATCGCGTTCTCGTTGCGCCTAGTCCACTTGGGGACTCTGTAGCCAATTCCGTTTCCTCTCCTTTCGTCCTCTGTGTCTCTGTGTCTCCTGCTCCGTCCTCTCCTCCCCTATCCTTCCCATCGGGCTTGCCAAATCGCCCCGCTGCCGCCATGCTCTCCGCATTGGACGATGATGGTGGGAGGGGCTGATGGGGCAAATGCTCTGCCGTGGGGTACGCGGCGCGACAACGGTCGAGACGAATACCGCCGAGGCGATCCTCGAAGCGACCGCCGAACTCCTGCAAGCGCTGGTCGAGGCCAACGATATCGAGCACGATCGCGTCGCCAGCATCCTCTTCACCACGACGATGGACCTGAACGCCGCCTTCCCGGCGGTCGCCGCGCGCGAGATCGGCTGGACCGACATCGCCCTGCTCAACGCGCACGAGATGGCAGTGCCGGGCGCGCTCCCGCGCTGCATCCGCATCCTCCTGCACCTCAACACCGAACGCACCGCCAAGGAGATCCGGCACGTCTACCTCCGAGACGCGCGCAAATTGCGCCCCGACCTCGTCGCGCAGGCGGGTGGTTGGAGCGAAACGCTCGATCGCTAAAACAGACGTGGGCCTCAGAGACGCAGAGGGGGAACGGGAGAAGAAGAAAGAAACGAGAGAGAGCCACTAATGTAGACTATCAACGTTTATTATGTCACATTTTGGTTCTATAATAATTCCTCTCACTTCTTCGATCGGCTGTATGCGCTGTATCAATGTCTCTTCTCTCTCCGTCCCCCCTCTGTGTCTCTGTGTCTCCTCTTCCGTTCTCTTTTCGTACGCCGAGGAACCATGCAAGGCTCGCAGTTCGACCATGCCGACGCCGCGCTCTCCGGCGAGACGCGCATCTATCTCGACCATGCGGCGACGACGCCGGTCGACGCGGCGGTGGTGCGCGCGATGCTCCCCTACTGGACGAGCGCGTGGGGGAACCCGTCGAGCCTTTACGCGGCGGGGCGCGCGGCGCGCACGGCGATCGATGAGTCGCGCGCAGCGGTCGCGCGCATGCTCGGCTGCGCGCCGAACGAGATCATCTTCACCGGGGGCGGCACGGAGGGGGACAACCTCGCGATCAAGGGTGTCGTGGCGGCGGCGGGGGCGGCGGGTCGCCCGACCCACCTGATCACCACCGCGATCGAGCACCACGCCGTGTTGCACGCCGCCGACTACCTGGAACGCTTCGGCACGGCGGTCACGCGCCTGCCGGTCGACGCGGAGGGGCTCGTCGATCCTGCGACGTTGGAGGCGGCGATCCGCCCGGAGACCTGTCTCATCTCCATCATGTACGCGAACAACGAGATCGGGACGATTCAGCCGCTCGCCGAACTGACCGCGATCGCGCGGCGACACGACATCCCCTTTCACACCGACGCAGTCCAGGCGGCGGGGAGCCTGCCGCTCGATGTGGATGCGCTCGGTGTCGATCTCCTCACCATCGCGGCGCACAAGTTCTACGGACCGAAGGGGGTTGGCGCGCTCTACGTCCGCGCCGGGACGCCGATCCTCTACCAGCAGCAGGGCGGCCCGCAGGAGGGTGATCGGCGCGGCGGCACGGAGAATGTCGCCGCGATCGTTGGCCTGGCGACGGCGCTCACGCGCGCGGAGGCCGACCGTGCGGCCTACAACGACCATTGCCGCGCCCTCCGCGACCGCCTGACCGAGGGCATCCTCGCCGCTATCCCGGATAGTCGCCTCAACGGCCCGCGCGGCGACCACCGCCTCGTCAACAACGTCAACATCGCCTTCACCGGGGTCGAAGGGGAAAGCCTGATCATCGCGCTCGACCTCGAAGGGATCGCGGCATCGAGCGGCTCCGCCTGCACCACCGGCGCGACCGAGCCGAGCCACGTCCTCCGCGCCATCGGCGTCCCCGCCACAGCCATCGCGGGCAGCCTCCGCCTCACCGTGGGCCGCGACAACACCCCCGCCGACGTGGACGAACTCCTCGCCCTCCTCCCCGATATCGTCGCCCGCCTCCGCGCCGACCAATGGTAGAGTACGGTTCACCGCAGAGACGCAGAGACACAGAGAACGAGAGAGAAAGGAATGGAGAAACGTCAGCGTAACTTGAGGGGTTCGACAGACGAGATCATTGGTGCAGCGATCGAAGTACACCGCTATCTCGGTCCCGGACTCCTGGAATCAACCTACGAGGAGTGCTTCTGCCACGAACTACACTTGCGGCAGATACCTTTTCAGCGACAGCTTTTACTGCCGATCAACTACAAAGGAATACGAATCGAAGATAAACATCGTATCGACATCCTGGTACGTGATAGTATCGTCATCGAGTTGAAAGCGATCGAAGCTATATTACCCGTTCACCACGCTCAACTTCTCAGTTATCTGCGCCTCGGGGGTTGGTCGATCGGACTGCTAATGAATTTTCATGTACCCATGCTAGTTGATGGGATCCATCGCAAAGTATGGAATCACGAAGATTAATGCTCTCGTTCTCTGCGTCTCTGCGACTCTGCGGTGAAAGAAGGAGGTTTGAATGGTGATGACGCATGCTGGCGGGTTGATCGGGCGGGAGTTGGCGGCGGTCGACACGCCGTCGCTGATCATCGATCTCGATGTGATGGAGCGGAATCTGGCGACGATGGCGGCGTTCTTCGCGGACAAGCACACGAAGCTGCGCCCGCACGCCAAGACCCATAAGAGCCCGATCATCGCACACAAGCAGCTGGCGCTCGGCGCGGTCGGGATCACCTGCGCGAAGCTCGGCGAGGCCGAGATCATGGTCGAGGCCGGGGTGCCGGATGTGCTCGTCGCCAACCAGATCGTCGGGCCGACGAAGATCGCCCGCCTCGTCGGGCTGCTGCATCACGCGCGCGTCACCGTCGCGGTCGATGACCCGGCGAACCTGCGCGCGTTGGCGGCGGCGACGCGCGAGCGCGGCGTGACGCTCGACGTGCTGGTGGAGATCAACACCGGCATGAATCGTTGCGGGGTCGAGCCGGGCGAGGCGGCGGTGAGGCTGGCGCAGGTCGCGGCGGATCTGCCCGGTATCCGCTTCCGGGGCATCCAGGCATACGAGGGGCACCTGGTCAACATCGCGGACGACGCGGAGCGCGCGGAGCGGGTGCGCGCGGCGATGGCCCCGATCGTCGCGAGCCGCCACGCCATCGAGGCGACAGGACTGCCGGTGGAGATCGTCTCCGGCGGCGGCACCGGCACCTTCGCGCACACCGGCCTCCTGGAGGGCTTCGACGAGGTCCAGGCCGGATCGTACGTCTTCATGGACGCGAAGTACGGCGAGATCGGCGGCATCGGCGCGCGCTTCGCGCCTGCCCTGACGGTGCTCGCGATGGTCATCAGTCGCCCCACAAACGACCGCGCGATCCTCGACATCGGTCGTAAGACGCTGGGGATCGATCAGGGGACACCGCAACTGCTGGACGGGCCGGAGGGCGTGCGCTTCCTCGGTTTCTCAGAGGAGCACAGCACCCTTGCGGTCGGGGGCGCGGCGCGCGACCTGCGCCCCGGCGATCAGGTGCGTGTCATCCCCGGTCACGGCTGCACCACCGTAAACCTCTACGACCGGTACATCGCCGCGCGCGGCGACACCGTCGAGGCGGTCTGGCCGATCGCGGCGCGCGGTCGGGCACAGTAGCGCCAGAAGGGAAGGTCGCCATGCCGACGCCGCGCGACTTCTTCATCGACCTCTTTCTCAAACACCCGGCGCTCAAGCTGACCTACGCCGACCTGATCGCGCGCCTCGAACGGGGCGATGGGCGGATCCGGGCGCGCATCGTCCGAGCGATGCCGAGCATGGACAACAGCAACGCCTTGCGCCACATCACCGGCATCGAGCGCTGGGGGCAGCGCCGCCTCCGCACGATCCTCGGCGAGCCGCCGACGACCGATGAGTACGATGGCTATCGGCCCGATCCGGCGACCGACTGGCCCGCCCTGCGCGACGAGTGGGCGGCGACACGCCGGGAGACGATCGCGCTGACGCGGCGGATCGCGACGGCGGGGATCAATGACGGCACTAAGCTCGACTTTGGCCGTTCGGGCCAGCTCAGGCGGCGTAGCAGAGCGCGTCGGTCATGTGCTCCAGCAAGGCGCGGGGGATTTTGACCAGCTCGGGTGCCGAGACCGACATGCAAAAACCCGT
>JAABUN010006406.1_pt1 | contig 13594 bp, 16 predicted proteins | sample 5559311 | NCBI WGS metagenome assembly JAABUN01 (sample SAMN10711877, study PRJNA513370) | rock metagenome | isolation source: Antarctica rocks | place: Antarctica: Victoria Land, Siegfried Peak sud | reverse complement strand
TTCGGTCCATCAGAGGGCTCTGCTGCTGTCGGGTCTTCTTACGCAGGAGCCGGACTCGGGCTGACGCTTGGGGACTTCCGACAGGCGTGGTGATCGGCCGACCGAGCGGCTTAATCGCCGAGCGTCAATGAGCACGCGACGGGGCATCGCGTCCTTGCGGCCGAACGTGAGGCTCCGACCGGCGGCCGGGGCCGACTTGTGCTCAGCCACTCCGGACTCTGCCATGGTGAGGGTATGTCTTCATCCTCGCCCCGCAGCGTCAAGATCTCAGAAAGCGACCGGGGCGGATGGTCCTCCGAGCGACCGCGCCGGCCAGGCGAGCCTGAACGGCCTCCGCGGCTGCCCGACGTGAGCGTTCGGGGTCGGGTCCTGGCCCCGAGCGACCGGCTGCGCTACTCGCCGGGGAGCCTGGTGCTGATCGTCTGCGCCGACCCCGCCACGCGTGAGCGCTTCTGTGCGCGCGTGCTCGAGGACCCGAGTGCGCTCCTGTCCATGGATAAGGTTCGCGGGCTTCTGCAGGGCCGCGTCGGCGACGCCGAGATCGAGACCAAGGCGCTGGCCCTCATCGATACGGCAGTCACCAAGCGCCTTGCGGGTGGGCAGACGGTGGTGATGGCGATGGAGGATCTTGATCGGGGCCGGCGGGAGCGCTATGTCCGCATGGCCGCCGAGCATCGCCGCCCGCGGCACCTCATCCTCGTCGAAGCCGGCAAGGAGTCGGTCGCAGACGAGGATCGCGCGGCCCTGTCCGAGCTGCGCACCGCCCTGGACGCCGGTGGCCTGGGCGCGGAGGGCTTCATGACGTCGCTGCGACTCGGCGGCCGCACCGTAGAGGAGCTCAAGCGAATCGTCTTCGCTCGGCCGCCGGCCGACGACTGAGTCAGGTCGGCCGTTCGGGGCGATTGAGCGTCTCGCGTGGCGGAACGCCTTCGGAGAGCTCCTTCTGGCGTTCGATCTCCGCGTTGAGCTCTGCGCCGAACAGCAGCGCGACGTTGGTCAACCACAGCCACGCGACCAGGACGATGGCGCCCGCGAAGGTCCCGTAGATGGCGCCCACGTTGGCGTAGTTGGAGATGTAGGCCGAGAATCCGAGGGACGCGGCGAGCCAGAACAGCACGCCCACGATCGCCCCCGGCGTCACCCACCGGAAGGACCGCTGCTTTACGTCAGGGGTGACGTAGTAGATGAACGCGAAGACCAGCATCGCCACCAGCACGGCTCCCGGCCAGCGGGCGATGCTCCACGCTCGGGCGGCGGACGGGCCGAGGCCCACGAAGCTCAGCAGGTCCTCCGCGAACGCTCCACCGACGAAGACCATCACCAGGCTGACCAGGATCAGGACCATGAGGACGAGGGTCGACGCCACGTCGATCGCCTTGCGTCGCAGGAAGCTTCGGCCCCCGGGCACTTCGAAGACCACGTTGAGCGCTCGGCGTGCCGCCTCCAGCACGCCGGTGGTGCCGTAAAGCGCCACGACCGTGCTGATCGCGAGCGCGGTCGTCGCCGTCCCCTTGCTCTGCAACGCCCCTCGCAGCGACGCATCGAGTGGCTTGAGCACCGAGGCAGGAGCCACCTCGCGGAGATAGCCGATGATCGCGTCGTAGGTCCTCGGGTATTCGCCGACGACCCCCAGCAGCGAGAACGCCAGAAGCAGGGCTGGGAAGAGCGACATCAATGCGTAGTAGGTGAGCGCTGCGGCGTGGTGCGTCATCTGATCGTCGTAGAACGACACCAGCGTGCGCTTGGTGACAGCGAAGGCTCCCCTCATCGCACGATGTACTCCCCGGACCGTCACATCTCTCAACCTCCGCCTTCAGCGAGCGAGTGGCGACTATGGTCCCAAGGTGTCCGAATCCCCCGACGTGCCGCGACCCCTGCGAATCGGAATCCAGCTTCCCGAAGTCGAGCGCGACGTCCGCTGGCCGGAGTATCTCGACATGGCGCGAGCCGCCGAGGCGGCTGGTTTTGACTCCATCTGGGTGGGCGATCACCTGCTCTACCGCGGTGACGGCCAACCCGACCGAGGCCCCTGGGAGGCGTGGACGCTTCTGTCGGCCCTCGCCGCCGCGACCGAGCGGGTGAGCCTCGGGCCGCTCGTGGCCTGCCTGGGCTTCCACCCTCCCGCGCTCATCGCGAAGATGGCCGCGACGGCCGGCGAAGTCAGCCAGGGTCGGTTCGTCCTTGGCGTCGGGGCCGGATGGAACGAGCAGGAGTTCCGGGCCTTCGGCCTCCCGTTCGATCACCGCGTATCCCGGTTCGAGGAGTCGTTCTCGATCGTCCGGGGGATGCTGGCCGGCGAGCGCGTGAGCTTGGACGGGCGCTTCTGGCAGACCGAGGACGCGGTCCTGCTACCGGTGCCCGCACACCCTCTGCGTCTTATGGTCGGGAGCAACGGACCGCGCGTCCTGGGCATGACGCTGCCCTACGTCGACGTGTGGAACACCTGGTACGACGGCTACGGGAACACTCCTGAGGGGTTCGCCGAGCTCAACGACCGCATCACCCGTGCGGCTCACGAGGCAGGACGCGCCCCGGAGGAGATCGATCGCAGCGCGTGTGTGCTCATGATCTTGGACCGCTCCGCCCGCGAGCGCCCGATCACCAAGGAGGCTCCGCCGCTCGAAGGGCCACCGGAGCGTCTCGCGGCGGGATTGAGGGACCTGGCAGAGGCCGGCGCTGATGAGGCGATCCTCGTCGTGAGCCCGATCTCGGAGCGCTCGATACTCAGGCTGGCCGAGGTCTTGGCGCTCGTCTGAGCACCACGGCGTCCGTCGGCGACAACCCGACGATCCGCTCGTCACGACGGCCCGAGATTCAGCGCCCCGGACGGGTCTCAATCTGTCATCTCCTGACGAAGTGAGGCTTCCTCGTCTCCTCCGGCCGACCCCCGAGAGATCTCCGGGACCTTCTGGCGGATTCCGCCAGGACATCCAGGGCCTTCGCGCGGTCGCCGTCCTGCTCGTCGTGCTCGGTCAGCGGGCGTCAGCCCCTTGAGCGGCGGCTACATCGGAGTGGACGTCTTCTTCGTTCTCTCAGGCTTCCTCATCACCGGGCTCCTGCTCGCAGAGGCGACGAGAACCGGAAGCCTCTCCCTCGCGGGCTTCTACGTCAGGCGCGCGCGGCGCATCCTGGCGGCCGCGACGTTGACGCTGGTCTCGACCGTCCTTGCGGCCCACCTGCTCCTGAACTTCGTTCGAGCCAAGCAGACAGCCGTGGAGAGCATCTGGGCCGCCGTCTTTGGGGCCAACGTCTACTTCGCCAAAGAGGGAACGGACTACTTCGCGCAGGGACAACCCCCGTCGCCGGTCCAGCACTACTGGTCGCTGGCGGTCGAGGAGCAGTTCTATCTCGTCTGGCCCCTTCTGTTCTCGCTGGTGTTCCTCGGCGTGCGCGCGAGGGGTGGGAGGCGATTGGGGCGGCATCGAATCAGAGCCCGGGCCGCCAGGATCCTCAGGTCGACCATGGCCAGGGGAGCTCAGATTCCTAGGGGAATCCCGGCAACGAGGGCGCGGCCGGTGGCGCCGGGACCTTGGGCGCCTCCGGCAGCGCCGGAGCCTTGGGCCCCGCCCCTGGCTCCGGGACCTTGGGCACCTCTGGTGGCGCAGGAACGTCGGGCACCTTCGGTGCCTTAGGTGTCCCCGGCACCTGGGGCGCCTCCGGGATCTTCTGCGTCTTGGGCACCTCCGGCGTCTTCGGTGTCTTCGGTGTCTTCGGTGTCTTCGGCGCCTCGACTCGGGGCACCTCGGGAACTGGCACCGTGGGCACTTCCGCACGGGGACGCTCTAGGGGCTTGACCTCCGGATCGATCACGGCCGGCGCCCGGCCGGCTCCGCCGCCTGGCCGAGTAAGAGGCCCGCCGGCGGGCTGCCCGGCTCGGGCCGGGAGATCTTGGCCGTCACTTCCGGCCGGAGTCACCGCGGCAGGGCCGGTAAGGCTTCCGGCCGGCGCACCGGGCACGGTCCCTGCCGTGCTGGGCGATCCGCCGGCCGAAGGCCGCCGGTTGCCGCGGCCGGCTGCGCTGCCGGCCGGCGAAGTGGTCGGCAACGGTGCAACCGCGATCGACCGCCTGCGCGGCGCGCTGGCAGAAGACGACGCCCGACCTGAAGCCGGCGGCGCGACGGCGGTGGGCGGACGCTTGACGGCCGGCGGATCGTCGTGCAGCGCGCGCACGCCTGCGCCGCCGCCGATCGCGGTCGCCGCTACGGCCGTGGCCACGACCGCGGCCTTCCCCCAGCCCGCCACGAGCGGCTCGGCTACGGGAGCCAGCGAGGGCCAGTGCGACATGAACGCCTGGCCGGGGCCGCCGCCGGACCCCGCCGCGGCCTGCGCGCCGCCCGGCAGGCGGTCGCGGATGAAGGCGGGAACCGGGAGCAGCCCGGTCAAGGCGTCTCGCACGCCCCGGCGGCGGCGGTACCGGCCAAGGAGGGACTCCTCAACGCCGGCGAAACGCGCTCTGACCCGACAGGAGGAGCAGTGCGCCACGTGCCGAGCGAACTGGCGCTGGTCGCGGCTGCCGAGACCACCGCGTGCGGCGGACCCCGTCATCAGCTCGACGCGCGAGCAGGTCGCGCCCGAAGCGAGGTCGTCGTACTCCTTGCCCAGTCGTCGGCGCGCACGGAACAAGGTGCTCTCCACCGCCGACTGGCTGATCCCCATCTCCTTACCGATCTCCTGATAGGAGAGCCCGCCAAGCTCGCGCAGGACGAGCGCCCGGTGATTGGTATCCGAAAGGCCATCGAAGGCACCCAGGAGGTCGCGAAGCGTTTGGCGTTGATCGGCCGCCGCGGCGGGCGAGAGGTTCACCGCCGCGAAGTGGCTGCGCTCGGCGGCGTCCCGCGTCTCGCCGCCGGCGTCGAGGGAGACCTCGCGCTTGCGGCTCGAGCGCCGGAACTCGTCGATGCAGGCGTTCCGCGCGATCTGGTAGATCCACCCCTGGAACTCGATCCTCGACTGAGTCACGCGGATATGAGCCAAGGCAGAGATGAACACCTCTTGAGTGACGTCCTCAGCACGGCCTCGATCGCCGATCAGCCCGCCGACGTAGGTCAGGATCCGGCGGTGATAGCGCTCGAAGAGCACCTCGAACGCGCGGTCCTCGCCCCGGCGCGCCCCCTCGACAAGGGCCTCGTTGGTCGCACCGGCGTCCGACGCGACACGCTCGACGACTCGTGCGGCCGTCAGCCCGGTCCGTTCGGCTTTCCCCTTTGCGCTGCCCATGCTCATGAAGTCCCCACGAGCGTGAGCCACCAAACGGTCGGGGCGGCAACTGCAGGGTCAGGGACTGCGAAGCCGGGCATCGCACGAGCCTGACCCTCTGTCTCCTACCCGGATCACGGGCCTGGTTGGGTGCAAGCGGCTGGGCGACGATCAGCGATCTCAGCGAGGCGGCGACGAACACAACGGCGGAGCGACCGATCACTCGCACATGCTCGCAGTCGTTCAGGTCAGCGTGCGAGGGCCCGACGTCATGCGGATGGCGACGGCCGCGGCGGCCAGATGGAGTGCAGCGAGGATCGCAAGGCCGATCCTGGCCTCGTCTCGCAGACGTCCAATGCGCCGAAGACGATCAGCCAGGGCCAGCATGGCCCGCAGACCGACCACGCGCCGGCCGCACCCAGCAGCGCCGCGCCGTCTGCATCAGGAGGCATCGCCCGCGGCGCTTCAGTCAGCGCGCCCGTCATAGCGCTCACGCGCGGCGAGGACGTCGTCGAAGTTGCCCTCGGTCCATTCGCGGATGACGCTGACCGCTGCGGCGAGCGAGCGGCCCAGCGGCGTGAGCTCGTACTCCACTCGAGGCGGCACCTGCGCGAAGACCGTCCGCTCGACCAGGCCGTCGCGCTCGAGCTCACGCAGCGTCTGGGTGAGCATCTTCTGCGAGATCCCACCGACCTGCCGGCGCAGCTCCGAGAAGCGCATCGTGCCGCCCTCCAGGCGACCGATCACCAGCCCCGTCCACTTCCCGGCGACGTGGTCGAGCACCTGACGGGTCGGGCAGTCGGCGCTGTACACCGAGTAGTCCCAAGAATCGTTGAGCAAGGTCACCTGGACCACCCTACAGCACTTTTAAGTGCCTACTTCCCAAGAGAGAGTAAGTTCCCTACGGTGACCGCATGACCGAGATCCTCATCACCGGCGCCACCGGCAAAGTCGGGCGGCGCGTCGTCGAGCACCTCGCCGGGCACCCCGGCCTGCGCGCGCTCGCCCACTCCGACCAGTCGGCCGCCACCCTCACCGCCGAGGGCGTCGAAGTCGCCCGCGGATCGCTCGACGACCCCGCCGCACTCGACGCCGCACTCGCCGGCGTGGACGCGCTGTTCCTGCTCACCCCCTACACCCCAGACCAAGGCGCGACCGAACTGCGCGTGCTGCACGCCGCCCGCGCCGCCGGCGTGACACGCGTCGTCAAGCTCTCATCGCTGCTCGAGGCACGCCCGATCCGCGTGGCGCGCGGGCACGCCGCGGTCAGTGCCGCGCTCCCCGGACTCGGCTTCACGCACGTCAGCATCCTGCAGCCCGACAACTTCATGGACAACGAGCTCGCCTCCGTCGACACCCTGCGCCAGGGGCTGCTGTTCGCCAACGCCGGCGCAGCACGCCTGTCGTTCGTCGACGCCCGCGACATCGGCGCCGTCGCGGCCGCCGAGCTCACTGCCGCCACCCCTGCCGGCGGAAAGCTCGTCATCACCGGACCCGAGGCCCTCACGTTCGGCGAGTACGCCGGCCGGCTCGGCGCGGCCCTCGCACTCGAGGTGCAGTACGTCTCCCCTCCCGACGCGGAGTTCACGCAGGCGCTGCTCAACGCCGGACTTCCCGACTTCTACGCCCGCGACCTGACCGAGATGTTCGCCTCGATCCGCGACTCCGGCCTAACCCACGCCCCGACCGACACCGTCCAGCGCCTAAGCGGACACGCCCCGCGCACAGCCGAGGACTTCGCCCGCGACGTCCTCGCCCCCGCCCTCACCACAGCAACCGCCTGACCGCCTGACCGCCTGGCTGCCTGACCGCCTGACCGCCTGACCGCCTGGCGGCCGGGGTGTCAGGCCAGCGCGGTCAGCGCTGCCTTGGTAGCCGATCTCCGCGTCGCGACACCAGTCCAAAAGCTCATGACATTCGGCGCCCTCGACGGCATCGCTGGAGTCAACGTCATCCGCGTGCGGGGATGCCCGGTCAGGACGATCCGGGATCCCCTTGAACCCCGTCAGGCGAGGCGGTCCTATACGTCGTGTTGCTGTCGGGCGGCTTCCGGCATGTGTCCGCGAGCGGATTCAGTTGGTGTTCGTCGCCGCTGCCTGTTGGCCGGTGTTCGATCGCCCATTGCTCTGAGTTGGCCGAGAGCTCGGGTCGCGCGGGTTGGTGGAGGTCGCGGACGAGCTTGTCCATGCGTGGGCGTGGTGTGAACCCGATGCGGGTGAGCTCCCACGCGGCGCGGGCGAGGTTGCGTGGGGTGCGTTGGGCGTCGGGACGCGCGGCGTAGCGCGCGGCGATCGTCGCGAAGTTCTCCGGCTCGACTCCGACGAGATCGCGAACGTGCGGGGTCGGCGCGGCGACTTCCCAGGTGCCGAGCTTGTGCTCTTCGTAGTACCAGCGGACTGATCGAGCAGCTGTGAGGCGACCGCGCCGCCGGTCTTGCCGCCGGCTCCCGTGACCAGGATCAGTGGAGCACTCATCGACCGACCTCCGCCGACGCGTCGCCGAGCCGAGTGGAGTCCAGGACGGTGTGCACCTGCCCGGTCTCCACGTCGTAGACGTGACCCGAGACCGTGGCGCGCGGGGAGATCGACGCGGTCTTCAGGATGTGAGCGACGTCGGCGCGGACGCTCTCCGCCGGATCGGTCACCGCCAGGGCGGCCAGCACGTCCTCGTCGGTGCCGCTGCGCTCGGCGAACCGCCGCCGAAAGGGCTCGGAGGCCAGGAAGCCGGTGCCGCACTGCGTGTGGTGGACGACGGCGATCTCGAACAGCGGTCCTTCGGGGACCTGCCCCTCGGCCAGTATGGAGATGAATGCCAGGTCACGCAGGACCTCCGGGGTGACGCGGCCACCGGCGTTGCGGATGACCATCGCGTCTCCGAGACCGATCCCCAGGAACGCGGCGGGGTCGACCCGCGGGTCCAGGCAGGTGATCACGAAGACGGGATGGCGCGGCATGATCGAGACGTCGCGGTAGGCGCCGGACTCGGCGAATCGGTGGTTGCGATCAAGCAGGGGGGCGAGACGGGACACGGGACTCCCTCGACGACGAGTATGGTGGTGCACATACACTACCGAGGTGATGTAGATGCAACCAAAACCAGCAGCCGAAGCGTTCGCGACCGTCCTGCACGAAAGCTGCCTCGGCGTACGCGTGGCGCGCCTGCACCGCTACACCGCACGCCGCTTCGACAGAGAGCTGCGCGATCTGGGCATGACAATGCCTCAGCTCGAGATCCTCAGCCTGCTCGTCCTGCGCAAGACACCGATGCGGCCAGGCGAAATCGCCGACGTCCTGCTCGCCGAACGCTCGACGGTCAGCCGCGGCCTCGCCGTGCTCGACCGCAACGGCTGGACCGCCCCGACCGACACGTCACCGACCGGCCGGTCGATGACGGTCACCATCACACCCAAAGGGGCAGACGTGCTAGCCAGCGCCCACGCCGCCTGGCAACGCGCCCAGGACGACATCGCCGAAGCCCTAGGTCAGAGAGCTCAAACCGTCCTCGACGACTGGATCACCAAGCTTCTCGACCCCCCCACCCCAACCGAACAAGTCGCGCCCGCAGGCGGTTGGGGAACGGCCTCTTAGCTGCCGAGTCGGCGAGTTTCAAGCTGGGCCGCGTCGGGATGGCAGCCTCGCGAGGCTAGTGATGCGAACCCGAGTCGCCCGGGTGTCAATCCGGGGCGGCTGCCTGCAGCAGGGCCCGCACCGCGTCGAGGGCGATGCGCAGCTGCTCGGGGTCGCGGCGGACCTGGGTCAGCAGCAGACCGCCCTGGAGCGCAGCCATCGTCACCGTGGCGAGCCTCGCAGGATCCGCATCGGCCGCGAGCGCGCCGCGCGCCTGCATGCGCACGAGCCCCTCCCGCACGCGGCCCTCCCAGCGGCCGAGGCCGTCTGCGAGAGCGGCACGAACGTGCGGGTCGTGCTCAGCCAGCTGCCCGGCCAGCGAACCGATCGGGCAGCCGCCCCGGGCCTGGCGCTCGCGCTGCAGTGCGACCAGCGCGTCGAACCAGCGGTCCAGTCCATCCCAGGTGTCGAGCTGCTCGAGCAGTCCCTCCTGAGCGCCGAGAACGGCGTCGCCAGTGGCCTCGACGGCCGCGCGGATCAGGTCGTCGCGGTCGTCGAAGTAGTGGTAGACCTGGCTGCGGCTCGCCGGCGCCCGGGCGCCGACGTCGTCGAGGCTGACCGCGGCGGCGCCCTGCTCGGCGACCAGCTCGGCCGCGGCGCGGACGATCCGCTTACGTGTCGCGCGGCCCTTCGCGGTCGCTGGTGTCGCCGTGGCCACGTCCCCAGCTTAGAAGGACTGGACTTGACAGTCCAGAGTGGACGTGCTCCACTGCGGGCTTGGAGATGGACTACGCAGTCCCTTCGTCGTCCCAGGGAGTTGCTTGAAAACCGACACCACCTTCACCCGCGAAGTTCGTACCGGTGCGCCGGCGCCGGCGCCTGCGCTCGAGTTCCTCGTCGATGCCGACGGCCTCGTGTACTACGAGTCGATCCTGTCGATGCCGGTCGGCCGGCCGCGCTTGGACGACCTGCTCGGCGGCATCAAGTACTGGACGGCCCACGACAACCCCGCCCGCGGCGGCGCCTGAGCAGCGGCTCACCACCGTGCCGAACTACCCCCAAGCGATCGTCCAAGCAGACCACGTCGAGCCGGTGCCCCGACGCGTGCGCGCGATGCTCGGCGGCGAGGTCGTGCTCGACACCACGCGCGCGCTGTACCTATGGGAGTGGCCGTTCTACCCGCAGTTCCAGATCCCCGCCGACGACGTCGACGCTGAGGCGCTCATCGACGACCACACGCATCGCGTCAAGCGCGGCACGGTCGCGCGTGTGGGGCTGCGCGCCGGCGGCCTCCAGCGCCCCGGTGCTGGACGGCGCTTCCTCGACTCGAGCATCGACGCGCTCGTCGGCACGATCCGCTTCGACTGGGATGCGCTGGACGCCTGGTTCGAAGAGGACGAGCAGGTCTTCGTCCACCCCCGCAACCCCTACGTCCGCGTCGACGCGCTGCGCTCGACCCGCCACGTCCGAGTCGAGCTCGACGGTGTCGTGCTCGCCGACGCCGCGGCGGTGGTGATGGTCTTCGAGACCGGCCTGCCGACGCGCTACTACTTCGATCGCAGCAGCGTCGATCTCTCCGTCCTGCGCGCGACGGACACCGTGACGTCATGCCCGTACAAGGGCCGCACCACCGAGTACTGGTCGGTGCAGACGCCCGAGGCTGTGCACGCGGACCTCGCGTGGTCCTACGACTTCCCGACCCGTCAACTGCTCCCGATCGCCGGGCTGATCGCGTTCTACGACGAGAAGGTCGACGTCGTGCTCGACGGCGAGCGGCAACCGCGACCGACGACGCATTTCTTCGGGTGATCTGCCACGCGCGGCCGTCAGGCGCGGTACTCCGGGTTGGAGCTCTCCGAACGCGAGAGGTCCCAGTCGCGGGTGTCGTTGCCGTACCCGGGCACCCCGCCCGCGTCCTTGAGCCCCGCGCGAAGTGCAGCCCCGAACGCGCTGCGCGCGGCGTCCGTCGTAGCCTGCCGTCTGATGGACGGGAGGCCGCGCGCGGTGGCCTCGACGAGCAGCATGCCGACGGCTTGGCCCAGGTCGTAGGCGGCGAACGGCATGGCCCGCTCACCGTGTGCAGGACCTCGCCGGTGTCCGCCCGCGTGGCCAGGAGCGGGTGGTAGCCGCGCCCGCGGGTGTAGCCGAACGCGGCGCCCTGCTTGGAGCGGCCGAACACCTCGCCAACGAACGAGTCGACATCGACCACGAGGCGCTTGTCGCCCGGGCCGGCGCCAGCCTTCCAGGCACGAGTCAGCGCGTCTGCCAGAACGCGATCGAGCTGGCGGACGTGCCCGAACGTCAACGCGCGCAGGAACGTGCCAAGCGTCGAGGGCGCGGCAACCTGATGGCCGAGCAGCTGCCCGGTCCGCCCGGCTCGCAGCAGACCACAGTCATCGATGCAGTCCGCGCCGAGCGCCATCGCCGACACCAACGTCATGACCTTCGCGCCGGCGTTGGCGGCGCCCGACCGGTCTGCGAGCCGGACCGTCTCGTCAACGAGCTGCTCGATGCCTAGACGCTGGGCGAGCATCGAAACCAACACAATCCCGGCGTCGGCAACCGCCCGCTCGTCGTCGAACCCGACCTGAATGCCGTCCAGTCCGACCGGCCCGTCAGCATGCACCATGAAGGTGACCTCCTGTTGCAGGCCCCGGACGCGGCCACGTCCGTGAACAGCGCTGCTCAGGAGGTCATTCTTCGTTCACCGGCGGACGGAAACCGCCCGCGCCTCGGTGAATCCAGGCTTAGTCCTGAAGTGCCGCCTGCCTTGCCCTTTGCGTTGACTGACGAAGCTGTCTCAACAGGCACGATGAGATGAAACGGGAGGTCGGCAGCGCTACCGGCGGCATCGTTGACCGGCGCCGGGGGTCACTTTTCACGCCTTGGCACTTTGCTCTCTTCTCGACCAAAGCCGCGAAACCAGCAGGACTTTCATCGCCTTCGGAAAGTGGTCGAAACGGTCCGTGCTTAACCGGCGATCCGGTCTCCGGCCTCGTAACACGACCAGACCGCAGGCTGTCGTGGTGCGGACGACGAGCGAGGGGCCGCGAGGGGCCAGTGATGAGGCGTTCGACGTCCGCATCGAGTTCGACAAGGCGGCCGACGCCCTCAGCGTCCCCGCGAGCGTCACCGAAGCCGTTGCGCAGGCCTTCGAAGACACGAAAGCCCTCCGAGAGGGAGGGCTTTCAGTCACCGCCAGCGGCATAGCGGGGGCAGGATTCGAACCTGCGACCTTCGGGTTATGAGCCCGCACCGCCCACATTTTGCGAGAGCTGCCTACTGCGGTTGTGCAGGCATTTCCTCTTCTAAGGTCATCTCAGGTTTGCTCAGATTGGAGCCACATTTGGAGCCACGCGCCGGCTGGGGTCCGGCGCGGCCACTAGCATCCCTCTAGCGCCGCCCTTGCCGCCCATGCAGCCCTCCCCCCCACCGCCTCCGCGTCCGAGGCCCGACAGTCCGCCGCTCGACCTTGCGGCCGGGCCTCGTGGATCCGCCGGATGAGCGCCCGGCGCGCCTATGGCAGCGGCTCGCTTACGATCCGCCGTGAGGCGACCGGCCGCGAGATGTGGATCGGCCAGTGGCGGGTGGGCGACCGGCGTGTGAAGCGCCGGCTCGGCGTCCGGCGGGCGTCGGGCTCCCGCGATGGCCTGACTCGCGCGCAGGCCGAGAAGGAGATGCGCCGGCTCATGGAGTCCGAGCTCGCCCTCATGCCCGCGGTGCGGCTCGAGCTGCTCGAGGCCGGCGAGCGCTACCTGCGCCACCTCGGGGACGTCATGGAGCGCAAGCCGACCACGCTCCAGGACTACGGCATCATCCTCCGCAAGCGCCTCGGCCCGTTCTTCGCCGGGCGCGCGCTCGAGAAGATCGACGCCGACCTGGTCGGGGCCTACCGGGTCCAGCAGCTTCGTGCCGGGCTGGCCCCCAAGACCGTCCAGAACCACCTCGCCTTCCTGCACGGCGTGTTCGCCCATGCCGTCAGGCGCGAGTGGGCGAATACCAATCCGGTCGCCGCCCTCGAGCGCCCACCCCAGAAGGGGCCCGACCCCGACATCCAGTACCTCGAGCCAGCCGAGCTCGAGCTCGTGCTGCGCGCCGCGGCAAACCCCGCCGACCGCGATCTGTTTCTCACCGCGGCCCTCACCGGGTTGCGCCAAGGCGAGCTCCTCGCGCTGCGATGGCGCGACGTCGACTGGACAGCCGGCGTCGTCCGGGTGCGGCGCAGCTACACGCGCGGAGCTATGAGCGCGCCGAAGTCGCGGCGCTCGAGCCGGGCCGTCCCGATCGCCGACCGGCTCGGCGCCGAGCTCGAGCGCCACTTCCAGGCCTCGCGCTTCCAGGAGGACGACCACCTCGTCTTCGCCCATCCCGAGCTCGGCACCCCGCGGGACGCCTCGAAGCTCCGCAAGCGCTTCGCCGAGGCCGTCACGACCGCCGGCGTCCGCCCGATCCGCTTCCACGGCCTGCGGCACACCTTCGGCACCCAGATGGCCGCGGCGGCGCCCCTCTGCGTGCGATCCAGGAGTGGATGGGACATCGCGATCACAAGACGACGCAGATCTACGCGGACTACGCGCCGGACCCGTCGCACGGACGGAAGTGGGCGGAGCGGGCGTTTGGCGGCGCGGCTTCAGGCGAATCGTCGGTTCCAGCCGACGGCTCGCCGACTGGCATCGGCTGACTGACCCCTGTCCGACCCGCTAGGTGTCCTGCCTTGAGAGGTTGTGAGCGCGGCTGATGGGCGGGTGGCCGCCGATCCCGGAGTGGGGTCTGCGCGTGTTGTAGTGCTCGAGCCAGTGTGGCAAGGCTGCGTTGCGGGCGCTGTGGTTGCG
>JAABUN010006405.1_pt1 | contig 13595 bp, 11 predicted proteins | sample 5559311 | NCBI WGS metagenome assembly JAABUN01 (sample SAMN10711877, study PRJNA513370) | rock metagenome | isolation source: Antarctica rocks | place: Antarctica: Victoria Land, Siegfried Peak sud | reverse complement strand
AAGGGTCAGGTCGGCCTGGACCAGTACCAGGTCCGCCGCTACGACAGCTGGTATCGGCACATCACGCTGGCGATGCTGGCCCACGCCTTCCTGACCGTCACCACCGCCGAGGCCGGCGAAAAAAAGGGGCTCGGCAACCCGTCGAAGAGCTGATACCGCTCACCGTGCCGGAGGTCCGACGCCTGCTCGCCGCCCTGATCTGGCACCAGTCTCCGGACGCCGCCGCCGTCCTGGGCTGGTCACGCTGGCGACGTCGACACCAAGCCCGTGCCCGACGTTGCCACTACACAACCCGAGGCGCTTCCCCGTAAGTGCGGCTGTAGTACTAGTGCTTCGGTGTCTCTAGCACTTGCAGGCTGTCGAGCTTGCTGGTCGGCTCGATGATGCGGGCCAGCACAAGATCGCGGAACACCGTGTCACCACCGGTGGCCTCCTCGAACCCGAGCGCGAGGTAGGCGCGAGACAGGCGTCCCACAAGTGGCCCATCCGTGTTGCGGTGATCGGTAGCGGACCCGAGGCAGCCACCGCCTCCAGTCCCAGGTCGAGCTCGTCTTGACCCCGGGCCAATCGCTGTGCCGCAGCTGCTTTGAGCGCTTCGAATTCGTGCTCATCGTGAGCTAACCCGAGATGTTCGATACTGCGCGACCCTTTCCGCGACGAGTGCACGATCTGCACCGCTGTCACCCCCGACGAGGTCTTCACCGTGCGCACGTAGGCCACGAGACGGGACCCTACGACCCCCGGCTAGTGCGCAAATCTGGCTATCTCGCTCACCAAACCAGCAGGTCAACGAACTGCCGCTCGCCTGACACCCCGGAACTGGCCGAAGTCAGATGGTGAAGTCGTCGGGTGAAGGTCGTCCCCGAGGGCTGAGGCTCGTCGCTAGGATGGGGCAGCGACGTCCTCGCAGAATCGCCGAACTGCCGCTCCAGCAGGAGGAACCCCGTGACCAGCCCCCGTACGTCCGTCATCGTCGCCGGTGCCCGCACCCCCATGGGTCGGCTGCTCGGCTCGCTCAAGGACTTCAGCGCAGCCGACCTCGGTGGCCTCGCCATCAAGGGTGCCTTGGACAAGGCGGGGGTGGCTCCCGACCAGGTCGAGTACGTCATCCTGGGCCAGGTCCTCCCGGCCGGGGCGGGCCAGGCCCCGTACCGGCAGGCGGCAGCCAACGCCGGTATCCCGATGAGCGTCCCCTCGGTGGGGGTCAACAAGGTGTGCCTGTCCGGCCTCGACGCCATCGCACTGGCCGACCAGGTCATCCGCGCCGGCGAGTTCGACATCGTGGTGGCCGGCGGTATGGAGTCGATGACCCAGGCGCCGCACCTGCTCGAGAAGTCGCGGTCCGGCTACAAGTACGGCGACGTCGCGGTGCGCGACCACATGGCCTACGACGGCTTGTGGGACGCCTTCACCGACCAGGCCATGGGTGGTCTGACGGAGGGGGCCAACTCCGGTGCCAACGAGTTCAGCCGCGAGGAGCAGGACGCGTTCGCGGCCCGGAGCCACCAGCTCGCGGCGCGAGCCTGGAAGGACGGGCTCTTCGACGACGAGGTCGTTCCCGTGCAGATCCCGCAGCGCAAGGGTGAGGCGATCCTGTTCAAGGACGACGAGGGCATCCGGCCCGACACGACCACGGCCTCCCTGGGCAAGTTGCGCCCCGCGTTCTCCGAGGACGGCACCATCACGGCAGGGTCCGCTTCGCAGATCTCGGACGGCGCCTGCGCCGTGGTGGTCATGAGCAAGGACAAGGCGCAGGAGCTGGGGTTGTCCTGGATCGCGGAGATCGGGGCCCACGGTGTCGTGGCCGGTCCGGACTCCACCCTGCAGAGCCAGCCGTCCAGGGCGATCGTCCGCGCCTGCGAGAAGGAGGGCATCTCCCCGGCCGACCTGGATCTCGTGGAGATCAACGAGGCCTTTGCCGCGGTCGGCCTGGCATCCACCAAGGAGCTGGGGCTGGACCCGGAGAAGGTCAACGTCAGCGGCGGGGCCATCGCGGTGGGGCACCCGATCGGTATGTCCGGTGCGCGGATCGTGCTGCACCTGGCCCTCGAGCTCGGCCGCCGCGGCGGCGGTGTCGGTGCCGCGGCGCTGTGCGGAGGCGGCGGACAGGGCGACGCGCTCATCCTGCGGGTCCCGGCACGTCCATGAGGGCACGTTCTGGGGACGCAGCCAAGTCTGAGGCCAGCTAGCAACAGGAGTCAGCCGCGCGATGGCACGGACCGTGGACGTCCCCGAGCTGCTGGAACGCGCACGCGAGGGGTCTGCACGGGCCGTCGCGCGGCTGATCTCGCTGGTGGAGGACGCCTCGCCCCAGCTGCGCGAGGTGATGGCCGCGCTGGCCGGGAACGCGGGCTCGGCGTGGGTGATCGGGCTGACCGGTTCCCCCGGTGTGGGCAAGTCGACCTCGACCTCTGCGTTGGTGAAAGCCCTTCGTGCGCAGCGGCTTCGGGTCGGGGTGCTGGCGGTCGACCCGTCCTCGCCCTTCTCGGGTGGTGCGCTGCTCGGTGACCGGGTCCGGATGGCAGACCACGCGCTGGACCCGGGGGTCTACATCCGCTCCATGGCCAGCCGCGGTCATCTGGGCGGGTTGGCGTGGGCGACCCCTCAGGCGATCAGGGTGCTAGACGCGTGCGGTTGTGACGTCGTCCTGGTCGAGACGGTGGGAGTCGGGCAGAGCGAGGTCGAGGTCGCCGCGTCAGCCGACACCACCGTCGTGCTGCTGGCGCCGGGGATGGGCGACGGCATCCAGGCGGCAAAGGCGGGGATCCTGGAGATCGGCGACGTGTTCGCGGTGAACAAGGCGGACCGCGAGGGCGCCGAGGCCACCATGCGCGACGTGCGCGGCATGATCTCGCTGGCTGAACGCCGCGAGCCGGGTGCCTGGCGCGCTCCCGTCGTCCGGATGGTGGCCTCCCGTGGTGAAGGCGTGGACGACCTGCTCGAGGCGCTGCAGAAGCACCGCGCCTGGGCCCAGGAGACCGGCGAGCTGGAGCGGCGTCGCACCGCGCGGGTGGCGGGGGAGATCGAGGCGATCACGCTGGCTGCGCTGCGGGCCAGGATCGGCGACCTGCGTGCCGGTGCCGGCGACGGTGCCGATGCCGGTGCCGCTCCCGGCCTGGACGACCTCGCCGCCGAGGTCCTCGCCGGCCGCACAGACCCCTACTCGGCCGCCGACCGCATCCTCGCCGCCCTGACCTGACGAAGTGCTGGCGGGGGTGGCAGGGTGGGGGGATGCTGATCGCCTTCTCCGTGGCCCCCTCCGGTACCGGTAGCTCCGTGGCCGCTGCTGTTTCCGACGCTGTGCGGATCGTCCGGGACTCAGGGCTGCCGCACCAGACCGACTCGATGTTCACCACGATCGAGGGTGAGTGGGACGAGTGCATGGACGTGGTACGCCGTGCCTGCGAGGCCGTCGGGCGGCACGGCGACCGGGTCGGCCTGGTACTCAAGGCAGACATCCGTCCGGGTCGCAGCGGCGAGATGCAGGGCAAGGTGCACCGGCTCGAGGCGGCCATCGCAGCGGGGGAGCAGGCCGCTGGCCAGTCGGTGGAACCCGGTGACGGCACCCCCTGACCCGGTGTCGCTCGTGCGGGCGGCCGAGCCCGATGACGCCGAGGCGATCGCACTGTGCCAGGCACGGTGCTGGCAGGAGTCGTACACCCACCTGCTGAGCCCCGGCTTCCTCACCGGCCTGGACGCCCAGCTCGAGCAGCGAACGCAGATGTGGCGGGATGCGATGGTCTGCGGGCGCCGCCGACCGAGCGTCGCCGGGGTGGGCGGACGCGTGGTCGGGATGTGCGCGGCCGTGGACCACGGCGCCGACGACGGTCACCCGCGGCGCTGGCAGCTGAGGATCCTGTACCTGCGTCAGGCACACCAGGGCACCGGGCTGGGCCAGGAGCTGCTCGACGCGCAGCTGGCCGACCACCCTGCCTACCTCTGGGTGGCTGAGAACAACCCACGTACTCGGGCCTTCTACGACCGCAACCGTTTTCGACCCGACGGCGAGGTTGCTGCGGAGGCCGAGTGGGAGAATCTCGCAGAGATCCGGATGGTGCGGGACTGACCGAAGAATGAACCGGGAACCGCCCGGGATCGGCCCGTCCTGACCGGCGCGAGGACCGTCTCAGCGCCCCAGTGCCGCCGTGCCGGTGACGGACAGGTCGTCAAGACGCAGCAGCGAGAGCACTGGGCCGTCCTGATCCGATGACAAGGCCGCCACCGCTCCTGCACCGACCGGCATCACCCGCTGCAGCCACCCGCCGCGCTGCGGGTCGCCGGCACTGAAGACGCCGGCCACGGACAGTGCACCGTCCGCGCCGATCGAGAAGGCCTGGACCGACGACCCCTGCAGCCCGTCCGAGGGGATGAGGGCGATGCGGCGCTCCGGGAGGTAGCTGAACTGGCGGGGGTCGTGCTCCACCGACGACCAGACGTCGTTCTGGGTCAACACGTTCAGGCGGGTGGGTGCACCCGGGTCGGAGACGTCGAACGTCGACACCTGCAGGCCGGTGGTCTGCCCGGTGTCGCTGGCGTCCTGACCGATCCCGAGCAGCTGGCCGTCGCCCAGCGGGTGCAGGTAGGCGGAGTAGCCGGGCACCTTCAGCTCCCCGCGGACGGTGGGGGCGGCGGGGTCCGACAGGTCCACCACGTAGAGCGGGTCGGTCTGCCGGAACGTCACCACCATGGCCACGTCGTCGAACCAGCGGACCGCCCGGATCTGCTCCCCCTGGCCCAGCCCCTCGACCACACCGACCTGGAGGAGCGCGCCGTCGCGCTCGGCCAGCACGGTCACGGCGCTGTCGGTCCGAGGTGCCTGCCCCTCGCCCGGGCCCCCGAAAATGTCGCCGCGGGTGGTGGCCACCCGGAGCATCCCCTCGCGGGCGGACAAGGCCCAGCGGCCGAGCAGCCAACCGTCGACCTGGCCTGAGGCCAGGTAGCTGGCGCGAGCGGGGTCGCTGATGTCGAAGCCGTGCAGGTCGGTGCTGACCTCCACGGGCTCCACGGGTTCCACGGGTTCCAAGGGTTCCAAGGGTTCCAAGGGTTCCAAGGGTTCCACTGGCAGCATGTCGATGGCCGGCCCCCCGCGCCGCGTCCAGCCTCCGCTGGTGGTGGCCACGTACAGCCGGTCGGCGCTGGCATACACCAGGTCCCCGTCCGTGGACACGCCCACCACGTCGACCACGGGGTTCCCCGAGTCCGCAGCGGCCTGCACGTCGAGGGTCTGGACGGACAGCACCCCGCCACCGGAGCTCTCTGCGGGGTGAGCGAGGTCCGAGCACTCCATCGCCGGCACCCGGGACGTGATGTCGCCGTCACCGTCGCGCTGCACGCGGTGCGGCAGGAAGGCCTCGCCAGGCGTCGCCGCCAGGACGGCGAGATTCTGCTGCGTGGCCTCCTTCTCCCAGGCTGCGTACCCCTCATCCCACCCGAGGCCCGACACCGTGTCCGGGCCGGTTGGCGGCTGCTCGATCACCGGCAGGTCCAGGGACGGGGTGGACGTGGTGACCACCCGCACGGCGCCGTCGCTGAGTCGCGCGGAGACCAGCGAGCCCTCGACCTCGGTGCTGGAGACCACGCGTGGAGCCGACGGATCGGCCAGATCCACCACGGTGCTGACGGTGGTGGGGGTGCCGCCCCCGTGCGGCACCATGGATCGGTCCGCTGTGTCGTCGGCGCTGGAGAGCGGCATCGCGTACTGCTGGGCGAAGAGCACCGCCCGATCACCGGCGACGAGCAGCTCTGCGGTGCCCGCCTGCTCCGGCCCGTCAGAGGTCTCCCATCCGTCCGTCCACTGGTACTGCGCCAGTCCGGGCACCACTACGTCGCCGAGGAGCAGCGGCTCGGCACCCGTCACGTCGTAGACGACCAAGCGGTCGTCGACGGTGGTCACTAGCCGGCCGTCCCACAACTTCATGATGTCCGGCTCGTCCACACCGGACTCCTGGACGTTGGTGCCGGTCTCGCCGTTCCCGACGGCGTCCGGTGCTTGAGCGTCTGTGGCCACCTCCGCGCCCTCGGCGGCCTGTGCCGACCTGCCGGCACCCTCCCCCACGGCGAGGGTCATGGTCTCCCGTCCGCCCCCCCACGTCTGGAGACCCCACGGGCCCATCAACGGGGTGAGTGCCTCGCCGTACCAGGACGCAACGGCCGCACAGTCGCCGAACGGTCGCAGCTCGGCGGCCGCCGCGCTCTGCCGGGTGGGTCCGAAGGCGCCGCTGGCGACCACCACGGTGGCTGCCACCACCCCGGCGACCGCGGCGCCCCGGAAGGCCTGTGTGACGCGCCGGCCGGTCACGGTAGGGGCTGTGCGGGCGTCCATCATCGTCCTCGCTGCTCTCGTCACCGTGGTCGGAAGTGGACTGCCTCACGGGCTGCCGGTAGGACGCGGCGCGCTGCCTGTTGGTTCCACCGCGGAGGCGGTCGGTGTGGATTTCGACCTCGGTGTGTCGGCGCCTATGGTGGATCGGCGCCGCGCCCTCGTGCTGCGACGCCAGGACAGGCGGGCCAACGACCTGACAGGAGGTACCGGTGAGACGCGCACTCGTACCGCTGCTGGCCCTGCTGGCGCTGCTCGGGTTCGCGGCCGTCGGAACCGGGATCGGTCTACGGACCCTCTGGCTCCCCGAGGACACCGCCAGCGCCACCGCGGACCTTTCCGAGGCGGGGCCGGCCGCCGTGACGGCGCCCGGTGTGATGGAGCTGCGGCCGGGACCGGTGACCGTGACGGCTCACGGCCGGGGCGAGGGTGCCGTTCACATCGCACGCATCCGCGAGCAGGACGCGCTCGCGTGGTTCGAAGGCTCTCAGCACGCCACCATCACCGGTCTGGCGGACGAGAACACCCTGGCCACCACGCTGACGGAGGGCGAGGCGACCGTGCCGGACCCGGCCGGTTTAGTGCTGTGGCTGGACGGCGCGCAGGGCAGGGGCGCCGCGTCCTACACCTGGAACACCACCTCTGGCCGGTACCTGCTGGCCGTGGCCGGAGACGGCACCGACGCCCCGTCGTCGCTGACGCTGACGTGGCCGCGAGAGGTCTCCACCCCCGCCGCCGTGCCGCTCGTCGTGGCAGGGACCACCGCGTTCATGCTGGCGGCGGCGGCAGCCGCCGCGCTGTACCTGCGCGCGGGACGCCCTGCTGGCGACCGGGCTGTCCAGCAGCCGAACGTGCGGAGCCACAGCCGGCAGCAGCACGACCTCGTGCAGAAGCAGCCGAGCGCATGAGGGCTCGCGGAACCGGCGCGCTGGTGCTGGCGTCGGCTGCTCTGGCGCTGGCGGGTTGTGCGGAGCAGCCGTTGCCGGAGCCGAGTCCACGACCAGCGCAGGAGATCGTCCCGGTCGCCACTGGTGAACAGATCGACGCCGTACTGGAACGGGTGGACTCGACGCTGGCGCCAGCCGACGAGAGCCTCGACCCCGAGGCCCTCGCAGCAGCAGTGGACGGTCCCGCCCTGGCGCAGCGCTCAGGCGCTTACCTGGTGCAGCAGCGCGATCCCGCGCAGGAGTTCGTGGTGGGGCTCGGCACGAAACGGCTGCAGGACGTGGTCCCGGCTGATCAGGAGTGGCCGCCGACCCTGCTCACGGTGACTCGGAGCAGCCCCCAGGACGAGGCGCCCGATGTGATGCTGCTGACACAGGCGGACGTGCGCGCGCCCTACATGCTGACGGCCTACACCGAGATGTCCGGTGGCACCACGCTGCCGCTGACCGCGCCGATCCGGGACGGGGTCGCGGTGCGGGCAGGCGAGGACAGCGAGGGTCTGGCCCTCTCGCCGGTCGAGGCGGTGCAGGGTTACGCCGACGTCCTGACCAAGGGCTCAGCCAGCCCGAGCGCCGCCACCTTCGCCGAGAGCGCGTTCACCCAGGACATGATCAAGGTCCAGGACGATGCGCGCAAGGTGCTGACGGTGGACTGCGAGGGGTGTTTCGGCTACGAGGCCACGCACTCCCCGCAGGCCGACCAGCTGTGGGCGTTCTCGACCCAGGACGGTGGCGCGTTGGTGATGGCCGCGATGGACGCCCGCATGAATATCACCGCCAACAAGGGCTACAAGACGGACCTGCAGGCGGAGCTGAAGGCGGTGTCGGGAGCCACGACCATCACCAAGGTCGGGGAGTTCGCGCACATCGAGGTCGTGGCTCTGTACATCCCGCCGGCGGCGGCCGACGCCCCCGTCCAGGTGCTGGGTGTCGACCGCGTCCCGGTGTCAGGCAAGGTGTCTTGAGCAAGGTGTCTTGAGCAACGTGTCCTGAGCCCGGCCGGGCCAGGCGATCGAGAGGACGAGGATGAGCACGCAGCCTGTTTCCCCCGCTGGCATGAACCTGCGCGGAGCGGTGGACCTGTCGGGTCTGCGACGCCCTACAGGCCCGGCCGACCCATCCGCTGCAGCGGGCGCCCCGGCGCCGTCGGGCGCCGCCGGACCGTCGTTGCCCTCCCCGGTGCTGGACGTGACGGTGCAGACATTCGAGCGCGTCATCCAGCTGTCCACGACCGTCCCGGTCGTCGTCGATCTGTGGACCCCGCGCTCACCAGGCAGCGAGGCGTTCTCGGCTTCGTTGGCCGCCACGGTGCGCGAGTACGACGGTCGCATCCTGCTTGCCCGGGTGGACGCGGACGCCGAGCCCCAGATCGTGGCGGCTTTCGGCGTCCAGCAGGTACCGGCCGTGATGGCCGTGCTGGCGGGCCAGCCGCTGCCGCTGTTCGAGGGAGCGGTGCCGCAGGCGCAGGTCCGTCAGCTGTTCGACCAGCTGCTGACCGTCGCAGCCCAGCAGGGGGTCACCGGGAAGCTCACCATCACCGGGGACGGCATCGCAGCCGGTGCCGACGAGGAGAGCGAGCCCGTCCTGCCGCCGTTGCACGCCGAGGCTTACGCGGCCATCGAGCGCGACGACATGGACGCGGCGGCTGATGCCTACCGGCGAGCGCTCGTGGAGAACCCCGCGGATTCCATGGCATCCGCGGGCCTGGCTCAGGTCGAGCTCTACCGCCGCACCCGCGGCGCCGACCTGGAAGCTGCTCGGGAGAAGGCGGCCCAGGACTTGGACGACGTCGACGCCGCACTGATGGCCGCCGACCTCGACCTGCTCGGCGGGCACGCGGAGGATGCGTTCGCCCGCCTGGTGGACACCGTCCGCCGGACCAGCGGTGAGGAGCGGGACAAGGTCCGGCTCCGGCTGGTCGAGCTGTTCTCCGTGGTCGGCGTGGACGACCCCCGCGTGGTTCTCGCTCGTCGGGCGCTGGCCAACGCCCTCTTCTGAGCCGCTGCTGCACCAGGCTGCAGGTGCTGGTTGCGGTGCAAGGGCGAAGAGTATGGCGTCGGTCGGACGCCTTACTCTTCGCCCATCTCAGGTACGCGCCGACTCAGGTACGCGCCGACTCAGCTGCGCGCCGACGAGGGCCGCAGCCACAGCGCGCCCAGCGGCGGCACGCTCAGCGGGACCGAGGCGTTGCGGCCGTGCCAGCTGACCGAGTCGGCCCGCACGGTGCCCAGGTTGCCGACCCCGGAGCCGCCGTAGACGGTGGCGTCGGTGTTGAGCACCTCGTCCCAGCGCCCGCCGCGAGGTAGACCGACCCGATAGTTCCGGTGCGGGGTGCCCGAGAAGTTGACCACGCACACCAACGGCTCGCCGTCGGTGTCGAAGCGGGTGAACGAGAAGACGTTGTGCAGGGTGTCGTTGGCGTCGATCCAGGCGAACCCTGCGGGATCGTGGTCCAGCTGCCACATCGCGGGGATGCTCCGGTACAGGGTGTTCAGGTCGGTGACCAGGCGGTGCAGCCCCGCGTGCACCGGCTGATCCAGCAGCCACCAGTCGAGGCTGCGCTGCTCGGCCCACTCGGCCTCCTGCCCGAACTCGCAACCCATGAAGAGCAGCTGCTTACCGGGGTGCGCCCACATGTAGGCGAGGTAGGCGCGCAGGTTGGCGAGCTGCTGCCAACGGTCCCCTGGCATCTTGCGCAGCAGTGAGCCCTTGCCGTGCACCACCTCGTCGTGGCTGATCGGCAGCAGGAAGTTCTCGCTGAACGCGTACATGAGGGAGAACGTCATCCGGTGGTGGTGGAACTGGCGGTGAACCGGGTCCTCGGCGGCGTAACCGAGGCTGTCGTTCATCCAGCCCATGTTCCACTTCAGGCCGAAGCCGAGCCCACCGGCGTGCGTGGAACGCGTCACCCCCGGCCAGGACGTGGATTCCTCGGCGATCATCACCACCCCGGGCACGCGCTTGTAAGCGGTGGCGTTCAGCTCCTGCAGGAACTGCACGGCCTCCAGGTTCTCCCGTCCACCGTGCTCGTTGGGGATCCACTCGCCCTCTTCGCGCGAGTAGTCCAGGTAGAGCATGGACGCCACCCCGTCCACCCGTAGCCCGTCGGCGTGGAACTCCTCCAGCCAGTACAGGGCGTTGGCGACCAGGAAGTTGCGGACCTCTGGCCGGCCGACGTCGAAGATGTGGGAGCCCCACTCCTGATGCCACCCCTTACGCGGGTCAGGGTGCTCGTAGAGCGCCTCGCCGTCGAACTGGACCAGTGCCCAGGGGTCGGTGGCGAAGTGGCCCGGCACCCAGTCCAGGATCACCCCGATGCCAGCCTGGTGCAGCCGGTCGACGAGGTATCGGAAGTCGTCGGGGCCGCCGAAGCGGGAGGTCGGGGCGTAGTAGCCCGTGACGTGGTAGCCCCACGAGCCGCCGAAGGGGTGCTCCATGACCGGCAGCAGCTCGACGTGGGTGAAACCCATGTCGCAGACGTACCCCACCAGCTCCTCGGCCAGCTCGCGGTAGCCGAGCCCCTGCCGCCAGGAGCCCAGGTGCACCTCGTACACGCTCATCGGCTCACCGTGCGGGTCGACCGCGGCACGGCGTGTCAGGAAGTCGTCGTCCTGCCAGACGTAGTCGCTCTCGACCACCACCGAGGCGTTGGACGGGGGCGCCTCGGTGCCGCGCGCCATCGGGTCTGCCTTGACGCGCCAGTGCCCGTCACGGCCCAGGATCTCGAAGCGGTACCGGTCCCCGGCGCGCACGTCGGGCACGAACATCTCCCACACCCCGCTCGTGCCCAGCGCTCGCAGCTGGTGCTGGCGGCCGTCCCAGTGGTTCGCGTCGCACAACAGCCGGACCGCCTGCGCCCGTGGCGCCCAGACGGCGAAGGAGGTGCCGTGCACCGGGCCACAGGGCCCGTCGTAGCGCCGCACGTGCGCGCCCAGCACCTTCCACAGCTCCTCGTGGCGGCCCTCGCTGATGAGGTGCTGGTCCAGCTGGCCCAAGGTCGGCAGGAAGCGGTACGGGTCGTCCAGCACCTCCATCGGGTAGCCGGGGTAGGTCACCTCGAGCCGGTAGTCCGGGACCTCGGGCACGACCAGGGCCGCCGCCCACACCCCGTGCGCCTCGTGGCTGAGCGGGTGGCTCGAACCGTCGGGCAGGCGCACCCGGACGCTCTCGGCCAGCGGGCGCAAGGTGCGCACGCTGATGCCGCCGTCGTGGGGGTGGGCGCCCAGCACCGAGTGCGGGACCGGATGGGTCCCCGCGCCGAGGCTGGCTAGCTCGGCCGGGTCCACCGGGCGCAGCGAGGCGCTGTTCGAGCTGTTCGGGCGGTCTGTACGGGGGGTGCTCATCCGTTCACCCTTCCACTGTGTCGGGGTGCGTGCCCGGGGCGGTACCCGTCCGCACGACCTGGCGGACGGCGGCCAGCGGGATGTCGATCCAGGCAGGGCGGTTCCGAGTCTCGTAGACGACCTCGTAGAGGGCCTTGTCGACCCACAGCGCGTCCATCAGGAGCTGCTGCGGCGCGAGGTCTTCCCCGGTGGCGGCTGAGTACCCGTCCAGGAACGCCCGCTGGGCCTGCTGGGACCACGCGTGCACGTCGCTGCCCTGCTCCGAGGTGTCCGGCCGCGAGGTGGCCAGTGCGACGTGCCCGGCGGCGTAGTCGAACGAACGCAGCATCCCGACCACGTCGCGCAGCGGAGCGTCCGGCCGGGTCCGCTCCGCCAGCGGTCGCAGCGGCTCGCCCTCGAAGTCCAGCAGCACCCAGCCGCGTCCGGGGGCGTGCAGCACCTGACCCAGGTGCAGGTCGCCGTGCACGCGCTGCAGGCCGGGCAGGTCCGTGGTCAGCAGCTGCTCCAGCCGTTCGCTGTGGCCGGCCAGCTCGGCGTGCAGCGGCTTCAGGGCGTCGGAGCTGCGGACCGCCCAACCGACCCGGGCGCGCAGTGCGGCGACGAGATCGGCACGCACCTGCGCGTCCATGGGAGTCGTCCCAAAGGCCTCCCGCAGGGCGAGGTGGACGTGTGCGGTGGCACGTCCGAGCGCCTGAGCCTGCTCGTTGAAAGACTGGCCCGCGGCGGCGGCCTCGAGCGCCTCCCGCCACGCGTCCTGGCTGCCCGCGAGGAACTCGGTGGCGACGGCAAGGTGCCCGGAGGCGGCCGGGGCGCCGGGAGGGGTCCAGCTGCCCTCGACCCAACCTGCCACCCGCGGCACCGAACGCACGCCCGCGGCAGCCAGCGCCGCCGTCACCTCCACGTCCGGGTTCGGTCCGTCGCCCAGGACCCGGAACACCTTGACGATGAGGGCCTCGGCGGCACTCTCGGGCTCGACGACGATGGAGGTGTTCGACTGCTCGCCGCGCAGGACCCGCCCCGGGACGGACGGGTCCACCGACGCGCCATCCGCCAGGTGGCCGGTCGTCGTCCCCGCCTCGGCCCGGTCCGCCATCAGCCGCAACCACGCAGCCACGAAGGCCGGGTCGTGCGGGCCGTCGTACACCCAGCGGCGACCGAGGGTGCTGTGCTCGACCGTGCCCAGCAGCGCGTGCTCCAGGCCGGGATCCGCCTGCGCCCGGTAGGTGAGCGGGATCTGGACGACGTCCACCTGGTCCCCGGAGTCCAGCGCGACCAGCTGCACCTCGACGTGAGCCTGGCCCGAAGGGTCGTGCAGGGTGAAGCTGCCTGCGGCTCGCAGGGACACGCCCCGACCCTTCGAGGGGTACCAGCGCTGGTGCGGCAGCCACCGGTGCAGCAGGTCGGGCAGCCACGGGTCGAGTACGGCTCCCGCCTCGGTCCGTCCGCTCAAGGGCGCTCGACCCGCAGCCAGAAGAAGTCGCGCGAGCCCAGCGTGATGGTCAGCCGGCCGTCCTCGGCGACGGAACCGAAACCGCTGCCGCCGAACAGGTCCCGCAGGGACCGGCCCGCGTAGTCGGCCATGTCGATCGTGCAGGCCTGCGGCGTTCCCGAGAGGTTCGCCAGGCACAGAACCGTCTCTGCGTCCACCCCGCTGGAGTGGTCCGGTTCGTCGATGATCCGCAGATATGCCATCACCGCCTCGTTGTCGGTGGGTCGGGCCTCATATCGCCCCAGCCCGAAGACCGGGTGCCGCTTGCGGATCGAGAGCATGCCGCGCATCCAGTGCAGCAACGACGAGGAGGTGGCGATCTGCGCCTCGACGTTGACCGTCGCGTAGTTGAATACCAGCGACTCGACCACGGGCAGAAAGAGCTTTCCCGGGTCCGCGGTGGAGAACCCGGCGTTGCGGTCGGGGGTCCACTGCATCGGGGTGCGCACCGCGTCGCGGTCGTTGAGCCAGATGTTGTCGCCCATGCCGATCTCGTCGCC
>JAABUN010006404.1_pt1 | contig 13600 bp, 9 predicted proteins | sample 5559311 | NCBI WGS metagenome assembly JAABUN01 (sample SAMN10711877, study PRJNA513370) | rock metagenome | isolation source: Antarctica rocks | place: Antarctica: Victoria Land, Siegfried Peak sud | reverse complement strand
CCCCTCTCCGAAACGGAGAGGGGGGCCAGAGCAACGGCCGCTGGGCACGAGGGATCAGACCCCGCCCATAGACGCCCCCCGGCCCGGCTCCTAAGACGGTTGTCTCGCGCCCCGGCCCGTTGGTAGGAGAGTGATGCCCGCTTTCGACATGATGCCGGCCTTCAGCCCCGAGCAACTGGCCGTCGGGCAGATCGCCGTGGCGGCCGTCCTGGGCACGTTCGGCCTGTTCTTCCTACTCCCCCGGCCGCGGGGCCGGGCCGTCGGCGTCGGCGTCGCCCTGACCTGCGCCACGGCGGTGGTGGCCGCCGTGTTCGTGGCCACCACGTTTGCCGTACCGACGACCGAGTACGTCGCCCCCGCCCTGTTTTGGCTGTTCGCCGGCGGGGCGCTCGCCGGCGGGGCGGGGCTGGTCACCCAGTCGAACCCGGCCCGAGGGGCGATGGCGTTCGCGTTCGTGATCCTGAGCACCTGCGGGCTGTTCCTCCTGCTCGCCGCCCCGTTCCTAATGGCCGCGACGGTCATCATTTACATGGGCGCGATCGTCGTGACGTTCCTGTTCGTGCTGATGTTGTCGCACGCCAAGGGGCCGTCGGACGAGAACGACCGGAGCCGGGAGCCGTTCCTCGGCAGCCTGGCCGGGTTCGCGTTCGCGGGGCTGATCCTGTTCACACTCTACCTGGGCGGCCCGGCGGCCCACCCGGCGACGGCGGCCGGGCCGCACTACCCGCTTCCGGCCGTGGGCGTCACTCCCGAGGATAAAGTGCTGCTGTTGGCGGCGGCCGAGGACTTGAAGCAGGCGGCGGCCGCGGCCGACCCGGCGGAGGTGGAGCGGCTGGCCAAGTCGGCCCGGACGCGGCTGGCCGAGGTCGTCGGGTACGCCTCCGGGGAGGCGATCGGCGAGGTGCCGGCCGCCGGCAGCACCGCACCCCGGGCGGCCGTCCAGGACCGGCTGCGGGTGGCGGCCGCCGACGGCCGGGTGAGCGGCCTCGTCGACCAGGCGGACCGGCTCCGCGACGAGAAGAAGCGGGTGTTCGACGGCCTCGAAAACGCCCTCGTCGAAGCCCGGACCCCGGACCTCGGCCCGTCCCGCGCGGCCTTCGAGGCCCTCCGCGGCCAGACGCTGTTGCTCGTCGGCCGCGGCGAGTTGCCGGCCCGGAACGTGTCGGCCATCGGGCTGACCCTTTACTCCGATCACCTGCTGGCGGTCGAGTTGGCCGGGACGCTGTTGCTGGTCGCCACCGTCGGGGCCGTCGCCGTCGCGGGCCGTAAGGGGGGGGTGCCGGCGTGATTACTGTTCATCACTACCTGGCCGTCGGGGCCGTCCTGTTCGGCCTGGGCCTCGTCGGGTTCCTGACCCGGCGGAACCTGATCACGATGTTCCTGTGCGCGGAAATGATGCTGCAGGGGGTGGTCCTCAACTTCCTGGCCTTCGGCCGGTCCCACGGCGACCTCGGCGGCCAGGTGTTCGCGCTGTTCGTCATCACCGTGGCGGCGTGTGAGGCGGGGCTGGCCTTGGCCTTGTTCCTGACGCTCTACCGCCGGGGCCGGACGCTCGATTCGGGCGACTGGCAGCAGTTGCGGGAGGAGACCGTGCCGGCGGCCGTCGATGTCGACCCGCTACCCGCGTTCGCGGAAGTCGCCGACCCGACGCTGTCGCCGGCCGGCCGGCGGCCGGTCGTCCGCGAGGAGGACGCCGCCCGTGTCTGACTTCGACCCGGCCTCGGCCGCCCTCGTCGCCCTGGCCTTGCCGCTGGCGGCCGCCGCCGTCGCCCTATTGATGGGGCTGCGGCCGGCGCTCGCGCGGCAGGCCCACCTGCCGGTGATCGCGGCCCTGGCCGTCGCCGCCGGGCTGGCGGTTTACGTGCTGACGCAGATGGCCGGCGGGAGCGGCCCGGTGGCGGTCGAGACCGACCGGGTGCCGTGGTTCGCGGCCGGCCGGCTGACCGCCGAGTTCGGCCTGCGCGTCGACCCGCTGTCGGCGGTGATGCTGGCCACGGTCACGTTCGTCGGCACCTGGATCGCCGTCTTCAGCGCCTCGTACATGAAGGGCGACGACGGGTTCGCCCGGTATTTCGCCCTGCTGGCGGTGTTCGTCTTCGCCATGCTCTTGCTGGTACTCGCCCCGAACTTCCTGCTGATGGTGGCCGGGTGGGAGGGGGTCGGCGTCTGCAGTTACCTGCTGGTGGGGTACTACTACGCCAAGCCGGCCGCCGCGGCGGCCGCCCGCAAGGCCCTGCTGGTGACGCGGCTGGGGGACGCCGGGATGATCCTGGGCGTGTTCTTCCTGTGGAGCCTCGGCGGCTACCACCTGGCCTTCGACAAGCTGTTCGCCCACATCGCGGCCCACCCGGAGACGCACGGGTCGCTCAATATCGCCTGCCTCTTGTTGTTCTGCGGGGCGGTCGGCAAGTCGGCCCAATTCCCCTTGTACGTCTGGCTGCCGGACGCGATGGAGGGGCCGACGCCGGTGTCCGCCCTCATCCACGCCGCGACGATGGTGACGGCGGGGGTGTACCTCCTGGCCCGGTGCGCCCCGCTGTTCGTCCTGGCCCCGGACGCGCAGGTCGTGGTGACCTGCATCGGCGGGACGACGGCCGTCCTGGCAGGGTTCCTGGCCCTCGCCCAGAACGACCTCAAGCGGGTGCTGGCGTACTCGACCGTCAGCCAACTCGGGTTCATGTTCATGGCCCTCGGGACCGGCGGCGTCATCGCGCCGACCCTGGCCGTCACGGCCGCGCTGTTTCACCTGGTGACGCACGCCTTCTTCAAGGCGCTGCTGTTCCTGGCGTCCGGGTCGGTCATGCACGCGATGGGGAACGTCATCGACATGCGGCGGTTCGGCGGGCTGCGGTCGCTCATGCCGGTCACGCACTGGACGTTCCTGGCCGGGGCGGCGGCGCTCGCCGGGGTGCCGGTGCTGTCGGGGTTCTGGAGCAAGGACATGATCCTCGACACGCTGCTCCTGGCGGCCGAGGCCGGCCGGCCGACGAGCGGGGTCTATATTCTCGTCCTCGGCGTCGCCCTGTTGACGGCCGGGCTGACCGCCTTCTACGCCTTCCGGGCCTACTTCCTGACGTTCCGCGGCGAGTTGCGGACCCCCGAAGAGGCCGGCCACCACGCCCACGAATCACCCGCCGGGATGACGCTTCCCTTGATCGTCCTGGCGGCCGGGGCGCTGTTCGCCGGGCTGGCCCTGGAACCGGTCACGCACGGCTTGAGCGACTTCCTGGCCCGGACGCCGTCGCTGGTCCAGGCCGACGCACTGGCCCACCTGCCGGACGCCGAGGGCGGGTCGCACGCCGGGCCGCACATGAACTGGCCGCTCGCCGGGATCAGTAGCGCGGTCGCCCTCGTGGGCGTGTTCCTGGCCTGGCAGGTGTACGGGGCCGGCGGGCCGGAGGCCGTTCCGGCCGGGTTGGGCGGGGTGTACGCGCTCAGCCGCAATAAGCTGTACGTCGACGAGGTCTACCACGCCCTCGTCGTCCGGCCGGCCGAACTGCTGGCCGCCGCCGGGCGGCAGTTCGACGCCGGCCTCGACGTGCTGGCGCGGTTCGTCAGCTTCTGGCCGCGGTTCGCCGGGGCGGCCCTGCGGCCCCTGCAGAACGGCCTGGTCCAGTTCTACGCCCTCGGCATGGTCCTCGGATTGGCCGTATTCCTGACCGTCGTCGTCGTCCGCTCGACCCGCTGACCGCCCGGCATGAGGACTGGCCCCGAGCTATGGACAACCCGCATTTCATCCTGCAACTGCTCGTCGGCCTGGCCGTCGGCGGCCCGGCCGTGGCCGCGGCGGCGTGCGCCCTGCTCGGCCGGTCGAGCGCCCGGACGGCCCGCCGGGTGGCCGTCAGCGCCGCGATCCTGCACCTCGGGGTGACGGGCCTGCTGGCGGCCGTCGCCTACCCGGCCCTGGCGATCGACTGGTCGACGCCGACCGGGTTCGAGCCGGTGGGAGTGCCTGGCGACTGGTCCGCCGACGGCAGGGCACACGCCACAACCTGGAGCCTCCTCACCCTCGCCCCGGCAGGTGGGCCGGCCCGCGGCGGGTACGCGGTGCCGCCGGCCGAGGTCCAGTTCTACGTCGGCGTCGACGGGCTGAACGTCTGGCTGGTGGTCCTCACCGGGGTCATGACCCTGGTCGCGGTGCTGGTGTCGGACTCGGTCCAGGACCGGGCCGGGGCGTACTACGGATGGCTATTCGTCCTGGCGGCCGCGGTGACCGGGGCGTTCCTGGCGTTCGACGTGCTGCTGTTTTACACGTTCTTCGAGTTGACCCTGGTCCCGGCGTTCTTCCTGATCGGCCGGTGGGGGGTCGGCGGCGGCCGGCGGGACGCGGCCCGCAAGTTCTTCCTGTACACCCTGTTCGGCAGCCTACTCACCCTGACCGGGCTGGTTGGGGTGGTGCTGACCAACCCGACGCCGCTTGACCCCGAGGGACACGGGGTCCGCCAGGTGGCGCGGAACGCGGCCGGTGGCTTCGACCTGCCGACGCCCGGGCCGCTGACGTTCTCGATCCCGGAGCTGATGCGGAACGTGCAGACGTGGGCGACGGTCCGGGCGTACCGGGCCGCCGACGCCGCCGACGCCGCCGACCGGACGCAGGCGACAGCCCGGACCGCGGCCAACGCTCTGGCCGCGAACCCGTCCGACCCAGTTCTGGGTCAGGCTTCCACCGCGGCCTCGGCGTCGGCCGAGGCCGCCGGCCGGGCACGGGAGGCGGCCGACGCGGCCGCCGGGACGTACCGGACCGTCCAGACGTGGCTGTTCTTCGCGCTGATGTGCGGGTTCGCAGTTAAGATTCCCGTCGTCCCGCTCCACACCTGGCTGCCGGCCGCCTACGGCGAGGCTCCGCTCCCGGTCACGATGCTGCTGTCGGCGCTGCTGGCCAAGCTCGGCACCTACGGGGTGTTGCGGGTGGTGCTGCCGCTCGCCCCGGGGCCGGCGGTCGAGTACGGGCTGGCCGTGTTCGGCACCCTGGGGGCCGCGGGGATCGTCTACGCCGCCTTCTGCGCCTACGCCCAGCGGGACATGAAGCTGGTGGTGGCGTACAGCAGCATCAGTCACCTCGGCCTGGTCGTCGTCGCGCTGTTCACAGGGACGGCCGCCGGGCTGACCGGGGCGGCCCTGCACATGGTCAACCACGGCCTCTCGACCGGGGCCATGTTCGCCCTGTTGGGGTTCCTCTACGCCCGGTACAAGACGACGGACATGGCCCAGTACGGCGGGTTGTTCGCCCGGTTCCCGGGGTTCACCTGGCTGTTCATCCTGGTAAGTCTGGCGAGCGTCGGCCTGCCGCTGTTGAACAACTTCGCCAGCGAGATGCTGATGATGGCCGCCCTGTTCGAGCCGACGACGACCCGGGCGGCCGGGTACGGGCTGGCCGCCGCCGCCGCGGCCGGCATCTTCTTGAGTGCGTGGTACACGTTCACCCTGGTCCGCCGGGTGTTCTTCGGCCCGGTCCGGGAGCCGGCCGCCGCCGGGCCGGTGCCGGTGCGACTGACCTCCGCCGAACGGGCAGCGTTCGGCCTGCCGGCCCTGTTGTGCGTGGCGCTGGGCGTCTACCCGCAGCCGGTGATCGACACGATCCGGCCGAACGCCGAGACACTGACCCGGCAAGCCGACTTCGCCCGCAACCGGGCCGGGCTGTTGCGGACCTTCGAGAAGCCCAGCGCCGCCGCCCCGGCCCGCTGACCGTTTTCCCCCCGCCCGAGGCTGTGCCGCCGTGAAGTCGCTGACCGCCGCCCACCACGAGTACCTCGCCGGCGCGGTCCGGTCGATCCTGCCGGAGGCCACCCTCATCGGGGCCGCGTGCGCGCTGTTCTTGCTCGCCGCCTTCGCCCCCCGCCGCCGGCTGGCCGTCCCGGTCGCGCTCCTGGGCATCGCCGCGGCCGCCGCCGTCGCCCTGCTGGTCGGCGTCGAGGCGTTCCGGCCGGTCCTCGGCTTGCAGGAACTCGACGTGTTCCGCGGCCCGGTCGCCGGGACCGACTACCGGCCGCACACGATCGCCCCGTTCGACCCGACCGGGGCGGCCGGGTTCGTCCGCTGGCTCGCCCTCGCGGCGGCCGGGCTGTTCGTGCTGTTGAGTTGGGCCGAGACGCGCGACGACGACGCCGGCGAGTACCTGGCCTGCCTGCTGGTGGCCGCGGCCGGGGTGTCGCTGGCCGGCCGGGCGAACGACCTCGTCACGCTGTTCCTGAGCCTCGAACTCATTAGTATCCCGACGTATGTGCTGCTGGCCCTGGCCTCGCGGTCGCGGCCGGGCCACGAAGCGACGGTCAAATACTTCCTCCTGAGCGTCCTGTCGTCGGCCGTCTTGCTGTTCGGGTTCAGCTACCTGTACGGGCTGACCGGCTCGACCAACATCGGGGCCGTGTGCGCCACCCTCGCCGCGGCCCACCGGGAGGCGGTCAACCCGCTAGCGCTCGTGGCCATCGTCATGGTCGTCGCCGGGCTGGCGTTCCGGATCACGGCCGTGCCGTTCCACTTCTACGCCCCGGACGTGTACGAGGGCGGCCCGACCGGGGTGGTGGCGCAGCTCGCGGTATTCCCGAAGATCGCCGGGTTCGCGGCCCTCGTCCGGGTGCTGGGGATGCTCTATCCGGGTCCGCTGCCGTTCGACGCCACGGCGACGCTGATCCCGCTGACGCTCTGGGTGCTGGCGGCGGTGACGATGACGTTCGGCAACCTGCTCGCCCTCCTCCAAGACAACCTGCGCCGGCTGATGGCCTACTCGGGCATCGCCCACGGCGGGTACATGCTGGTCACCCTGGTGGTCGTGTCGAACGGGGTGCCGACAGCCGGCGGGCTGGACGCGCTGTTGTTTTACCTGGCGGCCTACGCCCTGATGACGGTCGGGGTGTTCGCCATGCTTCTGCACCTGGCCCGCGGCCCGCAGCCGGCCGAGACGGTCGACGACCTGGCCGGGCTGGGCCAGACGCACCCGGCGTCGGCGGCCGTCCTGGCGGTGTGTCTTTTGAGCCTGATCGGCATCCCGCTGACGGCCGGGTTCGCCGGCAAGTTCCTCATCCTCGTCGGGGCCTTCGACCTGTCGGCGGCCGCGCCGATGCAGGCGATGACGCGGGCGTTGGCCGTCGTCACGGCCGTCAACGCCGCCGTCGGGGCCGTTTACTACCTGCGGATTCTCAACGTGATGTACCTGCGGACGCCGCTGCGGGAGGTGCCGGCCGTCCGGGGCGTGTCGCTGCCGCGGGCGGTCGGGGTGGCGTGTGCCGTGGCGACGGTCGTGTTGGGCGTCTACCCGAAGCCGCTCGGCGACGCGGCCCGGCGGGCGGTCGAGCGGGTCGCGGTCGCCCCGCCCGGGCCGTGATTCCGTCGGCGTTAGCCCACTATCCGGCCGCGGTCGCCGGGCTAGTGTGGGTGCCGCTCGGGGCCGCCGGCGGGTTCAGCGGTGCCCACCTCTTCCGCGGCGATTCCCCGGCCGGACCCCTGTTCGCGCTCAAAGCCTGGCCGCCGGCGGCGACGGTTGCGGCCCTGGACGCGATGCATGCGCACATGAACGCCGCCCGTGCCGCCGGCTGTGACTTCGTGCCGGCGGTCGTGCCGGCCCGGTCCGGGGCAACCGCGGTCGAGGCCGGCGGCCGGGCGTTCGACCTCACCGCATGGGTGCCAGGCGTAGCCGTGGGCGACCCGACCGACGCCCAACTCGACGCAGTCGGCGAAGCGGTGGCAGCGCTGCACCGGGCGTGGCGCGGGGGGCCGACGGCCGGTCCGATTCCGGCGGTCGCCCGGCGGCTGGCGGTGCTTGCGGACGCAGTGCCGGCCGCACTCAAGCCCTGGGCCAATGTCGTCGGCCCCATTCAACCGACGGTCGGCGACCTGCGGCTCGAACACGTCCTGTTCACCGGGGACCGCGTCACGGGCGTCGTCGATTACGGGGCGGTCAAGCCGGACCACCCGGCGGCCGACCTCGCCCGGCTGGCGGCCGACCTGCCGCCGGAACGCCTGTCGCGGCTGGTCACGTCGTACAACGCCCGCGCCGCCGGGGCGGTGCCGGCGGAGTTGGTGGCGGCGCTGGCCCACGCCGGGTTGGCCGGGGCCGTGCGGTTCTGGGCGGGGTCGCCGGACCCGCGGGGCCGGGGGCGGCTCGAAGCATTGACGGCACGGCTGCGGCAATGGTCGTGACGGCGGGGAAAGCCCGCCGGGGATCGTCGGCGGGTTCGACACCCGTTCCATCGCGTTCCGGCCGGGATTACAATACCCCGCACGCCACCTCGCCGGCCCGGTAGGGACTCCCCGTGACGATGACCGTCGAATGCCCGCACTGCGAGTCCGAGTTCCACCTGAACCCCGACCTGGCCGGGAAGACGATCCCCTGCCCGTCGTGCCGGCTGCCGTTCACCGTCACGGCCGCGGCCGCCCTGGTCCCGCCGGCGGATTTGCCGTATGAACGGGTCGAGGCGGCGATGACCGACCTGCCGGCCGCCGAAGTCCCGACCGACCGATCCCGCCCGGCCCCGCCGGTGGCGCTCCCGCTCCCGCCCCGGACCGTACCGACGGCCGCCCCGCTGCCGAGCGCGATCCCGCTGCCGGCCCCGGCCGAAGTCGCGTGGTCGGACGACCTGGCCCCGCCACCGGGAACACGGTCCCGGCCGGCGGGAGCGACGCGGACACAGCCACAGACTCAGGGGGCTAACGCCCCCCGCTCGCCGGGCAACGACCCCGACGACGGCGAGGAGTTCATCCGGCGGCGGCCGCGGCGGAGGTCGTGGGCCGGCCCGGTCGCGGCGGTCCTGGCGGCAGCCATCGTCCTCGTCGGCGGCGGGTCCGGCGTCGGCCTGTGGCGGCACGCGGTTCTCAAGGAGCAGCGGGCGGTCGAAGCGGCCAAGCTGGCCTATGCCGACGCTAAGTTCGAGGAGGCTCGGACCCAGTATCAGGCTCTATTGAGCGAGTTCCCGGACAGCCCGGCGGCCGGCGAGTATCGGTTCTTCGTGGCCCTCGCCGGCCTGCAAATGACGGCCGGCGGGACGACCGTCCGGGACGACCCGGCCCCGGCCCGGCGGGCGTTCGACCAGTTCGTCGCCGACTTCGGGGCCGACCCCCTCGCCCGGCCGGGGGCCGGGTTCGGGTCCGACGTGTTGTCGGCCGGCAAGCGCGTCGCCGAGGCGACCGCCGACCACGCCCAGGACCACCTGAAACTGTTCCAGGCCGACCGGAAGAAGCTCCCGGAGTTGGCGACGGCCGAGGAGGCGTCGGCGGCCGGCAAGGCGCTCCTGCCGGTGGCGGCCAAGTACCGGGACGCCACCAGCGTTGACCTCGACAGCGTGGCCAAGCGGTTCGCCGACCTCGACGCGACGGCGGCCGGCGAGCGGCACCGGCTGGCGGTGCTGGAGCCGTGGCGGACGCTGCCGGACGACCCGACCGCCCCCAAGATTGAAGCATTCGAGGCGGTCCTCGTGGCCGAAAAGTTGTCCGCCGACGCCGAGGCCCGCGGGATCGTCACGACGGCCGAGGAGGCGCTGCGGAAGATCGACCGCTACACGGCGGTGAACCTGCTCCCCGCCCCCTGCCCGCCGGACCCGGCCCCGCCGGTGCTGTTTACCGCCCCCCTGGCCCTGGCCAACGGCGAGGCGTTCTTGCCCCTCCCGGCCGACCCGGACCCCGCCGCCGGGCCGGTCGTGTTCGCCCTGGACCGGGGGGTGCTGTACGCGCTCGACGCCCGGACCGGCAGCCCGTTGTGGGGCACCCGGATCGCCGCCCCGACGGCCGACCGGCGGGCCGCCGACCTGCCGGTGCCGGTGACGGTCGGGGAGTCGGCCGCGGTCCTGGTCGCCGGCGAGGTGGCCGGCCGGCCGGGGGTGTGCGCCCGGGCGGCCCGGACCGGCGACCCGGTCTGGTACCAGCCGCTCGCCGCCCCCCCCGCCGGCCGCCCCTTGGTCGTCGGCGGTCGGGTTTACCTACCGCTGGCCGACGAGGCCGGGACGATCGCCGAGTTCGACACCGCCAGCGGCACCCGGCTCGGCGACCTGGCCCTCCGCCAGCCGATCGGGGCCGGGCTGGCGGCGGTGCCGACGGGGCGGCCGGGCGGGCATTTGCTCATCGCCCCGGCCGACAACCGGCGGGTGCTCGTGTTCGAGTTGGGCCGGGAAGCCGACGACGGCCGGCGGCTGCCGCCCCGGCTGGTCCGGGTGATGCAGACCGGCCACCCGCGCGACAGCCTGCGCGGCGAGCCGGTGGCCGTCACCCCGGCGGCCGACGCCGGCCCGCGGTTCCTGGTCCTGACGCAGGCCGACGGGACGACCAAGATGAAGCTGCGGTCGTTCCCGCTGCCGACGGCCGACGTGATCCTCGGGGCGGCGGACATCCCGGCCGCGAGCGCCGACCCGGCGGCCGAAGCGGCCGTCGACGGGTGGGCGTGGTCCCCGGCCGTGACCGACGGCGAGCGGCTGGTCCTGGCCACCGACGCCAACGCCTTCATCGCGATGGGGGTGAACCAGCCGGGCAGTGCCGACGCGCCGCTGTTCGTCCTGCCCGGTCCCAAGCCCGCCGCCGACCAAGAGTCGGTGGCCCGCGCCCAGGTCGTCGCCGCCGGGGAGGACGAGTACTGGGTCGTCCTCGGCGGGCAACTGTTGAAGCTGCGCACGGCCGTCGACCCGGCCGGGGGGCTGCGGGTGGTGCCGCAGGGGGGCGGCCGGGCGGTCGGCGAGCCGCAGCACCGGCCGCAGGTGGTGCCGGCGTTGAACCTGGCCGTGGTCGTGACCCGCACGGCCGGCGGGGTCCAGGCGGTCGGGGTCGACCTCGGCACCGGCCGGGTGCGGTGGCAGCGGCGGGTCGGGGTGGTGCCGACCGGGCCGCCGGTCCCGGTCGGGGACGCGGTCGTCGTCGCCGGGGTCGATGGCAGCATTTACCGGGTGACCGCCGCGGCCGTCGAGTCGCTCGCCCCGCCCGACCCGGCCCCCGCCGGCCCGGCGACGGTGGCCGTCGACCCGGCCGGCCCGGCGGCGTGCGTGGTGACGACGGATGCCACCCCGGCCGGCCGCCGCGCCCGGCTACGGTTCGTCGCCAACGGGGCTGTCCGGGAGGTCGTCCTGCCGCTCCCCGACGCCGTCGCCGGGGTGCCAATCTTGAGCGGCCAGACGCTGTTGATTCCCCTCGCCAACGGCAACGTCTACCGGGCGACGCCGGCGGACACGCAGTTCCACGTCGGCCCCCTGTGGCGGGGCGAGGCGGGCACGCCGGAATCGGTCTGCCACCTCGGGCCGGCCGGGCCGGACGAGTTCTTCGCCACCGACGGCGGCAAGCGCTTCCTGCGGTGGAAGTGGCCGGAGGGCGGCAAGCCGACGCCGGCCGGCGGGCCGTGGGAGTTGCCGGCCGCGGTGGCCCTGCCGCCGGTGGCCGTCGGACCCGACCGGGTGGCCGCCGCCGACGAGCGGGGGGTGGTCAGCCTGTTCGCCGGGCCGAAGCTCGCCCGCCGCTGGCCGAACCCGGCCGCCGGCGCGCCGACCGGCCGGCTGGCGCTCGTGGCTACCGCCGACAAGACGGTGATCGTGGCGTGCCTGGCCAACCGGCACCTCGTCGGCTTCGACCCGGACAAGCCGGCCCCGGCGTGGCTGGAACGCGACCTCGGCCCGGCGGACGTGGGTGAGTTGGCCGGGTGGGCCGTCGCCGGCGACGCGGTCACGGCCACCGACCCCGTCGGCCGGGTCCGGTCGTTCGATGCGTTCACCGGGAATGAGCGCGAGGGGACGCCGCCGGCGGCCGGGGCCGGCCCGCCGACGACGGCCGCGGTGCCGGTGGGGGCGGGGCTGCTGTTCGCGGTCACGGCGGACGGGACCGGGGTGCGGATGGGGCGGTAGCCGGACACGCCGCCGGCGAGCGGGGCCGCGTCCAGGAGCGGTTTCGCAGCCGTCGTCCGGCCGGCTACCCCGGCGGCGGGTCGTACCGCAGGCCGACCGACGGCCGGCCCACCCGCCGGAACTCAGTCACCCCCGGGTGCGACTCCGCGTAGGCGGCCAACCCCTTGTCGTCCCAGGTCACCCGGCCGCGGGCGTACACGGCGTGAATGCCGGCGTGGCGGAAGCTCCCCCCGTAGGCCAGGACGGCGTCCCGGGCCGCTGATTCCAGCCGCGCTACCTCCGCCGCCAAGGCCCGCTGCCGGTCCGCGTCCTCGGCGTCCAACGCATCCAGGAGCGGTTGGACCGGGGCCAGGATGGCCGCCCGCCGGGCCGCCGATTCGTCCCGGGCGGCGGCCACCGCTTCACGCGCCCGCCGGACCTCGTCGAGTCGCGCCGCGAGTTCCAGCGGGCCGACCTCCGGGGCCGGCGGCGGGTCGGCCCGCCGCAGCCGGCACCACGCCACCTCAAACGCGGAATGCGGCTCGGCCTCGCCGCGGGCCGCCCGGACGAACCGGTGCTGCTCGGCGGTGACTGGCTCGATCACGCCGGTCGCCAGGCTCTCCAGCCAGTGCCCGTACTTGGCGAGCAATTCCCGCTGCGCGTCGTCGAGGTCGGCCCCTGGCGGCAGCGGATAGTCGCCGCGGTTCAGGAGCGCCGTGTGGTCCACGGGTAGACCCATCGATTCGTCCTCCGCTGTAGCGCCTGATCAAGCTTTCTGGTTCGGCGCTACACGCTCACTAGAGTCGCTGCATAATAGGGAGTTTTCTCGCCGCAAGTTCCGGTTCTGTATGCTTTTGCGTCAACTTGGCACTCCGGATTTCAGAATCCGCCGCAAAGCAATTCGCAGCAACGGCTTGCGGCGAGAAAACTCGCTATTACGCAGCGACTCTACTGTCTCAGGGCCGCTCTGTACTGTATAGCCGACAGGTCAAATCGCTGGCCGAACTCCGTGCCCGAGAACTTCGTGAGGGTGGGCGACGGGGAAAGCGCCGACGTGACGACCACGAGGAAGAACTTCGCGTTCTCACGAGCTTGCCTGACCTCACCCGCGGTGATGACGAAGCACAGTCCGGTGCCGCGAACCCCTTTGACCTCCACCTGCTCGACCACGTCGCCTTTCGCGCACTCCAAGTCGAACCCGCACTTGTCCCGCTCGACGGACTGTACTGACCAACCGGCGTAGTGCTTTACCACAGCCCGAACGGCCGCCGACTCGACAAGCTTGTTCTCGGCTGGGTCACCGAACCCGGCACCCATCTGGGCGACCGGGGTGCCACTCTCGTCCTGTGGCCACCCGCCGACAGGTCCGGAAGGAATAAGTTCCGTCGGAATCGTCTTGAGAAAGACTGAGCCGTATTTGAAGTCGCCGTTGCGCTTGAACAGCGGGGCGTAGCGTGAGGAGATGGCCGCATCCTTCTTCGCCATCGTCTCCGAGGCGAGGTGCTGGCCGAAGAACACTCGAAGCGTGCCGTGTTGTGCGTCAGGATGCGGTTCTTCGCGGACGAACGAGTACCAGTCGATGATCGCTACACGCTTGTCGGGGGACTGCTTGGCGACGACGCAGGGTTGTCCAGGGCGGAGGTTCCGAGCTAGTTTGCCCTGGTGTTCAGTGTTCAAGTCGAAGAACGCACCGCTGCCGAACCGCGCGTGGTTATAGTTGCGGCAGTTGTTGAAGTAGACGACGCCCTGTTCCGTGTCCATCAGAGATTGGCTCCACAAGGCCGCCGCTTGCCGCCGAACTACCGATCAGCGTA
>JAABUN010006403.1_pt1 | contig 13606 bp, 12 predicted proteins | sample 5559311 | NCBI WGS metagenome assembly JAABUN01 (sample SAMN10711877, study PRJNA513370) | rock metagenome | isolation source: Antarctica rocks | place: Antarctica: Victoria Land, Siegfried Peak sud | reverse complement strand
CGGCTGCCTGCTGTCCTTCTTCGCGCTGGGCGCCTGGGGCGCGGTGTATGCCGTCACCCCGGAGCTCTATCCGACGCCGCTGCGGGCGACCGGCGCCGGCTGGGCCGCCGGTTTCGGGCGCATCGCCTCCATCCTGGCGCCGCTGTCTGTGCCATGGCTGCTGAACATCGGCTCGGGCAACGCCCTGGTCTTCTGGGTGTTCGCCGCCGCCTATCTGATCGCAGCGGCTGCTGCCCTGCGGTTACCCGACCTGACCGGTCGCCGGCTGCAGGACTGACCGGCGCCGGGATCCGGCTGTCGAACGGCCGCGGTTCAGCCGGCGACCCGCCGAGCAGACGGCCACCGCGCTCGCCAGATGCCACAGCCCGTGGCCCTGCAGCAGCGAGTCCGGGCGGCACCACCGCGCTCCGGTGCGTGTGCCCGCGTTGACCGCGGCCCCGGCGGCCAGCACGGCCAGCGGCCCGGCCAGGAAGATCAACTGGCGGGGTCGGCGGACGGCCGTCGCACCCACTTCGGCGCCGAGGATCCCGATGGTCGACCACAGCGACAGGTCATGCAGCCGGTGCGAGACCCGATCGCCCGGACCGTGAAAACCCATGCTGCCCAAGCCGTTCGCGGCCAGCGCCGGCCCGAGTGCCCGGCCGGTTGCCGACCGGCGGACATCCGGACCCAGCCGAACGGCAGCCACCAGATAGGCGGCGGAGGTGATGGTGTTGACCGGCTGCGCGATCAGGCCGGGATGCAGTCGCTCGCCGTCCGCTGCTGCCGGGTGCTCTGCATCCGGCCGGCGCCACCGGGCGACCACAGCCGCCCAACTCATCCGAAGCGCAGGATCTGCTCAGGCACCGGCCGGTGGGTCACCTGTTCTGACCGCAGGTGTAGCAGTGGACCGAGTCCTCCATCTCAGCGGAGCCGGTCATCCGGAATGCGATTCGCCAGCGTCACCCGGCGGGCGGTGACGAACCGGGGGCGGCCGGCGAGATCTTGATGGTCGACCACCTCGTCGAGTACCCGACGGGCCCGCAGCATGCCCGGCACCGTCTCACCGTGCGAGTCGTCGTGCTCGACGGCCAGCCGTCCACCCGCCTTCAGCATCGCGGCGGCCACCGAGATCAACGGGCGGATCACGTCAAGACCATCGGCGCCGGCGAACACGGCCTCAGCTGGGTCGTGTTCGGCCACTTCCGGACCGACCGGGGTGTTCGCCGGCACGTAGGGCGGATTGGCCGTCACCAGGTCGACCGAGCCGTCCAGGTCGAACAGCAGTCGCGGATCGGCGATGTCGCCGCCGCGCAGCTCGACCGGCGAACCCCCGTGCTCCAGGTGGAACTCCAGGTTCCGCCGGGCCCAGGCCAGCGCGCCGGCTTCGCGCTCGACGGCGATCACCGTGGCGTCCGGCCGGTCGGCCGCGATGGCCAGGGCGATCGCGCCGGTCCCGGTGCACAGGTCGACCACCACCGGCGACGCGACGTCGCGGATCGCGGCCAGCGCCCAGTCGACCAACAGCTCGGTCTCCGGGCGTGGGATGAACACACCCGGCCCCACCTGGACGGTGGCCTTGCCCATCCGCACCGACCCGATGATGTGCTGCAGCGGAATGCGCTGCCGCCGCCGATCGATCAGCTGCTGGTAGTGCTCGACCCAGCCGGATTCCACCAGCGGGTGCAGTCCGAGCCGGGTTCGCTGGATGCCGAGCGACCAGGCGGCCAGTTCCTCGGCGTCGGCCTGGGGGGACAGCACACCTGCCGCGGTCAGCCGTTCGGTCGCCGCTTTGATCGCCACCCGCAGGGATTCACGCGCCATCCTGGCCGCCTCCGGCGCTGGTCAGTCGCTCGGCCCGGTCGGCGGCTTCCAGTGCGTCCAGGGCACCGTCCAGATCGCCGTCCAGCACGGCGTCCAGGTTGTAGGCCTTGTAGCCGACCCGGTGGTCGGCGATCCGGTTCTCGCCGAAGTTGTAGGTGCGGATCCGCTCGGATCGATCGACCGTGCGCACCTGGGAGCGCCGGGCATCGGCGGCGATGGCGTCGGCCTGTTCGCGGGCGGCTATCAGCAGCCGGGACCGCAGGATCCGCAGTGCCTGTTCCTTGTTCTGCAGCTGTGACTTCTCGTTCTGGCAGCTGACCACGATGCCGGTGGGCAGGTGGGTCATGCGGACCGCGGAGTCGGTGGTGTTCACCGACTGGCCGCCAGGGCCGGACGACCGGAACACATCGATCCGCAGGTCGTTCGGGTCGAGCACCACATCCACCTCTTCGGCCTCCGGCGCGACGAAGACTCCGGCCGCGGAGGTGTGGATGCGTCCCTGGGACTCCGTCACCGGGACCCGCTGCACCCGGTGCACACCGCCTTCGTACTTCAGCCGCGCCCAGACCCCGTCGGCCGGTGCCGGAGCACCGGGTGCCTTGACCGCGACCGTCACCGAGGTGTAACCGCCGAGGTCCGAATCGGTGGCCGACAGCACCTCGGTCTTCCAGCCGCGGCGCTCGGCGTAGCGCAGGTACATCCGCAGCAGGTCGCCGGCGAACAACGCCGACTCCTCGCCGCCCTCTCCGGCCTTGACCTCGAGGATCACATCTTTGGCGTCGTCCGGGTCGCGGGGGGCGAGCAGCTGCGAGAGGGTCGACTCGAGTTCGGCCACCCGATCAGCGAGCACCTGCGCCTCGGCGGCGAAGCCTTCGTCTTCGGCGCCCAGTTCGGTGGCGGCCTGCAGATCCCCGCGCGTGGCGTCCAACTCCCTGGCCACCCGGACGATGGGAGCGAGTTCGGCGTACCGGCGTCCGAGCCGCCGGGCCGCCGGCTGGTCGGAATGCACAGCCGGATCGGCCAGCTCGGTCTCCAGCCTGGCGTACTCGGCCACCACATCGGGCGCTGCCCGGCTCGGGGCTGTCATCGGGGTTGTCGTCCTTCGGTCAGAGGTTCGGCGGGATGGGTGGAACGGGCCGGGCACCGGCCCGGAACGGCAAACGGCGCCCGCCGGCACTGAGCCGGGCGGGCGCCGCGATGAGAGCTAGCGGGTGCGCTTGCCGTACCGCGCCTCGAAACGCGCGACCCGGCCGCCGGTGTCCAGAATCTTTTGTTTACCGGTGTAGAACGGGTGGCAGTTGGAGCAGACCTCGACGTTGATCTTGCCGGCCGTCTGGGTGCTCCTGGTGGTGAACGTGTTGCCGCAGCCGCACGAGACCTCGGTCTCGACGTTCTCGGGGTGAATGCCTGTTTTCATGTCGGATCCTCTCTGGAGGCCGCCGGGTCGGTGTCCGCTGGATGCGGCACCGTGAACCGGAGCCGGGATTCTTGCGCCCTGCGCTCGAGGACGTCCTCATCGAACAGGGCCACATTGTGGAACACACCTTTGGTCGAACACGATCGCTGGCCGGGCTCGGTGAGAGTGTGCCATGACCGGGCGCAGGGGTGTAACCCGTCGGAGCCGCCCGGCTATTCCCGGGCGCCGCGGCGGCCAGAGCCGTTAATCGTTGCCCGGGGTGTTCTTGGCGACCTGCATCAGGAACTCGATGTTGGTGTGCGACTTGCGGAGCCGGTCGAGCACCAGTTCCAGGGCCTGCTGGGCGTCCAGCGCGGACAGCACCCGGCGCAGCTTGACCGTGACGGCCAGCTCGTCGGGCGAGAGCAGCAAGTCCTCTTTCCGGGTGGATGACTGATCGACATCGATGGCCGGGAAGATCCGCTTGTCCGCCAGTCGCCGGTCCAGTCTCAGCTCGGCGTTGCCGGTGCCCTTGAACTCCTCGAAGATCACCGTGTCGCCCGCGGATCCGGTCTCCACCAGCGCAGAAGCGAAGATGGTGAGCGAGCCGCCGTTCTCGATGTTGCGGGCGGCACCCAGGAACCGCTTCGGCGGGAACAGGGCGGTCGAGTCCACCCCGCCGGACAGGATCCGCCCGGAGGCCGGCGCAGCCAGGTTGTAGGCGCGACCGAGCCGGGTGATCGAGTCCAGCAGCACCACGACATCCCTGCCCATCTCGACCAGCCGCTTGGCCCGCTCGATGGACAGCTCGGCGACCATCGTGTGGTCGGCCGGCGGCCGGTCGAAGGTGGACGCGATCACCTCGCCCTTCACCGACCGCTGCATGTCGGTGACCTCTTCGGGCCGCTCGTCGACCAGCACCACCATCAGGTGGCACTCCGGATTGTTGGTGGTGATGGCGTTCGCGATGGCCTGCATCACCATCGTCTTGCCGGCCTTGGGCGGTGAGACGATCAACGCCCGCTGGCCTTTGCCGACCGGCATCACCAGGTCGATCACCCGGGTGGTGAGCAGGTGCGACTCGGTTTCCAGCCGCAGTCGATCGTTCGGGTACAGCGGGGTGAGCTTGGTGAACTCCGGCCGGTTCATGGCCGTTTCCGGATCCAGTCCGTTGACCGTGTCCAGCCGGATCAGCGCGTTGAACTTCTGTCGCGCCTGCTCGCCGTCACGCGGCGCCCTGATGACGCCGGTGACATGGTCACCACGCCGCAGGCCACCCCTGCGCACCTGGCTGAGCGAGACGTAGACATCGTTCGGACCGGAGAGGTAACCCGAGGTCCGGATGAAGGCGTACGAGTCCAGCACGTCCAGGATGCCGGCCACCGGTACCAGCACATCGTCGTCACGCACCTCGGTGTCGGTGGTGTCGGCATAGGTGGTAGCGCCGCGCTGGTCGCGACTGCTGCCTCGCCGATTCCGGTCGCGGTAACGGTTACGGCGGCGCCCGCCGCGGCCGTCGTCGTCGCCGTCCCGATCGTCCTGCTGGCCGTTCCGGTCGTTCTGCCGGGTCTGCTGGCCGTTCCGATCGTTCAGCCGGTCGTTCTGCTGACCGTTGCGGTCGTTCTGCTGACCCTGCCGGTCGTTCTGCCGGTCGTTCTGCTGTCCGTTCCGGTCGTCCTGCTGACCGTTCCGATCGTTCTGCCGGGCCTGCTGACCGTTCCGATCGCCCTGCTGACGGTTGCGGTCGTTCTGGGACTGGACCTGGCTCTGCTGCCCGCGCTGGTCGCCGCGGTCCTGGCCAGCCTGACCGTTCTCGCTGTCGAAGGAGTCCCGGTCACGGCGATTCCGCCGGTTCCGCCGACTCCCGCCGTCTTGGCGATCGTCGCGGTCGGTCTGCCCGGTGCCGTCGGTCCGCAGGGTGCCGCTGTCATCGGCGCTCCCGTTCCGAGCGGTGCCGCGCTGGTCGGTGGTGCTGCGCTGGTCGGTGGCGCCCCGCTGGTCGGTGGCGCCCCGCTGGTCGGTGGCGCCGCGCTGGTCGCTGTCCGCGGCCTGGTCGGTGGCTCCGCGCTGACCAGCAGTGGGCTGATCGGCATTTCTGAGCTGATCGGCGCTCGGTTGGGTGCTGTCGAACAGGGTGGCGGCGCCGTTGCCCTGGCCGCCGCCCGTGTCGGCTGCCGGCTCGCCGGCACGGTCCGGTGCGCCGGCCGTCCTGGCCGCCCGGCGGCGGCCGAGGCGCTGACTGCCGCCGGCAGTGTCGTCGGTCGCTGCGGGGCCGGCGTCGGGCGCGGGGCCCTGCTGCGCACCGGGGGCTGAGCGCCCGTTGTCAGCCGCCGCCCCGTTCGTCGTGGATGCAGATCCGGCGGCGCCGTTGCCGGAGCCGCCCTGCCTGGCGGCGATCGCCGATACCAGGTCGCCCTTACGCATCCCAGAGATGCCCTTGATGCCCATGGAGGTGGCCATGGCCTTGAGTTCCGGTAGCACCATCGACGTCAGCCCGGCGCCTGCTCGGCGGCTGCGGGTCGCGGCAGCCGGAGCGCCTGGGTCGTCAGTGGTGTTCACAATCTCCGTGGTGTCGCTCACGAAGTTCCTTCCTGTCCGGCCGCATCAGCGGTCCGGTTGCGGTGCGTCGGCTCGACGGCCGACGGAATAGTCCGCGCCCTGTTCGGGCGCTTCGCTGGGAGATTTCCCTTTTCGATCACGCGGTACGGGCAGTCAGCTCGATCCGGCAGCCTCGTGCGCCGAGGAACGTCCTGCCGAGTGACGGGGAGCGGGCCGGTTCGCAGGAAGCGCCCGGTCGATCGCGATTTCCCCCGTAGATGCAACTGGTCTTCGCTGTTGCTGCCAGGGTACTCGCAGCACCGGTGATCACACCTAGCGTAACCGTCCGCCACCCGGCCAGCAACACGCCCCGCCTGTTGGGTCGGTCGCTTTCCCGGCAGCCACGTCACCAGCCGGGACTCGCACAGTCGCGTCCGCCTGGGTTCGGCTGCGGTGGATTCAGCCGTGATGGATTCAGGCGTAGCGGATCAGCGGCGGAGCGGCGCGGCCAGCAGGCCATGCTCGTCGGCGGCGAGCCGGATCGGGTCGAATCCCGGGCGGCGCCAGGATTTCAGCGGGAGTTCGTCGGTGACGAACGCCAGCACAGATGGGCCGGCCCCGGAGACCACCGCCGCGATCCCGGCCCGACGCAGATCTGCCACCAGCCGGGCGGTAGCCGGCATCGCCGCCGCTCGGTACCGCTGATGCAGGAAGTCCTCGGTCCCGGGCAGCAACAGGGACGGGTCCTCGGACAGCGCATGCATCAGCAGCGCGGCAGCCGCCGAGTTGGCTGCCGCCTCGGAGTGCGGCACGGTCGGCGGCAGCATCGCCCTTGCCTTCTCGGTGGAGGAACCCAGGGCAGCGCTGAACATCAACACGGTGATGTCCGGATGCACCTTCCGACGCACAACGGTGGTGTGCCCGCAGGCGTCCGTCCAGGCCAGCGTGAACCCGCCGAGCACCGCCGGTGCGGCGTTGTCCGGGTGCCCCTCCAGCCGGGCGGCGATGTCCAGCAGCGCCGCGTCGGGCATCTTCTGCCGGCCGTCAGCGGTCAACTCCCGGGCGACGGCGAGGCCGGCGACGATCGCCGCCGCCGACGAGCCCTGACCTCCGCCGTGCGGAATGTCGTTACAGCACAACAACTCGAGGCTGGGCGTCGGTTCGCCGAGCGCCTGGAACCCGAGCACAGCACTGCGATAGACCAGGTGCTCCGGTGTGCGCGGCACCGAATCGGCGCCGCAACCGGACACTTCGATCCGCGGCTGCCCGTCGATCCGGCGCGCCGTCACCGTGTCGTACCGGGCCAGGGCGATGCCCAGACTGTCGTACCCGGGGCCCAGGTTCGCCGACGTCGCCGGCACCCTGACCCGGACCGGGCCCGCGGACGGTCCCGTCATCGCAGGTCCAGCGCCTCGGCAACCGCCTCCGCCGAGATCGGCAGCACCACCGGATCCGGCATCGCCGCCAGCGCGGTGTCCGGATCCTTCAGGCCGTGACCGGTCACCGTGCACACCACCAGCGATCCCGGCGGCAGCCGGCCGTCGGCGCTGGTGGCCAGCAGCCCGGCCACCGACGCCGCTGACGCCGGTTCGACGAACACCCCGGTGGAGGAAGCGAGCAGCCGATAGGCCTGCAGGATCTGCTCGTCGGTCACCGCATCGATCAGGCCGCCCGATCCGTCCCTGGCACCGATCGCGCCGTGCCAGGACGCCGGGTCACCGATCCGGATGGCCGATGCGATGGTGTCCGGATCGCGCACCGGACGTCCGAGGACCAGCGGAGCCGCGCCGGCCGCCTGGAAACCGAACATCCGCGGCCTGCTCGGGACGAGATCGTCGGCGTGATACTCCGAATACCCCTTCCAATAGGCGGTGATGTTGCCGGCGTTGCCCACTGGCAGGCAGTGCACATCCGGGGCCCGGCCCAGGACGTCGCAGATCTCGAAGGCCGCGGTCTTCTGGCCCTCGATCCGCGCCGGGTTCACCGAGTTGACCAGTTCCAGCCCGTCGGTCGAGACGACCGTCTTTCGGGCCAGCTCTAGGCAGTCGTCGAAGTTGCCGTCGATCTGCAGGATCTGCGCGCCATAGGCCACCGCCTGGGCGAGTTTCCCGGCGGCGATCCGGCCGGTCGGCACCAGTACCGCTGCCAGCAGGCCGGCCCGAGCGGCATAGGCCGCGGCCGACGCCGAGGTGTTACCGGTGGAGGCACACAGCACCGCCCGGGCGCCGGCCGCCTTCGCGACGGTGACGGCCACCGTCATCCCGCGGTCCTTGAACGAACCTGTCGGGTTCACCCCCTCGACCTTCAGATACACCTCACAGCCGGTCCGCTCCGCCAGCGAGGGCGCCGGCAGCAGCGGTGTTCCACCCTCGAACAGGGTGACGATCTCGGCTCCGTCCGGCACCCGCAGCCGCTCGGAGTAGGCGGCGATCAGCCCCGGCCACTGCCGGTGCACGGCGGCCGGAGCGGCGACCCGGTCGGCAGACATCTACATCTCTCCCATCACGCGCATCACTGAGGCCACTTGACGCACCGCATCCAGCTTCCCGAGCCTGTTCACCGTCGCCGACAGCGCGGCGTCGGGTGCCGTGTGGGTCACCAGCACCAGGGCGGCGTCGTCACCGCGGCCCTGCTGACGCACCGTCGCTATCGACACCCCGGCTTCGGCGAAGGCCGTCGCCACCGCTGCCAGCACCCCGGCCCGGTCCTGCACGTCCAGGCTGATGTGGTACCTGGTGGGTACGTCGCCGATCGGCCGGATCGGCAGGTCAGCGTATGCGGACTCCCGTGGTCCGCGGCCGCCGCCCACCAGATTGCGGGCAACGGCCACCAGATCGCCCAATACCGCCGACGCTGTCGGTGCGCCGCCCGCTCCTGGACCGTAGAACATCAGCTTTCCGGCGGCTTCGGCTTCCACGTACACGGCGTTGTAGGCGCCGTCCACCGAGGCCAGCGGATGATGGCGGGGCAGCATCACCGGGTGCACCCGGGCGGACACCGACTCGGCGGCACTGGCGCCGGTCCGAGCGCCGGCATCGCCGCCCCGAACGGAGGCGGCCCCGTCGCCGGAAACCCGCTCGCAGATGGCCAGAAGTTTGATGACACAACCGATCTCGTCCGCGGCGAGAATGTCCGCGGCGGACACGTCGGCGATACCCTCGCGGTAGACGTCGGCGGCGGCGACCCTGGTGTGGAAACCGACGGAGGCCAAGATCGCTGCTTTCGCGGCGGCATCGAAACCGTCGACGTCGGCAGTCGGATCCGCCTCGGCGTAACCGAGCCGGGTGGCTTCCTTGAGCGCCCCGGCGTAGCTGTCGCCGCTCGCCGTCATCGCCGACAGGATGAAATTCGTGGTGCCGTTGACGATTCCCATGATCCGGGAGATCCGGTCGCCGGCAAGGGATTCCCGCAGCGGCCGGATCAGTGGGATGGCGCCGGCGACGGCTGCCTCGAAGTAGAGATCGGCGCCGGCCGCATCGGCCGCCTCGTACAGCGCCGCTCCCTCTTCGGCGAGCAGCGACTTGTTGGCGGTGACCACCCCGGCTCCCCGGCGCAGCGCGCTGAGCAGCAGGTCCTTGGTGGGCTCGATCCCGCCCATCACCTCGACCACGACGTCGATGTCCGGCCGGTCGACCAGTGCCGCGGCATCCGTGGTCAGCAGGTGTGCCGGCACCTCCGGGTGCTTGTGCGGCCGACGGACGGCCACCGCCGCCAGTTCCAGCGGCGCACCCACCCTGGCGGCCAGTTCCTCGCCGTGGTCGGTGAGCAGCCGCAGCACCTGCGAGCCCACCACGCCGGATCCGAGTAGGCCGACCCTGACCGGGCGAACACCGTTCCCGGCCCTGGTCGGCCGGCTCATCGAATCCGCCTGGTCGTCCCGCGGAAGATCCGGAAGGCGATGACCAGCAGCGCGATCACCACCAGCACGGCCAGCACCGCAATGACCGTTCGTAGCCAGCCCGGCATGTCCGGCTTCACCAGCACCAGCACGATGAGTACTGCGGCGACGGCCAGCAGCACGGTGCCGGGTACCAGCGACGGCTGATCGGCCGGCCGGCGCGTCCGGTGCTCGGGACGCTCCGGCGGAAGGTCAGTGCTCACCAGATCTCCAGTCGCATCAGGTCGTCATCAGTCTCCCGGCGAAGTATCACCCGGGCGTCACCGCCGCGGACCGCCACCACGGCCGGGCGCGGCAGCCGGTTGTAGTTGCTGGCCATCGCATAGCAGTAGGCGCCGGTCGCGGCGACGGCCAGCAGGTCGCCGATCGCCAGGTCGGCCGGCAGGTAGCAGTCGCGGACAACGATATCGCCGCTCTCGCAGTGCTTTCCCACCACCCGGGAGGGCACACCGAGCGCCGTGGACGCCCTGGACGCCAGGGTGACGGTGTAATCCGCGTCGTAGAGCGCGGTCCGGATGTTGTCACTCATCCCGCCGTCGACGCTGACGTAACGCCGGACCAGGCCACCGTCCAGCGTCACGTCCTTGACCGTCCCGACCTCGTACAGCGTGACCGTGCCGGGGCCCGCGATCGCCCGCCCCGGTTCCACCGCGATCCGCGGAGCAGCCACCCCGGCGGCCTGCGCCTCCCTGGACACGATGCCGGACAACGACTTCGCCATCGCGGCGGGCGTCGGCGGATCGTCGCTGGGGACGTAGGCGATGCCCAGCCCGCCGCCGAGATCGATGGTGTGCACCGTGTCCGCCAGTTCCGGATGCCGTTCGATCAGTTCGGCCAGCAGTACCACCACCCGGTGCGCGGCGACCTCGAAACCGGACGGGTCGAAGATCTGCGAGCCGATGTGCGAATGCAGGCCGACCAGCCGCAGGCCGGGCGCCGCGACCACCCGGCGGGCCGCCTCGGCGGCGTCACCGGTAGAGAGCGAGAAACCGAACTTCTGGTCCTCGTGGGCAGTGGCGATGAATTCGTGGGTGTGCGCCTCCACCCCGACGGTCACCCTGATCAGCACATCGACCGGGACTTGGGCGTGCTCGGTCAGACCGGCCAGCCTGGCGATCTCATGGAAGGAGTCGATGACGATCATCCCGACACCCGAGTCCACCGCAGCCGCCAGCTCGGCGTCGGACTTGTTGGAGCCGTGCAACGCGATCCGGCCGGCCGGGAAGCCGGCGCGCAGCGCGAGCGACAGTTCACCGCCGGTGCAGATGTCGAGCGACAGGCCCTCGTCGTTCAGCCAGCGGACGACCTCGGCACACAGGAATGCCTTGCCGGCGTAGTGCACATCGGTGGCAACCCCGAAGGCGTCGGCATAGTCCTGGCAGCGGGAACGGAAGTCGGCTTCGTCGACCACCATCAACGGGGTGCCGAACTCGACGGCAAGTGCCCGCACGTCCGCGCCGCCGACGGTCAGCACGCCGGAAGCTTTTCGGGCAGAACCCCGGGGCCAGACACGTTCGTCGATGAGGTTGACGTCGCCCGGCGGACCGGGCGCCGGATGGCTGACGACCGATTCGCCGTGCCGGGGTCCGGCCGGGTGCGCCCTCACCGCCGCATCATCACTGCTGCAGCCGACATCGGCCGGCCGTGCGCGGCCGGGCTGCGCACCGGATGCGGACACCCCTTTTCGATCATTGCCAGCCATTCCGGTAGCGGGTCGATGTGGTCGACTGCATTCGGCTCGCCAGGCTCGGGTACCCGCCGTAACGGGTGACCGTGGACAGCGGCCGACAGCGCATACCTTGCCTTGTCCGGCGCATCCTCGGATGCTCGCCCCCCGGTTCGCGCCCGGAGCACTGATCACCGCGCCGTAGACTCGCCCGGGCTCCCCCCGGGGGCCGCATGACATCACCGCAACCCGCGGCTATCCCGCGTCAGCCGTCCGTTCCGCTTCTCCCACTTGCGAGGTCCCCCACCGATGATGGCCAGCGGCAGCAGCAAGAAACGATCAGGGTCCACCCCGGTCCCGCCGGTGATCCGGCAGGGCAGGGGCCTGCCGTGGCTGACGATCATGGCGGTGGCCCTGGTCGTCGTGCTGGCCGGCGCCATCGCCTGGGTGGTGATCGCCAAACACAACGCCAACACCGGCAAGGCGACGGCACTGGCACCGTTCACGCCGACAGCCGAGAACCGGGATCCGTCCAGGGCGATCCCTGGGATCTTCGTCGGAGCCGCCACCGATAACGGCACCCAGCAGCCGTTCTCCTATCCGTCCTACAAGGCGGCAATGCACGTGTCCGCCGATCAGCGGGTGGCTTACGACCGGTTCCCGCCGGTGGGCGGACCGCACGACGGTCAATGGGCGGCCTGTGACGGTGTGGTCTACACCACCGCGGTGCGCGACGAGAACATGGTGCACACACTGGAGCACGGGGCGATCTGGATCGCCTACAACCCGGACACCGTCAAGGGCGGCGAGCTGGACACCCTCAAGGGCCTGGTGAACGGGCAGAGTTTCATCTCGATGAGCCCGTATCCGGGCCTGAAGAGCAAGGTGTCGCTACAGGCCTGGGCACACCAGTTGCAGCTGGATTCGGTCACCGACCCGCGCATCCAGCAGTTCGTCACCGCATTGCGGCAGAACCCGTTCGTCTACCCGGAGGCCGGCGCTCGATGCGATTCCCCGGGCTGGGACAACGCCAACCCGCCGGCCTTCGACGCCAGCCCGCGCAGCAGCAGCGACGTGCAGATGGATGGCAAGGGAGCGGCCGACGCGACCGGAGAGCCGGGCGCCGCGGCCACCGGGTCCGCCGGCGCGGAGTCCGGGGCCGGCGGAGCGCCGGCCACCGGGTCGGGTGCGGTCCAGCCGAGCGCATCGGAGACTGGCCTGGTCCAGCCCAGCACATCCGGTTCGGCCGGCGGCCCGCCGACCGGCACCACCCCGCCGGGCGGATCCGATGCGGCCGGCTCCACTGCGGCCGGATCCACTGGCGCCGGATCCACTGCAGCCGGGTCGAGCACCGGTGGCTCCGGCACACCGTGAGGTCAGCGCAGGATCCGCGGGTTCCGGCGCCGACCGGTAGCCGGGATCTGGCCGACCGAGTCCACCAGGCCGGCCGGGACGACGCCGCCGAGGATGCGCCGGCCGCTGCACCGATAGTTCGACCACCACCGCACACCCGGTCGGTGCCGGAGCGCTGGGGAGTCCGGGGCACTGCCATCGTGTTGTCGCTGGCCACCGTCGCCGTTCTGCTGGTCGGTTTCCTGATCGGTTTCGCCGTCCGGGGGCTGGATTCCCGGAGCCCCAATGCGCTCGCGGTGCAGGTTCCGGCCACGAACTCGATCGAGGCCGGCTTCGCCCGGGACATGATCGTGCATCACAGCCAGGGCATCGTCATGGCGCATTACGGGGAGATCGACTCGCAGGATCCGGAGATCCGGCTGCTGGCCTACGACATCGCCTCGGTCCAACAGGCCCAGGTCGGTCAGATGCAGGGCTGGTTGGCGCTGTGGCAACTCCCGGAGCAGGTGATCGGTCCGCGGATGGCATGGATGCCGGCCGGCGGGCATCAGATGTCCGGCATGGGAATGACGACCACCTTGCACAGCACCGGCAGCACCTCCGCCACCGGGACCGCAGATGATTCCGGCTTCCAGGCCAAGATGCCGGGAATGGCCACCTCCGGTGAACTGGCGCGACTGAAGACGTTGCGCGGCAACGAATCCGACATCTACTTCCTGCAGTTGATGCTGCGGCACCACCAGGGCGGCAAGTTTATGATGCAGTACGCCGCCGACCACGCCGCCAATCCGGTCGTCGGCAACTTCGCCGGCAAGATGCTGGAGGCACAGACGTCCGAGGCGTCGGTGATGACGCAGTTGCTCGCGCAGCGGGGCGCCCAGCCGTTGCCGTTCACGCCGCCGAGCTGACCGGCTGTCGGAGGCTGCCGACGGGCGGAACGTCCCGTGCGTGA
>JAABUN010006402.1_pt1 | contig 13607 bp, 12 predicted proteins | sample 5559311 | NCBI WGS metagenome assembly JAABUN01 (sample SAMN10711877, study PRJNA513370) | rock metagenome | isolation source: Antarctica rocks | place: Antarctica: Victoria Land, Siegfried Peak sud | reverse complement strand
CGGGCCGGATCGGGTCCGGATCACCGGCGGTACGGGTCGGGAGCGGCCGCCGACCCTCAAGGTCAACATGGGCTACCGCGCCGGCTTCGTGGGCGAGGCGCAGTTCACCTACACCTGGCCCGATGCCTACGCCAAGGCCCAGCGCGGACTCGCCTTTCTGCGAAAGCGGTTGGAGCGGGCGGACTTCCGGTACTCCGAAGACGTCGTCGAGTACCCCGGCCACACCTCGATGTGGGGGTCGCGGGTGCCGCCACCGGACGACCCGGACCTCCTCGAGATCGTGGTCCGGTATGCGGCCCGCTGCCCGGACGCGACCGAGGCCCGCAAGGTGTTCACCGAGACGGTGCCGCTCTACAACAACGGCCCGGCCGGCGTGGCGGGCGTCGGGACGAGGCCACCGCTGAAGGAGCTTTACGCGATCTGGCCCTGTCTCGTGCCTCGTGAGCACGTCGTACAGCGGGTGGAGATGCTCGAACCGGCCAGGGCAGCCGGGCGATGAGGGTCGCCGACCTCGCCCACGGCCGGTCCGGCGACAAGGGCGACACGTGCAACGTCGGGATCGTTGCGTGGGACGACGAGGGCTATGTGAGGCTGCGTGAGGCGCTCACCGAGGAGCGGGTCGCCGAGCACTACGGTGACCTCGTCAAGGGCTCCGTGACGCGGTACGAGCTCCCCGGGATCCGCGCGATGAACTTCGTGCTCACCGGCGCCCTCGACGGTGGCGGGACCATGTCGCTGCGGTCCGACCATCTGGGCAAGGTCATGTACGCGTGGCTGCTGCGGATGGAGCTGCCGTGAGCGACGCGGTGGCGGTCACCCGGCGCGCGAGCATGGCCGTGGTCACCCTGAACCGGCCCGAGTCCCGCAACCCCCTCGACCCGGAGCTCTCGACCGCGCTGCTCGCCGCGGTCCGCGCGGCGATGGCCGACGAGGCGGTGCGGTCGGTGGCGATCGCCGCCGAGGGTCCGGCGTTCTCGGCCGGCGGCGACCTGCGCCAGATGCGCCACCTGGCCGCGTCCCCGGCCCCCACCGCCCACGGCTGGCCGGACGCGATCGTCGAGCTGCACCAGCTCGCGCTCCAGGCGCCGAAGCCCCTCGTCGCGCTGGTGGACGGACCCGCGTACGCCGGGGGTATGGGCCTGGCCGGCATCTGTGACGTCGTCCTGGCCACGCCGCGGGCCAGCTTCGCCCTGCCCGAGGTGCGGATCGGCCTGTTCCCGATGATCGTCGTCGCCCATCTCGCCCGTTCCCTCCCGCGCAAGGTGCTGCTCGAGATGATGATGACGGGGCAGCCACTGTCGGTCGACGACGGCTACCGGCTGGGGTTCGTGGCGCGGATCTGCGCCGACACCGAAGCGCTTCACGCCGAGGCCGACCGGTACGCGGGCTGGTTCGCCGATGCGGCTCCGGACGCGATCCGGCTGGGACGCAAGGCGTTCGCCGTGCTCGCCGACCTGCCGGCGCCACAGGCGCTGGACGCCGCTCAGCTCTTCAACCTCGCCTTCTTCCTCGGCGAGGAGCTACCCGAAGGCGCCGCTGCGTTCCTCGAGAAGCGGTCCCCGCGCTGGGCCGGGGCGCGAGGAGTGGGCGATGCCTGAGGCCTACCTCGTCGACGCCGTCCGGACCCCGGTGGGCCGGCGCGGGGGAGCGCTGGCGACGACCCATCCGGCCGACCTCGGCGCGGCCGTCATCGAGGCGCTGCTCTCCCGCACCGGAGCCGACCCGGAGGCCGTCGACGACGTCATCTGGGGGTGCGTCGGCCAGATGGGGCCGCAGGCCTCGAACATCGCGCGCATCACGGCGCTCTCCGCCGGCCTCCCGGAACACGTGCCGGGCACGACGGTCGACCGGCAGTGCGGGTCGTCGCAGCAGGCCCTGCACTTCGCGGCCCAGGCGGTGATGTCGGGCACGCAGGACCTCGTCATCGCCGGCGGGGTCGAGGCGATGAGCCAGGTGCCCATCGGGTCGCCGACGACGATAGGGCTCGCGTCCGGCATGGCCCATCCCCGCGGAGGGGCGCGGTGGGCGGCGCGGTTCGGCGGGGAGGAGATCTCGCAGTTCCGGGGCGCCGAGCTCATCGCCGAGAAGTGGGACATCGCCCGCGACCGGATGGAGTCGCTCGCCATGGAGAGCCATCGGCGCGCGCTCGAGTCGGCGGCGACGGGTGGCTTCGACGTGGAGACGGTCGGTGTCGCCGGGCTGGACCACGACGAAGGCCCGCGGTCTGACTCGTCGGCGGAACGGCTGGCGCAGCTGGCTCCCCTCTCGGACGGTGGACGGATCACGGCGGCCCTGGCCAGCCAGATCTCGGACGGGTCGGCGGCGGTGCTCGTGGCCTCCGAGTCCGCCGTACGCCGGCATGCGCTGGTGCCCATCGCGCGGGTGCACACCATGGTGGTGGTCGGGTCCGACCCGGTGTTCATGCTCACCGGCCCCATCCCGGCCACCGAGGCGGTGCTGCGCCGATCGGGCCTGTCGTTGGAGCAGATCGGCACCTTCGAGGTCAACGAGGCGTTCGCCTCGGTGGTGCTGGCCTGGTCGCGGGAGAGCGGTGCCGACCTGACGCTGACCAACCCGCAGGGCGGAGCGATCGCGCTCGGTCATCCGCTCGGCGCCACGGGCGCGCGGCTGATGACCACGATGCTCCACCGGATGCGGCGTGACGGGGTGCGCTACGGCCTGCAGACGATGTGCGAGGGCGGCGGCATGGCCAACGCGACCATCGTCGAGCTGCTCTGAGCCGGTGGCTCCACCCGCCGCCCAGGCCCCGAGGGCCTTCGGCGCCATTGACACGCCTCGGCGTCGAGTCCTAAATTAGTATAACTATGCGTAGGAATTGAACGGCTCCGGGAGGGATGGTCGATGACGTCGGTGGACACCGCGGTCCGCGCGGATGAGGCGGATGCCGAGATCGGCGCCTTCTTCGCCGCCGAGCCCGAGGCCATCGCGTGGCCCTACCCGATGTACGAGCGCTGGCGCTCGGGGTCCGGCGTCGTGCGCTGGACGAGCGGACCGGCGACGCTCATCACCCACCATGCGGACGTCAAGGCCGTGATGGCCGGCGCGTACCCGATCGGGCAGAACGCCTACCGGTTCGGTGAGCTGGCGGAGGGCACGATGCGCCGCTTGCCGGCGGCGCAGCACGACATGTTCTTCAAGGTCCTCGACTTCGAGGGCCACTTCATGAGCCGCCAGGACGCCACCGGTCATGCGCGGCTGCGGCGGATCTCGGCACGGGCGTTCACGGCGCGCCGGATCGAGCTGCTGCGGGCGTCCATCCAGCGGCACGTGGACGACCTGGTCGAGGAGATGGCTGCCGGCCCGTCGCCCGACGTCAAGCAGGACCTCGCCAACCAGCTGCCGGTGCGGGTCATCGTCGACCTGATCGGAGTGCCCCAGTCCGACCGCGACATGATCTGGGAGTGGTCGGAGGCGATCGGCGCGCTGTTCAGCCTCGGTGAGGACACGCTGCGCCGGGCCGACGACGCGATCGACGCCTTCCGCGCCTACGTGGGCGAGATGATCCACCACCTGCGCGCGACGGGGGAGGGGCCCGAGCTCGCCCGGCTGTTGCTCGACCACCACGACAACGAGTCGATGACGCAGGACGAGCTCGTCGCGATGTACCTGCTCATCCTCTTCGGCGGCAGCGAGACGACGACCAACCTGCTCGGCAACGGCTTCCTGGCGCTGCAGCGCCACCGCGACCAGTGGGACCTGCTCGTCGAGGACCCGAGTCTGGTGCGCGGCGCCGTCGAGGAGCTGATCCGCTACGACTCGCCCCACCACTACTTGCCACGGGTCGTCGAGCAGGACTTCCGGCTTCACGACGTCGACCTCCAGGCGGGTCAGACGGCGATCGTCGTCATGGGCGCGGCCAACCGCGACGCGGCGGTCTTCGACGACCCCGACCGGCTCGACGTTCGCCGGCCCAACCGGGCCGACCACCTGTCGTTCGCCTTCGGCGCCCACTACTGCCTCGGAGCGGCGCTGGCCCGCCTGGAGGGCGAGATCGTCTTCTCGACACTGGTGCAACGGTTCCCGGAGGCTCGGCTGCTGGACGACGACCCGACCTACGGCGGGAGCGCCATGCTGCGGGCCGTCCAGTCGCTGCCGACCGACCTCGGTCCCCGCCGTTGAGGCCGTACCGCCTGGCCGAACAGCCGGACCTCGAGCCACCCGGTCGGCGTGACCGGGTCGCCCTGCGCCAGGGCCCGGCGTCGGTCACCTTCGCGGAGCTCCACCGCCGGGCCGGCCGGTATGCGGCGGGGCTGGTCGCTGCCGGTGTCACCCCCGGCGACCGGGTCCTCCTCGCGCGGCCCGGGTCGCTGCAGCTGCTCGAGATGCTCCTCGGCGCCGCGCGGGTCGGCGCCGTCACCGTGCCGGTGAACACCCGGCTCTCCGACCGCGAGCTGCGTCTGGTGACCGAGGACGCGGCGCCGTCGGTCGTCGTAGGGGACGCCGCGATGCTGGAGCGGGTTCCGCTCCTGTCGGGTGAGCGGGCTCGCCTGGTCGTCGGACCGGCCTACGAGAACTGGCTTTCCGCGCACGTCCCCGCCGACGGTCAGCTTGGGCGCGCCGACGACGTCGTCCTGCAGATCTACACGTCCGGCACCAGCGGACGCCCGAAGGGTGTGCTGCTCACCGACGGGAACCTCGCCACGAAGGTGACCGGGGTGGTGGACCGGTGGGGTCTCGACGAGTCGAGCACCAGCCTGCTGGCCACCCCGCTCTTCCACGTGGGCGCGCTGAGCTGGGGCCTGGTCGGGCTGGCCGCCGGGGCGACCACGCTGCTGGCCGACGACGCCCGTCCGGCAACCATCGCCCGCCACCTCGCCACGGACGGGGTGACGCACGCCTTCCTGGTGCCGTCGATGCTGGCGGCTCTCGCCCGCGAGGTGCGCACGACGGAACCGGCCTTTCCCGAATTGCGCATGGTCGTCTACGGCGGCTCACCCATCGCCGACGCCGAACGCCGCGCCGCGACAACGGTGCTCGGCCCGGTTCTGAGGCAGGTCTACGGCATGACCGAGACCACCGGTGGGTTCACGGAACTGGCACCCGAGTCGGCACGAACCGACGCCGACCCCCGCAGCGCGTCGGCGGGACGCGCCTACCCGTGGGTGGACGTCGAGGTCCACGACGCGCTCACCGAGGCACTACTGGCCGCATGGGAGGTCGGCGAGGTGTGGACGCGGTCGGCCCAGAACTGCGTCGGCTACCGCGGCCTGCCTCTCGCCACCGCGGAGCTCCTTCACGACGGGTGGCTCCGGACCGGTGACCTGGGACGCCTCGACGAGGAGGGCTACCTCTACGTCACGGGTCGGCTGACGGACCTGATCATCACCGGCGGCGAGAACGTCTACCCCTCCGAGGTCGAACGGGTCCTGCGCCTCGACCCTCAGATCGTCGACGCCGTCGTCCTCGGTGAGCTCGACCCGACCTGGGGGGAGACCGTCGTCGCCGTCGTCGTCCTGGAGGCGGCGTCGGACCGCACGCCGGAGTCCATCATCGAGGCCACCCGAGGCGAGCTGGCCGCCTACAAGCGGCCACGCCGCGTGCACATCGTCGACGAGCTGCCGCGCAACGCGTCCGGCAAGGTCGCGACCGCCGTGCTTCGCGAACGGCTCGCCGCAGCCGGAACCGGCCCGTCAGGAGGAACGTCATGAGTGTCGAACCGGTCCGTTCGGTGAGGATCTTGGCCTTCGTCAACCACATCGCGCCCGTACCGGGCATCGAGGCCGACATCGCGCGGGCCTTCGAGTGGGGCGTCGACGTCATCGTGGCGCAGGGCACGGGCAGCGACTGGGGCCCGTACTGGCTGGGCTCCGGCGAGCAGGTGTCGGCCAACCAGGCGGCCAACGTCGAGCCCTACGTGCGCGCGGCCGTCGAGCACGGCGTGCCGTTCGTCTTCTCCTTCGGCATCGCCGGGGCCGACCCGCACCTGGACACGTGCCTCACCGCCTTCGACGCCCTTTGCGACCGCAACGGCTGGGCGCTCGACGTCGGCGTCATCCGGTCGGAGGTGGACCGTGGCCTGCTGCTGGCCACCATCGCCCGAGGCGAGCCCGTCGTCCCGGCGGGTCCGGGGGCCGCACTGTCGGCCCGGCTCACGGCGGCCGACGTGCACGACGCCGAACGGATCGTGGCCCTCATCGGGCCGGAGCCCGTGATCGCCGCGCTCGACCACGGCGTCGACGGCGTCATCACCGGCCGGGCGCTCGACATCGGGCTGTTCATGGCGCTACCGATGCTGCGGGGCATCCCGACCGCCGTCGCCGCGTTCGCCGGCAAGCTGCTGGAGTGCGGGGGTCTCGCCCTGGAGCCGGGCGACTCGGGCCGGTGCCTGTGGGCGTCCCTGGACGCCGACGGGCTGGAGGTCCGCTCGCCGTCGCCGGACGCGCGGGCGACCGTCCGTTCGCTCGTGTCGCGCACCTTCTACGAACGTTCCCATCCCACCCAGGAGGAGAACCCCGGCGGCCTGCTCGACCTCGCCGACGCCACCTTCGTCGAAACGCGCACCGGCATCCGCTGCGAGGGCGCGCGATGGGACCCGAAGCCCTACACCGTGCTCATGGAGGGGGCCCGGCGCGAGGGCTTCCGGGCGGTCACCCTCCTCGGCGTGCGGGAGCCCGAGCTGCTGGCCCAGGCCAGGTCGTGGGCGGACCGGGCCGAGGCCGCGGTCCGAGACGCGCCACGCTTCGCCGACGCCGTCGACACGGGCCGACTGCGGCTGACCACGCGCATCTTCGGCCTCGACGCGGTGCTCGGCGCCCTGGAGCCGCACACCTCCGTCACCGGACACGAGGCGGGAGTGCTGGTGGACGTCGTCGCCGAGACCGAGGAGCTGGCCAAGGAGGCGGCCTACTTCGCCTTCATCCGGCTGTTCATCGGTCCCTACCCGGGGCGCAAGACGACGGCCGGCAACGCGGCCGCGCCGATCATGCCCGTCGTCGTCCCGGTATCCGAGGTGTTCTCCTTCTCGATCTACCATCTGCTGCCGCTGGCCGACCCGGTCGCCCCGTTCCCGACCGTCGTGACGCGGTTTCCCAGGGCCCAGGTCGCTACGGGCGCAAGGAAGGCCGAGCATGCGTCTGTATGACGTCGCGGCGGTGATTCGCAGCAAGAACGCCGGGCCGTTCACCCTCACCATCGACCTGTTCTTCCCCGACGAGGCGCAGTACGCCGCGGCGCGGGACAGCGCGCTGCTCACCGTCGACGGGGTGGCCGCGGCCTACGCCGTGCCCCCCGACCAGGTGAAGGGCGTGTGGTGGGACGACCGCATCCTCGCGGCGAAGGTCTCCCTCGTGCGGTGGTCGAGCTGCAGCGACCCGTTCTGCTCCGACCTGTTCGGCGCCCACCTGCACACCCCCTTGGCCCAGGCCGAGCTGACGCCCCGGGGGGCTGCGTCGTGAGGTTCGGGATCCTGCTCACCTCGATCTACGACGCGAGCGTCGACCCGCGGCGGCAGGTGCGCGAGCACGAGGAGCTGGTGCACACCGCTGAGCAGGCCGGGTTCGACCTCATGGTCTGCGGCCAGCACTTCCTAGGCTCGGAGCTGCGCTACTACCAGCCGGTTCCGTGGCTCACCCACCTCGCGGCGGTGGCCCCCACGATGCGGGCGGCCACCGGGATCGTCCTGCTGTCGATGGTGAACCCCGTCGAGATCGCCGAGCAGATGGCGACGCTCGACGTGCTCACCGACGGCCGCGCGGTGTTCGGGGTCGGGCTCGGCTACAGCGCCCACGAATTCGACGCCTTCGGCGTCACGCCGGGGACCCGGGTCGCCCGGTTCGAGGAGTCGCTGCGGATTGTGCGGGCGATGTGGAGCGGCGACCTGGTCGACGTGGACGGCAGGTTCCACAGCGTGCGCGGGGCGCGGCCGTCGGTGCTCCCTCTCCAGCCGGGCGGGCCGCCCGTGTGGGTCGGGGGTCAGGCGGCCGGGGCGGTGCAGCGGGCGGCCCTGATGGGCGATGCCTGGTACGCCCCGCCGTTCCCCACGCATACCGAGCTCGGCACGCTCCGCCGGCTCTTCCTGGACACCCGGCAGGCGCACGGCCGGCCGGTCGACGGCGCCTTCCCGGTGCGCCGTGAGCTGCTCATCGCCCCCTCCCGTGAGGCCGGTCTGACGGCCGCGCTGGAGCGCTACCGGGCGCGCTACGAGGTCTACCGGGCGTGGGGCCTGTCGGGCGAGAACACCCCGATGCAGTCGGGGGAGGAGCTGCGCTCCGACATCGACGAGCGCTTTCTCCTCGGTACCGCCGAGGCGTGCGTCGACGCGCTGGCGGCGCTGGAGGTCGATCTCGGGATGACCGACTTCGTCTTCAAGCCGCACTGGCCCGGGCTGCCACATCGCGACGCCATGGAACAGCTCGAGCGCTTCGGCGCCGACGTCGTCCCGAAGCTGCTGGGATGAGGCTGGAGGCGGGGCAGGTCGCCGTGGTGACGGGTGCCGCCAGCGGCATCGGACGGGCGCTGGCGGAGGCCTTCCTGCGCCGCGGCCTGGCGGTGGTGGCCGCCGACGTGGAGGACGGCGCCCTGGGGTCCGCGGTCGCCGAGATGACCGCGGACGGCGGCGTGGTGATCGGTCAGGTATGCGACGTGCGCGACCCGGAAGCCGTGCTGGCGTTGGCCGTCCGCACTCTGGGCGAGCTCGGTCGCGTGGACCTCGCGTGCAACAACGCCGGTGTGGTCACCACCCGGCTACCGGTGTGGGAGCAGTCGCCGGAGGACTGGCGATGGACCCTCGACGTCAATCTGCTCGGCGTCGCCAACGGGATCCGCGCGTTCGTCCCCCACCTGGTCCGCCAGGGGCGTGGTCACGTCGTCAACACCGCGTCCATCGCCGGGCTCGCCCCCATCCCGGGTGGAGGGAACGGCGCCTACACCGCCTCGAAGCACGCCGTGGTCGGGCTGTCGGAGACCTTGGCGGTCGAGCTGGCGGCCGTGGGGGCTGACGTCGGGGTGACCGTGCTGTGTCCGGGTCCGGTGCCGAGCCGCATCCACACGGCGGCGCGCAACCGGCCACATGAGCTCGCCCCGCCCGCATCGTCGGAAGGGTCGCTCCCGGACTTCCGGCTCACCCTCGAACCGGTGTCCGCGCCCGTGGTGGCCGAGCAGGTCTGTGCGGCGGTCGAGTCGGGCCGGCGGTACGTCCTCCCCGGCCCGGGCACCGCCGCGATGGCCCGTGACCGGGTCGCGGGACTCCTGGCCGAGCTTTAGCTCCTCGGGGGGCCGGGAGTCCCCGGGACGTAGATCCGACCTCGCCACTCCCGATCCGGGCCCTGACCCGCATCGCGCTACTTCGCCGTGATGCCGCCGTCCACCGGGATGGTCACGCCCGTGACGTAGCTCGACAGGTCGCTGGCCAGGAACAGCGCCACGCCCGCGATCTCCTCGGGCTGGCTGGCCCGGCCCATCGGGATGGTGGCGAAGAACGCCTTCTTGCGGGCCTCGATCTCGGCCGGGTCGTCGGTGCGGAAGAAGGCGGGCAGCCCTGGGGTCTCGACCGATCCGGGCGCGATCGCGTTGACGCGGATCTTGTCGCCCGCCCAGGCCAGCGCCATCGAGCGGACCAGCGCGATGATGCCGCCCTTGGTGAACGAGTACATCGGGCTGAAGGGTGAGCCGATGAGCCCGGAGGTCGAGGAGGTGAAGATCACCGAAGCACCGCCGGCGGCCTTGAGGGCGCTGGTGAGGTAGCCGCTGAGGAAGAACGACGCCCGCGCGTTGATCTCCAGCCCGGTGTCCCACTCGGCCTGGGTGAGGTCGAGGCCGGCCGCGCCGGGGATGCCGACGTTGTTGTAGAGCACGTGCAGGGCGCCGTGCTGCGACTCGACGCGTCGGGCCACGTCCTCCAGGGCCCCCAGGTCGCGCACGTCGCACAGCTCGTAGGCGGCGCTGCCTCCGGATGCGGTGATCCCGTCGACGGTCTCCTTGGCGTTGGCCTCGTTGACGTCGACGACTATGACGTGCGCACCCTCGGCGGCGAACCGCCCGGCGCCGGCACGTCCCATCCCGGATGCTCCGGCGGTGATGAGGGCGACCTTGTCCTTGAGCAGCATGAGTGCCTCCGTGCGGTGGGTTGGTGGTGGTCAGACGGGGTGGCGAACGTGGGAGTGGACGGAAGCCGGACCGGGCGCGACGGCGTCCCGGACGAGGAGCTCGGCCAGGGCGTACGCCTGCTTCGTTGCGAACACGAGCCGCCGCGGGGCGTAGGCGTCCCCGAGCAGATGGAGGTCGGCGACCGTCCCGGAGGCCCTTAGGGTGTCATAGAGGCTCGAGTCGGAGACGCTGCCGCAGGACAGGACGACACCGTCGAACCCGCCGACCGTCTCCTCGCGCAGGGAGTAGACGTTGCGCACGCGGACGCGGCCGGCATCGATCGCCACGACGTCCTCCATGAACCGCATCCGCACACCCTGCGCGTCGAGCCGGCCGAGGATGCCGCCGACGATGTAGCGCCCGAGCAGGGGAGCGGGTCCGGCCGTCGCGTAGGTCACGGTGACCTCGTGTCCGAGACCGGAGAGGTGGTCGGCCACGGAGAGCGGGGCCACGTGGTCGTCCTGGGCGACGACGAGCACCCGGTGCCCGAGGCGGACCCGACCGGCGAGCACGTCGCGGACGTCCGCGACCCCGGGGCCGGCCGCTCCGGGGATCCGGGGGATGCGGGAGGCCGCTCCGGTCGCCACGGCGACGACGTCCGCACCCGCAGCCTGGACGTCGTCCGGCGTCCCGACGCGACCCAGCTCCAGATCGACGCCCAGCCCACCCAGCCGCCGTCTCTGCCAGTCGAGATAGGCGGCGTACATCTCGTGACGGGGGGCCATCGCGGCGTACCGCAGCTGGCCACCGAGCTGCGCACCGACCTCCCAGAGCGTGACGTCGAAGCCCGCCTCGCGGCTGAGCGCCGCCAGCTCCATACCCGCGGGACCGCCGCCGACGACGAGCAGGCGGCGGGCCTGTGCGAGCCGAGGCCAGGGTCCCTCGACCTCGTGGCTCGTGCTCGGGTTGACCGCGCAGCCGAAGCCGAGGCCCTCGACGTAACGACGGCTGATGCACTCGTTCCCGCCGACACAGGGACGGATCTGCGACTCCTGGCCCCCACGGGCCTTGTCCAGCACGCGAGGCTCGGCGATGTGGGCGCGAGCCATACCGACCACGTCGGCGTGCCCCGCGGCCAGGACCGCTTCGGCGATACCGGGTCCGTTGATCCGCCCCGTGTGCACGACGGGGATCGAGAGCGCCCGCTTCAGCTCGCCGGCGAGCCCGGCCCACTGGGCGGGGTCGAAGTACGTCGGCTGGATGTAGCTCGGGTTGCCCCAGGGTGAGCCGACCACGCCGTGCACGTAGTCGATGAGACCGGTCGACTCGAGGTACTGCGCGATCTCGACGCCGCCCGCCGTCTCGTAGCCCCCGGGGACCTCCTCGCGGATGTTCAGCCGTACGCCCACGGTCATCGTCCCGCCCACCGCGTCGCGGATCGCCCGCAGCGTCTCCACGGCGAAGCGGCACCGGTTCTCCAGCGCGCCGCCGTAGGCGTCCGTGCGCTGGTTGGTGAAGGGGGACAGGAAGTACTCGTGGATGTCGTCGTGGTTGAGGTGGACCTCGACGCCGTCCGCCCGGCCCTCCTGGGACAGGCGCGCCGACTCGGCGTACTCGCGGACGAAGGCGTCGATGTCGTCCTGGTCCATCACGTGCGGCATGAGGTTGATCACCGGCGCGCTCATCACCGCCGATGCACCGTGCGGCATGCCGCCCTGATGCACCATCTGCACCGAGACCGCCGCGCCGTGGCCGTGCAGGGTGTCGGAGAACTGCTGCACGCGCTCGACGAAGAAGGGCAGCCGGAAGAACCCGGTGGTTGCCGCGCCGACGCCGGTGGGCTCGAACCCGGGGATGACGTGGTTGCGCAGGTGGGTCGAGAGGCTGGCCACCCAGGCCACCCCGTCGTCACGGACCCGTTCCTCGAAGTAGGCGATGTTGCGGGCCGCGTCGTCGTCCGTGCCGTAGATGTTGCCGATGGCCGAGGCGTGCGGCGGCAGCATGACCCGGTTGCGCAGCCGCATCGTGCCGACGGCGACCGGCGTGAGGAGATGCGGGTACGCCGTGGAGACGGTGTGCGTGGCGGGCATCGGCGCCCCTCTCGTCGACGAGGACGGGTCGACTATTCCTAGCACATCAATGCGGATGATGAACAGAGATAGGCGAGCGGTGCGACAGGAGCTGCGTGCGGTCCCCTGTGCTACGACGCCATAGGGTCGCACCCAGTCAGGTCCGTCTCAGAAGGGTCTAGTAGCGCGGTGTCACCCATCAAGCAGTCGTCGCTGGTCCTTGTCGTTAGTGGCCACCAGAACGGATTGGGGGATGAGGGCGTGATCGACGTGGTCCAACGTGAACACGGCTCATCACGCGCCATCACTTTCTGCGTAGTGAGCCTGCTTGCAGCCGTCGGCAAGCTGACCGGGTCCACCCCAGCCGGGCCGGTGGCGGCAGACTCGATGACTGCCCCGCGGGCGCATGCGCGTCCCTTGCTCGCCGTGCCATCGCCTCCCCTACCCCTCTGGTCTGACACTTGGCGCGGTGGCGGCTGCCGGCCCGGGCTGGCAGGCAGGGGTAGCGGTCGACGGCCCGGGGCCGCCTCCCGGGTCGTGCCGGTACCTCGTTCTCGACGCGGTGACGCTGCCGGACCTGCCTGCAAGCCGGCGGGGTCGACGCGGCGGTCAGTCAACCCAAACCGTCCCAAGCGATGTGCAGCAGAGTCGCCTACATGGCGTCGGTGCGTCCGCCGCAGCAGGTGACCGACGCGTTCAAAAACCTCCCGGCGCGGCGTACGCCGCACCGGGAGCTAGCTCGCACTACGACCTCGACCACCTCGTGCCGTGGGCCTTGGATGGCGCCAGCGACGCCCGCAACCTGTGGCCGGAGCGAACCGTCGGCAATTCGCTCCAGTTCGACCCCCCGCAGCAGTGGCGGCAGCAACACCATGACGGCGTCGAGTCACGGTCGAGCCGCGCCGTGTGCGCCGGCAAGGTCGCCCTCACCCCCGCCCAGCAGGCGGTCGTCGCCAACTGCTACAACGCCGACCCGGTCCTCTAGATCGCCCTTGACACTCGGCCCGGATGCGCAGCGGCTGAGATGGGGAGGACTCGCGCTCAAACCCTGGCGGGTCCGTCCATGTCTTCTGCCAAGGCGGATAGCCGTTTCGCTATCTCCGCGGGGCGGCCGTCTGCGACATGTTGATACATCATGGCAACGGTCGCCGTCGAATGTCCGAGACGGTCCATCAGTTCGCGGGTGGTGGCGCCTGCGTGCGCTGCGAGTGTGGCGCCGGTATGGCGGAGATCGTGCCATCGAAGATCCGGTCTTCCAGCGGCTGCGCGGGCTGGCTTGTATACCTTGTAGAGGCTGCCGTGGTGCATGTGGTGGCCGTCAGTGTTTGGAAACAGGAGTCCGTCGGAGCCGCGCTGGGCGTGGAAGTCCAGATGCTGGCGTAGGTCGATGAGAAGGTGAGGTGGGATGCTGATGTCGCGGATGCCGGCTGCTGACTTGGGGGTTCCCACCTCGGGCCGACCGCTGGGCCAGGTGACAGCGCGCCGAACCCGGAT
>JAABUN010006401.1_pt1 | contig 13609 bp, 24 predicted proteins | sample 5559311 | NCBI WGS metagenome assembly JAABUN01 (sample SAMN10711877, study PRJNA513370) | rock metagenome | isolation source: Antarctica rocks | place: Antarctica: Victoria Land, Siegfried Peak sud | reverse complement strand
TGGGAGGAATTGAACTCCAGAACTAAGTAAAGCCGAACAAGCGAGACCAGAAGCCCCGGCGGGACGCTTCGAGCGCCTCACACACGGCGGCGGCGCGTAACCCGCCAACTCCACCCCGGATAGGCCCCGCCGCCGGAGGGCATAATACGCCCCGCAAAGTATTATACGGAAGATAGCTCCTCCATCGCCTGGGGGCCTTATGGTATGGGGGCGGACCGGGTGCAAACTATAGTTTGCGGTGCGGGAAGATAGTCTCTGTTCCGCGCGGAACGGGTGAGAGCAAGTAAGCGAAGGTAGTTAGTGTAACCTTAGGTTATGTGGTGGCTGATAGAGTTGGTCTACGGGGCGGTGAGGAACCGAAGGCGGCATCTCGACTCCGAGCGGAATCTGGTACGCCGCTTTAACGATGCTTATGCCCGCGGCCGGAAGAAACGCCGAGAGAAGTACGTGCGCGACCGGGAACAGGAGCGCAGGCTTCTCGGGGTGCGCGATCCCGCACGCGAGGAGCGAGAGTGACTGGGGTCTCTCGTCTTCCTGCTCGGGACCGCGGCTTTACTAGCGCAGCGGAAGCGAAGCTGGACCGGGTGAGAACGCGATCCGAGACCACGTAGCTACCCTCGAAACAATCAAGTGGACAAAATGACCACTTGAAAACTGATGAGATCAGAGACCACATAGTTACCCTCGAAACGTATCTATCAGAACGACGGGCCGGTACAGGATGCTATGATCAGAGACCACATAGTTACCCTCGAAACCCATATATGCAGGGAATTCTCAGACCCTCCAGGGCGCGCGCCGTGCCCACGACTCCCGGATTAACCTTACCTACGGGCATACGGTGCGCGCCAACCCTCGAGGCTTTGTACGGAACTGGAGATCGACGCGCGATAAAGGCCGGGACTATCGGTTACAATCCGACAACGGTTGCACTCTTTTAACCGATAACTCCTCGGCAATTCGTATACCCTCGTCCGTGAGAAAGACGCCGGGCTTCCCGTAGTAGGCTCTCACGACAAGGCCGCGCTTCTCCAGGCGCTTCACCGCCCGCCATAGCGTCGTGGTCGCCCTGTTGTACTCCTCGCGGCCGATGGCGTCCCGATCGAAGTATTGACCCCACCAACCGGAGCCCTGGACACTCTCCCCGAACTTAGCCACCCGCTCGGCGGGGAACAGCCGCTCGTGCGGGAAGCCCCAAACCTCCACGAGCAGCTCCGGGTAGTAGACATCGGGGGCGGGTTTATAGGCTCCGGCAAACCCGAGTTTGGCGACCCGCTCCTCACCCTCCCGGCACTCGGAGTCGAGATCGCGGTCCTGCCGCCGACCGTAAGCTATGACAAGAATTTTCTTCTGTAGGTCGCTCAAGCCCCGCGGCATGGTGTTCCCTCCTCTTGGCTATCGGTTACAAGAGCGTACCATTGGTTACTCTTTTAACCAATAGTAGGGCCGGAGCCCCGATAAGGACCCCGGCCCGTGGTGGAGGATCTGGCGCTAGGCCCGGCGGCGCCCGAAGAGGTAGCCGTACTCCCCCAGCGCCCGGACGCGCACGGCGTCCACCAGGGGCTCCTCTTCCACGCCGTAGCCCACACTCAGCCGGTCGTGCTCTTCGGAGATGAGCCGATGCCACTCCTCTTCGGTTATCTCGGAGAGCCGGGCGGCGGCATTCTCCAGTAGACGGCGCCCCATCTCGAACATCGCGTCGTCCACCACCGAGACCGCCGGCTCCGCATCGAGGGCGCGGCGGCAGACTTCGGCAACACGGTTGCGCATCATCTTGAGCTGGTCCTCCGGGAGCCGCTCGTAGAACGCTCGGACCTCTTCGCGGTCGATCTCCTTGGGCATCTACATCTCCTCTCGTAAGGGGCCGGGACTCCCCGCAAGGATAACCCGGCCCGTGGTGGGCGTTCTGGCGCTAGAAGGGAAGGTCGTCGGCGGGCGGCGCGTTCTCCCGCCGCATGTTCTCCTGCCGCATTTTCTCCCGTGCGTTGACCGCTTCTACTCGCGCCCTCTCCTCGCGCACCTCTTTAGAATCCTCCGCAATCTCTATTGGACCCGCTGCGTCTGATTCGTACTGAGCGGCGATCTCCCTGTGATACACCGCCGCCTCTCGCAGATCGTCGCGCATTTTCTCGATACCGCCCGCGATGCATTCATCGCAAACCCAACGACTGCTTTCCGTCTCGAAGTACGCCACGTCGCCGGGGCGCTCCCAGTAGCCGCAAACAAAACAGGGCTGCTTTATGTGGGCGTTGTTCGGCCTAGCCTCTATGTACATCTACCTCTCCTCTCGGTAGTGGTGATCTTCGCTAGAGCGTTCGCTAGTCATAGCCTATAGGACCGGGAGGGAGCCCGTACCATGACACTTGCGGCACTTGGCTACTCCTTGTGGGCCGGGGCTCCGGGGTGTGTCACCACCTGCGGAGCTAGTTTCTGTGGGCCGGAGCCCTAGAGCGTTGCTAGGACCCCGGCGGTGTTGTGCCGCTAGTACCGCTATGCGGGCGGGAGAATGAACACCTCCATGGAAGCTACCCCTCGAACTCGGCCTTCATCTTGAGGAACGCGCTCAGGTCGGGCGGCGGGAAGTCCTCTCGGATCATCCGGTAGCGGTCCGTGGCGGGGTCATGCTCGGCGCGGCCCTGGCGGACCATCTCGTCCATGAACTCCTGGACGTGGGCCTTCATCTTCCGATCGAAAAGACGGTCCCGCATTTTGGGGTGCATCATCTCGTAGACAGCATCGACTCGCTTGTCTAGCTCTCTGTCGGCCATATTTCTCTCCTCTCGTAAGGACCGGGCTCCCGTAGGATAACCCGGCCCGGTGATACCTATTGATCCCGGCTAGGAGTGCGTGCGCTCTGGTACCATGCGCCAGATAAAGCTCGACTGCAGGAGTTCCTCCTCCGCGTCGGGATCTTCGCCGGTGACGGTCATCATCGCGGCCTCGTCCGCGAACATAGCCTCCGGGTAGCGGCTGCGCGCTTCCTCCAGGTCCTCAAGCGTCGGCCATTCACGTGCCGGCCAGTTCTGACGTACGCGCCAGTCGTCCGCGTCGTTCTTGCGGCGGCTCAGGTAGTCCAGGCACGTGGGGCACATCGCGCCCATCTCGGCGCCGTCGTCAGCGGACGCCATCGCGAAGACCGCGCCCCGGCCGAAGTCGTTTCCGCAGATCCCGCAGACTTCTCTCCCGGGGTCGGTAGCCAGGACCTTGCGCCACAGTTCGATAAGCATTCTCTCTCCTCTTCTGTAGTGGTGTGTCTTCTCTGCTCCCGGCAACGGGGGTGCAAATAGGTGTCAGGCTATGCTGGCCGTCCGGCGCGCGTCCAGAGCCAGCGCGTAGGCGAGCTGCACAGAGGCGCCCTGGCGCCCAAGCTCCAGCCCCTCCAGCGTCCAGTACTCGCCCGCCTGCCACGAGAGCCGCATCAGCTTGAGCGCGTGCATGCGGGCACGCGAGAATACGTCCGAGGGATCATCGTTGCGCGGGTCCGGAGCTTCGTAGTGGTGGCGCGTCTCGGTGTCGACGAGGTCCTCTCTCAGCGGGTACGCCTTCAAAAGCGCGAAGTCCTCTGCCTCCTGCGCCGAGGCGCAGCGCCCCGCCATCTCGTCGCGTCCGATGGTCTGGTAGGCGTCCGTCACCGCGTTGATATCCGGGTGCTCGCGGCGGGCCAGGTCCGTGAGGACGTTGTAGGCGTCGTGGTAGATCTCGGCCATGACGCCGGCCTTGATCTCCGCGCCGTGCGCCTCACAGAAGTTCATGTCGTAGGCCCGCATCACCGCGGTGTGCTCGCACCAGCCGCCGGCCTCGCGGTGATGCACGAAGCACGGCATCCCGCCCGCAAGCGGCTCTTCCCGGATGATCCCCTCGAAGCCCGAGGCCTCCAGGCTCTCCAGCGTCAGTTTAGTCATGCGCTCTCCTCTTCGTGTAGTGGTGTGTTCTCTGAGTACACGATCGTGTACTGGTGGTCCGCGCGCGGTCGTCAGGGGCTATCGGTAGCTTCGCTAGGGCTATGCGTTGTCTGAGACGGAGCAACGCCGGCACGGTACCGCCTCGATAACCTCGACCTCTTCGCCGCACTCATCCTCGATGAGGTGGCCGATATAGACGGTCCCGCCGTAGCAGGCGAAACAGGGTTCTTCGGTAGATGGTGCGGGGTGTGGTGCGGGGTGTGGTGCGGTAGAGTTCTTGGTGTCCATTGGGGTTCCTTCCCTTTGGGCCGGGCTCCGGGGGTACTTCAACACTCGCCGGGGCCTTTTCTTGTTTGTGTGAGACCATCTTACCAAAGTACGATTAGCAATGCAATAGTCAACAACATAAAATCTTGAGGTTTCCCGAAAGACGCTCCCAACATTACGAGCGCGATGGTGTATAACTTGGCAAGCAGTACCAAGACCATAAGGAGCGTGAGCTATGCCGGATTGGGAAGTATTCGACCGCAAGGCGAGGCCGTCGGTCAAGCAACCCCTCGTAACCCTACAGGGGTCGGGGACGTTCTCGATGAACGAGGCGTCTTATAACGCGGTCGGTCGCCCCGACCTTGTCGAACTGCTCTACGACAAAAAAGACCAGATTATAGGGTTTAGACCGGCGAGCGATAAATCTCCACACTCCTACCCGATAAAGCCCCAGCAGAACGGGCGTACCTTCCAGACCGGCGGTAGAGCGTTTTGCTCGTATTACGGTATCGAGATCGGGAAGGCCCGCCGGTTCGCCGGAGAGATGATCGACGGCGTTCTAGCGATAGACCTGAAGGGCGAGGCCCGCGACGCAAAGCGCGTATCCAGTCCAAAGGCCGAGAGTAAGAAGCGTCCTCAGATGCCCGTCGAGTTAAGGGCCGTAAGTGGATAGAAAGAGAGATCCAGTACACGCCGCCAAGCTCACCTGGACCCCTCGCAAAGAAACAAACCCTCGACTGAAAGTCAAAGGATTTGCATATGTCATCTTACCCTAGCTCCGGGGCCGCGACACTATCGGATTCACACCGGAGAACACCGAAGAAGCCCGTGCGCGACTTGAACAAGCTATTGCAGTCTGACGAGCGCATGAAGGCAATAAGAAAGGCCGAGCCCGCCAGCCCGGCCAGATCAGTAAAACCCCTACTACCAAGAAAGAGGTTTCCTTATGTTACACCACCCTACTCCGGACCTCGATAGGGAGGGCGTGGCCGTGCTCTTCCGAATCATCTCCCGCCGATCCTGGGACGAGCTCCAGAGCTGGCATAAGTCCTGTCCAGGATCCACCGTCGAGCACCTGATGTACGGACTTTACGTGTTGACGATACCGACGGGCGGAGCCGGAGAGGATGAGGCCGCATGAGCGGCGCACCGAGCCTCAAGCCAATAGACGCCGCCAAAGAAGCCGTGCCGGTGATGGACCTGGCCGATATGCTGGCCGGTCCTGGAGGCCTTAGGCGCACGGGCGCCGAGTGGGCCGGACGTTGTCCTCTGCCGGATCACGAGGACCGCACGCCGTCATTCACCGTCAACCCGGATAAGAATCTCTGGTTCTGTCATGGGTGCCTGCGCGGCGGCGACGTGGTGAAGCTGGCGCAGCTCGCATGGGGCTACAGTCAAAGAGACTCGCACGTCGCGGCGGCGAACCTGCTGCATGAGTTCGGCCACGAGATCCCCCAGCGCCCGGCGAGTTGGCACCGGAAACAGGAGCGCCAGAAGCCTATCAGGGACGCGCTAGAAGAGGTGAAGACCAGGAGCGCCCAGCGTCGGCTAATGCGTATCTTCGCGCCGTTTATCGCACGCGTTGACGACGACGGCGAGCGGCGAGACGAGGCCCTCAAGGTATGGGATGAGCTCGGAGACGTTGCCCGCATGATGGCCAGGAGGGCGCGCTGATGGGGCGCCACGCGGGGATGCCGCGCGACGTTGCCGAGTGGTTGGGGGTTGACGACGTTGACGACGTTGACGACGTTTCTATAGAGTTACCCGCCGCGCCACCGTTCCCGGTAGGGGCCATGCCGGGCGGTTGTCAGATGCTTATAGAGGAGGCTGCTGCTGCTATCGGATGCCCGCCGGAGTTCGTTGGGTTGCCGATGCTTACCGTGCTCGGCTCGGCTATTGGCAACAGCCGGGTGCTCAAACTGAAGGGCGGCTGGGAAGAGGGCGCGACCATTTACGGCGCGGTTGTGGCGGCGCCTGGAGAGAAGAAGACGCCGGCGACGAAGGTCGCCATAGAGCCCGCGATCAAGGTGCAGGCCGCGCTCCGCGAAACCTACAGGGACGCTATGGACGAACACAAGCGAGAGCAACGCGCCTACGAGGTAGACAAGCGGGACGCGGCGAAGGCCGGAGAGCCCGCGCCGCCGCCGCCGGAAGAACCTCACATGGAGCGGGCCATAGTCGAGGACGTAACCGTGGAGGCTCTGGCCGTCGTACTGGAGCGCACGCCGCGCGGCGTGCTGGCGTGGCGCGACGAACTGTCGGGCTGGGTTCGCTCAATGGACCAATACAAACAGGGTGGCAAGGGTGCCGACCGGCAGTATTGGTTGTCGGCGTGGTCGAACAGCTACGCATCCGTAGACCGTAAGGGGCGGGGCGAGCCGCTAATAATCCAACGTCCGTTCGTCGGTGTCTATGGTTCGATCCAACCGGGCGTCCTGGCCGAACTCGGAGACGGGCGGGAGGATGGGCTGCTTGACAGATTCCTATTGACGTACCCGGAGCCGGTGCCTTCGGAGTGGAGCGACGCGGAGATAAGCGACGAGGCTCGCGCGGCCTACGCGAGCCTGTACGGCAAGCTGCGAGCGATCTGCATGCCGACAGATGAATACGGCGACCCGGATCCCGCTCGCGTTCACTTTGCGCCGGATGCCAAAGAGATTCTAAAGCAGGCGGTCAACGAACTTAGGCGCGAGATGTACGCGAGCGGATTCCCGGCCCGCCTGAAGGGACCGTGGTCGAAGATGGAGGCTTATCTCGGGCGGCTGTGTCTGATACTGGCGACCGCCAGAGCAGCCGATACCGGAGCAGCTGAAAGAGTGGAGAGCCGCGACGTACTAGCAGCCGTCGTACTACTCGACTATTTCAAGGGCCACGCCCGCCGCGTCTACGTTGGTTTGCACGGTGAGAATGAGAACGAAGTCCTAGCAGCCGATATAGCAACATTCCTCAAAGAGCGCGGCGGTTACTTCAAGGATGAACCCGCCGTTCTTTTCAACGAACTAAGCAGCCGAGTTAAACCGTCCCGTCCTAACGAACTTACCAAGATGCTAAAGACCATAGCAGCCAAGAATAGAACCCTGTCGTTCGACTCCGGCAACTTCAAGAAAGACGGCCAGTCTCGCCGTTATGTGGAATTAACTCTTAGAGAAACGTCGTCAACGTCGTCAACGTCGTCAACCAAGTGAAAGGAGCGGGATGATCGAACGGCAGCAGGTAGACGCGAGAGTAGCCGAGGCGCTGGAGGACATGTTCTCGACCGAGAGCGGCGACGTAAACCTTACGGACGCGGTAGCCGATGTAGCCTACGCACTGCGGCTACTCGGCAACGCCGACGCCTCTACGCCCATGGGAGCACTTGAGGCCCATGGGAGCACTTGAGGCCCACGGGAAGGCGATGCTAGAGGCTTCGGAGAACATATCCGGCGGTCTGCACGACATCGCCGAGGCTATAAGGGAGATCACCACATGAGCACCGATAGCTTGCCCCACCAAAGACACGGCATCTAGTGAAGGAGGTAGGACATTGGACGCAACCGAACTGGACAGGCTCATCGACGCGCGGGCGGAGAAGAACGGAGAGCCGGAGCGCCCGGTAGAGGTTATGTACGCCGAGTCCGTCCGCCGGTATAACGCCGTCCTGGAGTCCGCGAGGCGTGAGGCGTGGTGCGACTACCACCGGGCGCAAGCGCAACGCCACAGGCGAACCCTCGCGGCACTGATAGACGAACATGAACAGCTAGCCGAGTCGCTGCAAGTACCGCAACCAAAAACGAAAGGACAGTCATGACCGAATCAATGAAGTATGAGGACTTGCGCGACCAGGCGCAGGGCGAGATAGGTGCCGCATGGCGTGAGGCGGATCGGTATCAGGAGTATTTGACCAACAGCTACCGTGACCTCGCGGCGGACGAAAGCCTTAGCGAGCAAGGACGTTACCAGAAGGCCACAACCTATTATGAGAACGTCTCCGCCAAGATCGAGGACGGGCGCGCAAGAGCGCGGAAACTAGCCACGGAGGAGGCGCGCAAAGCCGAACGGGCGAGTGTGCCCTTGCCGGACGGGTTCACTCTAGCGTCGGCGAAAGTCGCGGACTCTAGCGCCCTTATCGCCGTGCAGAACGAAACGCAGATGATCCTAAGCCGCATAGAAAAACAGCGTGCCCGGATGCCCGAGGGTTTGGACCTCTCGCAGTCGTCGGCGGACTCCCTGAGGGAGGCCTACAGCGAAGGGCTCGAGACCGGCGGCCTGGAGGGACACGCCCGCTGCCGGGCGGCTCTTGAAGCGGCAAAAAGCCTCGGCGTCGAGGTTGGTTCCGTGGTGGACCCGCACCGTACGCAGGCGCACCGCGACGCATTGGACCGGGCCGGACGGCTTTCGCAGGTTGCTCAGGCTATCGGCGGAAGCGCACCCGAGCCTCCGTTCTCCACACAGGAGGCTCAGGGCGGCTCTTTTCACTCTGGCGGTGCGCCGTTTCTCTTTGCACCCAAGAAGCACACCCGCCAGCCGCAGAATCCGCGCAAGACAAATCCATGGTCGCGGTGATTAAGGTGAGCGGCGGACGAAGAGAGTATGCCAAGGCGGAATCCAGGATAAAGGAGTCGATAATCCTGCGCTCCGCCGGACTTGACCACGAATATCCCGGACGCGCCGAAGACCTGGAGACGATGCGCCGCCACCACGAGTTACTCGGTGAGATCCCACCGGAGCGTGGATTCTTTGCGTGGTGGCGCAGGTTCGTAGGGGGGCGTTCGTGAACATCCACAGGCGGTTAGATGCCCTGGAGGAAGCCAGGGACGGGGACGAGGCAGGTGATGATCGTGAGAAGGGGAGATGGCTTTCACGGGCGCGGATACGTCGCACGGAAGCCATCTCGGAGCGCGACGCCGACCACGCCCGGTCCCTCATAGTGCTCTATCGCACTCAGAACATTCTTGAAAACATGGACGCGGAAGAACTCATCGAGCGTATCCTCGACTGGAACCCCAGGCCGGAGGAGGGAAGGCAGCGCGGCCCGGTCGCGCGCGAGGTCTACCTAGCGATCTACCGCAAAGAGCAGGGCACGGGGCACATGGAATGTCCTTTTGCATGGAGTGAGGCGTTTGCCGCTGGAGACGAGCTGCTACACGGGTTCGAGGCTATCCCGGACGAAGATCTCGCTAGGGCTTACCTGAAGCCACGAGATACCGAGGAGAAAACCGTCGAGGAGAGTGCGTGGGGTGAGCGCTACGGACTCACCGAGGAACTTGGAATAGTCGCGTGTGGTCCCGATGCGGACGAGATCACGGAAGCCGAGCGCGACCGTAGGGTGGGAGAATGCATAGCCCCGGCAATCCATGGCGAGAAGGGCTACAGAGTAGTCCGCCATATGGAGCGGCTAGAGAAGGTGTATGGGGGGGGGATGGTAGCTAATGGCTAGATGCTCGGCGGTTACGCGGGCGGGCGGGGCTTGCAAGGGGGTACCTATAGACGGCTCTCAGTGGTGCTACGCCCACAATCCCGACCACGCCCAGGAGCGGCGCCGGCACGGTAGCAAGGGCGGCAAGAGGGGCGGGCGTGGTCGTCCACACGCCGAACTCCAGGAGGTGAAGGGACTCATCCGGCACCTCGTCGCGGGCGTCCTGAAGGGCGAGAGGGACCGCGCCGATGCCGCGGTTTGTGGGCAGCTCCTAAACGTCCAGCTACGCGCCATCGCAACGGAGCTTCAGGTCAAGGAGCAGACGGAACTTATCGAGCGCCTGGAGGAGCTCGAAGCCCTGGAGGAGGCACGCAAGCAGCGGGAAGGAAGGCGTTATGGGGCTTAGGGACAGGCTCAAGAAGCTACAGCGGGGCGCGGAGGAGGATATGATCGGTATCCCCCAGAAGGACGGCACGGTTAAGAAGTTCCCAAAGGAGGCGGCCTATGATGCGTTTATGGACAACATGGCTCGTCTGAGAGCCTCACACAAGGGAGAGGACTTAGCTTCGCTACCGCCGGAGCACCCGCTGACCACGGCGGCGATAAACTCCTCCGACCCGACGTGGCACGGGTCCTTTTTCGCGGTACACGTAGACCCTAGCGAAGCTGAGGAGATCCCGGACCTCTCCGAGTAGCTAGCGCTAGCCCCGTAGCGGGGGTTGTTGGTGTAGGGCTTGCCATTGGCCCGACCCGGCGTAAAGGGCGTTCCTCCCTTCCCCCCATAGCGAAGCTACTCCGAGGGCTGCGAGGATTGATTCTCCGGGCTTGCGCGTGGCCTTCGGGTATCGCAGCATGGCCGTATGGGAGAGGACCGACAGGACGCCCAGAGCGCACCGCCCGGACGCCCAGAGCGCACCGCCCGGACGGAAACTAACCGTCTCCGAGGCGGCCGCCGCTCTAGGCATCAGCGCCGAGGCCGCCGCCGAGCATCTTGGCTACGACTACGCATATTTCGTCAATGACGTACTCAGCAAGGGACGTATACCCGGAGCTATCAAGTGGCAGAATAGATGGATGGTCCCGAAGGATGTAGAGGCCAAAGAGGTACGCCGGAGTGCGGGAAGACCCGCGAAGGGGGAGAAGTCATGAACCGCAGCAAGGTATTAGCCTTAATCATCCTGACGGGAATCGTTATTTCATGCGGTTTCAGCTTCGCTTCGACGGCTCAACTTACAGCCGCGGAGACTACAGGGACCACACCCTCGCGGCCTAACATTCTCTTGATTCTGACCGACGACGAAACCACATCGGATATGTCGCACATGCCACAAACCAAAGCTCTAATCGGCGGGCAGGGTGTGACGTTCTCAAATGCCAACGTCACGTACTCGCTGTGCTGTCCTTCCCGAGCAACGATTTTTCGGGGGCAATACGCTCACAACACCGGCGTCCTATCCAACGCACCGCCGCTTGGAGCCGCGCCGAAGTTCCGCTCTACCGGAGACGACCAGTCCACGGTCGCAACGTGGCTACAGGATGCGGGCTACCAGACGGCGTTCTTTGGCAAGTACCTGAATAATTACGGTGGGAACGGAGATACCTATGAGCCGCCTGGTTGGGACGAGTGGCACGCGCTCTCCGGCATATTTAATCAAGGCCCGAGAATCAACAACAACGGGACTGTCGAAACCCTGTCGGACGGTACGATCTTCGACCAGGCGCTCAAAAGCAAGGCCGACTCGTATCTTCAGGGTACGGACCCGAGCAAGCCGTTTTTCATGGAGTTTGCAACTCACTCTCCACACTCTCCCTACGACTATCCCGCTTCCGAGCGCACGGCATTCTCGGCGCAGTCCGCGCCCCGAGACAGCGCAACCAACGAGAAAAACATCTCGGATAAACCATCCTGGCTAAGACATCGCTATCCCGACCGCCTGACAACCCGGCAGATGAACGCGATAGATGCGCATTACCGGGATCGGATGCGAGCTATCACGATGGTGGATGGTATGGTGGCCGGACTCGTCCAGGACCTGAAGGACCGTGGCGAACTGGACAACACCTACATTATCTTTACCAGCGATAACGGCTGGAGCTACGGAGATAACCGCCTCCGGGGTAAGTGGAATCCCTACATCCCGGCGCATCAGGTGCCGATGATGATGCGCGGTCCCGGCATCCCGGCGGGTGTGTCGCGCAGTCAGTTCGCGCTCAACAACGACTTGGCGCCGACGATCTCGGAGTGGGCCGGTGTAACGCCACCCCATACCCTGGACGGACGTTCCCTGAGTCCCCTACTCACCACCGATGCCAACCCGGCCTGGCGCACCCGCTTTCTTTACGAAGGCTGGCATGATCCAAAATACAAGCCGTCGCCGCCACGGTATCAAGGCATCAGGACCAAGACTTACTCTTACACTGAATATCCAGGATTGTCCGCCAAGCAGCGCGAGCTTTACAATCTCAAAAATGACCCGCATCAGCGCCACAACGTCTACGACAAAGCGTCAAGGAAACTCAAAGTGTCTTTGCACGCCAGACTACAAAAGTTGTCTAATTGCGAGGGTGATGCGTGCCGGACAGCGGAGGATTAGAAGGGAGAGCATGGAACACAAGGCGGAGGATAGATGAGAGAGTACCTGAAGTTCACCGCTCTGAACGGAGAGCCGACGTGGGGTGAGTCATTCGTCGCCCTCACTCCCAACCCGGAGGCAAGGCCCGACTCGTACTCCGGCCAGGACTGAAACCCTACTGCATTGTGCGCACAATGCAGCGCAATGCAGCGCAATGCAGTGCGGCCGAGGTCCGTTGCAACCCCACACATAGCTCCAGGCTCGAAACTGTCCCGCCGGCGGAACACTCTAAGTTTCCCTCTCACATAGTTAGGATCGAAACCCTTGGTAACCCATCCGCGTACGACAAAGGCCGGAGCGTCAAGCCACGAAGAGGGGCTCCGGATCTCCGGCTTATCGGAGATGAAGTTCGGCAACCCGTCCGGATTCTCCGCCTACTCCTTCGAGAGCGCCACGAGGATTGATTCTAAGGGCTTGCGCGTGGCTTTCCGGTGTCGGAGTATGCCCGTATGGGAGAGGGGCGTACAGGGTGGCGGACGAGAGGCTGACATTGCGGCAAGCGGCCGCACGCCTGGGCGTCTCGGAATCCGCCATCAGGAAGCGCGTAGAGCGGGGGAGTCTACGCTCGGACAAAGGCCCGGACGGGCGGCGTTACGTCTACCTGGACCCGGGAGCTAGCGCTAGCTTCGCCGTGGCGGACACCGTCGACGCCTTCGGTTCTAAGTACCTCGACGAGACCGAGGATACACTCCCGCTCTATCTCTTCGAGAGTCTTGAGATGCGGCTTGGATTCGCTCATGGTCTCTTCATTCCTCCCTATCCTGCGGCTCGCCACCTCGAAGAGCCCGGATAATTCCCCACAGGCTCACCAGTGCCCATACTCCCTCAAGCAGAATGAACCCGAACTGCTGGTCTATGACCGCGATGGCTGTCAGCACTCCCGAGCCGAGAAAGTTAGCGACGGAGTAGTACAGGTTCGACGGGCCTATCCAGCCTTGCAAATTGGCCGCATAGGCTCCGAGTATCGTCAGCGCCCCCAGGACCGATATGACTTGCAGCACTATTCAACCCTCCTTTCCTCCAAATGTCCTACGCCACTACGGCCTTCTGGCCTCCTCCAACAGTTTCGCTAGTTTATGGTGCCCCGCCCTCTCCCGCTCAAGCTTCGATCAAAGCCGCAAACCAGCATCCACCACCCCGGATAGGCTATGCCCGGAGAGTGCATGGGGGTGCCCGTAATGCTAGGTGTGTCTGGTAGCGCCCCGCTTTTTTTGGGGCAATCAAGAGTTCTTGGCTTTGCTCTACTTCGGTTTTCGCTTTAAGGCAAGCTTTCGCACGCCACGCTATCCTCCGGTGAGCCATCGAGGCCGTTGGGATCGCTCGGGTCTTTGTCGAACTCCGCTCTGCGCAGCTCTTCGGCCATCGCCGCCCGCCGATCTTTCCCCGCTTTAGCCTCGGATTGTTCCCTATCC
>JAABUN010006400.1_pt1 | contig 13609 bp, 13 predicted proteins | sample 5559311 | NCBI WGS metagenome assembly JAABUN01 (sample SAMN10711877, study PRJNA513370) | rock metagenome | isolation source: Antarctica rocks | place: Antarctica: Victoria Land, Siegfried Peak sud | reverse complement strand
CAGCTGCCGCCGATCGGGGCGCTAATGCCGCAGCTCGCGTTGCAGCAGGAGTCCCCGGCCCCGCAGACGATGTCGCCGGGACGCAGTCGTCCGTTGGGTCATCCACGCAGATGGACCCTTCGGGGCAGCGGAAGCCTCCGATCCCGCCGTTCGGATCATCGCTCGGCGGTGAGGTGGAAGTGTGAGCGGCCTTGCCAGGCGAATGCGGCCCAACAAGCAAACATCAGAGCAACATAGGCCCCGAACGGGATTGTGAAGCTGTGGGTAATGATTGGCCAGAGTAGCGGCACGCCAGCTGATGTGCTGGCCAGATCGCGGGCGAAATGAGCAATAAGGCCAAAGCTCACGCCGAACAACACGAATCGAAGCCGATTGTGCGTGGCAACCGCGAGAATAAAGGGGAGTGCGATCGTCCAGATTGCGTGCGTTACTGGACGACCGGTCTGCCGTGTTAGTAGATCGGACCCAAGTACAAGTGGCAGGTGGTCAAGGTCGATCAGCAGGGCGGCGCTGAGGGCGCCAATGATGAAGTACGGCGGCATCCGACGTGGTATGGCGACAAGGAGCAGAAGCGCGGTCAGCAGGTGGGCCGTCGCGTCGGCGATGGCCGCCGAAAGCAAACCGTGTCTACTCCAATCGAATGCCTTGTCGATGAATAGAATTGTCAGGATCGCCAGCGGAGGCCACAGACCCATCCAGTATCCTGCCCAACGTGAAATCTTACGTGGCAAGGTGTTCCTTCAGCATCCGCAATCCGTCCGCGAGCGATTGTTGGGCGCGCCAGCCCAGTTCCCGGGCAATCTTCTCTGCCGACAGCACGGAACTGAAGACATCTGCCACCCGTGCCGGCTCATGTTGGACACTGCAAGCCGGGCCAAAAATCTGCTCGGCTGTCGCCAGCAGGGCGTTGATACTGGTTGCCTGGCCAGTACTCACGTTCCATAGTCCATTGACCCCGCCAGATAGCATGACGACGATGGCATCGGCAGCATCTCCGACGTAGACAAAATCACGCCGCTGTTCGCCGTCACCATAGATAACGATCGGTTTCTGCGCCGCCAAACTTCGAGCAAGGATCGCCACCACACCGCCTTCCAGGCCAGGTCGTTGGCGCGGGCCGTAAACGTTGGCGAGGCGAGCAATGGCATATGGCAGACCCGAAAGCTCAAGATACCGCTCGGCTGCATATTTATGCACGCTGTAGTAGGCCTTTGGCCGTGGCAAACTGGTTTCAGTCGCCGGTTCCTCCACTTCCCCGTAGATACCTCCTCCCGTCGAGAGAAAGACTACCCGGCATCCTCCGGCAAGAAGCGCGCCCGCAATCACATGCTCCATTCCGACCAGGTTGACCGCCCGGTCGCGAACCGGGTCAAGCATCGAACGCGGCACGCTTACTTGCGCTGCACAATGGACGATGGCGTCCGGCCTGATGGCGGCAATTCGTTCGGAAGCGCTCGAATCAGCGATGTCGAGCTGGATGAGTCCAACGCCCTGCGGTAGGTGCGACGGATCTCCGTCCGAAAGGTCGTCGAGGACACTAACCTCGTTGCCACGTGCCAGTAGGCGATCGACGACGTGACCGCCGATGAAGCCAGCTCCGCCGGTAACCAGAACCCGGCCCATCGTTCTATTCTCCATAGTCATTGCCTGCTTTCCCGCGTTGCTTCACTGCTTCGTCCGTGGGTCGCCGTGCCCGGGATTTCGACGAGAACGATGAAATCATGGAACCGACCTCAACCATACTCCCTCCGATTGCAAGGACGACGATCGCTCCGATCGCCCTCCCTGGTGTCCAGAGTCCGGTGGTGAGCAGCGCGGTCGCTACTGCCACGTCGATACTGATACTTGCCACCACCGCGAGTGTCCACTCGGTCATCCTGTCGAGGAGCCTCAGGAGGCGCACCCAGGCCAGACCGGGCCCACACACCAGAAAGCCGATCGTGACGGCAATCCGTAAAGGTCCCGCCGCGTTCGTGGCAAACAGGAGCGCGGTGATCATGCCACTGGCGGCAATTGCCAACGGAATTCCGAGGCCGCGGCTCATGGGTTCGCGCGCGGTGTGCGCGATACGAGCACGTAGATCGTCGCGTCCACGTTTTCGAAGATCACTGTAAAATCCCCGGAGATCTCAATTTGGTGCCGCAGATCGGCAATCGAAGCGGCACCAGGGAGACTCAGACCGGCGACTTGACTACGCGTCAAGATCAGGTACGCCGCGGGGTGATCGTCGCTCGCCATCTGCGCCTCGATGTCTGCTAGCGAGTAGGCGTTGCGGCCCGCTGTCGCATCCCCGCGCGACCAGGCGACCAGCGACAGATAGTCGAACTGTTCGTACCGGTCGTGCCGCGACGGATAATTACTGGACCCCTCAACGATCAACGATCCCGACTCGGCATGGGAAATCAAAAAACTCGCCGCCGCGATCTCACCAGGAGGAAAGTAATTTGATTGCTCGTGGCCATAGTAGGCGGTGAGTGAGCCGACGACAATCACGGTACTGATGGCGAACGAGAGGATTGACTGCCAGATCGTGCGGCCAGCCGCGATCGACGGATAAACGATCGCAGCTATGAACACTGCCAGTGGGGGCAAGGCGAAGAAGTAGACGCGGAACAGCGTCTCGCCGCCATAGTCGTTCAAGACGAGAACTCCGGCTGGAGCAACCGCGAGCAGCGTGAGTGACAGATCAATGCGTCTGTGCTGAAGCCAGCGGAGCCATCCAAGAAGCGCTAATCCGCTAACAAGCGCCGTCACTCCCCGTGCCGTCGACGACACCAGACGAGCACCGGAACTGAACTGCGAGGGATCGATCAAATTAGCGTTGATATTGGCGTCGGGTTGGCCCAAATTTCGTATGATCTCCGGCAAAGCAATGCTCGCGTAGGGAGCCGCTCCGGTTGCCACCCAGGCCGCGGCGAAGAACCCTGCCAGTAACGGGAGACTCCAGGCCGAGCGGCGCCGAACGAGCGCCAGCGCACTCAGGGTCAGGACCGCCATGACCGGAGTTAGCTGATGGGTGACCGCGATAACTGCCAGCAGGAGAATGGCGAAGGCAAATAACCCGCGCCGCTGAGTAGAGGTGAGCGACGGCAGCCCGTTCTGGGTCACGTGGCCGTTAGTGAGGCGATCGATGACCGTGAGCGTTCGGGCAACAGGTCGCCACGGTTGGGCTAACCGGACAACTGGTGTGACGAACAAACGCTTCTCCGGGAAGATCCAGAGGCAGATCCCAATGATCACCAGCCAAATCGCGTAAGCCAGTGCCTGCGGCGAAAAATAGTCTTGCCCGATCCAGTTGGCGAGTACGAAGAACCACACCGCGAGCCATGCCAACCGACGGTCATGCGTGCTGGCACGGGCGATCAGGAAGACTCCGGCGGCAAAGCATATCTCAAAGGCTGGCGGTGCCCACGTCGCAATCACCAGCGCGTTGGGCAGACCCGCCGCTTCGGTTAGCAAAGCGGCGGCACCGAAAAACCCGGGCCAATTGTGATAGACCGGTAGCAAACTGATCTCTGGATCGATACGTCCGGTACGCTGGATGTACTCGACGATGCCGACGTGCTTCCACGCCCAAGAGTATCGGAGGCTGCCGTAGAGGATCGACGGCGTCGCATGCACGATGGCAATCCAGGCCGCGACATACGCAGCCGGGACGAAACCGGAAAGGTTGTCCCGCCCGAACGCCAGACAAGCGCCGGCTGCGATTAGTCCCAGCGCCACATAGAACCCCGGCGGTAACACCGACAGCAGCCCGATATCGGTCATCGCGCTTGGATCGGTCACGCTGAGCGCAGCGATCCAGGGCGGGATCGCCAGGAGCAGTGGGACGAGTGCCACGAGGTGTGTCACAGCTACGCTGGCGGGCCCACTGGGTGTCGAATGGGGCACACCAGCGGGCCGGATCACCCTTGCACGCTTCATTTGCTACACCCCTACTTGCCCGCTGGTGGTCGTCGGTATTCGGACAAGCCATCGGAGTCGGGTCGCCAGCAGCGCAGCCGCGACGATAATCTGAGACACCAGCCACCCAATCGCCGCTCCTTCGCCGCCCAGGCGCGGCGTAAGAACGAGACTGAAGCCGAACACGAACGCGCTGGTGATGGCTTGAATCACGATCACCTCACCGACCCGTTGCTTCACGCGGGCCGACGCCAGCGCCAGGAGTACGACTGCATGTGGTAGGGCAGCCAAGGCCAACCACCGAAGCGTCCTCGTGCCACCCGCCGCATAGGCCGGGCCGGACACGGAAAGCAGCAACGGGGCGGCAAACACGAGGACGATGACGGCAGGAACGAGCAACCCCAGCATGTGTCGGAATACAAGTCTGCCGTACGGCATGAGTTGCGCCTGGTCGCGCGTCGCCTCGACCATGAGCGAGCGGGTCATGTTGTGGCTGACCAGGATGAGCGTGTAAGCGATGATCCACCCCTGATAGAAATACGCGGTTTCCTCTGGACCGGCCGTCCACGTGATGAGGAGAGGCAGAAGGGAGATCGACCCCAACTCGAACATTGCCCCGACGTAATCGCCTGAAGCATAGCGGACAGCTTCCCCTATAGCGTAGTGGGGAGCAGACCCTTCGACCTGCCGGATGTGGGACGGAATCAATCGGAGAAAGATCAACGCGGTCATCAGCACTACCACCAACAAGAGGGGGGCCGTCCATGAAACAAAGATGCTGAGTGGATTACCGTCGTCGGCCAGCAGCAACAGCACGATCAGTTTGCCAGCACCGAAGACGATATTCCCGATCGGCACCCAGACCGCTTTTCCGAGCCCGACGAGCACCCCATCCTGCAAGACAAAGATTACCCAAACGACGATCCCTGCGACAAACCAGACGTTCCATTCGCTGGTTTGCAAGAAGCCAAGCGACGGCGCCCACCACTTCAGACTAAACAGGAATAGCAGACCCACACCGACGGCAAGTGCAATGCAGAGCAGGTAGACCGTGCGAACGAGACGCCTGATGCCGGTGCCGGTTATGGGAAGGAAGCGAACCAGCACCGCCTCTAGATTGAGTTGGGCCAGCCCTGCCAGTAGGGTCATCGCGGCAATGGCGGCCGAGGCGAGTCCAACCGCTGACACGTCATAGAGCCGTGCCGCCGCGACCCAATAGGCGAATCCGAGCAGTGCCGTTGCGCCAGTATTGACGATCAGCGCATAAGCGGTGGCGAAGAGCGGTGTCCTGAGATGCGCCCTAAGGCGATCCCAGACCGAAGCCACCGGTTGTTGGCCAGGGTCTCGCAGATCCTCAGCTGTCCGGTCCCCAAGCACCGGTTTGACGGTCGGGTGCCGATCAGTCATCGCTCCTTATCCGCGGCAGCCATCGGTCCTCGACGCCGCTTATGGCGGCGGGCACCGAGCCAACTATGGAAGTAGGCGACGGGACCAATGAGCATGCCCTTCCTTTCGAGCGCGGTAAGCTCGATCGGGTAGTCACTTCTCTTCTTTTGATTCTTGGAAGAGTTTGGACTGAGCGCATAGCGCAGGCCAAGCGGCACCCGGCGAGCAACATCGAGGAGCAGGGACGGCCGATGAATGAGGGATCTGGTCAGGTAGGCTGTCAATCCGACGCCGTAACCACGGATCTGGCGATGTAGAGCGGCGTAATCGCGATGATGCGCGTGGTGGACAACCGCAGCCGGCTCGTAGACAAGCGTTTCTCCTCCGACCACGACGCTGAAGAACGCCGCCAGGTCGTCGCCACCGAGCGCCAGAGTTCCCGCACCGAGAACTGGATCGAAGCCTCCGATGCGCTTCAGCGTTTCAACCCGAAACGCCATATTCGCTCCCGAGCCGAATCGACCAGGCGCATACGGAAAGAGAGGGTCATTCGGCCGATGACTGTGCAGATCGAACACGAGCCGACGGTATCCCTTGTTGAAGCCGCCGAATTGCTCGATCAGCGCTTGCGGCCAGGTTTCAAGTTCGGACGGATAGATCATTCCGGTCACGCAGCCGACGCTCTCCGCCGCCTCGAACCCGTACACCAGCTCACATAGCCACAGCGGATCACAGATAACATCGTCATCGGTGAAGGCAACGATGCGGCTCTGTCCGCTCAATTCCTGCAAGCCGCGGTTGTGGGCCGATGCGAGACCCGGTCGCTGTTCGCGTACGTAGCGCACGCGCGTTGAGCCGGGGTACTCATCTGTTAAAAGGCGCTCTGTCGCGTCACTGCTTGGCGCGTTGTCGACGACGATCGTTTCAAAGGCCGGATAATCGAGTGCATCGAGCGAGCGGAGGCAGCGGAGTAATTGCTCGGGTCGGTCACGGGTGGCAACAATGACGCTGACAAACGGGGCACGGGCGAGGAATCGTTGTCGCTCCTCGACGCAGCGCGGGGGATGAGCCAGTGGCAAACCCGTCGACTCCAGCGGCACCGCGTCCAGACCATCCGCCGCGAGATGGGCGTCAATCTCCGACCGAAGCACCGTGTTGATCCGATCAGCTAATGTCAGTGGATCAAGCGCTGCCTTCGAGAAGTCGAATCCAACAGAACCGATCGGACGGTTATGCAGCTTGATCAGTGCCAGACCCCGCTCATACGGTTGCCCGCAGCTGTCGTCGTGGGGAGTCAACGCGGGGAGAGGACGTGACAGTTCGATTTCCAGCAACTGGGTCGGCTTGAACCCAACCGGAGCGAACGACGACGTATCGTCCATGCCCGCACCCGTCGGCAACGTTGCGTGCTTTTTCGATGCCATCTTACGGAATACCTCCACCACGATACAATCCTCAAGCGTGTGTTTCGACCGGTAGGCCGGTAGTTCCCGCCGCCCGCCCCTACTCTCGAATCGAGCCGATCCCGAAGGTGGTTGCGTCGGACGTGTGATAATCATATACAACGTTGTTAGGGGCTCGCCAAACTCTCTGTACCAAATGCGGACAGCGTTCGGAACATCGCCCATCGCCGAGCGCTCCCAAGACATCGATCACGGACCCGGTCCGTTCGGGAGGGAAGGATGGTGGAGTCGACAGTCGTTATCTGTGCATACGCGCTTGACCGGTGGGACGACCTGGCGGCAGCACTCGTCTCGTTGCGACAGCAAACCGTAGTGCCAACTCGTGTGGTAGTGGTCGTTGACCACAATCCGGCGCTGCTGGAACGGATACGCAATCATGCACCCGATGTCACGTCGATTGCCAACCGCCACCGTCGGGGACTTTCAGGGGCTCGCAACACGGGCGTCGAGGAAGCGATCGGTGAGGTTGTTGCCTTTCTGGACGACGATGCCGTTGCCGCAACCGACTGGCTCGAGTGTCTCCTCACGTGGTATTCCGATCCGAATGTCCTTGGGGTCGGCGGGAGCATCACACCATCCTGGCCCCATGGCGCCCGCCCGCCCTGGTTCCCGCCAGAATTCGATTGGGTCGTCGGTTGCAGTTATCGCGGCATGCCAGACCGCGCTGCCCCCGTACGCAACTTCATCGGAGCGAATATGTCGTACCAACGAGCGGTGTTCGCCAAGGCAGGGTGCTTTCGGGAAGGTCTCGGCCGCTTGGGTGACCAACCGCTCGGTTGCGAAGAGACAGAATTTAGCATTCGTGCTCTACGGCACTTTCCCGGTAGCTATATGCTCTATGCACCGAATGCCCATGTTGATCACCACGTCTCGCCCGCGCGGACCCGACCCCGTTACTTCCTCGCCCGCTGCTGGAGCGAAGGACTCTCCAAGGCAGATGTCACACACCTGACCGGCGCAAAACAAGGATTAAGCTCCGAACGGACTTACACCTTGAGAACGCTCCCTCTTGGTGTCGCCAGCAGTATCGCGGCCGCCTTCCGGGGAGATCTATGGGGATTTGCCCGCATGATCGCGATCGTGGTGGGGTTTGTAGCGACATCCGCGGGCTACGTCTACAGACAATCACGCGAGGCCTCACGACCCGCACTTGAATCTGCCGAACCACGACACGACAGCTAACATCCAAACCCCTGCCCCACACGTCCGAAGGTTCGATCCAGATGCCTACGTAAGCGTGGGAACTGTCGTTTTCTATGGGGCTTTGGCGGCCCGTTTCCTGCCTTCATTGATTAAGCGGTGAGTTTCGGCGGTCACATCCTCTCGAATAACGCCACCCGTTCCTTCCCCCACATGCCGACACGGTGATCAGCACTAGGCTAGGCCCACTGCTGGAAGCGTCGGGCTGATCGTCGTATCTGTCCATCATCGATCTTCGATTTTCTGTTCTTGCATGACTGTTGCAATGCTTAGCCGCGTCCTAATGAATCAGGATGAATCCGAAGCGAGTCCCATTCGCGCTTAACACTTCCGTTTGTCGGACGCCCTTGCCATTCATGGTGGGGGTGGAGTTGTCGACACCAGGGTTCTCGCATCGATCACGTCCATATTGGGAACAAGCCGCTGTATTACCGTGAGGATAGGCCTAACCTTTTCGGCCCAAGTCATACCAATTTGACTTGACGGTCAAAGCATTGCATAATGCAATAGCCAATAAGTACTACTATGCAATCTAGTACTTTCCGGTACAGGTAGCCACTTAGGCCTATACAGGTGTAAATGAATCGTCATCGGCATAGCCGTGTATATGGAGACATTCACGGCGCTGCTTTGTGAGGCGCGGCATTGTCACCATCGACGAGAGAAGGAGCGCATAAATGTACGAGCCGACGCCAAGAGTCCGGGATCTTAACACTGTAGGTCAGGCCGATCCCATCGTCGGGGCGACTGCTAAACTAGGCCGCAGTGGTGTTGTCAGCGCGGAGGCTCGCATTGTCGGGCCCAACGCCTGCGGCCAAAGCATGAGGCCCGCACGGGGACAGAAAGCGCCGCGCGGCGCTGTGACATCACCGTTTGCTCCCAAGATGAAAAATTCGACTCTCCGGAACCTACGCGAATCGACCGTCAGCGTAGTCATTCCCGCTCGGAACGAGGAAAGGAATCTCCCGCATGTATTGCCGAACATACCTGAATGGGTCCATGAAATTATCCTTGTCGACGGTCACTCAACGGACGCTACAATCGAGGTTGCCGAGCGGCTGTTGCCAACGATCCGAGTCATTCAACAGCTCGGCGACGGTAAGGGCGCTGCGTTGCGGACTGGATTTGCGGCGACAACTGGCGACATAGTCGTGATGCTCGATGCGGACGGTTCGATGGATCCGGCCGAGATTCCCGCCTATGTCGGGCAGTTGCTGGCCGGCTCCGATTTCGTAAAGGGTACCCGCTTCGCCCAGGGTGGTGGCACGTCCGACATGACAAATTTGCGCCGGGTCGGGAACTGGGGCTTGACGCAGCTCGTGCGCGGGTGCTTTGGCGGCCGGTTCACTGATCTATGCTATGGATACGTCGCCTTCTGGCGCGACGTACTGCCAGTCTTGTCTTTGTGCACAGACGGGTTCGAGATTGAGACGGAGATGAACCTACGCGCGCTGCGGGCCGGGTTACGCATCGCCGAGGTGCCAAGTTTCGAGGCGGAACGAATCTACGGGGCGAGCAACCTTCGCACCTTCGTCGACGGTTGGAAGGTGTTGAAGACGATCGCTCGGGAAACCGTCGCGAAACCAGCCCTGCCATTTGTTATCAGCGCCGCCGAGCGAGACGACACTTAAGATGATTGGAATTTGTATTATAATGCCTAGTGAGCGAATTACTTACAGCGCTCGACCGTCAGCCACCTGGTTGACCCGAAGGAGATTGTTAGGATTGGGAATAGGGGGCGTGGCAAGTGCACTCGCCAGTACTACCATCCCGGTCATCTCGTCGGCGAGTAGCGTTTACAGCACCCCTGTTGTCGGGGCAGCGCCAGTAGCTCTTGGTGTGTACCTCCCGACGGTGCTCGACGATCCCTCAGTGTTTGCCAAGTTCACCCAGATGATCGACCGTTCTCCTGCCTTTCTTGTCTGGTACGAAGGCTGGTCTAGGGGTTCCTTTAGCGACGCCAAACGAGCGCATCTCGCAAAGTTCAGCCGGTGGGGTGTAACGCCTATGATCTCATGGGGTCCGTTTGATCCTGAGGGGGATTCGGTCAACCAGCCGGCTTACGCGCTCGGCAATATTGTCCGGGGTGACTTCGACGCCTACGTTGACAGTTGGGCGACCGGTCTCGCTGAGTATGGCAAGCCGATCTGGCTCAGCTTCGCCCACGAGATGAATGGCAACTGGAATCCATGGGGGGTCGGCGTCAACGGCAATCAGCCAGGTGAGTATATCGCCGCTTACCGGCGCGTGCACGGCCGCTTTATTCAGGCTGGGGCGACGAACGTGCGGTGGATCTGGGCTCCCAACGAGCTGTACGATGGGGTGCCCGCTACGCTGGCCGAGGTCTATCCGGGCGACGACTACGTCGATTGGTTCGGCATGAATGGTTTCAACTGGGGCAGGAGCATAAATTGGGCCAGTTGTGATTGCCAGTCGGCATGGCGCAGCTTCGCCGAGGTTTTCGGGACGACCTACGACTCCCTGCAGACACTCGGAACCAAGCCGATCATGATCTGCGAAACCGGGTCGTCAGAGATTGGGGGGGACAAGGCGGCCTGGATTTCTGACGCCTTGCTCGACCAGCTTGTCAACGCCTATCCCGGCGTGCGAGCGATCACATGGTTCAACACGGCAACGAACGGACTCGATACGACTAAAGCCGGCGAAGTAGTGCCGACGAACTCGGTTGACTGGCGCGTGGAAAGCTCCTCCCGCTCTCTCCAAGCGTTTGTCCATGCCGCCGCTTCTCCTTATTACCAGGGGATTTTGGCCTGACCAGGGATCGGTCCATGAGGCTCGTCTAAATCCAGGGCGAATCGGACAAGTGATCGTCTTTTGTAACGGCTCATTGCTACGGGCACAAAGGCAAACTAGTAACGAGTCAAGACTGATGCGCTGTTCTCAATATCCTAGGAAACGAATCATCATATTATAAGTTAATGCAAAATATCGAGACACTCGGCAGTATCCGAGGGCCTTGCATAGTGAACGCATGGGAAACGGCAAAGACTTATGGAGCTCACGATCAAGGAGGCTGCGGATCGCCTGGGCGTCTCTGAGGACATGATCCAGCACCGGCTCAAGGCGGGAGAACTCGCGGACAGGCAGGAGTCGCAGGGCAAGAGCGGGTATCGGTGGATGGTGCAGCTGCCAGAGGATTCATCGGCAACGCCTACGGCAGTGGTCGCCGTTGCCCTTGGCAGAGGCATACGAGCTTGCGGATAGCCGGGCCCGGATCGACGGGCTCGAGCGGCTGATCGATGAGATCGGATCCCAGCGGGATAAACTTGAGGTCGAACGTGACGACTGGAAGGCCGCCGATCGACGCGAGAGTGAGGCATCCCGGGTGTTGCTCAGGGGTGCGCAGGACAGTACGCGCATCCTCACAGCCACGATAGAGCCGCAGACGGGTATGGAGTCAAGAGAAATGACACGAACGCCCGAGGTACAAAGATTGGCGGTGAACGCGGTTGGCGTTGGAGTATGGATTTCGACACGGCCGCATGGTTTGCGTGGCGAGTGCATACCGTTGGAACGCCAGCAGTGTTCTTGCAAGCGACGGTAGCACCTGAGTTCATCTTAGGTGTGTTCAACGGTCGCAATGAGTATGAAATGATGATTGATCCGGCAGGTCTCAGAGATATTCAGTCAATCGACGCGGGAAGCGCAGAGGTGCAAGCAGGGTTTGAGCGGCGCAATGCGTCAACAGCCACACGCCGGGCGGAATTTGCAGGGGAGACAACATGAAGCAATTTAGATACGGCCTCGACCATCGCCGCGCGCGGGAAGAGTTCGCCGGCATGCAGTGACGACTGGTCCTAGCGAAGCAGTCGCAACGCGACATCTGCCGAGGTTCCAGAAGGCGATTCGCTTTCTTGGAGGGTGTGTATATTAGCCACATCATTAAGTCGGGTATATGGTGAATATGTTTAGGATTCCCACGTCGCCTTGTTGAGAGCGTCCAAGGCAGTTTGGTCATTCCGGTACATGCGCTTCAGCATTTCGTTGGAGGTTCCAAGACCTGCTGGTGTCTTGGAACGTTACATTATGTTGAAGGGTCATGAGATCGTGGAATCGATCGACCGTTTGCTGATGCATCCAGATGAGAAAGAAATGACAAGTTACTACGTGTGCGCATTCATCACAGCCGCCAGCGCGTTGACGAGCCTGGTGTTTTCCGTGGCGGCGCTGCTGGCGGCGGCTGACTCTCGCCTCAATGCGCTGTATGCAGCCGCGCGCAGTCTCGCGCTCGCCTTGGTCAGCCTTGTGGCTTTCCTTATTTCCTCACGGGGCTTTCTGGTGGGCATCGCAAGCGTGATGATCCTTGTGCAGGCGTTGGATGCGGTCATTGGCTCCAGGAAGCATGACATTCTCAAGACCTACGGTCCCGCGGTTACTGCGCTGATTAGTCTGGCCGCGCTTGTCTGGATGCTATAAGCTCATCTAACAAGGTCAACGAGGATGAGGACGCTCTGCTGGATGCCGTTGACGCCGTGTTTTCGCGGCTACGCCGGCGCATAGTGCAGGTAAAGGTCGACTCCCCGGTCTCGCGCAAAGACTCGACCCGAAATCTGCTAATCAACATCGTCGACGAAGCCGTGGACGAGATGACCGTTAGCGCGGTCGCTGACCAACTCGAGGTGGACCCGTCGGTCGCCACTCACATGGTTGCTGACAGCATCTCGTTAGGGTATTTCATTCGAGACGGCGTCTCGCTCGCGATGGTTGGCGTTATGCCTCTTCTCGCGCTTTCTCGGCGATGCGGCGCTCGATCTCCTTCCGGCGGGCAATCTGTCGCGTTCGCGGATCCATCAACCCGAGTTCCGGATCCGGGTCACGCGGTCGCCGCCTCATGTCCGCGTAGGCCAAACTCTGTTTCCGGTGCAGCGCGCCCGTGCACATAACGCTGCACGTCTGTCGCCGGGCAAAGTGGCGGGGATGCTCATCCGCCCGGCGGATCATTTCGGCCCCACAGATAACGCACGTCTTCGTGTCGAGGCTGTCCATCGCTCTAATTCCCCCGGTTCGATCGGCGGTCCGCGTCGGTGTTCCTTGATGATCCGAAGGAGAGGGTCTCCTGTCAACCCGGTCTCAAGCATCAGCACCTCCGACGCATCACCTCCCTCGAAATCGCCTCCCGAAGGCTGCGTTGTTCTCAGTCGATGCGGCCGTCGAGCCGGAGCCTGGTCCGCCGAGACCGCACGCTCGCTTCGGTGCGATCGATCATGCGACCAATGGCCCGTGCAGATATGTTCGGCGTGTGGGCGATCACGACCGCATCCTCCTCCTCGGTCCACCGGATGTATCTCCGTCCACCGGGAATCGACGAATGACGCGGCCCACCCAGCAGATATCGCTGCCGATCGGCCCGGACTGCCCGCATGGCCTCGCCCGGTGCCGGACGGCACTGCGCATGATGGGGTGTCGGTCCCGCCGTCACCCGCGCGATGGTCATCAGTTCCCCGCAGACGGAGCAGGGCAGATAGTCAACGGGACAGGTCCACGGCTCGCGACGGTAGTGGAGGCGAATGCGCATCACCTGGGCCAGCGGCAACCCATGGGTGATCGCCAGCTCCCTGCTCGAGGTGGAAAATGGCGCGCACACGAGGTGCCAGATGTCCTCGTCGGTCAGGTCCATGCCGTCGTGCTCCCTTTCT
>JAABUN010006399.1_pt1 | contig 13612 bp, 12 predicted proteins | sample 5559311 | NCBI WGS metagenome assembly JAABUN01 (sample SAMN10711877, study PRJNA513370) | rock metagenome | isolation source: Antarctica rocks | place: Antarctica: Victoria Land, Siegfried Peak sud | reverse complement strand
CCGAAAAGGTCTATTCCGACATCGGCCGGCTGGCCAAGGAGGGCCGCCGGTCGGGCGTGCGCCCGATGATCGCGGTGGCCGGCTGCGTGGCCCAGGCGGAGGGCGCGGAGGTCGCCGCGCGGTCGAAGGACGTGGACGTGGTCGTCGGCCCGCAGGCCTATCATCACCTGCCCGCGCTGCTGGCGAAGGCGGCAAAGGGTGAGGCCGCACTCGACACCTCGCTGCCCGCGCTGGCCAAGTTCGGCCGCTTGCCGCCGCGCGGTCTGTCGCGCCGGACCAGCGCCTTCCTGACGGTGCAGGAGGGCTGCGACAAGTTCTGCACCTACTGCGTCGTCCCCTACACCCGAGGGAGCGAGGTCAGCCGGTCCTGGTCGGCGGTGCTGGACGAGGCGCGCGCGCTGCTCGACGCGGGCGCGATCGAGATCACGCTGCTCGGCCAGAATGTGAACGCCTGGGTGGGCACGGACGAGGCGGGCCGCGCGCAGGGGCTCGACGGCCTGATCCGCGCGCTCGACCGCATGGGCGTGCGCCGCATCCGCTACACGACCAGCCACCCCAACGACATGACCGCCGCCCTGATCGCGGCGCACGGAGAGGTGCCCGGTTTGATGCCCTACCTTCATCTGCCGGTGCAGTCGGGGTGCGACCGGGTGCTGAAAGCCATGAACCGCTCCCACACCGCCGCCAGCTATCTGCGGGTTTTGGACCGCGTGCGCGCCGCGCGGCCCGACATCGCGCTGTCGGGCGACTTCATCGTCGGCTTTCCCGGCGAGACGGAGGCGGAGTTCGGCGACACGCTGACCCTGGTGCGCGAGGTCGGCTACGCCGCCGCCTACTCGTTTAAATACTCGGCCCGCCCCGGCACGCCCGCCGCCGTCCTGCCCGGCGCGGTGCCCGACGAGGTCATGGACGAGCGCCTGCAAGGCCTGCAGGCCGCGCTGGCGGAGAGCGCCACCGCCTTCAACGCGGGCTGTGTGGGGCGGCGCTGCGAGGTGCTGCTCGACCGCCCGGGCCGCCGCGAGGGCCAGCGCATCGGCAAGACCCCCTGGCTCCAGTCCGTCCACCTGCAAACCGACGCCCCGCTTGGCTCGCTGGTGGAGGTGGAGCTGGTGAGCGCGGGACCGAACTCGCTCGGGGGAGTGGCGGTGTGAGGCACGACCTTGACAAAACTGCGGCAATGCCGTAGGTGAGCCTCGTGTTGACCTCGACTGGACATGGTCGCCTGATGAAGGCGGGGCGCACCGCTCTCGCGGCGCTCACCAAGCGGTTGGAGGACTGATCATGAGCAAGGCCGGCCTGGACGACCGGATCGCCTGTTCGGCAGGTGATATGACACGAGGTCACAAGGCGGCCGTGGACGTCAAGCAGGTGCGCGAGGCAACCCGGATGACGCAGGAGTCGTTCGCTCGTGCCTATCGCCTGCCGGTGGGAACGGTGCGTGATTGGGAGCAGGGCCGTCGTCAGCCGGACTCCGGCTCGGTGACGTTGCTGCGCATGATCGGTGTCGCGCCCAAGGATGTCGAGGCCATCCTGGCGCAGGTCGACTCTTGACGCCTCGGACCGCGCGGTCTGGCGTGCGCCCGGTCCGACACCGCGATCGGGTGTCGGGCGGTTGTCGAAAATGCCGCGAAATCGTCAACTTCGTCAACTTAGGAGCGCACGCCCCCGCATGAGCCGCAAGCCAACGCCCGCCCAGCCGGGCGACCGGTCCCGGGTCGAGGTCACCTTCGACCGCGCCGACCGGCTGACCGAACTGTTCGGGCAGTTCGACCAGCACCTCGTCGCCATCGAGACCCGGCTGGGCGTCGCGGTGGCCGCGCGGGGCGCGCGACTGACGATCGAGGGCGAGGCGGAGGCGGCCGGACGCGCGCGCGACGTGATCTCCGGCCTCTACTCCCGCGTGCGGCGCGGCGAGGCGATCGACAGCTCCACCGTCGAAGCCGCGATCGCCATGGCCGACCACCCGGTCCTGGACGGCATCGTGCGGCGCGACACGGACACCCAGCACCCGATCTCCATCCGCACGCGCAAGAAGACGATCGTGCCGCGCACCCACGCCCAGGCGGCCTACATGGAGCAGCTGACCGCCCACGACATCATCTTTTCGCTCGGACCGGCGGGCACCGGCAAGACCTATCTGGCGGTCGCGCAGGCGGTCAGCCAGCTGATCACCGGGTCGGTCGACCGGCTGATCCTGTCGCGGCCGGCGGTGGAGGCGGGCGAGCGGCTGGGCTTCCTGCCCGGCGACATGAAGGAGAAGGTCGACCCGTATCTGCGCCCGCTCTACGACGCGCTCTACGACACCCTGCCCGCCGAGCAGGTCGAGCGCCGCATCGCGAGCGGAGAGATCGAGATCGCGCCGATCGCGTTCATGCGCGGGCGCACGCTGGCCGGCTCGTTCATCATCCTGGACGAGGCCCAGAACACCACCATCGCGCAGATGAAGATGTTCCTGACCCGCTTCGGCGAGGGCAGCCGGATGGTGGTGTGCGGCGACCCGCAGCAGATCGACCTGCCCGGCGTCGGCACGAGCGGCCTGGCCGACGCGGTCCGGCGGCTGGAGGGGGTCGAGGGCATCGGCACGGCGCGCTTCACCGCCGCCGACGTCGTGCGCCACCCGGTCGTCGGCCGCATCGTCGAGGCCTATGAGGGACCAGACGCCATAAGGGCCGGCAGTGCTTGACGTCCATGCCGAGGTCGAGCCCGGCTGGCCGGAGCACGACTGGCAGGGCTTGGCCGACACGGCCGTGGAGGCGGCGATCCTCGGCTCCCCCCACTCCCGCTTCGCCACCGCGCGGTTCGTCACCGAAGTGGCGGTGCGGCTGACCGACGACGCGGAGGTCCAGCGCCTGAACAGGGTGTTCCGGCAGATAGACGCGCCCACCGACGTCCTCTCCTTCCCGATGATCCAGCCCGACCTGCTCGACGCGCAGTCGAACACGGACGATGGCGAGGTCATCCTGGGCGACATCGCGCTGGCCGCCGGCGTGGTGGCGCGCGCGGCCGACGCCAAGGGAGTGACGCTCGCCGACCACGTCACCCACCTGATCGTCCACGGTACCTTGCACCTGCTGGGATTCGAGCATGGCGATCCGGGCCGGGCCGACGCTATGGAGGACATCGAGCGCGCCGTGCTGGAACGCCTCGGCATCGCCGATCCTTATGCCGACGCCTGAGGGAGGGGCGCACACATCATGGGAGACCCGTTGCCGGAGACCGGCTTTCTCGGCCGGCTGAAGCGCGCGCTCGGCGTGCCGAACGGCGACACGTCGCTGCGCGACCAGCTCGAGGAGGCGATCGACGAGCATGAGGAGGAGGGCGACGCCGACGGCCCGGTCGACGCCGACGACCTGCTGCCGATCGAGCGCCAGATGCTGCGCAACCTCCTCCACTTCAACGAGCGCACCGCCGACGACCTCGCCGTGCCGCGCTCCGATATCGTGGCGGTGGACGCCGGCGTCTCGTTCGACGAACTGGTGGCGCTGATGGCGGAGGCCGAGCATTCGCGGTTGCCGGTCTATCGCGAGACGCTCGACGACGTGATCGGCATGGTCCACGTCAAGGACGTCTTCAAGGCGCTGTCCGCCGGGCAGCGGGGCGACTGGTCGGCGATGTTGCGCCAGCCGCTCTATGTGCCTGAATCGATGCCGGTCGTCGACCTGCTCGCCGAGATGCGGGCCAAGCGCACCCACCTCGCCATCGTGCTGGACGAGTATTCCGGCACCGAGGGCCTCGTCACGATCGAGGATCTGGTCGAGGAGATCGTGGGCGAGATCGAGGACGAGCACGACGACGAGCCGATCCCGTCGCTGGTCGAGGTCGCGCCCGGCGTGTGGGACGCCGACGCGCGCACCGAGCTGCGCGAGGTCGCCGATACGATCGACCCGGCGTTGGCCGAGGTGGAGGAGGATGTCGACACCTTGGGAGGCCTCGCCTACGCGCTCGCCGACCGGGTGCCCGCACTGGGCGAGATGGTGGCGCACCCGAGCGGCTGGCGGCTGGAGGTGGTCGAGGCCGAACCCAAACGCATCATCCGCCTGAAGCTCCACGCCCCGGCACCGGCGGTGGACGAGTTTTAGCGGGCGTCCCGCGACGACCCGCCGGTCAGCGTGTCGAGCGAGGTGAGCAGCCCCTCGCGCCCGTCCGGGTCGAAGCCGAACCAGCCGCGCATCGCGCTCGCCAGCGCCTCGAACTGAGCGCCGCGCGGATCGGTGCGACGCCAGGCGAGCACGATGGTGCGCGCCGGGTCGGGCTTGGCGAACGGGGTCAGCGCCACGCGCGCCGCCTCCGCCGGCTTCATGCGCGCGAACAGCTCGGGGAGCAGCGTGGAGCAGGCGCCCGTCGCCACCATCTCGACCAGCGTCGCCAGGCTGGTCACCCCCTCCTCGACCGGCGGCGTCGCTAAGGCGCAGTGGCGGATCGCCTGATCGCGCAGGCAATGGCCCTCCTCCAGCAGCACCAGCCGCTCGTCCGCCACCCCGCGCCGGCGCGGCGGCGCGCCCGGCGGGCGGGCGAGCAGGAAGCGGTCGCGGCCGAGCGAGACGCCCACGAGAGCGTCCGCCTTGAGCGGCGCGCTCGCCAGGATGGCGTCCAGTGCCCCGCCCTCGAGCTCGCGCAGCAGACGCTCGGTGATGGTCTCGCGCACCACCAGCGCCACCTCCGCAAAGCCCTCGGCCAGGCGCGCGTGGAGCGGCTCGATCAGGAACGGCGCGATCGACGGAATGATGCCGAGCCGCAGCCGACCCGTCAGGTGATCGCGATAGCGCTCGGACAGCTGCTCGATCGCGCGCCCGTCGGCCAGGATGCGGGTCGCGCGCCCGGCGAGCTCCACGCCCGCGCGAGTCAGGGTGGCCCCACGCGCATGGCGTTCGACCAGCGGCACGCCGACGATCGCCTCCAGCTCGCGGATCTGGTTGGACAGCGCGGGCTGGCTGATCGCGACCCGCTTGGCCGCGCGGCCGAAATGGCCGGTGTCGGCGAGCGCCGCGAAATATTCGAGCTGACGCAGCGTCACGCGCACTCATAACCTCCCGTTATCGACACCATCCGCCGATACGATTGGATGTGATGGTGAACAAGCGCCTAGTCCGCTCGTTGATCAAGTGAGACCATCAGACAGGAGCCCGTCCCATGACCGAACCAAGCCCCAACCGCGAAGGCCGCCCGACGCTCACCACGTCTGCGGGCGCGCCGATCGGCGACAATCAGAACGCGATGACGGTCGGCCCGCGCGGGCCGCTGATGGTGCAGGACTATCAGCTGTTTGAGAAGCTGGCCCACCAGAACCGCGAGCGCATTCCGGAGCGCGTCGTCCACGCCAAGGGCTGGGGTGCGTTCGGCACCTTCAAGGTCACCTCGACCGAGGTGAACAAATACACCAACGCCAAGCTGTTCGAGGCGATCGGCAAGGAGACCCCGATCCTGATGCGCTTCTCCACGGTCGCGGGCGAGCAGGGCGCGGCTGATGCCGAGCGCGACGTGCGCGGCTTCTCGATCAAGTTCTACACGGAGGAGGGCAACTGGGACATGGTGGGCAACAACACGCCCGTGTTCTTCGTGCGCGATCCCTACAAGTTCCCGGACTTCATCCGCACCCAGAAGCGCCATCCCAAGACCAACATGCGCTCACCGACCGCGATGTGGGACTTCTGGTCGCTGTCGCCGGAGTCCATGCATCAGATCACGATCCTGTTCTCCGATCGCGGGCTGCCGATCGGTCCGCAATACATGAACGGCTACGGCTCCCACACCTTCTCCTTCTGGAACGACGCGGGCGAACGCGTGTGGTGCAAGTTCCACTTCAAGACCCAGCAGGGCCACAAGCACTACTCCAACGAGGAGTCGGAGAACCTGATCGGTCGCACGCGCGAGAGCTATCAGGAGGAGCTCTACGGCTCGATCGACGAGGGCCGCTTCCCGAAATGGACGCTGAAGGTTCAGGTGATGACGCAGGAGCAGGCCGATGCGGAGAGCGTCAATCCGTTCGATGTGACCAAGGTGTGGTCGCATGCCGACTATCCGCTGATCGAGGTCGGCGAGCTGGAGCTCAACCGCAATCCGGAGAACTACTTCTCCGAGGTCGAGCAGGCGGCGTTCAGCCCGTCCAACATCGTGCGCGGCATCAGCTTTTCGCCCGACAAGATGCTGCAGGCCCGCATCTTCTCCTACGCGGACGCGCACCGCCATCGGTTGGGGGCGCATTACGAGGCGCTGCCCGTCAATCAACCGAAGTCGCCGGTGAACCACTATCACAAGGACGGTCTGCTGCGGTTCTTCGCATCCAACCACACCACCGACGCCTATTACGAGCCCAACAGCTTCGACGGCCCGGTGCAGGACGAGCGCTATCTGGAACCACCGATGCACGTCGAGGGTGAGGCCAAGCGCTGGAACCACCGCGAGAACAACGACGACTATGGTCAGGTGAAGGCGCTTTACGACCTGTTCGACGACGGCGAGAAGAGCCGGCTTTACGCGAACCTGGCCGCCGCGATGCACGGCATTCCGCAGTTTATCATCGATCGGCAGATGCCGCATTTCGAGGCGGTCGATCCGTCCTACGCCCAAGGGGTGCGCTCGGCGCTCGCCGCCATGAGCAAGGATCAGGAGACGATGGAGACGGAAAAGGACATGGACCGCATGGCGCTCCACGCCCAGGCGGCCGAGTAGCTCTCTGTCCTGACGAAGGATCGCCGGTGCGACACCCGCACCGGCGGCCTTTTCGTGCGCGGGCGGCTTGACCGCCTCCCGCCGCCTGCCCCACATCCTCCGCCCATGTGGAAGCATGTCTGGCGCGTCGCCCTCCTGTTCCTGGTGCTGGGTGCCGTCGCACTCTGGTGGCTGTCGCGGCCCACCCAGGCGAAGTACACGACCGAGCAGCTGAGCGGGGTCGAGCCGGTGATCGCGAGCCCGGAGAACCGGCTGATCCCCAACATCGTCGTGCCGGACATCGTCGGCTGGTCGGGCGACGCGGCCCCGACGCCGGCCGCCGGTCTGGCGGTCCAGCCCTTCGCCGCCGGGCTCGACCACCCGCGCAACCTGCTCGTGCTGCCCAACGGCGACGTGCTGGTCGCCGAGTCCGCCGCGCCGCCCAAGACGGAGCCCGGCGGCCTGCGCGATTGGGTCGCCGGCTTCCTGATGGACAAGGCCACCGGCGGGGCGACCTCGGCCAACCGGGTCACCCTGCTGCGCGACACGGACGGCGACGGGCGCGCGGACCAGCGCACGGCGCTGATCGCCACCGGCCTCAACTCACCCTTCGGCCTCGACTACAAGGCGGGCACGCTGTTCGTGGCGAACACGGACGGCCTGATGGCCTACCCCTTCACGCCGGGCCAGACGCGGGTCGGCGCGGGCGCGCGGCTGATGAGCCTGCCGGCCGGCTCGCCCAACTATCACTGGACCAAGGACGTGGTGGCGTCCGACGACGGCCGAACGATCTGGGTGTCGGTGGCGTCGAACAGCAACATCGGCGAGAACGGCTACGACGCCGAGAGCAACCGGGCGAACATCCTGGAGCTCGACCGCACCACGGGCCGAGTCCGGGTGTGGACGGCGGGGCTGCGCAACCCGACCCACATGGCCGTCGATCCGCGCACCGGCCGGCTGTGGGTTGTGGTGAACGAGCGCGACGAGCTCGGCAGCGACCTGGTCCCCGACTATCTCGCGGAGGCGGAATTCGGGGCGAACTTCGGCTGGCCGGGGTATTACTGGGGCGGGATCGACGACGTGCGGGTGACGACGCGCAACCCGGCGCTGAAGGGTTATATCCGCCGGCCTGATTTCGCATTGGGCGCGCACACCGCTCCCCTGGGTCTCGCCTTCGCGCGCGACGCGGCGCTCGGCGCCCGGTTCGCACGCGGCGTGTTCGTGGCGCGGCACGGCTCGTGGAACCGCTCCCCGCCGGCCGGCTACGACGTCGTGTTCGTCCCGTTCAACGACCGCGGCTTTCCGGTGGGCAAGTCGGTGCCGGTGCTGGGCGGCTTCCTGACCGCCGACGGCGACGCGCGCGGCCGGCCGACCGGCGTGGCGGTGGAGGCGCGCGGCGGGCTGCTGGTGGCGGACGACGCCGGCAACCGGATCTGGCGCGTGACGGCGCGCCCGCCCGCTCGCTAGGTGGCGAAGAGTTGCGCGTCGTCGGCGAAAGCCTTGAACTCAAGCGCGTTGCCGGCGGGATCGCGCAGGAAAAAGGTCGCCTGCTCGCCCGGCTGGCCGACAAAGCGCAGCTGCGGCTCCAGCACGAACGCCGCGCCCGCCGTCCGCAGCCGGTCGGCCAGCTCGCTCCAGCGCGCCATCGTCAGCACCAGGCCGAAGTGCGGCACCGGCACCCCGTGGCCGTCGACGGCCTGGGTGCCGCGGTCGCCGGCACCACCGTCGACCTGATGCACCACCAGCTGGTGACCCTCGAGCGAGAAGTCGATCCACCGCTCGTCGCTGCGCCCCTCCGGACAGCCGAGCGCCTCGCCATAGAAGGCGCGCGCGGCGGGCAAGTCGTCGACGGCGATGGCGAGATGGAACGGGCGGAGCGACATCGAACAATTCCCTGTGCGGCTCGGCGCAAACTGAAACTGATCGGTAGAGCGTCGGGCGATCGACTGCTAGGGGCAGCCGATGCGTCGGCGTAACCTCGACCTCCTCATCGTCCTTTTGGGCGGTGGCCTTGCCGCCTGCGGCTTCGCGCCGCTGAACCTGTGGCCGCTCGCCCTGGTGGGCGTGGCGGCGCTCGCCCACGTCGTGTTCCAGTCCGCGACGCTCAAGCGCGCCTTCTGGATGGCGTGGCTGTGGGCGGTCGCCCACTTCACGGTCGGGCTGAACTGGATCGCCCACGCGTTCACCTATCAGGACGCGATGCCGCACTGGTTCGGCTATGGCGCGGTGGTCGCGCTGTCGCTCTATCTGGCGTTGTTCCCCGCCTTGGGCATGGTGCTCGCGAAGTGGGGGAGCGGCGAGCGGCCGATCCCCTTCGGCTTCGCGTTTGCCGCCTGCTGGGCGCTGTCGGAGTGGCTGCGCGGCGTCGCGTTCACCGGCTTTGCCTGGAATCCGCTGGGCGTGGTCAGCCTGCCGATGGCCGAGCTGTCGCAGCTCTCGCCGTTCATCGGCACCACTGGCCTCTCCTTCCTCCTGGCGCTCACGAGCGCGTCCCTGTGGCAGGTGGCGAGCGGCTGGCGGACCACGCCGATCGTGACGCTCGCCCTCGTCCTGGTGGCCGCCGTCCTGCCGCTGCCCGCGCCGCCCACCGCCGCCGAGCCGGGCGCGCCGACGCTGGTGGTGGTGCAACCGAACTTCAGTCAGGACGTGAAGCACGGTCCCGACTACGGCGCGCAGGCCTGGGACCGGCAGGTGGCGCTGACCCGCGCCGCGCGCACCCCGCCCGGACCGCGCCTGATCCTGTGGCCGGAGGGCGCGATCGAGGCCTCGCCGCTCGAGGACCCGACCGCGGCCCCTCGGGTCGCCGGGCTGCTCGACCCGGGCGACGCGCTGATGGCGGGCGGCGTCACGGTGTCGCGCGACCGCTTCGGCATCGCGCGCTCGGCGACCAACAGCGTCTTCGCCTTCGACGCCACCGGAGAGGTCACCGGCCGCTACGACAAGGCGCACCTAGTGCCCTATGGCGAGTATCTGCCGATGCCCACATTGCTGGGAGCGCTGGGGCTGGCGCGGCTGGTGCCCGGCTCCGTGTACTACGCGCCCGGGCCTGGTCCGCGCTCGCTGGATGTGCCGGGCTTCGGACGGATCGGGGTTCAGGTGTGTTATGAGATCATCTTCTCGGGCGAGGTGCTGGACCGCACGCGGCGGCCGCGCCTGCTGTTCAACCCGTCGAACGACGCCTGGTTCGGCGCGTGGGGCCCGCCGCAGCACCTGGCCCAGGCGCGGCTGCGCGCGCGCGAGGAGGCGGTGCCGATCGTGCGCTCGACCACCAACGGCGTCTCCGCGATCGTCGCCGCGAACGGCGCGCTGCTGGCGAGCATCCCGCGCCACGAGGCCGGCACGCTGGTGAGCACCCTGCCGCCGGCCGGCGCGCCGACGCTGTTCTCGCGCGTCGGCAACGCCCTGCCGTTGGGCGGTGCTCTCCTGATCCTGCTGGCGGCCGTTGCCTTGGGCCGGCGGCGCGTTTAAGGCTCCGCGCCACATATAAAGCCTTGGTTATATCTCACAGTCCCCAGCGCGGAGCGGCCCCATGCGCCATGATTTCCTGTTCACGTCCGAATCCGTCTCGGAGGGTCACCCCGACAAGGTTGCCGACCAGATCTCGGACGCCATCGTTGACCTGATGATCGCGCGCGATCCCGAGGCCCGGGTCGCCTGCGAGACGATGACCACCACCAACCGCGTCGTGCTCGCCGGCGAGATCCGCGCGCGCGGCGTGTACGAGGAGCCGGACGGCTGGGCTCCGGGGGTCGAGCAGGAGATCGAGGCCACAGTGCGCGGCGTCGTCAGGCGCATCGGCTATGAGCAGGAGGGCTTTCACTGGGAGACACTCGTCCTCGAGAACAACCTCCACGGCCAGTCGGGCGAGATCGCGATGGGCGTGGACGCCGAGGGCAACAAGGACGAGGGTGCGGGCGACCAGGGCATCATGTTCGGCTATGCCTGCACTGAGACGGACGAGCTGGCCCCGGCCACTCTCCACTATTCCCACCGCATCCTCGAGCGTATGGCCGCCGACCGCCATTTGGGCGCGGCCCCGTTCCTGGAGCCCGACGCCAAGAGCCAGCTGACGCTACGCTATCTCGATGGCCGACCGGTCGCCTGCACCGCCGTCGTCGTCTCCACCCAGCACGCGCGCGGCTATTCGGAGAAGGGCGAGCACGCGGATCCGGACAAATACCGCCGGCTGCGCGACTATGTCAGCGGCGTCGTGCGCGACGTGCTGCCCGAGGGCTGGTTGTCGGACGAGACCGTCTATCACATCAACCCGACCGGCGCGTTCGAGATCGGCGGGCCGGACGGCGACGCCGGGCTGACCGGCCGCAAGATCATCGTCGACACCTATGGTGGTGCGGCCCCGCACGGCGGCGGCGCGTTCTCGGGCAAGGACCCGACCAAGGTCGACCGCTCGGCCGCCTATGTGGCGCGCTACATGGCCAAGAACGTGGTCGCCGCCGGGCTGGCCACGCGCTGCACCATCCAGCTGTCCTACGCCATCGGCGTGTCGGAGCCGCTTTCGCTCTATGTCGACACGCATGGAACGGGTGCCGGGGATGACGCGGCCATCGAGACCGCGCTGCGCCGAATTGTCGCGCTCACCCCGCGCGGCATCCGCGAGCATCTGGGCCTCAACAAGCCGATCTACGAAACCACCGCCGCCTACGGCCATTTCGGCCGCACGGCGGACGGCGACTTCTTCCCGTGGGAGCGCACGGACCTGGTCGACACCCTGAAGGCGGCGCTCGCCTGACGGGCACGGGTCCGACAAAGTTGACGAACTTTACAATTCTGCAGGCATTTCGTCACCGTGAACCGACGGCCCTGCGCCCCGGCACCTGACCACATCCCATGTCCGACCCACTCCAGATCCGACGCCTCTATGGCCGCTCCAAGGGCCAGCCGCTCCGCGACCACCAGCAGCGGCTGCTGGACGAGCTGCTGCCCCGGATTGCCGTTCCCTCGGACGGCCCGGTCACCGCCACCCGGCTGTTCGGAGCGGACCGCCCACTCCACCTCGAGATCGGCATCGGCTCGGGCGAGCATCTGCTGGAGCGCGCCGACTTGCTGCCCGACCACGGGCTGATCGGCGCGGAGCCGTATCTGAACGGCGTGGCGGCGGCCTTGTCGGACCTGCACGAGCGCCGGCTGGCCAATGTGCGGCTTCACCATGGCGACGCGCTCGACGTGCTGGAGCGGGTGCCGGACCGCTCGCTGCGCCTGGTCTATCTGCTCCACCCCGACCCTTGGCCCAAGGCGCGCCACGCTAAGCGCCGAATGGTCAACGACGGGCCCATCGCGCTGATTGCCGACAAGCTGGAGTCCGGCGGCGAGTTGCGCTTTGGCACCGACCACCCGGTCTATCTGCGCCACGCGCTGGGCGTGATGCGCCGCCACCGCGATCGGCTCGAGTGGCTGTGCGAGCGCCCGGCCGACTGGCAGCGCCGACCGGGCGGCTGGCCGGAGACGCGTTATGAGGCGAAGGCGCGGCGGTTAAGGCATGAGGTCTGGTATTTTCGCTATAGAAAACAGTAACTTATGATTGCTCCCCGCGCGGAGGGGGGAGGGGGACCGCTCGGCGACAGCCGAGTGGTGGAGGGGCCGGTGCCATGCCCCTCCACCATGCTTCGGATGGTCCCCTTCCCCATCTCCGATGGGGAGGAACAGGTTAGCGCGGGATCAACTCGATCAGCCGGCCAGGGGAGGAGCCCTTCTGGTCTTCCAGCACCCACACCGTGCCGTCCGGCCGCTGGGATACGGCGCGCACCCGGTTGCCGAACAGCGGATAGCGGGCGACCTCGCGGCCCCTCGCTTTTCCATCCGACCCGCCGTCGAACGCCACCCGGATCAGCGCCTTGGACGACAGGCCGGGGAGCAACGCGTCGCCCTGCCAGCCCGGATAGCGGTCGCCGCGCACGAATATCAGGCCGGCCGGGCTGATCACCGGGGTCCACCAGGTGACGGGCGGCTTGAACTCGGGCCGGGTCGGATGGCGCGGAAGCGGCGTCGAGTCATAGTCGCCGCCGTTGGACACCACGGGCCAGCCGTAATTCGCGCCGCGCTCCTCCCGGTTGATCTCGTCGCCGCCCTTCGGCCCCATCTCGCTGGTCCACAGCACGCCGTCCTTGTCGTAGGCGATGCCGAGCAGGTTGCGGTGGCCGTAGCTCCACACCTGCGCGGTCGTGCCACCGCGCTCGGCGAAGGGGTTGTCGGGCGGCACGGAGCCGTCGGGGAACAGGCGGAGCGTGGAGCCGAGGTTGTTCGACAGATCCTGCGCCGGCTCGCCCTTCTGGCGCTCGCCCGAGGTGATCCAGAGGTACTTGCCATCGGGCGAGAACGCGATGCGGTGGCTGTAATGCCCGCGCCCCGTCACCTTTGGCGTCTGCTCCCAGATGCGGCGGATGTTGGTGAGCGACAGCGCGCCGCCCTGGTCGGTCAGCGTCGCGCGATCCACGACCGCGCCGCGCGTGTCGCCCGCGCCGGCCTCGATGTAGCTCAGATAGACGTCGCGCGTGGTCGCGAAGTCGGGCGCGAGCACGACGTCGCCGAGCCCGCCCTGCCCGCCATAGTCCACCGTCGGCACGCCGCCGACGGTCCGGATCCCGCCCTCGCTCCACAGCTTGAGCGTGCCCTGCTGCTCGGTCACCAACGCGCTCTTCCCATCGGGCAGCCACGCCATCGCCCAGGGGTTGGTGAAGTCGGCCACAGCGCGCGCGGTGAACGGCAGCGGGTTCTCGGCGTCCTGCTTGACCGACTGGGTCGAGGTGCCCGCGACCGCACCGGCCACGGGGGGCGGGGCGGAGGTGGTCTGGCCGTCGGCGACGGTGCAGCCGGCCAAGGCGAGGAGGAGGGCGATCAGGCGCATGGGTCAGGTCTCGCCGGGATCCACTCGAAAAGTAGGGACGCCGGATGGCGGGCGCAAATGGTGAGCACGCAAATGGTGAGCACCTTGCTCCTGCGAAGGCAG
>JAABUN010006398.1_pt1 | contig 13617 bp, 3 predicted proteins | sample 5559311 | NCBI WGS metagenome assembly JAABUN01 (sample SAMN10711877, study PRJNA513370) | rock metagenome | isolation source: Antarctica rocks | place: Antarctica: Victoria Land, Siegfried Peak sud | reverse complement strand
GCACCGCTGGACGACCGGGACGAGTTGGGCCGAGGCCAAACGGGACATCATCCGCGGGGCCGTTCGCCGCTACCTCCGCCACCCACGAATCACGCTACCGCAGCCGGCAACTGCGTAACTCCTATCTCTTCTCCGTCGGTCGTCGTCCTCGTCGGCTTCCTCGTCCCGCCGCCGAGCCTGGGCCGCGCTACCACGCACTGCCACCAGCACGGCTACGACGGCCCCGCCGCCGCCCAGGGCCAGGATGATCATTTCCGGCACGCCGAGTCCGAACATGGCGATGCTCCGCGGGAGGGGTTACGAGGCAAGCCCGAGGGCTGGTGCCCCCGGGCTTGCAGTGGTGTCCCATCCTATTCCGGCCCGCCCTACGCGACGAACACCCCACCCCGCAGGGCCGGGTCGTCGGCGAAGAAGTCTTCGACGAGCGCCCCCGTCCGCCAGTCCCGGACCCGGACGTGCGCCCCGCCGCCGCTCGCGGTCGCGGCGATCAGGTCGTCCCGGCCGTCGGCATTGATGTCGGCCGCCGCCACCCGCACGCCGCCGATGTCCGTCGCGTCGAAGGCGAAGTAGCTGGCGGTTTCGGCCAGGGTGGTCCCGTCGAACGCCCGGACGTGCGGGCCGGCCGAGGGGCCGGCCCCGGTGATGATGTCGGCCCGGCCGTCGCCGTCCAGGTCGCCCGTGGCCACGGTGATCCCGGTCCGCACACCCGCGTCATAGGCCATGAAGCCGCGGAGTTCGGTCCCGGCCCCGTCGAACACCTTCACATGCGGCCCGCCGCCGACGCCGGGGGCGGTGATGACCTCGGCCCGGCCGTCGCCGTCGGTGTCACCGACGGCCACCCGGACGCCGCCGCGGAAGGCCGGGTCGTAGGCGAACCAGCTCCCCCGGTCGGCCCCGGTCCGGCCGTCCATCACCCGGACGTGCGGCCCGCCGCCGAGGTCGGCCCCGGTGACGATCTCGGCCGACCCGTCGCCGTCCAGGTCGCCGGCCGCCACCCACAGCCCGCCCCGGTAGGCCACGTCGTAGGCGAGCATCTGCTGCCGCAAGTTGCCGGCCGCGTCGAACACCCGGACCAGCGGCCCGCCGCCGACGCCGGGGGCGGTGATGATCTCGTCGACGCCGTCCCCGTCCACGTCGGCCACGGCCACCCGGACGCCGCCGGTGAACGTCGCCTCGTAGGCCAGGAACCGGGCCACCTCCCGGCCCGTGGCGAAGTCGAACACCCGGACCTCGGGGGGCCGGCCGGTGTCCGCCCCGGTGGCGACCAGGATCGGCGTCGTCCGGCCGTCGGTCCGCCCGACCCGATTCGCCGCGTTGACGAACTGCGGGGCCGTCGGCAGCCCGGTCATGTCCGCCGGTGCCCGCGCCCCGCTGGTCGGGGCGGTGCTGCCCAGAAACATCCGCTTCGTCATCTCGTCAACTACCGCCGGCGGGGCCACGGCCGGCGGCAGCGTGTACGGCGTGGCCGGGGTGATGACCACGTCCCGCGGGGCCGGGCCGGCGGCGAACAGCAGGTCGCCGACCGTCCCTCCGGGGGTCACCCGCACCCCGTCGAGGGTCCGCCGGCCGACCACGGCGAGCGGCACCGGCGGGGCGAACGTCGCGGCGTAAGTGCCGGGCCGCAGGCCGTCGATGCGGTACGACCCGTCCGGGCCGGTGACCGTCGTCCGGGTCACTTGTTGGCCGCGGTCGTCGGTCCCGGTCAGGGCGACCGTGACTCCGGCGAGGCCCGGGTCGTTCGGGTCGCGAACGCCGTCGCGGTCGCGGTCGAGGACGACGACGCCGGCCACGGCCCCCGGCCGCAGTTCGCCGAAGTGGAACGGGCCGCGGACCGGGTTCGGGGCCAGGATCAGGTTGTCGAACCGGTCATCGCCCACGGCCACGGTCGCCGGCGGGTTCGTGTCGGCGTTCTCCTCCGCCCCGTCCAGGAACCCGGCCGGCTGGGCCTCGGTGAGCGTGTAGACGCCCGGCGGCATCGGGTTGAACTCGTACCGGCCGGCCGCGTCGGTGAGGATGGTCAGACTGCCGCCGGGCAGGTCGGCCCCGGTCAGCGGCCGGGCGGCCGGGGTGCCGGCGAAGGCCGTCCCGGCGATGGTGACCGCCGCCCCGCCGATCCCCGGCTCGCCGGCGTCGCGGACGCCGTTGCCGTTGCGGTCGTCGTAGACGAAGCCGAACGGGTCGGCCGCATGGAACTCGCCGAAGGCGTACCCGGTGCCGGTGACGTCGGGGGCGAGCGGGATCGACCGGATGACGTTGTCGCCCAGCGGGTCGGCCAGGGTGCCGCCGGCCGTGCCGACGGCGTCCAGCCCGTCGTACACGCCCGCCGGCTGGGTCTGGGTCAGGGTGTACGTGCCGGCCAACAGCCCGGGGAAGGTGTAGAACCCGTCGGCCCCGGTGGTCGTCGTGCGGGCCACCGGGTTGCCAAGGACATCAGTCCCGGTCAGGGTCACCGTCACGCCGCCGAGGCCGGTATCCCCACCGGCCGGGGTGAACCCGCCGGACAGGTCGCGGTCGGCGTACACCACCCCGGCGAGGGTGCCGAGGGTGTCGCCGAAGTCCGCCGTCGCCATCCCGCCGGGGGTCAGGGTGACCGGCACGCCGTCCGGGGTACTCGACCCGTACCCGGTCGGTTGGCCCTCGGTCAGGGTGTAGCTGCCCGGGGCGAGGTTCGGGAAGGCGAATGTCCCGTCCGGGGCCGTGGTCGTCGTCCGGGTGACCGGGTTGCCGAGCGCGTCGGTCCCGGTCAGGGTGACCGTCACGCCGTTCAGGCCCGACTCGGTCGGGGCGAGGATGCCGTCGGAGTTCGCATCGAGGAACACCCGGCCCGCTACGGTGCCGACGCCGGCGTAACCGAAGTCGAGGTCGGTCCGCACCTGGCCGCCGGTCAGCCCGACGATCGCGGTGTTCGGGGTGGCCGGGCCGTCGGCGTCGGCGGTCGGGGTGAGGCCGGCCGGGAGGCTGCCCGACTCGACGCTCACCCGGTACTGGCCGGGGGCCAGGCCGGCGATTTGGTACACCCCATCCGCCCCGGTGGTGGCCGAAGTCGCGGCCCGGTCGTCGGCGGTGCCGAAAGCCCCGTCCGGCCCCGCCCCGACGGCCGTGACGACGACCCCGGCCAGGCCCGGCTCGTTCGGGTCTTGGACGCCGTTACTGTTCTGGTCGAGCCAGACCCGGTCGCCGAGGCTGGCCGGCCGGTACAAGCCGGCGTCGATGCCAGTGACCGCCGCGCCCGGGGCAACGGCGAACGCGGCCGTCAGTCCGGTGGGCGGGGCGGCGTCGCTGTCGGCCGCGTCGTTCGTCCCCTGGTCGGCGGCGGTGAACACGGTGCCGGCCGGGGCGACGAACCCGACTGTATAGGTGCCCGGGGCGACGCCGGCGAAGGCGTACAGCCCGCCGCCGGCCGTCCGGGTCGTGCCGACGAGGTTGCCGGCCGCGTCGAACAGGTTGACGGCCACGCCGTCGATGCCGGCCTCGCCGGCGTCCCGGAGGCCGTTGCCGTTGGCGTCGTCGAACGCCCGGTCGCCGACCGACCCGGTGCCGCGGTAGCCGAAGTCGAGGTCGGCCCGCGCCTGGCCGGCGGCCAGGGCGAACCGGGCGGTGTCGGGGGTGCCGGTCCCGTCGGGGTCGGCCGTGCGGACCGTGTACCCGGCCGGCAGGGTGGCGGGGTCGACGCTGACCCGGTAGTCGCCCCCCGGCAGCCCGGCCAGGGACCACGTCCCATTAGCCGAGGTCCGGGCGGCGTAGGTCACGTCGTCCGCGGTCCCTGCCACGCCGTCGCCGCCGAACCAGACGACGGTCAGCCCGACCCCGCCGAGGCCCGGCTCGCCATTGTTGCGGGTGCCGTCGCCGTCGCGGTCGTACCAGACCAGGTCGCCGACCGAGGCCGGGCCGCGGTAGCCGAAGTCGAGGTCGGTCCGAACCTGCCCCGGCGTCAGGGCGAACGGGCCGGGGGCCGGGGTGGTCGGGGCCAGGTCGGCCGGGAGGCCGCCGACCGCGACCGTGAACGCCCCGGCCGGCAGGTTGCCGACCGTGTATACCCCGTCGGGGCCGGTGACCGTGGCGAAGGTGAAGTCGTCGCCGCCGCCGGCGACGCCGTCCGGGCCGAACCACGTCACCCGGACGGGCAGGCCGGGCAGGCCGGGTTCGCCGGGGTCTTGCACGCCGTCGCCGTCGAGGTCGTTCCAGACGCGGTCGCCGGCCGCCCCCGTCCCCCGGTAGCCGAAGTCGGCGGCGTCCGTGGCCGGGGCGGCGGCTGTCGGGGTGACGACGGCGGCGTCCGGGGTATTCGTGCCGTCCGCGTCGAAGGTCGGGGTGGCCAGCCCGGCCGGCAGCCCGCCGGTGACGGCGACGGCGAACGTGCCGAGCGGCAGCCCGGCGAACGAGTACAGGCCGTCGCCGGAGGTCGGGACGGTCCCGTAGGAGACATCGTCGGCGTCGCCGAGGGTGCCGTTCGGCCCGGCCCACGTCAGGGCGACGGCCGCCCCATTCAATCCCGGTTCGCCGGCGTCCTGGGTGCCGTTGGCGTTGGCGTCGAACCAGACCCGGTCGCCGATCGACCCGATTCCCTGGTAGCCAAAGTCGACGGCGTCGGCGGTCGGGGTGGCGGCCGTCAGCGTCACGTCCGCTTGGCCGTCGGCCGGCCCCTGCGGGTCGCCGGTCAGGACCAGCCCGGCCGGGAGGGTGGCGGCATCAACTACCACGCGGTAGGTGCCGGCCAGCAGGTTGGGGAACACGTAACCGCCGGCCACGGTCGTCGCCTGCGGGGCGTAGAACAGGTCGTCGGCCGTGCCGAGGAGGGCGTCGGCCCCGGCGGACTGGAGGCGGACCGTCACCCCCGGCAGGCCCGGCTCATTCGGGCCTTGGACGCCGTCGCCGTCGCGGTCGTTCCAGACCCGGTCGCCGATCGACCCGGTGCCGCGGTAGCCGAAGTTGACATCGGTGACGGCGGCGTTGGCGGCCAGAACGACGACGGCCATCGAGTCGCGGCCGCCGTCGCGGTCGAAGGTGGCCGCGGCGTCCGGCGGCAGGGTGGCGGTGGCGATGTCCACCCGGTAGGTGCCGGCCGGCAGTCCGGCCAGGCCGTAGGTGCCGGCCGGCCCGGTCACGACCGGCAGGAACAGCAGGTCGTCGGCGGTGCTGAACGCCCCGTCCGGCCCGGCCCCTCGCACCTGGACGGTAGCGTTCGGGATGCCCGGCTCGCCCGGCCCCTGCACGCCGTCGGCGTTCAAGTCTTGCCAGACGACCCCGGCCAGGGTGCCGGTGGCGGCGAACCCGAAATCGACGACAGTGGTGGCCTGCCCCGACTGCAATGTCAGCGTCGTGGCAGCGTCGTTCCCGCCGTCAAGGTCGTAGTTGCTCATGGCCCCGGCCGGCACCCCGCCGGTGACCCGGACGCGGAACCCGCCCGGCAGCAGCCCGGCGAACCCGTACACCCCGGTCGGCCCCGTCGTCGCGGTGGTCACCGTGTCGTCGCCGCCGCCGAGGCCGCCGTCCGGGCCGAACTGGGTGAGTTCGACCGTTACCCCGGCCAGCCCCGGCTCGCCGACATCCTGGGTCGTGTTGCCGTTGGCGTTGAGCCAGACCAGGTCGCCGATCGAGACGGGCCGGACCAGACCGGCGTCGAGGTCAACGTCCGACCCGCCGACGCCGAGGACGGTCGCCGGCGTTCGGCCGGTCGTCGGGTCGGTGTCGCTGTCGGTGCCGTCGTTGGCGACCGGGGAGTCCGGCCGGGTGAACACGAAACCGGCCGGGGCGGTGACGGCGACCTGGTAGCTGCCCGGGCGGAGGTCGTTGAAGGCGTACCGCCCGCCGCCGGCGGTGGTCACGACCCGCGTCACGGCCCCCAAATCGTCGGTCCCCGTCAGGGTGACCGTGACGGCGTCGAGGCCCGGCTCGCCGGCGTCCTGTCGGCCGTTCCCGTTCGCGTCCTCCCACACGAAGTCGCCGATTGCCGCTGGGGTCAGCTCGCCGAAGTTGTTCCCGGCCGCGGTCTGGCCGGCGGCCAGGGTGATGCCGGGGATCACGTCGGTGCCGACGGTGCCGGCCAGCGGGGCGGCGTTGCCGCGCGTCTCCCGACCGTCGAGTGTGCCACCCGGCTGGGCCGCCTCGGTCACGGAGTACGTGTCCGGCAGCAGCCCGCCGAAGGTGTACGACCCGTCGAACGCCGTGGTCGTGGTGGCGACGACGACCCCGGTCCCGTCCCGGAGTTGGACCGTGACGCCCAGAACCCCCGCCTCGCCGCCGGCCCGGACGCCGCTGTTGTCCGCGTCGAGGTAGACGGACCCGGTGACGGACCCGCCGCGCTCGCCGAAGGTGTACCCGGCCCCGTCCCGGCCAGCCGGGACGGGCACGCTCAAGGTGTCCCCGCTCGCCGTGCCGCCGAACGTCCCGACGGCGTTGATCCCCTGGCCGTACTGGGCCGGCTGGGTCTCGACCACCCGGTAGTTGCCGGCCAGCAGCCCCGTGAAGCGGTACGACCCGTCGGCGGCCGTGGTGGCCGCGGCTACCGCGTTGCCGTACCCGTCGGTGGCCGGGTTGCCGGCGGCGTCGACCAATGACACGGTGACCCCGCCGAGGCCCGGTTCGCCGGCGTCCCGCGCGCCGTCGGCACTGTCGTCCCGGAACACCGTGCCGGCCAGGGTGCTGAGGGTCAGGCCGAAGTCGGTCCCCGCCGGCCCGCCGACGTCGGGGGTGACGACCCGCGATGTCGGCGTGCTGGTCCCGTACCCGCCGGGCACGGTCACGGTCAGTGTGTAACTGCCCGGCGGGAGGTTGCCGAACGAGTAGTTCCCGGCGGCGTCCGTCGTGGCGGTGAACGTGTTCGTCCCGTCGGAGAGGGTGACGATCACCCCGGGCTTGCCCACGTCGCCGGCGTCGGTCGCCCCGTCCCGGTCGGCGTCAAGGAACGCCGTCCCGCTGACGGCCGGTCCGATCTCGCCGAACGTGTACCCGGTGGCGGCGACCCCGGCGGTCAGGGTGATACCCGTCACCTGGTCGTTGGCCAGCGTACCGCCGGCGGTGCCGACCGTGTCCGCGCCGTCCAGGTATCCGGCCGGCTGCGTCTCCGTCAGCGTGTACGTGCCGGGCCGCAGGCGGGCGAACGAGTAGGTGCCGGTCGCGTCGGTGGTGGCCGTGCGGCTGACGGTCGCCCCCAGGTCGTCGGTGCCGGCGAGTGTCACCGTCGCCCCGCCGATGCCGGCGTCCCCGGCGGTGAACGTCCCGCTCGCGTCGCGGTCGTGGTAGACCCGGCCGGCCACGCTGGTCGAGACCAGTTCGCCGAAGGTGTACCCGGTCCCGGCGGTGCCCGGGGCGAGGGCGATGCCGCTGACCCGGTCGTTGGCGAGGGTACCGCCGGCCGTGCCGACCGCGTCCTGGCCGTCGGCGAAGCCCGCCGGCTGGGTCTCCGTCAGCGTGTAGGTGCCGGGCCGCAGCCCGGGGAAGGAGTAGGTGCCGGTCGCCCCGGTGGTGGCCGTCCGACTCACCGCCGCCCCGAGGTCGTCGGTGCCGGTCAAGGTGACGACGGCGTTCGGGACGCCCGGCTCCGTGCCGTTCTGCACCCCGCTGTTGTCGTCGTCCCGGAACACCACGCCAGCCAGGCCCGCCGGGCGGAGTTCGCCGAACGTGTACCCCGTGGCCGTCGCCCCGGTCCCGAGGGTGATGCCGCTCACCTGGTCGTTGGCGAGCGTCCCGCCGGCCGTGCCGGCCCGGTCCCGGCCGTCCAAGAACCCCGTCGGCTGCGCCTCGGTGAGCGTGTAGGTGCCCGGCCGCAGGGAGCCGAACGAGTACGCCCCGGCCGCGTCCGTGGTGGCCGTCCGAATCACCGCCGCGCCCAAGTCGTCGGTGCCGGCGAGCGTCACCACGGCGTTCGGGGTGCCGGGTTCCGTGCCGTTCTGGGTGCCGTCGTTGTCGTCGTCCCGAAACACCACGCCGGCGAGACTCGACGCGACCAGCTCGCCGAACGTGTAGCCCGTGGCGGCCGCCCCGGAGCCGAGGGCGATGCCGGTCACCCGGTCGTTGGCAAGCGTTCCGCCGGCGGGGCCGGCCGCGTCCTTGCCGTCCAGCAGAGCGGCCGGCTGCGTTTCGGTGAGCGTGTACGTGCCGGGCCGCAGGGAGCCGAACGAGTAAGTGCCGGTCGCGTCGGTGGTGGCGGTGCGGCTGACCGCCGCCCCCAGGTCGTCGGTGCCGGTCAGGCCGATCGTCACCCCGGATAGGCCCGGCTCGGTCCCATTGCGGGTGCCGCCGTTGTCGTCGTCACGGAACACCGTCCCGGACAGGGTGGCCGGCAAGAGTTCGCCGAACGTGTAGCCCGTGGCGGCCGCCCCTTCGACCAGGATGATCGCGCTCACCTGGTCGTTGGCCGCGGCGCTCCCGCCGGCCGTGCCGGCACGGTCCTTGCCGTCGAGAAACCCGGCCGGCTGGGCCTCGCCGACCTGGTAGGTGCCCGGGCGGAGGTTGCCGAACGAGTACGCCCCGGCCGCGTCGGTGGTGGCCGCCTTCGAAACCGCGACGCCCAGGTCGTCCGTCCCCGTGAGGGTAACGACCACGCCCGCAATGCCCGGCTCGGTGCCGTTCTGCGTCCCGCTGTTGTCGTCGTCCCGGAACACGCTCCCCGCCAGGCTCGCGGGCCGGAGTTCGCCGAACGTGTACCCGCCGGCCGTCGCCCCGGTCCCGAGGGTGATGCCGCTGACTTGGTCGTTGGCCAGGGTACCACCGGCGGTGCCGGCCTTGTCCTTGCCGTCCAGGAACCCGGCCGGCTGCGTTTCGGTAACCGTGTACGTCCCGGACAGGAGGCCGGCGAACGAGTACTTGCCGTCGGCCCCCGTGGTGGCCGTCCGGGTGACGGCCCCGAGCGAGTCGGTCCCGGTGAGGGTGACGACGGCGTTCGGGATGCCGGGTTCGGTACCGGCCTGCGTGCCGTCGTTGCTGTCGTCGCGGAACACCGACCCGGAAAGGGAGCCGGTGCCGCGGTAGCCGAAGTCGATGTCGGTCCGGACCTGGCCGGACTGCAGGGAGAACGTCGGCACCCCGGCCGTCTGGGCGGTCAACCCGGCCGGCAGATTCGTGACGGCGGCGGCGAAGTTCCCGGTCGGCAGGTTGGTGATCTGCCAGATGCCATCCGCCCCGGTGGTGGTGGCGAACGCCCGGTCGTCGCCGCCGCCGGCCGCCCCGTCCGGCCCGAACCAGGTGACCGTGACGGTCGCCCCGGTGACCCCCGGCTCGCCGGCGTCCTGCGTCCCGTCGCCGTCGCTGTCGTACCAGACCCGGTCGCCGGCCGTGCCGCGGAGATCGATGAAGTCGCTGGCCGGCAGCCGGAAGATGTCGTAGGCGAGGACGCTCTGGTTGAGGATGCTGTTGAACCCGGCCGGCAGGCCGCTGTTGATCCGGGCGTCGAACGAGACGGTGAACGTCTGGCCGGGGAGGATGCTGGCGACCGTGTACCCGGTGCCGTCGAGCGGGAAGGCGGTCCCGGCCCCGTCGTCCGGGATGCCGGAGGTCGTGGCCCCATTGTTGACGCGGGTGCTGCCCGTGACGTAGGTCACCTGGGCCAGCGGCAGGGCGTCGGTGAGGACGGCGTTCGAGATCGGGGTGGTGCCGATGTGGCGGATCCGGAGCGAGTACCGGATCGTGTCCCCCTCGCTGAACAGGCCGTCGCCGTTCGCGTCCCCGCCGGGGGCGAAGTCCGAGAACTTGAAGTACTCGGGGACCGGGACGGCCGGGATGGTGGTGCCGGCGTCGAGGCCCGGACTCCCCGTCGGGGCCGTCCCGTCCTCGCCCCAGACGACGCTGATGAGCGTGCCGTCGGTGGTGAAGATGCGCATCCCCGAGTTATCATCGTCGTTGTCGGTGGTGTCCCGCAGCCGGACCGTCTGGAGCCGGGTGACGACGATCGTCTGGTCGACCGTCCCGTCGTTGTCGTGGTCGATCTGGAGGGTCGTGTTGCCGAGCGCGGTGACGAAGATCGGGCTGGTGTTGCCGCCGCCGGCCGGCGGGTTGTTACTGTTCCCGACCCCCAGGCCGACGATGGCGATCTGGGACAGGGCGGCGACAGGCTGGAGGCTGAACCCCCAGTCGTGGGTCACGCCCTGCTGGTCGTGGGCACCGGCGGCCGCGAACGGCTCCCCGCCGACGCTGGACAGCCGGGTGCCGGTGTTCGTGGTCACGTCGAAGAAGGCCGACGCCCCCGCGGCCACCGTCTTGGTCGTGACGACGCCGGTGTTCGACTCCTGCCGGACCTGGATCGCCACCGCATTCGGGTTGAACACGTACAGCCGGACATCGTCGTTGGTGGTGTCGACGGCCGGGTTGAACCCGACCGGGGTGAAGTAGTCGTTGGCCAACTGGCCGTCGGAGAACAGGGCGTAGGTGCGGGAGGCGTAGGCCCCGTTGATCTGGCCGGTCAGCAGGTCGGCCTGGACCGGCCGGTCGGCCACCACCCGGCCGCCCTGGACGACGTTCGGGCCGGACACGACCGTCTGGCCCTGGTTCAGGACCACGTCCCGGTCGTCCGCGTCGGCGAAGTCGCCGTCGGCGTTGGCGTCGATCCGGACCCGGGTGTTGTCCACGAACGCCTGGACGTAGAACGCCGTGTACGTGAACATGCTCGCGGCGTTGGGCGTGTTCGTGCCCACCGGGGCCGTGAAGGCGGTGTCGTAGTACCGGGTGTCCCGGACCTCGACGGCACTCGCGATCACCGACCCGCCGCCGCCGTTCACCGTCGTCGGGAACTGGGCGCGGGACACGGCGACCGTCCGGTCCGACCCGAACCGGTCGGGCGAGTCGAACAGGAGCGGCTGGGCGGCCAGGTCCCGCGGCGTGTTGACCGTGTTCCGTAGACGGAGGACCGTGCCCGACGCGAGGCCGACCGGGTCGCTGGCGAACCCCGGGGCGATGCCGTTGGCGTTGTTCCCGTCGCCCCACACCTGGGTCGTCGCCTGCCGGGGCGACCCCAGGATGGCCTCGTACCCGTCCTCCCACTGGTCGTACCAGATGGCGGTGTTGTTCTCGGTGACCGTGATCGCGGTGATGCTCTCCTGCGTCGTCGAGTTGTTGGCGGCGTTGCCGGTATCGACGATGGCCTCGAACGCGGCGTTCACCTGGGTTTCCGGCATCGGGACGTAGAAGAACTGGATCGGGGCCGGGTTGAGCCGGTCTTCCAGTTGTTCGACGCGGGGCCGGTTGCGGATCGGGACACCCTTCCGCGCGGAGGACCGAGAGCGGAGCCACTGGCGGAAGGCGTTGTCGGGCATGGGGGCTGACTGGGGTACGTAGGGGAAGGACGGCCGGCCCCGGCAGCCCGGGTTCGGCCTTGGAATGCAGGATGAATGAGGGCGAACACGCCCCGGCCGCCGGCCCACGGTCAGGGGGGCGTTACCGGAAGTGAACGGAGCGACCAGGGACGCGCAGACCCTAGTTCACGCGGGTCGTCCGGGCAAAGGGATTTTCCCGCGGCCGACGAACTCGCCCGGGAATTGAGGCCCGGCCCGCCCCGCCGGGGCGGCGTGGGGAGTGCAGGGGCTTTTCCATACGACAGAGTTTCACGCCACCCCGAACCGCCGCGGAGCCGTCCCCATGCGCTGGGCACCCCTGTTGGTCCTCCTGGCGGCCGCCCCCGCGGCCGCCCAGCCGCCGGCGGACGACGCCAAGGCCGTCAAAGAGTACGTCCAGGCCCACTACACCAAGTTCGAGTACCGCGTCCCCATGCGGGACGGGGTGAAGCTGTTCACCGCCGTCTACACGCCGAAGGACACGTCCAAGCCGTACCCGGTGCTGCTGACGCGGACGCCCTACGGCGTGGGGCCATACGGGGCCGACGCCGCCCCCCTGCGGCTGTCACCGTCGCCGCTCTTTTGGAAGGCCGGGTACATCTTCGCCCACGAGGATGTCCGCGGCCGGATGAAGTCCGACGGGGCGTTCCTGCACGCCCGGCCGCACAACCCCACGAAGAAGACACCGACGGACGTGGACGAGAGCAGCGACGCCACCGACACCATCGATTGGCTCCTGAAGAACGTGCCGGGGCACAACGGCAAGGTCGGCATGGCCGGCATCTCGTACCCCGGCTTCTACGCCGCGTGCGGCATGATCGACGCCCACCCGGCCCTCAAGGCCGTCAGCCCGCAGGCCCCGGTCGTCGACTTCTTCGACGGCGACGACTGCCGGCACAACGGCGCGTTCCTGCTCGCCCACAACTTCCGGTTCTTCGGCATGTTCCCCAAGCTGAACCCGAAGATGTACGCCCTCAAGGACTCCCGCGACCCCGACTACGGCACCCCGGACGGCTACCGGTTCTTCCTCGACCTCGGCCCGCTAGCCAACGCCGAGAGCAAGTTCCTCAAGAAGGCTGAGCCGTTCTGGGCCGACCAGATGGCCCACGGCGATTACGATGACTTTTGTAAAGCCCGCGACCTGCGGCCGCACATCAAGGACATCAAGCCGGCCGTCCTGACCGTCGGCGGGTGGTACGACGCCGAAGACCTGGCCGGCACCCTGAACTGTTACCGGCGGGTCGCCGCGGCCAGCCCCCAGTGCCCGCAGAACGTCCTCGTCATGGGGCCGTGGGTCCACGGCGGCTGGGCGCGCGGCGACGGCGACGCCCTCGGCCCGGTCCGCTTCCACGCCAAGACGGCCGAGTACTACCGGGAGAAGGTCGAACTGCCGTTCTTCGAGCACCACCTGAAGGGCGTGGCCGCCGACCCGCTCCCGAAGGCGGCGCTCATGTTCGAGACCGGCACCAACCGCTGGCGGCGGTTCGACGCCTGGCCGCCGGCCGGGGCGAAACCGGTCGCGTACCACTTCGGGGCCGGCCAGACGCTCGCAGCCGAGAGGCCGGCCGGGGACGGCTTCGACGAGTACGTGTCCGACCCGCACAAGCCGGTCCCGTACATCGAGAAGATGTCGCCGCGGATGGAGAACGACTACATGACGGCCGACCAGCGGTTCGCCGGCCGCCGGCCCGATGTACTCGTTTACCAGACGCCCGTCCTGGCCGACGATGTCGTCGTCGGCGGGCCGGTCGACGTGGCCCTGCACGTCGGGACGACCGGGACCGACGCCGACTTCGTGGTCAAGCTGATCGATGTCTACCCGGACGACTACCCCGACCCCGACCCGAACCCGGCGACCGTCCGGATGGGCGGGTACCAACAGCTTGTCCGTGGTGAACCGTTCCGCGGCAAGTACCGCAACAACCTCGCGAAGCCGGAGCCGTTCGCGCCGGGCACGCCCGCGACAATCAAGTTCGCCATGCCGGACGTGTCGCACGCCTTCCGGGCCGGCCACCGGATCATGGTCCAGGTGCAGAGCAGTTGGTTCCCGCTGATCGACCGCAACCCCCAGACGTTCGGCGACATCCCCGCGGCCCGGGACGCCGACTTCCGCCGGGCGACGCAGCGGGTCTACCGCTCGGCCGCGCGGCCGAGCGGCGTCACGCTGCGGGTGCTGACGCCGTGACCCGGCGGCCCCGGCCGGCTACAATTCCCGACACCCTCCCCCCGCGGTCGTGACCTACTTGCGTTGCACGGCTGGGAATGCCAACCACTCGGCTAACGACCACACATGATCGGTCAACCCGGCGGCCATCGCCGGGGTTCTCGGTCGCCACCGGCCGTCGGCAGCCCG
>JAABUN010006397.1_pt1 | contig 13617 bp, 11 predicted proteins | sample 5559311 | NCBI WGS metagenome assembly JAABUN01 (sample SAMN10711877, study PRJNA513370) | rock metagenome | isolation source: Antarctica rocks | place: Antarctica: Victoria Land, Siegfried Peak sud | reverse complement strand
TGGCTGCCTGGTCCGCCAGTTCCGCCTCGGCGAAGCAGCCTAGCGGCCCGCAACTGCGGAAGGCCAGGCTGATCGACGGGTCGGCCGTGCCGGGTCCCTCCGCCAGCCGGGCGGCGGTGGCGACCTGCACGTTGACCGGGACCCGGGCGATCAGCCGGTAGGGCTGGTCCGGCGCCAGCCGGCCGAGCGCCAGGATCGCCGCGATCTGCTGGCGCGGATCCTGCCGGGTCTGGGCCATTTCGCAGACCCTTCCGGCGCCGGCGCGGCCCTCGCAATGCACGGTCCAGTCGCCGAACAGCGCGGTCGTGCGGTCCGGCAACTCGGCGGGCGGCACCGGTTGGCTCCAGGCGGAGCCAGCCGCCAGCGTTTCCGCGAGAGCCGTCACCAGCCCGATTCCTGTCCTGGCCATCGCATCCCCGCACTGCACCGTGATCGCGCAGTATTAGGCTGGTCCTGGCTGGCGTGCAACCAAAGCGCGTATACGAAACGGTGTGCGAGGCCGCAATTGCCGAAGCGACGGGCGATCGACCGAGGAAAAGCCTTGTCAAATTGGCTTCAAAATTGGGCAAATCGGCTCAATTTCCCTCAAACCGGCTCAACTCGTCGAGGCAGCCAGCGAGGCAAGTGGTTGATTATATGGGATAACGCGGTGCCGAATTGAGGAATTATCACATTTCTGGGCAAGCTTCGGCCGGGCGCTCCGGGCTGTCGGGACACAGGCAGCGTGTTGACTATATTCCTATAGCGGATTTGGGCGGTCGCGGCAAGGCCGTAAATCACAGCCATTGTCGCCGCGGCCGTCGCGCTGCCGCACGACAGGGGCGGATGGGCTTCAGGTAATCTCCCTGCCCCTGGAGCGGACCCAGACCCGGCCCGCCATCAGCCCGCCGGAATGGATTCCACCGCCACGGCCGGCGCCGGGCGGCGGACGGTGCCGCCCCATTCCTGCACCAGGTCGCCGCCCGCCAGGCTTTCCGGCGCGCCGGCCGGGTCCTGGATCAGCACGTCCGGCCGCAGCAGCCGGATCAATTCCAGCGGCCCGCCCGGACCGAAGCCGGCCACCAGGTCGACCGCCGACAATTCGGCCAGCGCCGCCGCCCGCGCCGCGTCGCCGGCCGCGGTGCCGACCACCAGCCGGTCGCACCAGCTTCGCGCCAGCACCAGCAGCGCCAGGTCGGCCACGCCGCCGGCCGCATTCAGGGGGTCGGCGACGAAGCCCACGCGCCAGCCGGCCCGCCGCCAGCGTTCCACCCGCTCGGCCGCCTGCACCCGGTTGACCTGCTTCCGCGCCGCCAGCCGGCCGGGGGTGAGGGCTTCCAGGAATTCATCCTCGCGCACCACCGCGATGCCGGTCTTGCCGAGCACGATGCCGGCGGCCAGCGCGCCGAGGCGCGCCACCACCGCCAGCGGCAGCCCGGCGGCGAGGCCGGCCGCGGCCACCGCCACGACCGCGTCGGCGGCGCCGGCCGGGTCGATCACCTCGGCCACGTCGCCGGCCAGGTGGCGGGTGCCGTCGGCATCCGCCAGCGTGACGCCGGCCTCGCCGCGGACCACCAGCACGGCGCCGAAGCCGTGGGCGGCGCGCAGCGCCTCGGCGGCAGCGGCGATCTCGGCCGCGGTGCCGGTCGGGCGGCCGGTGGCCTCGGCAAGTTCGGCGCAGTCCGGCACGATCAGGTCGGCCTCGGCGTAGCGGTGGTGGTCGCCGCCCTTGGGGTCGACCACCACGCGGCGGCCGGCGGCGTGGGCGGCGGCGATCAGCCGGGCCGGGGTGTCGCCAGCCAGCACGCCCTTCTGGTAGTCGGACAGCACCAGCACCGTGGTGGCGGCGACGGCGTCCGAGGCGATGCGGACCAGCCGGTCGGCCAACCGCGGGTGGATCGGCGCCAATTGTTCGTGATCGGCCCGCAGCAGGTGCTGCCCGGCGGCGACGAAGCGGGTCTTGGTGGTGGTGGCGCGGCCGCCCTGCACCAGCAGCCATGGCTCGACGTTGGGCTGGCCGCCGACCAGGCCGGTCAGGTCGCTGCCCGCCTGGTCGTCGCCGACCACCGACACGAAGGCCACCGCGGCGCCCAATGCCGTCAGGTTGCGGACCACGTTGCCGGCGCCGCCGGGCAGCGCGACCTCGCGCTCCACCGCCAGCACCGGCACCGGGGCCTCCGGGCTGATCCGCGAGACGTTGCCGAACACGTAGCGGTCGAGCATGGCGTCGCCTACCACCAGGACGGCGGCGCGCTTGAATTGGCGGACGGCGTCGGCCAGTTCGGCGGCGGCCGGGTCGAGGGGGGTCCCAGGGGGGGGTGGGGCTGCGGGCGCGGGACCGTGCATCGTTCTGCGGTAGCGCAAGCCAGGGTTGGCGCGCAAGGCGCCCGGCGGGGAATCGGCCGCGGCCTCCCCGCCAGGGCCGGTGGTTCGGGTGAGGCCGGGCTTCAGGCCGCCAGGAAGCCGAGGCGGCGGTCCTCCAGCACCACGCAGGTGAGGTCGCCGCCGAAGCAGGCGCCGGTGTCGATGCCGATCCGGTGCGGCCGGACCACGGGCGCGGCGGCGGGCGTGTGGCCGTGCACGACCACGTGCGGCAGGTCGTCCTCGAAGGACAGGAAGGGTTCGCGGATCCACAGCAGGTCGAACGGGTCCTGGCGTTCGAGCGGCACGCCGGGGCGGATGCCGGCATGGACGAACAGGTAGTCGCCGGCGGCCCAGCGCAGCGCGCAGCGGCGGAGCAGCGACAGGTGGCCGTCCGGCACCGGGCCGAAGGGGTCGCGGTCGTGCGGCGAGGCGCCATAGCTGGCCAGGGTCTCGGCGCCGCCGTTCTCGAGCCAGAAGGCCAGGGCGCCGGGGTGGGCGCGCGGGTCGGCGGCGTCCAGCATCATGACTTCGTGGTTGCCGACCAGGTTCACCACCTCGGCCCCCGGCACCGGAGGCGGGCCGAGCAGGCGCTCGAGCACGCGGGCGCTGTCCGGCCCGCGGTCGATGTAGTCGCCGAGGTGGACCAGGATGATGCGGCCAGGGGAGTGGCCCAGGGAGTGGCCCAGGGAGTGGCCGGGGGCAGGCGGCGGCCAGGGTCCGCTGGCGGCGTGGCCAGGCAGGGGCAGGCGGGCGGGCCGGATCGGGCCGGCGCCGGGCGGGACCTGGGCTGGCCGTGGCAATCCGCCCGGATCGGCACCCCGGCCGGCCTCTCGATCAGCCATGGGCCGTGCCGAAAGATGTTTGGCCGGGAGGGGTCGGGTCGGGAGGGGCCGGGCCGGCGGTGCCCGGCGATCCCCCCCCGGCGGCCCGGCCGAAGCCCCGACCGGACGCGCCAGCGCATCGGCCGCGATCATCGCGTGGAGGGCGGCCAGGCGGTCGGCGCAGCCATGCACGTCGCCGATGGCATAGACCCGCAGGCCCGGCGGCAGCGTGCCCGGCGCTAAGGCTTCCTTCAGCACGGCAGGCGATCCTGCGAGTCCCCTGGCGAGTCCCTTGGGGCATCCGGCGCCCGGCCGGCGATCCTGGCGGCCCGCCCCGTCACGCCGTTGCTCCGACCCATGCTGGACCATCCGAACCTGTCATCCGAGCGAGGCAAGACATCCGTGGCCTTTCCTTACGCCTTTCCGGCCGCCTTCCTGGAAGCATCGCACCCGGACGACGGAAGGGGCAGGCTGCCAGGCCCGGCCGGCCATGCGCCACGCCGGTCCCGGTTCCGGCAGCGCCCAGGATCGCCACACTCGTCCGGGAAATGCAATTCAGTACGGTGCCGGGAGCCAGGTGCGGCCGGTGCCGTGCGGCGCCGTGGCCCAGGCTGGGGGCCATGCCGATGAGTTCGGCCAGCCTCGCGCAATCCGGGACGGCGCCGCCTGGAATGGCTGGATCAGGGCCGCGCCCGGACCTGCCGCTGCTGCCCGCGATCCGCCACGTGCTGGCGGCGGCGGCCGGCCGGGTGACGCTGCGGCTGGCGCCGGCCGGGCCGCTGACCGGCACGGCGCACCGCCGCCGGGCGACGATGGCGCTGCTGCAGGATGCCGCGCTGGCCGGCGGCGGCCAGGTGTTCGAGACCGCTGCCGGGGACCTGCTGCTGCTGGCCACCGCGGCGCCGGCGGCCGAGCGCGCGGCCGCCCTCCTGGCCCGGCTTTCCGCCGAGGCGGCGCCCGAGACCTGGACCCTGCCGGCCGACAACGCCCTGCTGCTGGCCTGGGCGGAGACGGCGCGGCTGTCGCCGCCGATGCCGCGGGGGCCGGCCGCGCCGGCGCCGGGACCGGCCGGGCTGGACGCGCTGCTCGACGCGCTGCCGCTGCATCGGGTGGTGCGGCGACAGGCCATCCTGTGGCACGCGGCGGGCGCGGCGCCGGCTTTGGCGGCGCGTCGCCTGGTGGTTTGCCGGGCGGCGTTGCGGGCGGTGCTCGGGGCGTTGGCGCCGGACCCCGACCTGCTGCGCCATGCCGAGGACCGGATCGCCGCCCGCCTGTCCGGGGACCGGACCGCCGTTCACTCGTCCGGGGATTGGATTGCCGCCCGATCATCCGGCCCCCGGCCGGCGGCAGGGCAGGGACCCGTGGGGCTGGCGGCCGATCCGGCGGCGCTCCTGCTGGTGCCGTTGCCGCTGCATGGCTGGCCCGAACCGACGCACGGCCACCGGCCGGAGCACGGACCACCCCCGGCGGACCGGGATGCGCCCGGCCTGGTGTCCCGCACCGGTTCCCGACCCGGTCCCTCGCTTGGGCTGATCGGCGTGCTGCCGCTGGCCGCCGCGGCCGATCCGGCGGCCCTGGCGCAGCGCCGCGCGGCGCTGGCGGCGGCCGGCTGGGGACTGGCGCTCAGCGGCCTCGATGCCGCCGCGCTGCGGCTGGTGACGCCCGCCCTGCTGGCCGCCGACCTGCTGCTGCTGCGCTGGTCGCCAGCCCTGGCGGACCGGGCCGCGACCGCGGCGCTGCGCAGCGGCCTAAAAGGGAAGTGGCCAAGCGGGCAGTCGCCTGGCGCCCGACCGGCTGGTGCTGACCGCCTGCGATGGGCCGGAGGCGATGGCGTGGGGCCGCTCCGTCGGCATCCGCCGCTTCGCCGGGCCGCAGGTGGCGGCGCTGCTGGCGGCGTCCCGCCTGGCGGCCTGCCCGGCCGCCGCGGGTTGCAGCCGCGGGCAATGCGCCGACCGCGCCGCGGGGATCGGCCCCGGCAGCCAAGTCGGGTGCGGCAACCCGGCACTGCTGGCGGCGCAGCTGCCCGGCGCCGCCCCTGACGGCAGGGGCGAAGCTTTATGAAGATGCCGCAGGGCGATGCCGTGTCACTGACCCAGTTGGTGCGGGACAGTGTGGCGGCGGCGCTGCCCCGGCAGGCGCTGCATCTGCCGCTGGCCCGGCTGGCGGCGCGGCTCAACCGCGGCCACCACCACCGGCTGGTGCAGGAGGCCCTGGCGCCGATGCTGCGGCCGACCCGGTCGCAACTGTTCGAACTGCCGAACGGCGACCTGGTGGTGATGGCGCCGCCGGGCGGCCAGCACCTGAAGGCGGCGGAGGCCGCCCTGCTGACGCTGCTGGCCCCGGACGCGCCGCCAAGCCAACCGACCGGCCTGGAGCGGACCGCGCCGGCGCCGCCCTTCGCAATGCTGCGGCTGCCCGAGGAGGCCGCGGCGCTGCTGGCGGCGGTGGAACGGTCGCTGGCGCCGCAAGCCGCCCCCGGTGAAGCGTTGCCAGAGGGTTCCGGCCCGGCGGCCGGCGGGACGGCGCTGGGCACCGCCGATCTGGCGGCACTGGAACGCGGGCTTGGCACCGCCAGCCTGGCCGGTTTCTTCCGCCGCCGCCCGGTCTGCCGGCTGGTCCCCGATGGCGACGGCCCGGAAGTGCTGTGGGAGGAATTGCGGGTCGACCAGCCGGCGCTGCGGGCGGCGCTGCTGCCGGCCGGCGCCCTGGCCGCCTCGCCCTGGCTGCTGCGCCGGCTGCGACGGCTGCTCGACCGCCGCCTGCTGGCCGAGATCGCCCGGCCGGAGGAGCTGCGGCGGTTGGGGGAGATCGGCCTCGGCCTGTCGCTGGCCAGCCTGACCACGGCCGAATTCCTGCGCCTCGACGCCGCGCTGGGCCAGGCCGGGCGGGCGCGGGTGACGATCAGCATGACGCCTGAGGACATCCTGGCCGACCCGGACGGCTTCGGCTTCGCTCGCGACTTCTGCCGGGTCCGCGGCTATCGGCTGGCGCTGGACGGGGCGACCGCCGAGGCGCTGGCGCTGTTGCCGCCGGACCGGCTGGGGCTGGATTTGGTGCGGCTGCGCTGGTCGGCCGGGCTGCCCCATGCCGCGCCGGCGCTGCCGGCGGGCCGCGGCCGGGTGGTGCTGACCGGCGCCGATTGCGCCGCGGCGATCGGCTGGGGGTGGGAGGCGGGGATCGAGCTGTTCCAGGGCCGGCTGCTCCGGCCGCGCGGCTGAGGCGGCAACCGCCGTTGCGGGCGGCCGCGCCCCGCCGGGCCGCGTTCCCGCCAGGTTGCCGGCCATGAGATTGGCGCCCCTCGGGTCGGCGCCCCTGAAGCTGGCGGCCGTGGGGCTGGCGGCCGTGGGGTTGGCGGCCGTCGGGTTGCCGCCCAAGGGGTTGGCGGCTGGCCTGGCCGCCCGCATATGCCGGGCGCATGGAACTCCCCGCCATCCTCGCCGAGGCGCTCAGCAAGCGCTACCGGAACGACCGCGACCTGGCGGTCGACGACCTGTCCTTCGCTATGCCGCGCGGCGCCACCTGGGGGCTGCTGGGCGGCAACGGGGCGGGCAAGACCACCATCATCGCAATGCTGCTGGGCCTGCTGGTGCCTTCGGGCGGGCGGGTGGCCTGCCTGGGGCACGACATGGCGCGGGACCGCTTCCGGGCGCTGGCGCGGATGAACTTCTCCTCGCCCTACATCGCGCTGCCGTCGCGGCTGTCGGTGGCCGAGAACCTGCGGGTCTACGCCCACCTGTACGACGTGCGGCGGCCCGGCGAGCGGATCGCCGAACTGGCGGCGGACCTGCAACTGGAAGATCTGCTGGACCGCCCGGCGGGGGAGCTGTCGGCCGGGCAGAAAACCCGCGTGGCGCTGGCCAAGGCGCTGGTCAACCGCCCCGACCTGCTGCTGCTGGACGAACCCACCGCCAGCCTCGACCCTGACACCGGCGACTGGGTCCGCAGCCTGCTGGGACGCTACCGGGCCGCCAGCGGCTGCGCCATCCTGCTGGCCAGCCACAACATGGCCGAGGTGGAACGGCTGTGCGACCACGTGCTGATGCTGAAGCAGGGCCGGATGGTGGCGCAGGGCAGCCCGGCGGCGCTGCTGCAACGCTTCGGCCGTAACGATCTGGAGCAGGTCTTCCTCGACATCGCGCGGGACCGGCCGCGAGCCGAGGCGAACGCATGAAGGACGATGTCCTGCGCCATCCCGGCCCCGGCGGCGTGCCGTGCAGCTCCGCCACGCAGGCCGCGTTCCGCCGCGTCTGGGGCCTGGTCTACCGCCACCTGGCGCTCTACCGCCGGTCCTGGCCGCGGGTGCTGGAGCTGATGTACTGGCCGGTGCTGCAGATGGTGGTGTGGGGCTTCGTTACCGCCTACCTGGCCGGTGTGGAAACCAACGGGGCCAGCGTCGCCGCCGGCGTGCTGCTCGGCGGCGTGCTGCTGTGGGAGGTGACGCTGCGCAGCCAGATGGGCTTCTCCATCTCGTTCCTCGAGGAGATCTGGTCGCGCAACCTCGGCCACCTGTTCGTCAGCCCGCTGCGGCCGTGGGAATTGGTGGCCGGGCTGATGTGCATGAGCGTCATCCGCGTGGTGGTCGGCGTGGCGCCTGCGGTGCTGCTGGCTTGGCTGCTGTATGCGTTCGGGCTGTTCGCGATGGGGCCGGTGGTTGTGGCGTTCTTCGCGGCCCTGCTGATGATGGGCTGGGCGGTGGCGCTGGGGGTCACCGCGCTGCTGCTGCGCTATGGCGCCGGGGCGGAGGCGATGGCGTGGTCGGTACTGTTCGGGCTGACGCCGTTCTCGGCGGTGTTCTACCCCGTCAGCGTGCTGCCATCCTGGCTGCGGCCGGTGGCGCTGGCGCTGCCCTCGGCGCATGTGTTCGAAGGGATGCGGGCGGCGCTGCTGGATGGCAGCATCGCCTGGGGGCACTTGGCGGCGGCCTTCGCGCTCGATGCGGCGTGGCTCGGGGCGCTGGGGTGGGTGTTCCTGCGGACCTTCCAGGCGGCCAGGGTTAGGGGCGCGTTGCTGAGCATCGGGGAGTAGAGGGCCGCGGGCACACCGCTTCAGCGCGTTCGATACACCTCCCGTCGATGCCCGAGTTGCCCGACCAGAACCAGCAGGGCGTTGCCGTCGACCTGACACAGCACGCGCCAGTCGCCGACCCGCAGCTGATAGCCACCGCCGCCCAAAGCCTTGACGTTCGGGGTGGCGAAGGGGTCCTCCGCGAGCCGCGCCACCGCGTTCAGGACACGGGTCTTCATTGGCTTGTCGAGGCCCGCGTATTCACGTTCCGCATGTGGCGTGAACGCCACCCGGCAGGTCACGTCCCGGGCTTGTCCGGACCTATGCCATGCCGGCGGGCAACCTCCTCCAGCGGGATTGCCGGTTGTGCAGACGCTTCCCGCCGCCACTCTTCCAACCGGAAGCGCAGTTCCAAGGCGTCCCGCTGATCTTCCATGGCTTCGAGGGCTGCCACGTCCTCGATCGGCACGAGAGCCACGAATGGTTTGCCGCGACGGGTAAGGACCACGCGTTCCTTGCCGAAGGCGGCACGATTGAGCACCTCCGAGAAGTGGTCCCGCGCCTACGCGGTGGAGAGGGTATCTGGCGACGATGCCATGGGCCTGAACGTCCGAAATGTACGGTTGAGCCGTTTATAGACGATGTCGGCGTCAATCGCACGAGGTTTCCGAAGCAGCCGTGCCACGTGGTCGGGCCAGGTGGTCGGAATCGGAGCGCGCCCTCGCCATCCTGGCCGCCAACCCCTACACGCCGACTGATGCCCGACCCCACCCGCCTGTTCCTGATCCGCCACGCGCTGGTCACCCCCGCCGCCCGCGCCATGCTGTACGGCTCGCTCGACGTGGCGCTGTGCGACCTGGCGTTGCAGGAGGACGCGGCGCTGTACCGCTGGCTGGCGTTCCGCCTGCCGCAGCCGGCGCATTGGGTGGTTTCGTCGTTGTCCCGCACCCGCGCCACCGCCGCCGCCATCTTCGCCGCCGGCCACCCCGAAGCCCCGCTGGCCGAGGAGCCGGATTTGGCGGAACAGCACCTCGGCGACTGGCAGGGCCTCAGCCACGAGGCGCTGACCGAGCGGCTGCGCCACCCGCCGCACCCCTTCTGGCCGCACGCCGCCGAGGAAAAGCCGCCCGGCGGCGAAAGCTTCGCCGAAGTCCAGGCCCGCGTGGCGCCGGTGCTCGAACGGCTGGCGGCGCGGCACGCCGGCGGGGATGTGGTGGTGGTGGCGCATGGCGGTTCCATCCGCGCCGCGCTGGCCCATGCGATGGGGCTGACGGCGCACCAGGCGCTGGTGTTCTCGATCCGCAACCTCGGGCTGACGCGGCTGGAGAAGCACAGCGCCGACTGGCGGGTGGCGACGGTGAACGAGGAACCCTGGACGCCGCCCAGCCCCGGCTGATCGCGGCCAAGGCGTTCCGGCAGGCTGCTCAGCCGGTCCGCGCCAGCACCTCCTGCATCGCCCGCTGCCAGGCCTCCCACGCCGCGTCGGCCGTGGCGCCCACCCGTCCGCCTGCGCCGAGGCGGCGTTCAGCCGACGGCGCGCCTCCTCGCGTTCGGCGCCGGTGCGGTCCTCGGCCGCCGCGCGGGCGCGCCGCAGCGCCTCCTCGGCGGTCGCGTTCTGGCGGATCGCGGCGCGCGCGGCGTCGAGCAGTCGCCGCGTCTCGGCCAGCGACTGCACGAGGCCGGCCAGCGCGCCCCGCCCCGGCGCCTCAGTCGGCAGCCGTTCCAGCACGACACGCAGCGCCTCGAGCGTGCCGGGCCCGCCCGGCAGGCGGCGCAGGCTGGCCTCCACGTCGACCTCGCGCCAGCGCAGCAGGACGGGGTCGCCGAGGCCCTGGTCCCACAGCGGGATCTCCTGCCGCCCCTCGCGCTCCCAGGCGAAGCGCAGCGTGGTGACGGCGCCGTCCAACACGGCCTCGTGGCGCAGGCCGAAATCGCCCTCGGCCGCCACCGCGAAGCGCGGCGTGGCGCCGGGCCGGCGCGGCAGGTCGATCACCAGCTTGCCCCGCGCCCCGCGTGGCTCCACCGCCAGCGCGGTTTCCTCCCGCCGCAGCGTGCCCACCGCCACCACGCCGCGGCGAAGTTCCACCCTCATCGGCCGCTCGCTGGCGGCGCCGGCCGAGGACAGCAGCACGTCGCGGTCGCGGGCGAAGGCCAGGATGCGGGTCTCGTTCGGCGCCACCGCGCGGAGTTCGGCATCGCCGAGGTAGCCGCCGGCCTCGGCACCGGTGGCGCCGTAGACCGTGGCCAGCCCGTCCGGCAGCACCGCGCCCGAGGTGTTGCGCAGCCGCACGGCGTTCAGCGGGTTGCGGGCCGCCAGGTCATGGACCCACCACAGCCGCTCGGCCGGCAGGCGGGCCTCCAGGAAGGGCAGGTTGGCGGTCTCGCCGCCGCGCAGCGTCACCGTCCCCGGCAGGATGAAGGCGACCCGCCCGGCCGAGGACGCCGCGACCGCCGCGGGGACCGCCGCCACCTGGTCGGTTAACTGCGCCGCCTCGGCCTCGTTGCGCTGGCGGAGGCCGGGCGCCATCATCGGGGTGGGGGCGCTCATCGCCATCGCCGGCGGCGGCGGCGGCGGGCGGGCGCCGGTGTCGGCCCGGACCGCCACCTGCTCGGCGCCGCGCACCGGCAATTCCGGCCGGCGCACCAGGATCGGCGTGTACAGCGCCTGGCGGAACGCCGCCGGGTTGCCGGAGACCAGCGACAGCCGCACCGCCTCCCAGTCCGCGCCGGAGCGGTTCTCGACCACCGCCCAGCCCTGCAGCCGGGCTTCGCCATCGCCCTCGGGCACCACCAGCCGCCACGACGGCTTCCACAGCGGCGCGCCGGCGACGTAGGCGAAGCCCACCTCGCGGGTTGCCGTGGCACCGCGCAGCGTAATCTCCACCACCCGCTCGTCGGCGGTGCGCGACGCCGCAAGCGCTTCCGCCGCGCGGCCGACGCGGGCGGCCAGCGCCGGGTCGGCCAGCCGCACCTCCTCGCCCTCGCGCAGCAGCAGCAGGCGCAGGCCGCGGTCGGTCAGCAGCGAGACCCGCAGGCCGCCCTCGGCCTCCTCGGCGTCGGCGAGGCGGCCGGTGGCGCCGCCGGCCTCCACCGCCTGGCCGCGCAGCGCCCGCAGCAGGCTGGCGCGGTTCTCGAAATCCGCCGGGCGCAGCGGCAGGCCGCGGAACGCTTCGGCCTCCAGGTCCTGGGCGGGCAGCCGGACGGCCACTGCCTGGCCGCCGCCGGCATCGCGCAGCAGCAGGCTTTTCAGCAGGTCGTCCACGTCCTCGAACGGGGCGCGGAAGGTGATGGTTTCGTCCGGCGGCAGCGGCCCCGAACGCTCGACCTGCATCACCCCGGCGTTGGAAAGGGTCACGGCGCGGACCGGCAGTTCGGCGGCGGCGGCCGGCAGGGCAAGGCACAGCAGGGTCGGCAGGGCGCGGCGCATGGCGGGGTCCGGGCGAAGTTGACCCGGAGGGTAGCGCGCCAGGCCGGCAACTCAGACGGGAAAACCGCGCGGCGCGGCTGCCGCGGCGGGCTTCGGCCGTGGCCCCTACAGCAGCACCAGCCCGGCCCGTGCGCCGCGGGCCACCGCATCCGCCCGGCTGCCGGCGCCGAGCTTCAGCAGCACCGCCGCGACATGCGCCTTGGCGGTGTGGAACGACAGCCCGAGGCGCCGGACGATCACCTTGTTCGAGGCCCCGGCGGCCAGCAGGTCGAGCACTTCGCGCTCCCGCCGCGTCAGGCCGGGGGCGGGGGCGCCGCCGCCCATACCGCTCGCCGCTCCGCCGCCCGCTCCGCCGGTTGGCTGGGCCTGGCTTCCCTCCCGCCCGGTCAGCGCCACCAGCGTGGCCGCCGGCAGCACCGCCAGCCCGTTGGCCACCGCCGCCAGCGCGGCAGCGAACTCGGCCGCCGGCGCCTCCCGCGGCAGCACCGCCCGCGCGCCCGCCCGCAGCGCCGCCACGGCTGCTGCGCCCTCCGCCAGCACCAGCATGGGCGCGGGTTGCATCGCGTCGCCGGGCGTGTCGCCGGAGCGGCCGGGCGGCAGGGGATTGGCGCTCTCCGGTCCGGCTCCACCCGAACGGCGTTCCACCGCGCCCACGCCGCCGGCCGGCCCGCCCGGCAGCCAGCCATCCGCCACCACCACCGTCACCACCACGACGCCCGGCACCGCCGCCAGCCGCGCCGCCAGCGCCGGGTCCGGCCGCAGCAGCGCCACCCGCACCGGGGTTACGGCCACCGCTCAGGCCGCCGCCCGCTCGCTGATCCGGACCGTGAGGCGGGCCGGCTGGCCGGCGCGGACCAGGTCCAGCACCACCTCGGTCCCCACGCTGTCGGGGTCGAGCCGGGTCAGCATCTCGCGCACCGTGCCGAGCGCCACGCCGTCCCAGGCCACCAGCACGTCCCCCAGCAGCATTCCGGCCTGCGCCGCCGGCCCCTGCGGGTCGATGCCCACCACGATCAGCCCGCGTCCCGCCGCCCCAGGCCTGTCCCCCGCTGGCCTGTCCCCTGCTGGCCTGTCCCCTGCTGGCCCAGGCCCCACCTGCACCGACTGCGTTGCCAGGCCGAGGTAGCCGCGCGCCACCCGTCCGCGGGTCCGCAGTACTTCCACGACCCGGAAAATGGTCTCGACCGGGATGGCCAGCGCGCCGCGCCGCGACCGCCGGTGGCCGAGCGGCACCGCCATGCCGACTAGCCGGCCCGCCTGGTCCAGCACCGCGCCGCCCTCGGCCTCGGGCGCCAGCCGGTGGCCGAGCAGGATGCGGCGTTCCAGCCGGCCGCCGCGCCGAAGCCCACCACCGGGCCATGCCCGCCCTGGCCCACCGTCAGCAGCAGGTGCCCCGCCGCCAGCGTGTCTGCCGTCCCGGCCGAAGGTGCCGGCGGGAGCGCGGCAATCGCCCCGGTCTCGGCCCGCAGCAACGCCACGCCGGTGCCGGGGTCCCGCCCGGCCAGCGCCGCCGGAACCCGGCTGCCGTCGGGCAGCTCGAGGAACAGTTCATCGTCGCGCTCCAGCGCCTCTTCGGCGGTCACCACCAGGCCGGTTGCCCAGAGCAGCCCGGAGCGGGCCCGGCCGTCGCGCGCATGGACCGCGACGGTGGCGGCGGCACCCAGGGCGGCCAGGGCGGCCAGGCGGTTGGAGAAGGCGGCGAACGGATCGGTCATGGCGTTTTCCCCTGCGGTGCCGGCCGCGCCGCGAACGGTGGCGGCGCATCCTGCCGCAACACCTGAGGCGCCGTGCCGCGCCACGCCATTGGCCGGATGGCGCGGCGCGGTCGGCCTGATTTGGGCACCGATGGCGCGGTTGGCCGGGTGGGGCCGGTACCTGAGCGGACCGTCGGGATTCCTTACAGATTCTGTGGAGACCAAAGGGAAACCTGATTACGCGGCTTCCTCAGCCGCCCGCAGCGGTGTACAAATAGGGTTACTGCCCAGGTGGATGACGGCGAGCGGCTTCCCGATCAGCACAAAG
>JAABUN010006396.1_pt1 | contig 13617 bp, 9 predicted proteins | sample 5559311 | NCBI WGS metagenome assembly JAABUN01 (sample SAMN10711877, study PRJNA513370) | rock metagenome | isolation source: Antarctica rocks | place: Antarctica: Victoria Land, Siegfried Peak sud | reverse complement strand
TCCTTGGGTATAAGGAATGTGGATAACTTTTGGCACACTACATTTTCAGCTACCTTTAAACATCAATTCGCTACCAGAGCAGGTTTTAGAGGATAGATAGCTTGTTAAATGTCAAACTTGAGAGAATACCGAAGTAGTATTGCTTTTTCTATGTTCCTATGTGTCTATGCGGTTAAGTCAAGATAATTTTAAACAGCTTCATAGTAACACTTACTGTTTAGCAAGGTATCTTACTTCCGCGTTTTTAATTTTCGTGTCATAAAAATCCCTATTTTTTTTCCTTCTTCTACACCGTTTACAATGGCAGGCATATAATGTATGCCCCCATAAAAACGACTAATGGCTGCTTCCTGAGATGCTTGTATGAAAGAAGTAAAATGGCGGACAGGCAGGCCAAATTCCACTTCTGTAGAGTCTTCGTAAGAAAAGTTCTGACCAAAAATCTTACTTAACATTACCGCTGAAGCAGTTGATATAACACTATGGCCACTTGTATATTCAGGAAAGGGAGGCGTTTGCAACAAGGGCACCCATCTGCCATCAATGTACTGGTTAATATAAGTTTCGGGGCGAATAACCTGGCTGCGGTATTTTTCATCCCAGCAACTGATAAACGCATCAGCAATAGCGATTGCTGCGCAGGCATAAGCTTCTAACGATTGAACAACATTTGCTGATGTTTTCTTGCAGGCAAGCCTGATAATATTTATCCAGTGACCGCCGGGAGAAATTTTTTTAGAAGCATACATAACATGACCATTAATGTTCATTCTGAACGGATTGCAATCCCAGAAGTTGGCAATTTCCTTTTGCTCTGTTGACAGGTTCAATCCGGTATCGCGAACCGCTAAAGCTTCTTTATAAAACGTGCTATTTTTCTCCGCTGAAAAAGGCGTTGCAGGCAATGGTTTAAATTGCTGTGCAGAATCAATCAGGAATGTTCTTATTTTATTCCAATGGGGTTCTACGGCTTTAAAATATGCAGGTGGTGTTGGTTTCCAGGATGCTGCATCATTAGTTACTGCATATTTTGAAAATGTTCTGGTTTGTTTGTAATTGTCGTGGGCAGCCCAGTCTATAATATGTTTTGCAATGTCTTGCCCGAAAGAAACAGAGTTGTTATAAACTTCCAATGGTATTTCTGAATCTTTAAATTCCTTCATGATGCCTGCATAAAATACATCAATCTTATCTTCTGAAACAACCATTGTTTTGCCTACCGTAAGAATAGCCTGCACAGCGGCAATTGTATAGCTATAGTCTTTACCTGCCTTTGGCTTTGGCAAAACTTTTAAGGCATGCAGTTGCCTGGCAAATGTTTTATAAGTTGGATTACCTGCAGCAGCAGCTTCATATCCGGCAATACATACATAAGCATAAGTACGGCTGGCTACCGGCGGAGAATAAATATCGTGTACCATCACATCGGTTATTTGTTTGATCGCCCGGTGTATGTAGTCGGCATTCTCGGTTTTAGCCCTCCAGCTTTTATTGTCTTTAGCGCAAAGAGAAAGGGGTAAAAAAAGAAGGAACAATAATTTTAAACACTTCATAACACCTCCCTTTTGGCACCTTTAAAATTTGTAACTGTTATCTTAACCGCTTCTTTTTCAATTGGAAATTTTCGGGATGATTGTGACAAATAAGTAGATCCGTAATAAAATTCAACCCGTCGCTTTTTACCATTTTTATAAGTTATATCTGCACTAAAATCATCGGGCTTAAGGTTAATCCATTTTGCATCAACACTTTCAACGTTTGGAGTTGTGGCATATACAAGCAAACTATCCTGGTTTTGAGTTGCTATCAATACATCTTCATTCCCGGCAGTATGAAGGCGAGCCAGGCCTTTTGCATCTCCTTTCACAAAAAAGCCGCTTTCTGCTACCGGCAGGCTTTTAAAATTACCTTTCCCGTCGCCTTTTAGCACTAATCCATTAAAGGCATCATGGCGTCCGCTGTAAGGTTCCATCCCATAATCATTTCCTACCAGCAATAAATCGAGATTGCCATCACCATCCACATCTTCACTCATCATCCCGTAAATGGGTGCAGCCTGCGCTTCAAGAGGCAGTGGTCTTATTTCAAACTTGCCGTTGCCCTTGTTTTCTATATAGCTCGATCGAAGATCGTTAGCCACTTTTTTTATTGCCCCTTGTTTATCCTTCTCACTCCATAGATCATCCATTGATGCCATGCCGTAAGATTTATAGGTAGGATACTTTTTACGAATGGATACTAACTGGCTTGCCAAATCATCCTTTGTATTCATTGGGAAGGGTTTTCTGCTTCCATCCGTTGCTTTTAAATAACAAAATATCATGGCATCTAACGAACCATTATTATCAAGATCTTTTGCATAAAGCATCATAGGTTCAGTAGCGGTTGCACAGTAATTTGAATTAAGACCTAAATTGCCAACCACATAATCAATATCACCATCATTATCAAAATCGCCTGAAACAATACTGTTCCACCAACCCAAATGCTGGCTTATACCGGTTGTATTATTTACCAAAACAAACGAACTGCCTGTGTTTTTTAGAAAGGTTACCGGCATCCATTCACCCGTTAATATCAAATCAATTTTCCCATCGTTATCAAAATCTGTCCATAATGCATCCGTCACCATTCCCAAATTTTGCAATTGCGGACATAATTGTTGCGTAACATCAATAAATTTTCCACCTACATTTTTGTACAGAAAATTTTTAGGGTTAGTTGGATAAGCACCCGATACTACACGTCCGCCAACAAACAAATCCAGGTCACCATCTTTATCAAAATCCGCAGCACGAACGCAAGAACCATTTGTTACTTCTTTAGGAAGAGCGGAAGGAGATAACTGAAACTGCCCTTTCCCGTTATTGATAAATAAACGATCCTGCGCAGCAGGATTGTTTGGCGGTATTTCGTAACTGCCGCTTACTGTATATAGATCAAGGTCTCCATCGTTGTCTGCATCAAAAAATAAAACGCCCATTTCTTCTTCCAGTTCTTTTGGCTTACGAACTATACGGCTTGTATCTAATGTGAAGCTCCCTTTGTTATCCTGCATAAAAAAAACGCCGGGATTTCCTGAAGTTCCGCCTAAATAAAAATCATCATAACCATTGTTGTCAATATCGCCAACGGCAATACCCGGACCGTACTGACTTAACTTATGCGGAAGAGTAGGCTGAATGGTATAATCAATAAAGTCAACTTCTGTTGGTTTATAATGGATGTTATACTTGTTGGCCACAGAAGTAAAAAGCGATGGGGTTTTTTGAGTAACTACTTCCTTTTGCAAGCCATCGTTATAAGAAATGGTTAGAAGCTGATCTGCTTTTACATTAGTAAGCAATTGAGTTTTACCATCAGGCCATTTTACTTTTATTGAATCGACTATAGAAACGGAACCTAAACCAAAATGCGCCCTGTCATCTACGGTAGATAAATAACCGCGGGCAGGCTGATGCTCATAATATTGTTGTTGACCGGCATAATAAATATGCATAGTTGCACCTATTGCATTTTTGTTTAAACCTGCACCCATAAGTTTAACTGAAAGCGTATGCGCAGATCCTTTTTTAGAAGTATTCTCATAAACAAATGCTTCGCCATTAATATTATTTATAATCAAATCCAGATCACCGTCATTGTCAAGGTCTGCGTAGGCGCTGCCGTTTGAAAAAGAAGGTCTTTCAAGGCCCCATGCCGCAGTTGTATTTTCAAATGTAATGCCTCCTTTATTTTTAAATGCATAATTGTCAATTTTTACTACAGGCAGCGTATTTGCCTTGTTGAGCGATAAATCTGCAGTTCCTCCTCCCTGGCCATTATCATACGATATATAATCGAGGTCTGTTACATCACGTGGCAGACCATTTGAAATGATCAGATCACGAAAACCATCATTATCAAAATCAGCCACTAAAGGGCACCAGCTCCAGTCTGTTGCGTACATTCCCGCCATAAAACCTATATCACTAAATACAGGATGACCCAATGGCGTCATCCCACTATTCAATTGCAATACATTGCGAACATATTGATGCTGGTACCCAAATTGACTGGCGTTGAAATAATTATAATATTCATTGCCGCTCAGCATTCTTTTTTTACGAAGATTATCTTCGGGCAACATTTCTAAAGAGATCAGATCGGGAAGGCCGTCGTTATTTATATCTACGGCATCAGTACCCATCGCATTCCATGCGGTGTGTTTAAAATATTCCCCTAATCTGTTTGTAAAAGTGCCGTCGTGATTGTTGATGTACAAGAGATCGTTTGATACAAAATCATTAGCAACATATATATCCGGCCATCCATCCATATTGAAATCAGAAATACAGGCGGCATGCCCCCAGCCTTCTATTAAAATGCCTGCCTGCTGCGATACATTGGTAAATGTACCATTACCGTTGTTGCGGTATAATCTGTCAGTATTTAAAGCGCCTCCATCGGTTACCTTAGGGCGAAAACGTATGGGAGTTATAGGATCATACAATTCGTTTGTTACCAGGTACAGATCAAGATCTCCGTCTTTATCATAGTCAAAAAAGTAGCCTTGTGTACTAAAGCCTGTGTCTGCTAATCCATACGCCTGTGCTGATTCTTTAAATACAGGAATGCCCTCTTTATTAAGTCCCTGGTTAATATATAATAAATTGGTACGAAGCAACGGGTCTTTACGAAAGGAAGCAGACACATAAATATCCATCCAGCCGTCAGCATTAATATCCACAACAGAAACACCGGTACACCATCTGCCCTCCCCTCCTACTCCTGCCACATTGGTTACATCTGTAAATGTCATGGCTCCTTTATTCAGGTAAAATTTATTGGAAACCATGTTGCCGGCAAAGTAAACATCCATTAAACCGTCGTTATTAAAATCACCGATACCTACGCCTCCTCCATTATAAATATTGGCCTGGCGAAGGATGTTTAATGTATCATTCTCCGTAATTGTATTGGTAAATGTAATACTGGTTTGCGAGGAAGGAAGCAGCTTGAAGAGAGGATTATTGTTTTGAGACCAACTTAAAAACCCCCTCAACATAAGCAACATCAGCAGAAAAAACCTCAAGGTTAATTTATGGCACATAGCACGATAAAGAAAAAAATTTAATTGCTTCCTGTATTCAGGTTAGATTAATAAGTAATCAAATTGATCCAGGATTTTGTTTATTTCAAAATTATTTTTTTTATAAAAACATTCATCCAACTAAATATTAAAGATAATGTAAAAAGCAGAATGCGATGGTAAGTAAGGTTGGGAGAGTACTCAGAATTGGATTTTATGTTTATAAGAATTATGCAGGTGAACGGACAGTTAGCAATAATAAGTTTTGTTTTGGTGTTAGGTCTAGCTTGTCGAAGCCTGGATGAGCACACTGCTCTTGTGGGAACCACCCTTCGACGGATTCAGGATGACAATCATTCCTTTATCATTTAAATTTAAAGTTTAAGAGCAAATTCCGCAAACGAAAATTCAGCATGAACTTCTATATCACTTATGGATATGGTTACTTTTATATTCCCCGGTTTGTGAACGATTAACCCTTTCTTTTAATGTTTGTAGCTCCAATGGATCATACGGAGTAAAATCGCCATGATATAAATCGTGCTGCCAAACTTTCTGTTCAGGGTCACCAGGACGATGTCCCCAGGGAAGATGCGTTTGTGTTTTTCCGTTCACTAATCCCCACAACATGCAACCAATTTTTTCATCAAAAAAAACAGGAAGATTATCAGCAATAACAGAACCGCGTGGCCGGTTCATCCATTCTGTATTGATAAGCGGTCGATTGTATTGTTTAAGCTCACCGATCTGTTTCAATAGATCATTCTTGTTTCCGTAATTGTGAAACGAGATAATGTCTGATGCAGGAATTGCTATATCATTCAAGCGTGTATTAGCGTTCCATACATCAATAGTAACGGGTTGCGAAGGATTTACTTCCCGTGCCCATCCAACAACTTTTTTCAGCAGCGGCAAAGTTGTTGTTCCTAAACCGCCATTGGTAGGCTCGTTATAAAGATCCCAGATAAAAATGCGCGGATCATTTTTAAAACGACTCATTACAGCCTTAACGTATTTCTCAATTTTAGGATGAGTAGTGGAATCCACCACCATACTATGACCGGGACTTGGAGACCATGCCCAGGCATACCAATCTTTCACCGGTTCGGGCTGCTTACCTACTTTGGGATCGTGAACAATGCCAAACACACAATCATCAAAAAGCGCAGGCATAAATTTGATTTTGTGTTTATCGCAGATAGCCAGAAATTTATCAAGGGTATTTAAAAAATATTGCGGATCGTCTTCGTAAACAGCATATTGAAGTACGGCGCGAAGACAATTCATTCCCATTGATTGCGCCAGTGTAAGCTCTTTATCAATAGCCACAGGATCAAAAGTGGTTTTATCCCACATGGCTGTATAATTTATAGCATAAGCAGGTATATAATTAAAGCCGCAATACCAGGGTTGCTGATTATACCAGTTCCAAATTTTTTGCTCACTCCAACGTTGCGCTGTTTGCTGGGCAGATACATACGAAAAAGTTGAAGACAAAAGGAAAAACCACACTCCCAATAAAAATTTTTTCATTTAATGCATTTAAAATTTGAACGCTTCGATTTTATTTTTTGTTTATTCCTATAATGAAAAAATGCGTAGGATAAGAATTTGAAGCTTGATAACAGGAGTAATAATAACTTTAAAAGTCAGTTTAAAAATTATTATAGAACAAGCGGGTTTAATTCTGAAGATACCAACGACCCGACAGGAAGACTTTTGAGCCAGGTTTTATGATCGTTTTCCTGCCATTTATGTTTTGGTTCGGTTATCGTTGCACCGTCTGCAATATAAATAACTGTCATTACTTCGCGCATTGTATTGCAGTTATTACCTGGTGCATTATGTATGGTGTATCCGTAGTGCCATGTAGCATCCCCGGCATTCATATCTGAAGGACGAACTACAGGCAAATTATTATCTTTTACATAGTTATTAAACGATTGTTCGGACTCATCAGAAATTTCAGTGTCGAAAACATAACCTTTGGTATGCGAACCCGAAGCAAAGGTAAGCATGCCCATATCTTGGTTAATATCTATTAAAGGCATCCACATAGTTATGGTGTTTCGCGTATTAACCGGCCAATAGTATTGATCCTGGTGCCAGGGAGTTGGGCCTCCACCGGGTTCTTTAAACAATGCCTGGTCGTGATAAATACGAACGTTTTCAACACCTAAAAGGTCTGCGGCTATTTTAGCGAAACGCTTGCTTAAGGTAAACATTTTTACTTTGTCGTCCACCGCCCATAAATTCATTATTTGCAGAAAAGCTTTTCCGTAAGTATCACGGTCTTCCAGCTTACGTTTTTCCGTATTGTACCGTTCGGCAGCATCTAAAATAACCTTACGGTAGGCAGCAACCTCATCTGCATTTAAAATGTTTCTTATAATGGTATAACCTTCCTTACGAAACTGGTTGATCTGTTCAGATGAAATTTCTTTAAAATCATTCAAAAGAGGTAACTCAAGAAGTTTATCGGACATGGAAAGCAATTTTGGCTTACCAAAGTAATAACTTAATGAAAAGCAGAAAGATGAAGAAATTATTTTCTTTTTGATGTATTTTATCCAATTTTAGTTATTCTAATACTGATAAAAACAAAAATGTTATGAAAGCTCCTTTACTTGAAGCACTTAATCCTTTACAAAAAAGCAGCTTTTTGGTACGCGCATTTGCAGAAGAAGCCTTTACTTCCGGTTATCATTATCATCCTGAATATGAACTTACTTTAATTACAACGGGAAAAGGGAAACGCTATGTTGGCAATAATATGGATGCATTTGAAGAAGGAGATTTTGTTTTAGTAGGTTCTAACCTGCCCCACTGCTGGAAAACAGATCCGGTTGTAAACGGTGAAATAAATGCGAGGTCGTTAGTAATACAATTTACTGAAGACTTTTTAGGAAACGGGTTTTTCTCCGCATCAGAAATGATTGGAATAAAGGATCTTTTAAAAAGAAGCAGCAGGGGAATTAAATTTAATTCTTCCGCATCTAATTTTATAAAGGAAAAAATGTTCGAAATTATGACTGAGGAAGTCGGTTTTAAAAGGCTGCTTATTCTGTTGAATATTCTTTACGAACTATCCCTATTGCCTGATCATAAATTCTTAAATGCGGAAAATGTTCTGATAAAATATTCAACCTTCGATCTGCAAAAAGTTAATCTTGTCTATCGTTATATTATTGACAATTTTAAGGACAAAATAAGTTTAAATAAAGCAGCCGAAGTTGCCAACATGACACCTAACGCGTTTTGCAAATACTTTAAAAAAATAACCGGCAAAACATTTATGGAAGTGGTAATAGAATATAGATTGAACTATGCTACCACTCAATTGTCTCTTACAAACAAACCTGTATCAAACGTTTGCTATGATAGCGGATTTAACGACATTGCCTACTTTAGCCGGTTATTTAAAAAGAACATGAAATTGTCGCCCTTTGCTTACAGAAAAAACTTTATTAAAGATTTGTAATAACCTTTCCTTTAAAAGATACAAGCCGTTCTTTTTGCACATAAAACTGATTGCCTTTTACTCTGCGGTTTTAATGTCTATAGTCCCGCCATTTTTAAATAAATCGTGAGAAACAAAATACCCTTTGTTGGCTTTCCCATTCACGTTTATAGAGGTCAGGTTCCTGCTCTTTCCCGATTTTTTTATCGTTATTGTCTTGCCATTACTTGTTATCCATTTTACTTCATCAAAAAGCGGAACTGTAACAATATATTCAGGATCAGTTGCTGAAAACGTGTATAAACCTAATGCACTGAATACATACCAGGCCGACATTTCTCCCGCATCATCCATTCCGGAAAGCGTAAGGCCATCATGTATGCCGTATAAATTATTTAAAATGTAATCAATTATTTTTTGTGACTTTTCCGGTTTATTAATAAAATAATAAGCAAACGGCGCTTCATGGTCCGGCTGGTTTCCCTGGCAATATTGACCTATCATTGTTTCTACATTTCTGGCGATGTAGTTAGGGTTCCAGGGCAAGGTAAACAGTGAATCTAATTTTGATTCAAATCCTTTTGGTCCGCCATATAATTCGATTAAGCCCGGCATATCATGTGGTGCATAAAATGATACCTGCCAGGCATTTGCTTCCCTGTACATATATTCATAGTAAGGATACTGCGGGTTAAAAGGTGTTATCCAGTCACCGTTTTCCAGTCTGCCTCTCATGAACCTTGTAGATGGATCAAACATGTTTTTATAATTTTTCGACCTTGCCATCAGTATCCTGTAATTAGCAGTGTCACCTAACTTTTTTGCTATCTGCGCAACTGAATAATCGTCATAAGAATATTCCAGGGTTTTGGAAACACCGGCTTTAGCCTTCGTTTCTACCTTGGGATTAGGAATGTCAGGATCAGAAATGTAGCCTTTTTGAATATATTCGGTAACATAGGGGCGGGCAGGGCGCGCACCTTCTCCTACGTTAGCATTCCTTAATAATATTTGATAAGTGCCTTTAATATCAAAATTATCAATGCCTCTGAGGTAGGCTCCTGCAATGGATGAAGCACCATGGTCGCCATGAAAGAAAGTTGGTATAAACCCTGTTTTATCACCTACGTCCTTCATTGATTTAATAACATCCAGTGTAACCTGTGGTGTTACCAACCCTAAAAGAACATCCTTATTACGGTAAGTATCCCACAGAGATGGTTCGGTATAGTAGTTGAAATCGGCTTTCACTACATTCCTTTTCGCGTCCCTGAATTCTCCGTTTACATCGCTGCGCAAGGCGGGCCACAAAAATGAACGGTAGAAACAGGAATAAAACATTTGACGTTGTTTGTCCGTTCCGCCTTTTACCTGTATGGACGACAACAGCTTCTCCCATTTCTGGTTTGCTTCATTACGGATTTCAGTAAAAGATTTGTTGCCGATTTCCTGCTGAAGGTTTTGTTTTGCATTTTCTGCGCTTACAAACGACAATCCTATTTTAAGTTCAACGGGTGCAGTGCTGCCATTGGCGAGGTGCACTATGGCAAAGCCTGTACGTTGGCCTACTTGAGTTGTATCCAATTTTTCAATCCTTGCATTCAGCCTGGCATAGAAGTAAACATTTTCTCCCCCCTGAAAACCTTTTATAGCACTGTCACCAACCTGCTCAATGCTCCAGGTTGACACCCTGCTGTTAGCTTTGCCCAGATCGAAAAGTATTTGCCTGTTTGTATTGTTCTTGTATTCATACTTATGAAAGCCGCAGCGTAATGTAGAGGTCAGGTTAACATTCACATTGTAATCGTCAAGATAGACCTGGTAAAAACCCGGCGCAGCACTTTCCTTTTTATGCGTAAACTTTGAACCGAACTTAGTGCCCGCGTTTGAAAGAGGCAGGATAGGAATATTACAAAGATTCCAATGGCCTTTATTGGTATGGGCAAAACCTAAAATAACTGTATCCTCATATTCATATCCTGCACCCGATCCATATTCTGTAATGGGGCTTAATTGCACCATAGCATTAGGCAAGGAGCTACCGGGAAAAGTAAGCCCTGCCCACGACCTCCAACCTTTTGGTAAGTTATACCCAAGAATTGCAGAATCGGTAAGGGGCGCTGTGCCAACAAACGTATTTACATACTTTGTATAATTGGTTATTGTTTGGCTTTTGCTTACTGTTGCTGTACAAGGGGCAAGCATTAGGGTCACTATTAATCTTGAAATAGTTTTAATCATGTTTGCAATTTTTTACAAAAATTTTGGTCGTATTTTCAAATATATGAATTTAAGCAGGATGGCGTTGCTGACTTTAATATTAGGCACATTCCAGTTATTATGAAAGTTATTATGAAAATGGTAAGGATGACCTGGAGATTCAGAAGTAATCCCACTTACTGCGAATACTGTAAAATGGTCAGGGGCGCTACCGGCAAAAGGAGTTATTTTTTTAAAACTTACTGATGGCTCAACCCCTATCAGAGTTGAAAATCAAATACCCGAAGCTGCAGGCATTGGCTATCTTGCAGCCATACTTTTGTTAGCCGTTGTTTTTTTCTTTGTGGTCAGTCTGTTTATGTTTTTTGTAATGGTTGCCTTGTCTGCATTTGATTTTGCAAGAATTAAAGCTGTTTGAAAATGTTGCAATGCTTTTGTGTTGTCAATATCAGAGTAAAGATTACCTAATAATGAATAATAAAAATGGTTATCGGTCAGCTTCAGTTTTTCAGCTTCAACAATAGCATTCTCTTTTCCATTGGCTTTGGCAAGTGCATATGTTCTGTTCAATGCTGCTATTGGTGAATATTCTATTTGTACTAATTTGTTGTAAAGCTGCAAAATGTTCTCCCATTTCTCGGCAGTGTCGTCTTTGTGTGTATGCCAATATGCAATGGCAGCTTCCAAATGATATTTTGATAATTGATTACCTTGCGATGCCTGGTTTAAATAGTATTTGCCTTTTTCAATTAATCCTTTATCCCAAAGAGTTTCATCCTGGTCTTCGTATAAAATTGTTTCACCCTTTTTGTCTGTTCGTGCTTCAAATCTTGATGAATGAAAACACATTAAAGAAAACAACGCATTTACAAAAGGTTTGTTAGTGTTGTCATTTTCTATGAGCAAATGTGTTAACCGCATTGCTTCTATGCAAAGGTCTTTTCTTAAAATTGTGTTTTGGGAAGTTGAATAATAGCCTTCTGTAAATAGTAAATACAATGTGGTTAAAACAGCACCTAATCTGTTATTTATTTCTGTAAGGGAAGGTTGTTCTATTTTAATATTTTCTGCTTTCAGTTTTTCTTTAGCCCGGCTTAACCTTTTGTAAATAACTTCTTTGTTGGTTAAAAATGCATCGGCAATTTCCTCAATACCGAAGCCACAAAGAATGTTTAGCGATAAGGTAATTTGTGCTTCCGTTGAAATGCAGGGATGACAAACAGTAAACATCATTGCTAATTGGCTATCGTTGATGTTTTTATTTGATAAATCAATTTCAATTTCTTCTAATTTGGTGGTAGTGTATTTTATTTCTGAGGAAATTTTTTTTTCGAAAACAGAATTATGTTTCAAATAATTTTTTGTTTTATTTTTAGAAACAGTATAAAGCCATGCTGTTGGGTTTTCAGGCAGTCCTTTTAAACTCCATAACTCGGTTGCTAAAAGAAAAGTATCACTAACTATGTCTTCAGCAATTTCAATGTGTTCAATGCCAAATAGTTTACAGAGCACTGAAACAAGTTTTCGGTACTCTGTTCTGAATAAATGTGGTATAAGTTCTCTTTCCTTCATAAATAAAAATGCCTTTGCAAAAGTACAAAGGCATTTTTTGGTTCTTAGCTATTGTCATCCATTGAAACCGCCATTCTCACTTCTACATTTCCGTTCCATGGCGATTGCAAAATGGGGCAACCTTTGGCCATTTCTACAGCCTCATTAAAATCATTTGCTTTTACGATAATATAACCACCTATTGCCTCTCTGATTTCGGCATAAGGTCCATTGGTTACTACATTATTTGGTTTTACCACCCTGCCTTCCGAATTTAACCGGTTGCCAGGACTTGCTAATTTGTTTTGAGCAGCAAGTCCGCCCATCCAATCTTGCCATGGTTTAATAGATGCCTGCATTTGTTCTACTGAAGGCTGCGCTTCTTTTGTTATGTTATCTCTGCGAAATAATAATACGAACTCTTTCATTGTTTTAATTTTTTAATTGTTATTGAATTAGTTTTTTGATGGAGCAAATTGCCCAACCTGGTAAGTACCAACCGCTGCTCCGAAAGCAATATTAATGCGATTGTAAGTATTGATAGCTGTAACTCCCAAAGTCAAATCAATCAATTCTTCATCAGAAAAATGTTTTTGTGCTTCATTATAAATTTCATCAGGCACGAGACTGCTTTTAATTTTTGTAAGCGCCTCGGCCCACGCAAGCGCAGCTCTTTCTTTTTCGGTGTAGAAAGGTGCTTCCTGCCATGCATCCAAAACATACAGACGTTGCTCTGTTTCGCCTTCCGCACGCAGGTCTTTTGAGTGCATATCAAGACAAAAAGCACAGCCATTCATCTGCGATACTCTAAAATAAATTAAATGCAAAAGCTTTTGTTCGATTGAAGATTTTGCCAAATAAGCTCCAATACCATATAAGGATTTCATTGCATCCCACCCCTTTTCGTTTACCTTAATTCTTTGTTCCATGTGTTTTGAAAATTTAATTGTTAAAAAACTATGACAACTGAGTTTTCAGAATTGGACAAATAATTAAAATATTTTTTTGCCTGTTGAAGTTTGTAAGGGTTGTTAGTAAAATAACAGCTATCCTGCTTTTAATTGCAAGTTATTTTATAGTATTTTTTGCATCACCTCTTATTGTGAAAGTACCCTTCTGTACATACGATGGTTGTATTCCAACTTTGCGTGAAGCCGCACACTTTAATTTCTTTTCATCCTTTATAGGACAATAGTCCGGTAGTTTTTTCGATGTTATTTGCTGAGCTTGTGGATAAGGGTTTTATAAGAAGAAAAGATACTAAGATGGGATTATATAAATAAAAAAGGCAGTAAGATTTGGTGTGAAACAACAT
>JAABUN010006395.1_pt1 | contig 13620 bp, 11 predicted proteins | sample 5559311 | NCBI WGS metagenome assembly JAABUN01 (sample SAMN10711877, study PRJNA513370) | rock metagenome | isolation source: Antarctica rocks | place: Antarctica: Victoria Land, Siegfried Peak sud | reverse complement strand
GTCCGACGGCTGCTCAACTACGCCGAGTTCACCGCGGGCGGGATGATGACCCCCGAGCCGCTCATCCTGCCCCCTGACGCCACCGTTGCCGAGGCGCTGGCCCGCGTCCGCGACGCCGAGCTGACGCCCGCGCTGGCCTGCATGGTCTACGTCTGCCGCTCACCGCTGGAGACCCCGACCGGCCGGTTCATCGGCGCCGTGCACTTCCAGCGGCTGCTCCGCGAACCCCCGTCGACGTTGGTCTCCGGGCTCATCGACAGCGACCTCGAACCGTTGACGGCCGCGGCCAACCTGCACGCGGTGAGCCGCTACTTTGCCACCTACAACCTCGTCAACGCGCCGGTGACCGACGACGAGCACCGGCTGATCGGCGCGGTCACCGTCGACGACGTGCTGGACCACGTGCTGCCCGAGGACTGGCGCGGCACCCAGCTGGACTCACTCTCCACGGTCGACGAGGTGAGCCGTGGCTAGGCCGGACCGCGACTCGCAGCGGCTCAACACCCCGGGGGCGCGGCGCCGCTTCGAGATGCCGACGATGAACCTCGACCGGGACGCCTTCGGCCAGTTCGCCGAGGGCTTCGCCCGGTTCATGGGAACCGCCCGCTTCCTGGCGTGGATGTCGGTGATCGTCATCGTCTGGGTGCTCTGGAACATCCCCGTCGGCCCCGAGCGGCCCCGCTTCGACCCGTTCCCCTTCATCTTCTTGACCCTCGTGCTGTCGCTGCAGGCCTCCTACGCGGCCCCGCTGATCCTGCTGGCGCAGAACCGCCAGGAGGCTCGCGACCGCGTCGGCCGCGACGCCGACCGCGAGCAGGCCGCGCAGAGCCGGGCCGACATGGACTTCCTCGCGCGTGAGATCGCCGGCCTCCGCAACTCCGTGGGCGAGCTGGCCACCCGCGACTACGTCCGCTCGGAGCTGCGGTCGGAGCTGCGGTCGATGCTGGCTGAGCTGGACTCCGCCGCTGAGGACGGGCGGGACGGCCACGCCGCGCGGCTGAGCAGTCCCACCCACCCGGACCGGCGGGAGCGCTGACCGGGCGCGCTTAGGCTGGGGCCATGCTCGACGCCCACGCTCCCGTTCTCGACCACCCCCTGCTGCCCCCCGTCCGCAAGGCCCTCACCCGCGTCGACGACCCGGAGATCAAGAAGCCGATCACCGAGCTCAACATGGTGGCCGCCGTCGAGGTGGACGCCGCGGGTTTCGTCCGGGTCGAGGTGCTGCTGACCGTCTCCGGGTGCCCGATGAAGGACACGCTGACCCGCGAGGTCACCGCTGCGGTAGCCGCCGTCCCCGGCGTCAGCGGCGTCCGCGTCGACCTCGGGGTGATGAGCGACGAGCAGCGGGTGGCGCTGCGGGAGCAGCTGAAGGGCGGTCAGACCGACCGGGAGATCCCCTTCGCCCGGCCCGACACCCTCACCAAGGTGATCGCCATCGCCTCCGGCAAGGGCGGCGTCGGCAAGTCCTCGGTGACGGTCAACCTGGCGCTGGCCCTGGCGGCAGCCGGTCGCACCGTCGGGGTGCTGGACGCCGACATCTACGGACATTCCGTGCCGGCCATGCTGGGCATCGCCGACGCCCGGCCCACCTCGGTGGAGGACATGATCCTGCCGGTGCCGACCAACGGGCTGAAGGTGATGTCGATCGGGATGCTGAAGCCCCGGCGTGACCAGGTGATCGCCTGGCGCGGGCCGATCCTGGACCGGGCCCTGACCCAGATGCTGGCCGACGTCTACTGGGGCGACCTGGACTACCTGCTGCTGGACCTGCCGCCCGGCACCGGCGACGTCGCCATCTCGCTGGGCCAGAAGCTGCCGAACGCCGAGGTGCTGGTGGTGACCACGCCGCAGGCCGCCGCGGCCGAGGTGGCCGAGCGGGCCGGCACCATGGCGTCGATGATGAACCAGCGCGTGATCGGCGTGGTGGAGAACATGTCGTACCTGGCGGTGACCTGCCCGCACTGCGGCGAGGAGCACCGCTACGAGGTGTTCGGCAGCGGCGGCGGCAAGGACACCGCCGTCGGGCTCAGCACCCGGCTGGGCTACGACGTCCCGCTGCTGGCCCAGGTGCCGCTCGACCCGCAGCTCCGCGCCGCGGGCGACGACGGCGTCCCGGTGGTCGCCGCAGCCCCGGACCAGCCGTCGGCGCGGGCGTTGGCTGAACTGGCATCCGGCCTGGACCGACGGGGACGCGGGCTGCTCGGCCGTCAGCTGGGGCTGGCCCCGGCTCGTGGCTGAAGACCCGTGGCCCGTCGTCCCGGCACCGCACTTGAGGCCGCCCCGGGCCCGACGCACGGCGGAGGCCAACCGTCGAGTATGACGACACCACTCAGGCCAGACTGTCACAATCCCGCGCGTTGCAGAAGCGCATCTGGGCACGGACAACATGCTTCCAGCGGCGCATACCAGCACCACAGATCAGATGTCACCTACTTGTGCAGCAGACCGGATCAAGTGAGGAGTGTCGTGATTCGTTGTTTCGTTCGGGAGGCATCCTCTAAGATGAAGACCGCTTCACGTTGACCGCGCACTCTGACCCGCATCAAATCCGGCCGCAAGAACTTGGGTAGTAGTCGCCAGCCTGGAACTACGACCTCGACATGTTGAATATCCTGAACCCGCCAAGACAGAGTAGGTGCGCCTAGCATCGAGTCAAATAAATGCGGCCGGAAAACGAGACGTTGATTTGTAAGGGTCAACTTCCCTCCCCGCGCAATCCAGCGCTGCACATAGTTTGCCCGCCACACTTCGAGATCGTGTTCCTCGTCGAAGGCACTCACGAGACGCTCCCGCTTTGAGAGCTAACCCTTGTGCCTAGAAGATGCGCTGGGCGGCCCATACACCTGCTCCGGCCCACGCGCCCACGACTGCTCCGGTGCCACCACCCGTGATGGCCCCACCCAATGCGCCGAGTGCAGTTCCGACTGCCGGGACACCAGAACCACTCACTCCCCCCACCACGGCTCCGAGTGCACTGCCCGCGAGGGTCCCAATCGCAGCCCCAGTACCGACGCAATCGGTGAATGTGCAGCGGCCGCTGGGGTCGGTGTTGTTGATGGGGTCGCCGCCAGCGTAGGCGTAGCGGTTTGCGTTGCCGGGATCGAGAGGCGCGTCCAAGGTGTCCTGTTGAGTCCAGTTGCCGGTGGTGGGGTCGTAGTAGCGGTTGCCGTAGTGGACCCAGCCGGTGGTGCGGTCCTGGACGCCGCCGGCGAAGGTGAACGGGTTCTGGTCGACGCCGAGTCCCCCCGAGGACTGGGTGAGAGTGGGGACGCCGTAGGGGTCGTACTCGTAGGCGAACGCGACGTAGGCCCCGGAGGTGATCAGGGCGATCGGGCTGCCGGGGGTACCGTCGTAGACATACATGGACTGCATCCCTGAGCTGGTGCGCAGCATCAGCGGCTGCCCGGTGGCGGGGTCATTGATCACCGAGGCGGTCGCGCCGTCCTTGCTAGCCTGCTCGATGGCGGGCAACCCTTGGGCGTTGTTCCGCCCGTAGGCAAGGGTGTAGGTGCCCTGCGGGGTGGTCTCGGCCAGCAGTTCGGTGTTGCTCGCGCCGGCGTGGGTGTAGTTGTAGGTGGTGCCGTCCTTGACGACGCTCTTCAACTGGTCGGCTGAGGTGTAGCCGATCTGGGAGAGCTTGGTGTTTTTCGTCAGGTTGCCGGCCGCGTCGTAGGCGTAGCCGCTGGTGGTGATCTGGTTCTCGTCGTTGAACGTCAGCGTCTGGTTGTCGGCGGTGAGCCGGTTCCCGTTCTTGTCGTAGGTGTAGTCGAAGGCGGGCAATCCCCCGGACACCGTGGCGGTCTTCAACCGGCCGTCGTCGGAGTAGTCGTAGCCGATCGTCTGGCCATTCAGGTTGTTCTTTTTCCACTGCAGCCTGCTGAGCTGCGGCAGGCCGTCGCTGACCGTACACGACTCGCCGACCTTCACCCCGACCGTGGTCGTAGCGTTGTACTTCGGCTTGTAGCAGTAAGTCAGGTCAACGACGGCAGTGTTGCTATTGTCGCCGGTGCCCTGGTAGGACCGCACCTGGATCGCCTTGTCGGACCGGTTGTAGTCCACCTGGTAGCGCGCCACCCAGAGCGTGTGGTCGCCGTTCGCACCCATCCAGGTGTTGGTGCGCCGGTTGTGATCGTCGTAGGAGAACCGGATGGTCGCGGTGCTGCCCGAGTACGGGTAGCTGATCGCCGACGGCTTCCCATTCTTGTAGTAGCCGTAGGTGATGATTCCGCCGGCGTCGCTGCTGGAGCTGGCGAGCAAGCCGCCCCGGTAGTAGGTGTAGCGGAAAGTGCCGCCACCGGCTGTGTTGGTTCGCGACGTCAAGCGGCCGATCTGGTCGTAGCCGTAGGTCGTCGTGCCGTTCGCGTCGGCCCGGGTGCTGACCCGGCCGGCCGTGTCGTAGTTGTAGGTAACGCTGGCGCCGTCGCTGAAGGAAGTATTGGTGAGCCTGCCCAGGTCGTCGTACTCGTTGGTCGCGGTGATACCTCGACCGTTAGTCGTGGTGCGCACCCGCCCGTAGGCGTCATAGGTCAGGTTCCGCACCCCGAGGCTGCTCCCCGTCTTAGGCGTCACCTGCGTCATCTGCGCGTTGGTGTAGGAGTACAGCGTCTTGTTGGTGGAGCTCTTCGGTCCAGCCGCGTTCGCGATGGTGCCGTCCGGATTGTAGTCCATCGACGCCTTGGCCGATAGCGCGTCCGTCGAGGTCGCCAGGTTGCCGGTGCCGTTGTAGGTGTAGGTTGACACCTTCCCCGCGTCGTCCTTCGTCGTCGTCGGAGAGTACTGCGACGGCCCGGTGGTGCTGGCGTAGGTGGCGCTGAACACCGCCGAGTCCGCCGAGGTTGACTTGGTCAGCGAATCCCCGCCGTTGGCTCCGTACTCGTTGCTGGAGTTCGACTGGGCCGCCCCCGCGGCGCCGACCGAGGAGGTCAGTGGGTCGAAGTTCGCGGTGTAGGTGCTCGACCGGGTCTTCCCCTCGGCGTCGACCGCCTTCAGCACCCGCTGGTCAGCGTTGAGGTCATAAGTAGTGTGCGGCACCGCGTTGACCGCGACCGCCTGGTCGGTGTTCGGGTCGGCGAGTAGCGTCTGCGTGCTCGACGGGTACGCCAACCGCGTCACCGACGAACCACGCCCACCGAGTGTTTCCACTTGTGTGATCGACGTGACCCGCTGGGCGGAGTCATAGCCGAACTGGGTCGTCACCCCGCCCGGCGCAGCCACCTGTGTCAACAAGGCGCTGCCGTCATAGCTGAACGTCGTCGTCCGCCCGAGCACGTCCCGGAACTGCGTCAATGTTCGGTTCGCATACACCCCCACCGTTGCGAAGGAGGCACTCCGCGACGCCGTGTTCGTGGTCTGCGTCAACGTGGTCGTGCGGGCCGCGTCGGTGACGACCTTCACGGTGCGCGCCGTTGTTGGCCCCGCGGGTGCCAACACCGAGACGTCCGAAAACCCATTCGCGCCGGTGGTCTGGGTGAGGGTCGTCTTGTTTACGTCGCGGTCCCGACGCTCGATCAGCACCCCTGCTGTGTCGAAGTACTGCTTGGATTGGGACGCGTGGTCCCGCAGGGTCCAACCGGAGCCATTCTTGGTCAGGGTGACTTTGAAGCCCTTGGGGCTTACGTATGTGGTCGTCGACCCCGTCGCCAGGTCGAACACCCCTGTCAACCCACTCGGCCCGGTGTAGGTGAGTGACTTGTCGACGTTCTCCTTGACCCGCACGCTCACTGGGTCCAGCTCCCAGCCGTTGCCCAAGCGGGTGCTTGCACCTTGATCAGCAGCAGCCGAGTTGTACGAGGCGCCCAGCTGGACTGACGAGCCGACGCCGACCAGCGCGATCGCCCGAACCGTCACCAACAGGTTCCCGGCCGACGTCAACCTGCGCCTGGACGCTGTCACCCGCGCCAAAGGAGAGCCGCGTCGCACCCGGTCGTTCACCGGCCCCCTTCAAGGCACCGATCGACGGACCGGCTAAGGCCGTCGGGGGGGGTACCGCCAGGAAGAGGGTCAACCCGATCGTCGAAGCGCAGACGGTGGACAGGAGGGGACGGACGCGCATGGACACAACCTTCACTGGTCGATGGCGCCGTCGGCACTCCTGGCAGCCTTGACGGCTTGCGTCTCAGTGCATGCGCCCAAAGGGGGGATGAGTCACATCCTGGAGGCGGATGGGTCGGCTGCGCCAGACGTCGAAGATAACGGCTGGGTAACGATGCGGACGAGCTCGAGACCTCAGGTCGCGTCGGGGTCGAAGGGGGTCAGCAACCGGACCGGGCCGGCCGAGACGCCCACCGGCTCGGGCTCCTCGCCTCGGACCCCTTCGATGGCCGCCGCGACGTCGGACGGCTGCGAGCTCACCGTGGTGCTGACGTCGCTGATCTCGGCCTTCACGTCCGCCACGATGGGGTCGACGTCGTCCATCAGGTGCTTCTGGATGAAGGCCTTCGGGTTGAGGTCGCGGAGGTCGACGTCCTTGAAGTCCGGACCCAGCTCCTTGCTCAGCTGGTCCTGGGCGGTGCCGGCGATCGTGCGGACGTACTGCACCACCCGGGCGGCCTTGCGGGCCAGCTCGGGCAGCCGTTCGGGACCGAACAGCACCACGGCGATGACCAGCAGCAGGAGGAACTCCGGTCCGTTGACGTCGAGCAGCATCGGTGCCATGTTCACCCTTCCTTACCGCCCAGGGTGACCCTGGCCGAGCGCTGCGACGAACCCCGACTGTAGTCCAGCACTACGGCCTCGCCGGGGCGTTTGGTGCGGATCGCGACGATCAGCTCCTCGGAGGTCCGTACCTGCTGCTCGTTGATCCGGGCGATGACGTCCCCCGCACGCAGCCCCGCGCGCTCAGCCGGCCCACCGCCCTCGACGGTGGACAGCTCGACCCCGCCCCTCGTGTCGCCGACGGTGGCGCCGATGACGGGGTAACTGGCCTTGCCCCGGTCTAGGAGTTGCTGGCCGATCGGTCGCGCCTGGTCGACGGGGATGGCGAAGCCCAGCCCGATGTTGCCCGTCTGGCCTTGCGCCGACCCGAGTGTGAGGATGGCGGAGTTGACCCCGATCACCCGGCCCGCCGCATCCACCAGCGGACCGCCGGAGTTGCCAGGGTTGATCGGGGCGTCGGTCTGGATGGCGTTGATGTAGGCGGTCGGAGCGTCGGCGTTGGAGCCGGCGTTCACCACGACAGGCCGGTTCTGGGCACTGATGATGCCCTGGGTGACCGTACCGGGCAGGCCGAGGGGGGCGCCGACGGCGATCACCGGCTGGCCCACCCTGATCGCCTTGGAGTCCCCGAAGGGCAGCGGCTTGAGGCTGTCCGCGGCCCGGACCTTGATCACCGCGAGGTCGTAGGAGGGGCTGCGGCCCACCAGGGTGGCGTTCTGGCGCCGACCGTCGGAGAAGACCACCTGAATCCGGTCGCCATCGGCGGCACCGGCGACGACGTGGTTGTTCGTCATGATCCGGCCGGCGGTGTCCAGCACGAAGCCCGAGCCGGTCGAGCTGCCCGTCTGGATCATGACCGTGCCCGGGAGCACCCGCCGGGCCACCTCGACGGTGTCGACCTGGGCCGGCGCTGCAGGCAGGGGGCTGGCGCTGCCGCTGCTGCCCGGGTCGACCGGCAAGGGCGGGGCGGCGCTGGTCGGCGTCGCGGGGTTGGCAACCGTCCGGCCGGCGAGCAAGGAGCCGCCGTAGCCGGCAGCCCCGCCGACGAGCAGCGCAGTGGCGGCCGCCAGGGCGATCACGGGGCCGAGCCTGGAGCCCTGGGGCCGCGGCCCCGCGAGTGCCGTGGGGCCCGGGTCGTAGGCGGGGCCCTGGTAGCTGGGGCTGGGGTAGGAAGGTGCAGGTGCACCGGTCGGCGGCCCCCAGCCCGGACCGTGCGCATTCCACGGGTCGACGGCTGGGTCGGCGCTCGGTTCAGGCGGCCGGCCGAAGGGGGGCCAGTACCGGTCGTCGGACGCGGCCGCCAAACGCTCGTCCGGCGGGGTGTCCTCGGCCATCGACCTAGCCCTTCATGTCGGCCAGCAGCGTTCCCCAGCCCTCGCGGATTCGCTCCATCGTAGTGCGCTCGCGCCGGGGCTCATGGGGCAACGAGATGACGGCTGCGGACAGCAGAGCCGCCGGGCCATCGGTCACGACAGTGAAAACACGGTCCCCGGACTGCCAGCTGGCCAGGCTCGAGGTCGCTGTCCGCGTCCACGCGCCCAGCTTGGTGTCCCAGGACGATCCGGCGGGCACCGTGCTCAGCTCCCCGCGCTGCTCGTGCACGCTCAGGGTGGAGACGCCGTCGCTGTAGACCAGGTGCACGGCGCCGGGCTCGGCCGCACCATCACTGCGCAGCCGCACCAGTGCCAGACCGGCGAGCCGGCCCTCGCAGGCCCAGCCACGACTGGACAGGGCCGGCGCGTTGGACAGCGTGAGCGCCGTGGATGTGCTCGTCGTCCCGAGGCTGACGGGCAGAGCCGCCAGCACCGCGGTCGTCGGCTCCACCAGCACCCCGGCGAAGCCGACGGACCTCAGCATCGCGCCGTCGCCGTCGAAGCTCTGGTGGGCCAGCACGATTCCGCTGGCGTCGTCCAGCCACCACCGGGCGGCCGGGCTGCCGTCGTCACGGGTCGCCTGCACCATCGTGGCCGACCGGCCGGCGGCCGCGGCGTCGGACCAGCCGGTCAGGCGGTAGTGCCTCATCAGCAGCTCGACGGTGCTGTCGTCCTCGACGCGGGTCTGGGCGGAGGCAGGGCTGGCGGCAGTGCTGACGATGGCGCCGGAGCGGTCCAGGACCTGGGCGGTGCTGCCGTGCCCCGGCACCGAGCGGACCAGCACGGTGGCGGCGACGCTGCGGTCGCCATCGCCGGAGCGGAAGTCCTGCACGCCGCTGTAGCCGACGGTCCCGGCGGCGACCACCGTCCGGCGCAGTGCGGCCACAGCCGCGCCGGGGGGCAGCGGCCGGCTGCCGGTGACGGCGGGAGCCCGGCCCCCGACGGGCGCGCCGCCGTCCAGCCGGGCGGGGGGGACGCTCAGCACGGCGCCTACGGCGTCGTCGACCAGCGGCAGCTGCGCGAGCGTCGCCCCGAACTCGGCCTGTGCCCGGACACTCGGGTCGGCCAGCGGCGTCAGTGCTGCGGCCGGGGCCGCGGCCCAGCCGAGCGCAGCCGCGCCGACGACGGTGGTACCGACGGCGACCAGGGCAGCACCCGCCCGCCGCGACGCGCGACGCCGGCTGGTCAGGGCTCCGGGACGGGTGCGGCGGAACGGCCGGCTCCACAGCGGCAGCCGAGCCTCCGCTCCGGCGATCAGGACCAGCCGCCGGGTGAGGTCCCGCGGGGCGTCGCGGGGCGTTCCAGTGCGCAGCGCCCCGCGCAGTCGACGCAGCTCGGTCACGTCGTCACGGCAGGGCGCGCAGTGCACCAGGTGGCCGAGCAGCCGCTCGCGGCGCTCGGCCGGCAGCGAGCCGTCGACCAGAGCGGACCGGTCGGGGCCCAGCGGTCGGCAGGGCGGCCGGCTCACCCGACGCGCTCCGGTTCGGACGGCCCACGGCGCGGGCCGCGGAGCGGCTCGACGTCGCCCGGTTCCACCTCCACACCCAGGTAGCGGCCCCGCTCGCCGGTCGGACGGCGGTGGGCCAGGGCGGTGCGCAGCTGAGCGCGCCCGCGGTGGATCCGGCTGCGGACGGTGCCGATCTTGATGTCGAGGACCGAGCCGATCTCCTCATAGCTCAGGCCCTCGATGTCGCACAGCACGACAGCGGCCCGGAACTGCGGCGTCAGCGCGGCCAGCGCGGCGGCGACGTCGTGGTCGAGGTCGGCGTCGGCCAGCCGCTCGGACGGGGTGGGCCAGCTGCTGGGCAGCCGCTCCTCGGAGCCCTCGGTCATCCCGACGAAGCGGATCTTCTGCCGCCGGCGTGCCCCGTCGAGGAAGAGGTTCGTGGTGATCCGGTGCAGCCAACCCTCGAAGGTACCGGGCTGGAAGCGGTGCAGCGAACGGAAGACGCGGATGAAGACGTCCTGGGTGAGGTCCTCGGCGTCGTGGGCGTTACCCGTCAGCCGGTAGGACAGCCGGTAGACCTGGGCGCTGTAGTCGCGGACGACCTCCTCCCACGTCGGCGGCGTCCACACCGGGACCTCGTCGTGGCTCGGCGCGTCGACGGGCGCCTGCCACTGCCCCGGGTCGGGGGCGGGCCACTGCGCCATGGGGACGTCCTTCTCGCGGTCTGGACGCTCGGGTCCGAGCAGAAGTCCAGTGTGCCCCCGGTTCCTGGCAGACCGCTGGCGCAACCCTGTGAGCAGCCTGTGCACGCCCCACCTTCCTCAGGCCATGGCGGGCAGTCCCGCCGCGGCGAGCGATGCGCCGAGGGCGGCGGTCTCGTCGGCCGTCGCGGCGACGAGCGGTGACCGGAGACCGCCGACGGGGCGGCCCTGGAGGGCGAGGCCCGCCTTGACCAGAATGCAGCCCTGGGTGGCGAAGACGCCGGTGAAGATCGGCAGCAGCCGCTGGTGCAGCTCGAGCGCGCTGGCCACGTCGCCGGCCAGGTAGGCCTCGATCATCGCCTTCGTGCCCGGTCCGCTGAAGTGCGTCGACGTGCCGACGACCCCGACGGCACCCACAGACAGCAGCGGCAAGGTCATGGCGTCGTCGCCGGAGTAGTAGGCGAGGTCGGTCGCCGCGATCACCGCGGAAGTGGCGGCGAGATCGCCCTTGGCGTCCTTGACGGCCACGATGCGCTGGTGCTCTGCCAGCCGGAGCAGCGTCTGCGTGCCCAGCGCGACGCCCGCCCGGCCCGGGATGTCGTAGAGCATGACCGGCACGTCGGTCGCGTCGGCCACCGCCCGGAAGTGCTCGAGCAGCCCCGCCTGCGGCGGCTTGGAGTAGTAGGGCGTGACGACCAGCAGGCCGTGCGCCCCGACGTCGGCGGCCTGCCGGGCCAGCTCGATCGTGTGAGCGGTGGAGAAGGTTCCCACGCCGCTCAGCACCGACGCCCGGTCACCCACGGCGTCGAGGACGACCCGCAGCAGCTCGGCCTTCTCGGCGTCGGTGGTGGTCGGGGACTCCCCCGTCGTGCCACTGAGGACGAGGCCGTCGTTCTTCAGCTCGTCGACCAGGTAGCCGGCCAGCGCCGCCGCTGCGTCGAGATCCAGCGCACCGTCGGGGCGCAGGGGCGTCACCATGGCGGTCAGCAGGCGGCCGAACGGCGGCGTGGGCATGGCGACATCCTAAGGGTCGCGGGGGGGCCAGTGGGTGCGCGAGGCCTCAGCGGGCGTCGGGTGCGATCACGACCAGCGGGTCACCGTCGTTGACCACGTCACCGGCCGCCACGACGACCTCGACCACGGCCCCTGCCACCTCGGCAAGCACGGGGATCTCCATCTTCATGGACTCCAGGATGACCACCGGGTCCTCGGCGCCGACCCGCTGGCCGAGGGCCACCTCCACCTTCAGCACGGCGGCGACCAGCTCGGCGACGACGGTGTGGCTCATGCGCCCATCGTAAGGTGAGGGGACGCCGGCACCGGCCGCCGCAGCGGCCCGTCCGGGGCGACGATGTCGATAGGGTGACCCCGTGACCGCGCCAGCCAAGACCTCCCCGACGACCGCCCCGCAGCCGGCGACCTGGGCCTACGCCGAGGACTTCGTGCCCGAGCCCGAAGCCGCGACGGCGGCGCGCGAGAGCGCCGAGCCGCTCGGCGTGAGCTCTCTCGGCCGCGGTTCCGCCACCACGCTGACCTTCCTGGCCCGCGCCGTCCAGGCCCGCGCGGTGGTCGAGATCGGCACCGGCGCCGGCGTCTCCGGGCTGGCCCTGTTCGCCGGCATGCAGAGCGACGGCATCCTGACCAGCGTCGACACCGAGCCGGCGCACCAGCAGGCCGCCCGCAAGGCTTTCGTCTCCGTCGGCATCCCCAGCCAGCGGTTCCGGCTGATCAGCGGTGACGCCCTGAACGTGCTGCCCCGGCTCAGCGACGGCGCCTACGACCTCGTCTTCGTCGACGGTGACCCCATGGAGTACCCGGAGTACGTCGAGCAGGGCATCCGGCTGCTCCGGCACGGCGGGCTGATCGCCGTCGACAACGCCCTGCTCGGCGACCGAATCGCCGACCCGGCGCAGAGCGACGAGGAGACCGAGTCCGTCCGCGCCGCGCTCGAGCTGATCCGCGACCACGAGGACCTGGTCACGACCCTGCTGCCCGTCGGCGACGGGTTGCTGGTCGCCGCCAAGCGTTGAGCTCTGGGCGCCCTCAGCTCTTGGTGATGGCGACGCCTTTGCCGACGACGGTGATGCCGGCCTCGGAGACGGTGAACCCGCGGTCCAGGTCGTCCTGGCGGTTGACGCCCACCTGCGCGCCGTCGGCGACGACCACGTTCTTGTCGAGGATCGCGTTGCGGACGATCGCCTTCTTGCCGATCCGCACGTCGCTCAGCAGCACCGACCGGTCGACCTTGGAGTTCTCGGCAACCCGGACGTTCGGCGAGAGCACCGAGCTCTCGATGGAGCCGCCGGAGATGATGCAGCCCGGGCTGACGACCGAGTCCAGGGCCAGGCCCCGCAGGGTGAACTTGGCACCCGGCATCTGCACCGGGTAGGTCGAGATCGGCCAATCGAGGTTGTAGAGGTTGAACACCGGGTCGACCGAGACGAGATCCATGTGCGCCTCGTGGTAGGCGTCGATGGTTCCCACGTCGCGCCAGTAGGCGCGGTCGCGGTCGGTGGTCCCGGGCACCTCGTTGCTCATGAAGTCATAGACCTGCGCGTCTCCGGAGGCGACGAACGCGGGGATGATGTCGCCGCCCATGTCGTGCCGGGAGGTCTCCGAGGCGGCGTCGGTGGTGAGGGAGTCGATCAGCGCGTCGGTGGAGAAGATGTAGTTGCCCATCGAGGCGAACGATGACTCCGGGTCGTCCGCCAAGCCGGGCGGGTCCACCGGCTTCTCCAGGAACTGCTCGATCTTGGCGTCGGTGCCGGCGTCGATCACGCCGAAGGCGCTGGCCTGGCTGCGGGGCACCCGGATCGCCGCCACGGTGCAGCCGAGGCCCCCGGCGATGTGCGCGTCCAGCATCTGCTCGACGTCCATCCGGTAGATGTTGTCGGCGCCGAAGACGACCACGTAGTCGGGCCGCTCGTCCAGGATCAGGTTCATCGACTGGAAGATCGCGTCCGCGCTGCCCTGGTACCAGCGGGGACCCAGCCGTTGCTGGGCCGGCACCGGAGTCACGTAGTTGCCGAGCAGCGTCGACATCCGCCAGGTCAAGGAGATGTGGCGGTCGAGGGAGTGCGACTTGTACTGGGTGAGGACCGCGATCTGCCGCATCCCGGCGTTGGCCAGGTTGGACAGGACGTAGTCGATCAGGCGGTACGTACCGCCGAACGGGACCGCCGGCTTGGCCCGGTCCATCGTCAGCGGCATCAACCGCTTTCCTTCGCCACCGGCGAGGACGATCGAGAGCACCTTCGCGCGCGCTGCCATGGTTGAAACCTAGGCTCTGGCCTTCACGGCGGACAAGAGGGGGTGGCTCCGGGAGGCTGCCTCCCGGGGTCTGCCGCGCCCGCTCCCGGCTGTGCGACGATGCGGGCTATGACGCCCGCCAGCGAGGACCGGCTGTCCATCTCCGTGCTCACCCGGGAGTACCCACCGACGATCT
>JAABUN010006394.1_pt1 | contig 13622 bp, 13 predicted proteins | sample 5559311 | NCBI WGS metagenome assembly JAABUN01 (sample SAMN10711877, study PRJNA513370) | rock metagenome | isolation source: Antarctica rocks | place: Antarctica: Victoria Land, Siegfried Peak sud | reverse complement strand
AAGCCCCGAAAACTGCGTTTACATCGACGAAGCCGGAGCCGAGAACACGCTCGACTACCCTTATGCCTATAGTCCCAGAGGTCAACCGGTCTACGCCGAACGTCTGGGCCACTTCACCGAGCGTGTGTCGATGATCGCCGCCTGGTGCGTGGGCAAGGTATTTGCACCCATGACCTTCACCGGCCATTGTGACAGCGTGCTGGTCGAGACCTGGTTTGTCAAGGTGCTCGTGCCCGAACTCCGTCCCGGCCAAACGGTCATCTTAGACAACGCCTCATTCCACCGCATGACCCAGCTTAGAACCTTACTCGAGCCCCTTGGTTGCACCCTGCTCCCCTTGCCCCCCTATTCGCCCGACCTCAACAAAATCGAAAGTTTTTGGCATCGTATCAAGTCATTCGTTCGCCACCATCATGACCCCGACCTCTCCTTCCACCAAAAAGTCGACGCGGCATTTTGTAGCCTCTAGAGGGTGAAGTGCTATAGCAGCGGTGAAAGTCGGGCAGGGCGGTCTGCACCTCGGCCAGTGAGTTCCAGTCGTGTCTGAAAGCGTAGGAATATTTGTAGGTTCTGTTGAGCCTTTCGAGCACGGCCATACCGCCTTTCTGGCTGACTTTGCACCTGACCCAAGAGCCGTGGCGCAGGCAGGCGGTTTGGAACACCTCGCCGGTAAAGTCCGAGCCGCCGTCGCTCTGCACCAGGACGCCACCGTGGAGGCCGAGCGAGCGCAGCACGGCGACGCCTTCGTCGAGCGCCTGTTTCGCCAACTGCATGGATAGGCTCCGCACCGCCTTGCTGGCCAGTACTACGCGGGATTCAACATCGAGCACGTGATCCATCGCGGGTCCTGCGGCTGTGATTCCTGTTTCTGCGAACTGATCCCACTCAGTGACCGTGACAGGATCAGCTTGTGCCGTCACAAAGGTTGGCAGCACAAGCCCACAGAGCCAACTCAAAACCAAAGTTCTTGACAGTATGCGGGTGTTCATTATCTCTCCTTCAGTTACAGCTATGGGTTTCTCAGCCACAAAACTTTTTACGTTGTGCGTCTGTCCAGGTAGATGGTGCGCTCCTCACGGGCCGATTGATAAGCTGCTTCGATAACTTGCAAAGCTTTCTTTCCCTCGTTACCTCCTACCGCCGGGCGCGTGCCCTGCTGAATGTGCTCCACGAAATGCGCGACTTCGGCGTAAAAAGACGCGGCGTAAGCGTTGCCGATCTTTACCGACGTCCAACCGGAAGCTGGCTTTAAGGGGGTAGGCATATCGGCTTCGGAGTAGTACCAGAGCGTGTCTTCAGTGAGGCTAAAGCGTACCGCCCCGGTCGTCCCTAACAACGAAACGGTTTGATCCCAGCCTTCTGGAAACCCTTTTTCCCACTGGGGTACCCTCGAGGCGTAGCTGATCGTCACCTCCCCGATTGCTCCGCTTTCAAAGCGGAGCGCCACGACAGCGGTATCTTCGCCTTCCATCTCCTCCCGGACGAGTCGCCCTTGGACGGTGGTAACGCTCTCTACCGCTCCCAGGAGCAGTTGCAAGATATAGATAAAATGTATCCCCGTGTCGATAAGAACCCCGCCGCCGGTGTTGTCCTGGGACCTGCGAAAGTCGTCCGGTGAAAAGTAGAACCAGCCGAACGAAAAGGCCTTTGCTAGATGTACACGTCCGATAAGCCCCTTTTGAATGATTTCTTGAGCTTTCTGGACAATGGGGTTAAACACATGATTGTGGGCAAGCATGAGGGTGACGCCAGCTTGGTCAACGAGTTGCAAGATGCGGTCGGCTTCTTTCAGCGTGCGGGCGATGGGCTTCTCCAGCAAAAGGTGTTTGTGGGCGTTGCAGGCTTTTAGCACGGCGTCCAGATGCAGGTGGTGAGGCAAACATATGTCGACGGCGTCAACAGCAGGGTTGCTCAAAACCTCTTCGACACTTCCGAACACTTTGTCAACACCCCAGTCTCGCGCCTTTGCTTGCAGCCGTTCAGAAAAAGGTCCAGCCACGGCCACCAGCGATACTCTGTCGCTGATACGCCTATAACCCTCAGCGTGAACATCAGCTATTCGTCCTGCACCGATGATGGCTACTCGAACCTTTTTCACCTGTTAATCAGCTCCCACAATCTCTAAGCTGTCGTGACTTGATAACGGCTTCCATATCTTCCGCAAACGACTTAAGTGATAACGTTCTCACAAAACCGACTTAGCTGGCTAGTATCTTGTGCTTTGCGAGTACCGTATCTAAAACCTTTTAAGTTTTACACTTCGCCTCCTCTCCACCAGACTTGTAGTTGAGGTCAACTGTCTCTTTAGCTCCTTCTTCGTCTATGGACCACCCCCTTGATAAACTGGCTCGACCGGTGTAGAACTACCGACTGCTCTCGTTGACTCTCTGACGATGAGCCGGGGTTTCAGAACTACCTCGAGCGGTTCAAGCTTCATGTTCTGCATAACGGCCTTCATGAGTTGCTCAGCAGCCAGGGACCCCATCGTGTAGGTAGGCTGATCAACCAAGGTAAGGGGCGGGGTGAGGTGCTCCGCGAGTTCAAAGTCATCCCAGGTGATGAGTGACAGGTCCTGTGGAATCTGAAGTTGCGCCTCTTTAAGGGCTTTAAGTGTACCGACAACGAGAAGATTGTTCATTACCAGTAGCGCGCTGGGGCGGTCCTGCTGCTGCAAGAGCCGCCGCGTCATGGAGTAACCCCCTTCGACGCCCACATCGGCGTCTACAGCAGAATCCATAACGAGTGCTTCAGTAAATGGCACACTGAACTCACTGAGCGCATTCTTATATCCCTGAACACGTCCTGCCATCGTCGGAAGGGCGCGTTTACCCACGATGACGCCGATACAGCGGTGACCTAAGGCAAGAAGATGTTGGGTAGCTTTATAGGCACCTTCAACGTTATCGGAGAGGAAGGCGGGTGCGGGAATGCCGTTGACGGCTCTATCAACGAAGACCGTCGGAATCCGTTTCCCATAATAGGTTTTGGCTACCTTGGCAGCGCTAGCGTCACCAAAGATTGTAGAGGAAACAATAAGTCCATCAACGCGCCGCTCGAACAGCGTTTTGGCGTGGGCAAGCTCTTTTTGTGGGTCTTCATCGGTGTTACAAACAATGACATTCAAGTTGTAACGCGACACGGTATCCTCAACCGCACGGACAATCGTGCTGAAAAAGGGATTTGTGATGTTTCCGACTACTAAGCCGATGGTTCGGGTTCGTTGCTCCTTCATCCCCCTGGCAATAGTGTTCGGGTGGTAGTTGAGTTCACGTGCTGCTTGAAGAACACGTTCTCTCGTAGAGGTCGAGACTCTTCCATAACCACCAAGAGCCCTGCCGACCGTTGCGACGGATAGCTCAACATGGTTTGCCACGTCTTCTATCGTGGGGGCACGCTCTTTTAGCCTTTTCTTTACGTCCATTGCGTTCTCCAGCCAAAACATCTGTAAGAAGGTGCCACAGCAGATACCAGGTCAGTTAGGTCTAGCAACGCCGGTAAGGAAATCTTACTTCTTATGTTGTGAGAACGTTATCACAACTATTTACTTGCGTCAAGCTTGCCAGGTAGCGAGTTTGCAGAAGGCGTCTCCGTAGAACGCTCGAGTGGCTACTCAAGCGTCACTCCCTTTTTAGCCCACTGCTCCTCGGCTGCTTGCTGGCTCTTCGCTTCTGCTTGCTGTACGCTCAGCCGGGCCGCCTGTACCTGAGTCTGCAACTCCGAGAGCTTTGACATCCACTCGGTCAGCGCCTTCTACAAGTCGAGCAGGAGGCGTGTCACCACCAGCCACTACCTTCACGCCTCTGTTGATCGCTCCGGTATGGCCGCAGTTTCTTTACGGCTTGGGTAACGCACGTGCTTTTCAGGCTCAGACGGTAGCCTTAACGGCAGCAGTTCACAAAACCTGTGTGCTACAGCTTTACTAATGTTTTGGTGCGCTTCGATGCACCAACTCCAAAGGGGGCCTGACACCGTCTCGTCAGGCACTTCAGTGATGACGGTGACGGTGGGGGCGAAAGTTTCTCTGTTTACCTGCTCCTCCACCTCTTCTAACGTGAGTAGGAAAGGAAATTCTTTTACTAACATGAACGGAAAACCAGTGGTTTTTAGATATCGCAGCGCTCTTTGAATCTGACCCTGTGTGAACTGTTGCAAATGGGTGTTCTGGGCGAGAGTGTCGGCTACAACGACCTTCAGGTGCTCGAGTAGCTCCCTGTGCTGTGGTGTACTAGCTAGGATGGTGAAATAACCAAAAGGTAACGACCATGCCTCAAAGTGACGAGGTACATATCCCCCGTTAGCACGCACCCATTCATGAGCGGGATACCCGTGGCAATTAAGGTGAAGCCAAGGCTGCCAGCGTCGCCAGGTTTCGGTACGCAATTCGCTCTCAGGTATGACCGCGCCGCGACTTATTGGATTGGTCTGTAAGTCTGCGCCTACGCCTGTGTAGCGCGCTGCGTGATGCATGTGGCGGGCGGCGAGCTGAGAGAGGGCCGTGTGCAGACGTGCCCCATCGGGGTTTTCGAGCGGGTGAAAGACGACGTTGGTACGCCTCAGCAACGCTCCCCCAGATAGCTCCTCTTCTAGCCAGCTGTACATCGCGTTGGTGCTCGAGGGCTCATTTGCGTGCTGTCTGGCAGACACAAGGACTGTGGGCCTCCAAGCGGTAAGCCGCGCCCGTGACGCATAAGGCGTCGGAGATGTGAGTTCGAGAGCGACTAGCGGGGCACCATAAAGGCTTTCGCGTAACGGGCGCAGCCGTGCATGAGGAAAGCGGCGAGCTAGATAGCGAGCGTGGTCGACGACTTCCCGCGCCAAAAGGGGGCGATCAGGTAGAGCGCTGGGCACCGCTACCCCATCGCTTTCTGGCACCTCTACTGTGACGACAAGTTGGTCTGCGACCCGTAGCTGGATAGCAAGTCGGGTCTGTCGCGGGAAAAAATCCCACAGGCCGAAAGCGCTGCGGTGAGCTAGCGCCCAGCTAAGCTGGAAAGCAAAGCTGCTGGCCGCCTCGTGGCTATGGAGTTCTAAATGCAGCGTGACCTGCGGTGTAGTGTTTGGCGCGAGGCGTACCGAGCTTGTGTGTAGAACGAATGGGTAATGGGTTGCCTCATAGATTCTCCCGCTTGCGTCGCTAAGCCCAAGCGTGTAACTCCCTGCTGTTCGGAGCGTGGCCTGGGCCTTTGTATCTTTTAACTCGCCCACGACACAAAACGGCAAGATACGCCCTGGAGCGAAAGAGCGATCTTTTAGGTCGAGCCCTGCGGTATGGCGAAGCGCCTCAAGGGTTCCGAAATAGATGTCCTCGTGGAGCGACTCGGTGGCGGAAAGGTGCTCGTGATCTAAGTCTAGTGGCTCATCCGGCTCGCTAGCGGTCATGACAGTGCTCAGCTCACCGAAATAAGGCCCTTGCGCTTTTGGCATCACCCTACTCGTGACGTCGGGTAGCACAGTGCCCGTGAACCATTGCCAGAGGAGGTCGCGGTCAGTCGGGAGGTGCTCCTCGAGGAGCACTTGGGAACCGTTATGTACAGTTACTTGCCCCGTTGTCGGATACACAACGCCCATCTCAGGCTTTCCGTTGAAAGGCGTTTCTGCTGTTGGGGGGGTGAGATAATCCTCAAAAATAACGCCGCCGCTGTGGTCAAAGGCGACCGCCTGATAGGTCTCTGCGCTGTCCGCTAGCTCGAGAGAAACGCGCGTTTCATACTTCTGTTCGAGAAGCTCGACAACGGGGTAGAGTTCCCGTAACCAGCGGTCACGCGCCTCAAGGCCCTGGTGCTGCGCCGCGCACCGAACGCGCAGCTCCACCGCGCCCGTCAGGGCGAGTCGCGGTCCTACATCTTCTAAAAGCCAACATAATCCCGGCTTGTAGGCGCTCCGAAGAACAACCCGGCCAACCACGCCTCGGTCTTTGAGCAGCTGTTCAGCCTGCTTTTGCAGGGTATTACGCACCATCTTGGTTTCGCTTAGAAAGCCTTCGACAACTATGTTGTCCGTGGCCGTCCACGTAAGCGACGCTATAATCTCTAAAAAGCGGCTTCCCTCCCACTTAAACGCTGTCTTCCAATGTGTCCGCGTTCCGTCACGCGCGGTATTGGTGACCGGAACACCTAGAAGGCGTGGGGTGACAGCGGGAGGACTGGGAAGTAATGCGCGTCGAGCGTCCAACCCGAGGCGCTGCTGCAAAGCGGCGACCACAGCGACGCGTCCGAAGGGGGTCTCCCCCCTTAGAAAGGCCGTAAGGCTTGCCTCGAGCCCCTCAAGGTCCGTACCGTCGGGCAGACAAGGAAAGTTGCGTCCAAAGTAGGTAGCCGCGAGCGCAAGGTCTTGTGGCGAGCCGCCCGCGATCTCTAGCGCGCTTCCTTTGTCGGTCTCGCGTACACGGACCTCTGCGCCGACAGTCGCGTCGAGCAGCAGCCGGACGCTCGCGTCCTCAGCGGCCCCGGTAAGCTGAGCTGGGCTTTTTAACCCTGCTGTGCTGAGCTTCGCCGCGACATGAAGCGCTTCAGCACCAGGAGCCTCAATACTGAAGCAACCGAGAAGCTTCTCGGGCGCGTGAGGCGTGCCTGAAAAAAGGTTGCCGCCTTGGAACGCCTGTGCAAGGCTAAAATACCGTCTGTCAGGATATTCAGGTGAGGGTTGTATGCTTGGTATAGCATTCACGTTAACGAAATACGACGTTGGAGTCGTGAGTTTACCAAGATCTACCGGTAGCACACTCCAGTCAGGGCTATTAGGAAGCTCATCCGCAAGGTGCAGGGTGACAAGGCCGTCTTGGAACGATATCTTCTCGACGACAGGGTCAATAAAACTGCCTTGACGAAGCGTTTGGAGCGTCGGTTGTATCGGCCACCTGTTAAGGTGCCGTACGCCGCTCAGAAGACTGGCGTGGGTTGTTGCTGTAAGTAAAAGGGCGTCGGGATAGACGTGCAGCGCCGTCCCCACGATTTCGAGCGGCACATCATGCAATGGCCTCTCGCCTATAAAGATTGCTGGCTGAGGCGGTGCCCATGTTTGTACGTTTAGCGGCAGGCAAAGCGCTCCTTGGGCAAGCCACGCCACGAGTTCGGAGGCGGCGTTTACGTGTTCCTGAGCAGTAGGGTCGCAGAGGTAGATAGCTCCTAAAAGACTGTCGATATAGCCATCATGATCGAGGTCGAGGAGCACGTTGTATGGAGGCAGCATCTACCGAAGCCTAGGATCAAGGTAGTCGCGGAGCCAGTCCCCCAAAAGGTTAAAGCCCAACACCGTTACGGTGATAGCGAGCCCTGGGAAAGTGGACACCCACCAAGCGCTCTCGATGTAGTTACGACCATCCGCGAGCATTCCACCCCATGAGGGGATAGTGGGGTCTACCCCAAGGCCAAGAAAGGTAAGGCCAGACTCGAGCAGGATATTGTTAGCGATATTGAGCGTGGCAAGTACCGTGAGGGGCGTAAGCGCGTTTAAAAGGACGTGCTTCGTGACAATACGCATGTGTGACGCACCTAAGCTGCTAGCTGCCTGGACATAATCTTTTTGCTTGAGGGAGAGCACCTGCCCGCGTACGATGCGGGCGTACTGCACCCACTGGGTAAGCGCCATAACAAGGATGAGCTTCCACAAACCGGGGCCGATCACGGCGATGACGGTGATCGCCAGCAAAATAAAGGGAAAGGCGAGCTGAATGTCCGCGAGGCGCATGAGGATGGCGTCGAGTAGACCGCCAACATAGCCTGCGACCACGCCAATCAGAGTACCGATGAAAACGGCAATAGCGACAGATGCAAGGCCGACGGTAAGTGATATACGGCTTCCGTAGATAATGCGCGTGAGCACGTCGCGCCCAATCGCGTCTGCGCCTAGTGGAAACTCGCTCCCAAGCGCGGGGGGAGCATTTCGGGCAAGCAGGCTGATGGCAGAGGGGTCAGTAGGGGCGAGGTACGGCGCGCATAGCGCGGTGGCGACTACCAAGAGCACGATGACGGCACCAATTACGAAGCTTGGGTCTTTGAGCGCGCGGTTCATTGATACCGAATCCTCGGATCAAGGAAGGCGTAACTTAGATCCACAAGAAAGTTGATGGCTGCGATGATGAGCGCCAGCACCGTGATGGTGCCTTGCAAGGTGGGGTAGTCGCGGAAACTGATGGCGTTTAGAGCTAGGCTACCGAGCCCCGGCCAAGCAAAGACTTGCTCAACGATCACAACACCTCCCAGGAGCGCGCCAAACTGGAGCCCGATATACGTGATGATGGGAATAAGGGCGGTTCTGAGCGCGTGACCGTAGAGCACGCGTCGGCTCGACAAGCCCTTAGAGTGCGCCGTCACGACGTACTGCTCGCCGAGTACGTCAAGTAGGCTCGAGCGTATAAGGCGCGTGGTAGTGCTCGCCAGGATTATCCCAAGCGTAAGGCTCGGCAGAATAAGTGATTGTAGATTCTCGTAGCCCGAAGGCGGGAGCCACCGCAGCTTCACGCCAAAGACGAGAATAAGCATAATGCCGAGCCAGAAGTTCGGGAAGGACAGCCCAAGGAGGGTGACCACGCGGATAAGGAGGTCGGGAAGCTTGCCTCGATGTCTAGCAGCCGCGACGCCACAGGGGAAAGCGATGAGCAACGAGATAGCAAGAGACGTGAGCGCCAGGTAGAGCGTGGCTGGAAGACGCTGCTGGATCACGGCAGAGACGGGTTGCTGGCTGCGAAACGACGTCCCTAGGTCGCCACGCATTGCCCCTCGCACAAAATCCCAATACTGAACAAGAAAGGGGCGGTCAAGCCCCATCTCTTTCCGGATTTGCTCGAGCTGTTCTTGGGTAGGTGCGGACGCGCCCTGAAAAAGTGCGACGGCGGGATCACCGCTCAGGCGCACCGTAAACGCAACAAACAAGGTGATGCCGAGAAGCACAAAAACGGTCTGTGCAAGACGTTGGAGTGTATAAACAAGCATCTTGCTCGCTACTGCACGGATACATTTGCAAGCTGGTGCCGGTCGTCTGCGGGCGCGGCAAAGTCCTGCACACGATCAGCAACGCCCCAAAGGTTTTGATGCTGGTAGAGGGGCACGTCGATAGCGATCTCGTGGGCGTAACGAGCGATTTCTTGCAAGATGCGTTCCCGCTTGGCCTCATCGTAGGTGGCGCGCTCCTGGTTAAGCAGCGTGTCGATCCGTTTGTCGCTGAAGCACGGGTTCCAGAATTGCTTGGTACGGTACAGCAAGTACGCGGTGTTGTCAAAGTCCAGCGTCCAACCTCCCCAGCCCGAGTAGTAGAGGCCGCCCACATTGTTGTTTGGTATAACGTCGTTATAGAAGGTGTTGGTTTCATGCGTTTGCAGGGTCGCGTTGAGGCCCACGGCCTGTAACATCGCAGCTGTAGCTTGGGCCACCTCCCTAAAGATTTCATCGCTCCCTACAAAGTCGATCTGGATAGGCGTGCCCGGTGCTACACCCGCTTCGTTTAGGAGTTGCCGCGCTCCCTCAGGGTCGTACGTGTAGGGCTCGAGCTCGGGGTCATAGCCAAGCGAAAGCTCGGACTGAAAGCTCGCTACTGGCGCACCGTAACCTTGCAAGATGGCGGCGATGATGCCGTCACGGTCAATAGCCTGAGCGACAGCTTGGCGCACCGCGAGCTGGTCGGTTGGTGCCTCGCAAAAGTTGAAGCGCAAGGCGGACACGGTAGGGCTGCCGACCGCCACGATGCTAGCGTTAGGGGCATCTTCGACCGTTTGGGCTAAGCTGATTGGGACACCCTGCACGATGTCAACGCGTCCGGCTTGAAGTTCGGCTACGCGCGTGGCCGCCTCGGGGATAAAGCGGTAGGTAATGCGCTCGAGTTTCGGAGCACCTCCCCAGTAATCTACAAACGCTTCTATGGTCAGATGATCGTCCTGAACGTAGTCAACGACTTTGAACGGCCCGGTCCCCACGGGCATTTTATTAAAAGTCTTTTCATCGTTCTCCTGCACGTACCCGGGAGGCACGATCATCGCGCCGTAGCCCGCGAGCTTCGTGATAATTACAGGGTCGGGACTACCAAGAACAAAATCCACTGTGTAATCATCGACGATCTCAACACGGTCAATCGAGGTGTAGTTTTCCTGCTGTGGGCCAGCAGCCCCTTCCTTACCAAGAAGCCGGTCGAAAGTGAACTTGACAGCCTCCGAGTTGAACGGCTCACCGTTATGAAAGGTCACACCTTCCCGAAGCTTAAAGCGGAGACGTGTGTTCTTTTCGTCTATAAATTCCCAGGAGGTAGCCAGACCGGGACCAATCTCAAGGTCGAGGTTGCGGCTCACAAGGCCGTCAAAGACGTTCGAGCCGACCATTCCCCACGCGAGGAAAAAGGTGTCGATGGGATCCCAGCTCTGAGGGTCTTGCGTCTGTGCGATGGTGAGTTGGCCTTGCGGTTGAGCTACGGCCAGGCTGAGGAAGGTTATGCATAGGGTGATAAACGTCCGTTTCATTTCCAACTCCTTTAGTGACTAACGAGCGTCTCTTCATTACGAACAGCGTCCAGCCAAGATTGCCAATCCCAAACGCTTTTTCTAATGTCTACGATTTGAAAGGTGCTCACCTCTCTTACCCCTGAAATACTAGGAAGCTTGCGCGAGAGAAAGTCATGTAGGTTGTGCGCGTTCTGATGTAGCGACTCGACAAGGATAGTTGCACCACCGAGAGTGACACCCACGTAGCGCACCTCGGGCATCGCAGTAATGGCGTCGGCAACGTCGGAAGCGTGTGGTGGGCTTACGTGAACCAATGAAAGGGCGTCTAAAGGAACACCTAACTTTAGAGGATCGCCGGTGGCAACAATAGAGACGAGCCCCGAATCGAGAATCTTTCGCGTCCGAATCCGAACCGTGCTCTCAGGGAGGTCTAGCTCTCTTGCAATAGCGCTAAAAGATGCGCGTCCATCGGCTTGCAAGATAGCAAAGATAGAGAGGTCTATATCGTCGAAGTCTTCGTTAGCGCCTAATGATATGAGCGTCTCCTTTAGTGTAAGTTTGCCGAATCAGCGAGTTGCTGAATCAATATACGCTAAATCTGTAACTTGTTTCAACCAACTTACTGATTTTATGATTGCCCACTCACGGGTGGCTTTAGTCATCACCAAGTTGCCGACGCGAAGCTACTTCACTCTGCTCACGGCAATAACGCCCTTAACTGGCCGCTTCACCTCTTCCAGAACGACCTCGAGCGTCACTCCCTCCACTGCCACTTCAATCAGTCGGATATCTACGATCTGCCCCGCCAGGGGCGTCTTGACCCACTGTGCCCCGGCTGTCTGCTGCTTTTTAGCCTCCGCTTGCTGTACGCTCAGCCGGGCCGCCTGCACCTGCGTTTGCAACTCTGAGAGTTTTGAAGTCCAATTCGGTCAACGCCTCCTGCTCGGCTTGCTCCAGGCGCTCTACTGCGTCCTCCGCCGTTACCCTTCTAGCTCGTGGCAGCGCGTCCGAGGCCACCAAAAAGCGCACCTCCCCCAGCCTGGCTTTCGCGGCCTCGAGCCGGGTTCTAATGCCCCGCAATTTAGTCTGGTGAACCTTCCTGACACCCGCGATCTGCCGTTGCAACACCGGCAGTTGCGACTTAGCCCCCTCCGTCTCCAACTCACGCTCGGAAAGTGCCGCGTCGTCCACGTAGCGCGCGATAAGCTGGCCCTCCTCCACGTGGTCGCCAACCTCGACGACCAATCCAGCTAGGCCGGGTAAGTCGGGGATGGTGAGAACGTGCGTCTCACGTTTGGGGATGCGGGTAGTGAGCGCTAAGTTGTCGAGCGCTGGACTCCCAGGGCTGTACTCGGCCCGGATGACCGCACTGCCCTGACGGATTGCTAACCCTTCAATGCTCGCCAAATCGCCAACGGTCGCGCTTCTAAGCGTATAGCCGTCCTCGGCTGCCTCAATGCGACGTTAGTAGCCCAGCACCGGCGGCAGTAGGGCGGTCCCCTGGGTCTCTAACTCGGCGGTCACATAGACACGCTGGGCTCCCCTCGGAAGCGATGCGATGAGGTCACGCATCAAGCGGCCCGCGAGGTCTAAACGGTAGGTCGAGACGGTGATGGCCGCGTCCCGGTAGACCCGTACACGGGCGGCGTGAAGGTTGTCACTCCCGCTCACGCCCACGGTGTACGCCCGCCCCGCCGCGTCCTCAACGAGCAGCGTTTCTCGGCCCGGCGCGTCGATCACACGGTAACGCACGCTGTCCACACTTTCACGCGTCAGCAGGTTCTCGCCGCTCAAGACAGCGAAGACCTCGAAGCCGTCGCGCCACCTCAGGTAGTCCGACACAGCTCCGTAAGGCGTCGGGAAGAGACGGTGAAACCAAGGATTGAAACCGTCGATGCTTAGGGGTGTGAGCGCAGCGCCCGCCGCGCAGAAGACGCCGAACCAAATGAACTCTTGTGGGCTGCCATAAGGAACCCGCCACGCCCGGTTGCCGACGAGCCAGAACTGCAAGCGCCAGGGCCATAGGAGGGGCACGCCGGAGATGTTGGCGGTGTCCAGAAGTAGGTGAGACAAGTAGCTCACCAGGAGCCACGCGAAGGCGTCAGGGTTAAGCAGTAGCAGCCAGCTTAAGGCGCACGCGACGACCAACGTCCCCAGCAGCGAGTACGTCACGGTGCGGTGGCCAAATCTGCGCTCGAGCACCCGGCTTACCGGCCTAACCCACCGCCCCAGCCCCGAGTGCGCGGTGTCGACGTCGGGCAAAAGCGCGCCCAGGAGCAGCGCTCCCGTGCCCGCCGCGCCGGGGTGTACGCCAAAACCCGCTGCCGTGACCCCGACCACCCCGGCGAAGGCTATGTGGGTGGCGGCCTTCACTCGTCTTGCACGACGATGATGTCAAAGTCCGGGTTCCTGATGCTCAGCTCGGCTACCACCTCATCCTGCGGCGTCTCGGCCCCGAAGGGGGTGGGCAAGGTATCGGAGTCGAACAGCTCTAACCACAGACTCTCGTTCGGCTTGGAAGCGTGCCACACCCCACACGACCGGAAGACGAACATCACCCTCACGGCGTCTTGTCCTGAGTCATGACCACCGCTACCTCCTCCGCTTTCATGCCGACGGTTGTGGCGAGCGCTTCAAACGAGACGATCACCTTGGCGTTGGCCGTCAAGAGGGCGACGGCGGCGCTGCTGACCGACGAGCGAGCGGCGAGCTGGTCGTTGACGGTAGCCTCACCAACCTTGAGTAGACTGCCCACCGCCCTGAACTGCGCCTCGCTGGTCTCCAGAACCTGCGCCTCGCTGGTCTCCAGAACCTGCGCCATGCGGCCTGCCAGAACGGTCCTCTTGTCATCGGCTGAAAGCAGCTCCACCACGTCAAGTGAGAGCGAGATGTTGTACGAGGGCGACGCCTGCGAATAGTAGTCCATCGGGTCGTGTAAACTTATTTTGGGTGAAGTGACGTTGAGCCACGATGGTCCGGCTTCGTTGTTTGTTCTTAAAGATTTTCTCAAGATATGGCGAGCGACAACTCGGTCCACAAACCGAAGCTGCAGGTCAGGTTACGGCGGCGCAGCTGTAAGGGTGTGCGGGCTCGGATATAGCGGAACAGGTGATTGACTTCAGCATGGGTAAAGAGAAAGCCTTGGGCGCGTGGTGCTGTTCTGAATCCCCTCTGCTGGCGTTCCTGCCCTCGGATA
>JAABUN010006393.1_pt1 | contig 13624 bp, 17 predicted proteins | sample 5559311 | NCBI WGS metagenome assembly JAABUN01 (sample SAMN10711877, study PRJNA513370) | rock metagenome | isolation source: Antarctica rocks | place: Antarctica: Victoria Land, Siegfried Peak sud | reverse complement strand
CCGAGGGCTGTGGGGTTGGGTGGCCCGGACCGGGCAGGGTCGATCGTGGTCGGCGTTGGAGGGCGCTGGCTCTCGGCCCTTCGGTCCAGCGGTGGGCGCCCAAGCATGCTTGCGCTGGTGGCGTTGACCCGGTCCGGGCTGGTCATGGGGGTGGTGGCCTGTCAGACGCCGACGGCGCGGATCGAGGTCGTGGGGATGGTCCAGACGACGGTGCCTGCGGTGAGGGTGACGACGTCGCGGTTGGTGTTGAGGGTGGCGGTGCCGGTGAGGTCCGCGCCGTTCTCAAGGCGCAGGGTCAGGGTGCCGGTGATGGCGGCGATGCGGGCGCCGAGGGTGTCGGCGGGTGACATTGTCATGTCCGGGCTCCTTCTAGGTTGTCGGTTGGGTGAGGAGTCAGACGTCGGTGCCGGGTTCGGCGAAGTCCCCGACGTCGACACCGACAACGCCGGCGCTGGCGTTGTGCTTCGCGGCCCAGGCGCGGAGGGCGTCGGCGGCTTCGCGTCTGGTGGCCGGGTCGGTGTTGGTGGCGGTCGCGGCGTGCATGACCCGTCCGCGTTCGAGGGCGTTGTTCAGGGTCTTCGGGTCGATGGGCATGTGCTGTTCTCCTTATCGGTTGGCCGGCGCGGTGCCGGCCTTGGTGGGGGCGGTGAAGTGGGAGGCCTGTACGCGGTGCACGACGGGGTTGGTGCCGCCGGGGTTCGGGTCGGCGCGGGCGTGGAACAGTTCGGACAGGAGCTGCTCGTACATGTCGGAGGTGGGCACCCACGCCTGGGCTTGGGGGGTGTTGATGAGCCAGTCGGTGAACCGGTCGGGGTCGTCCTTGACGTCGGGCCAGGGGGCGTGCAGCTGCTCTTTCGCGCCGTACTGGTCGACCAGGTGGCCGAACCTCGACCAGGTCGCCCATTGGGGGAACACCTCAGTCGGGTTGGCGATGTGCAGGGCGACGGGTTCGGCGTTCTGCATGACCATGCGACCGGTCAGGTCTTCGGGCCAGAGGCGGCCGACGATGAGCCGCTGGGCGGCCCTGATGTGGTCGTACCGCGTGCGGGCCGCCGTGAGGGTTTGCCAGTCGGCCACGGCCCCGGCGTCGATCGCGTCCTGCGCGGAGGTCAGGCCGGCGACCTTCGTCGTGGCGGTGCGCAGCTTCCCCAGCGTGGTGGTGAGGTCGCCGTCGAGGTGCGCGAGCATTTTGTCGACGCCGCGCCGGATCGCGGTGTCACGTTCCTGACCGATCGAGGCCAGCAGCTGAGACAGCATCATCTTGACCTGGTTGTCGGCTGCGGTCTGGGCGTTGGCGGTGGCCAGCTGGTGGTGCAGGTCGACGGGCAGCGGGTCACCATCGGCGATGGCTGCGCGCACGGCGTTCTCGATGTCGTCGCCGGTGCGGATCGCGGTCTCGCCGGTGGCGTAGGCCTCGCACGCGGCCTTGGCGTGCGCCAGGCGGGCGGTGGCCTCGACAACCAGCGGGAGCTTGTCGAGTGCTTCCTGCATAGGCGGGTTCGCGCTGTTGACGAACGACGCGAGCTCGGACGGGGCGGCGTAGACGATCACGGGTCAGGCCTCTCTGTTGGGGTCGGTGGTGGTGGTGCCGCAGACGTGCTGGACCCGGACGCGACCGGCGTCGACGACGCCGTGAACCCTGGGCGCGGTGAACGTCTGACAGCCGCAGGCATCTGCCTCGGCCATGGCCGCCCTCATGCGGTCAATATCGGCCAGGGCGGTGGCTGCGCCGCGGGCGGCCATCGCGGCGAGCTGGTCGATCTGCGCCCAGCTGCATTCGTTGATCCCGACGCCGAACGCGGCGCGGGCGTCAGCGTCTAGACGCTGAAGGGGGCTGCTGTTGCTGTGGTGGGTCATCTGGGCTCCTCCTGTAGGGCGACGCACCCGCAGGTCGGGCACGTCTGGACTGTGATGCGCTGGCCGTCGGACATGACGGTCACGCGCTGGTCGGGTTGGGGTTGCTCGCATCCACGGCGGTGCTCGGCGTTCACGAGGCCACCTGCTTGCCGGGTCGGCGCTCGAGGTGCTCGCCGGCCCAGACGCCATGACGTTCGCCGTTGGCTCGGGACAGGTCCCGGCACTCAGGCTGGGCGTGGCACTGGCCGCAGAGCAGGATTGCGGGCCCAGGGTCGAGAGCGAAGAACCTATTGGGGTCACCGGTCTGGCACGGGGTCGGCACCCTGCCGATGGCCTCGGCGAGGGCGTGCATCTCGGCGCTGGCGCCGGGCGTGGCAATCACGACGCCTCACAGGTGACGTGGAGAGCGCCGGCCAGCCCGACCGGCAGTGGGAAGCCGCAGGCACCGCATAGCGGGGCCCGCCGTCGGGCCGGTTCGACGGGTTCGGCCGGTTCGGCCGGTTCCCCGGGAGGGGTGGCCGGGGCTGCGCGAGCCGCTTCGGCCGGTTCGGCCGCTCTGGCCGGTCCCCCCGAGGGGGTCAGCCCGAACCGGCGGAACGCGGGATCCAGCGAGACGCGACGGTAGCCCCGGGCCCGGTCACCGTTGACGTCGCGTGCTGAGTGGATGTTGTAGGACGTGACGAGCATGCGGCCCAGGCGTTGGGCGGTGAGCTCCTTGCCGTAGGCCGACCCGGCGCCCCAGGTGTCGGGGTGGGCATGGGTCAGGCGGGTCAGCAGGTCGTCGGTCGGGATGAACGTCTCGCCCGCGGCCCACACCTGGTGGATGTGGGACAGCAGGGCCACGGCGGGGCGTTGCTGCACGATGCCTTCCTCTCGTTCGAGGGTGATGCGCTCGACGTCGGCGACGGCGAGGTCGTCGACCACGGAGGACCACCGCCCACCCGCTGCGGCGGCGACGCGCTTGAGGGGTGACCAACGCTCGCGGGCCCGGCCGGTGACTCCCGAGGGCAGCGGGGGCCGGTTCTGTCGGACCTCGTCGCGGACCATCTCGGCCCAGGCCGACAGACGACCGCCCAGAGCGCGGGCGTCGTCGTCGATCAACTCCCAGTCGGACTCCTCGATCGAGCCGTCGACGTCGGGCATCAGCAGCACGCGGATCGCGCGGCTGCGGGTGTCCTCGGGCAAGTTCGGGTTGTTGCCGGCCATGACGACCGGCGCGAACGTCGGCATCTCGGAGACCTTCCAGGACTCCTTGGTGGGTACTAGGACTGGCCTCGACCCGCCGCGCTTGTACCCGCTGTTCAACACGGCCAGTAGCTCGGCGACGCCCTCACGGTCGGGGTTCAGCGAGCGGTCGGCCTCGTCGATCAGGATAGTCCGCATGCCCGCGTCGAGCATCCGGGTCAGCAGGGCCGGTGAGGTCAGGGACGCCATCTGGATCGGGTTCAGGCACAACCGGCCCAGGTGCTCAAGGGTGGTCGTCTTGCCGCTGGCCGGCACCGGGCTGTCCAGTATCAGCCGCGGCGTCGTGTACGTCTCGGCGCACAGGTGCGTGTGAGCCGACCACAACGTCAGCAAGTCGAGGTCGCCGTCGTCCATCGTGCTGACGTACCTGGCGAACCAGTCGTGGACCTCGTCGAGCACCCGTCCGGTTCCCCCGACCCTCTCAAACGAACCGGCCGAACCGGCCGAAGCGTCTGAACCGGCCGGGATTGCGTCGTCGGCGAAGGGGTCGACGTCGGGCGCGTCGGGGTAGTCGGTGCCGTAGAAGCTCATGCTGACACCACCAACTGGTTGCGCACCCTCACGACGTACCCGCCGTGCAGCTCGGCGCGGGCGCACACCTCGCCAACACGGTCGGTGCGGACCATCCACCCGCGCTCGACCGCCGACCAGGACGCGACGATCGAGGACCCCTCGATCAGCGGCTTGATGTGGCCGCGCACCAGGCTGTACCGGGCGCCGTGGCGCACGTAGACCACCATCGGCTTCAGGTCAGGCATTGGCGTCAACGCCCGCCCGGATGCGGTCCTCGTGGGTGCGGGCTCGGGCAGCCCTCTCGGGCTCGCCCCTGAGTCGGCTGAGTTCCGAGAACGGTCGGGCGAACGGCCCACCCTGGCGTCGGACGCGGTCAGCCATCACGGCCCACGACCGCTCGTCCTCGTCGTCTCGCTCAGCGTCGCGTTGGCGCCGACCATCACGAAGTCCAGCAAGCCGGCCCCAGAAGTCACCGCAGTCGTAGATGGCCCGCTCGCGAGGCGTGGCAGCCAAGTAGTCGAACTCGATCACCGGAACGTCCGGCACCGCCAGCCCGGTCATCTGGAGCAGTCCTGGTGATCCGTGAGGTACTCGGCGTTGACCGGAACTCGCTTGTCGCACTCGCTGCAGACGTGCCCGTCGAGGTCGCTGCTGACCGAGCTGAGCAACGATCCGAGATCCGAGATCCGGTTGCTATAGCGCTGCATCAACGCTGGCCTGTTGGTGGCGAAGCGGTCATCGTCGTGCAGCCGCTTTACCTTCTCCAGGACCTTCTGCAGGTCGTACACGGCGTCGGAGTATGCATCTGGAAGTGCTCTCCGCCGAGACGGTCTGGACGGTGCAGGGGAGGGCATCGCCACAGAGGTGATCGCCGCCCGCGCGTCCCTCAGGTCGTCGCCGGTGGGAGCGGGAGCACCACGCTGATCGGCCGCCGACGTTGCCGCGACGAACACCGTCTTCGCGACCTCGGGGGCGAGGCCGACCAGTTCGCGGGCCTGCCTCTCGGTGGTGATGTCCACCGCGGTGGACAGGGACTCGCTGATCGTCGCGGCGGCCATCAGCTGGTAGACCCGACTGCGCCCGATCCCGAACCGCTCCCGGGTGTAGTCGTCGAAGGTCGCGTTCGTCGCCTGGTACAGCTTGGAGGTGCTGATCTCGCCGAGCGCGTTGCCGACGGCGACGAAGGTGTTCAGTCCGACGTCGACCACCCGCTCCAGCGCAGCTAGCCGCTGGGCTTCTTCAGGCGCTAGAACGCGTGCCTGCTCGCCATCCGGGACGCCTTGCGGCACAATCGAAGACGTGGTCTGCGGCTTGGCGGCAGCTGACTTCTGAGTGGCGGCGGCGGTCCCGGGCGGGGCCGCCGCTCGCGTGTCCGGGCTCAAGCGGCAGCCCCCCCGGCGGAGGGGATCGGGGAGAGCATGGCGTCGAGCTCGTTGAGGTCTACGCGGATCAGCCGCGGGCCCATCCTGTAGCCGGTGAGGTCGCCGGCCGCGATGCGACGGCGGATGGTCTTGGTGCAGACACCGGCGTACTCGGCGGCTGTCGACAGGCGCGCGAGGCGGCGAGGTGGATTCTGCGGTGCGGACATACAAGGGCTCCCGATGCCCCCGCGGAGCCAACGGGACGTCTCACTCGACAGGTACGTCCGATGTCGCTGCCGTAGCAGTTATGGACCAACAAGGACACACTAGCACCCGGGGGGACGTGACGTGTCAGGCCGACACGCCGCCATCAAGATCGGGTGAACCGAGGTATAGGTCCTCGTGACGACCCCTAGCCTCGATTCGTCGGCGAGCGAGCTCTGGTGGCCTGTAACGCCTTCCGCACTTGCACGCGAGGACCCAGTCGCCTCCCGGCAAGAGGTGTGTCCTGTCGTCGCCGGCACCGCTCGGCGGGGACAGTCGATGCAGAAGGCGACCCTTTTCCAGTCCCGCGGGCATGGCGTCCAGCTCGGCACGCTCGGCGTTCGTTGGCTCGCGGCCGGATTCTGGGGCCAACAACAGGACGCGGCGACATGCGCCACAGCGCACGCGCCCTGACTTGTTCGAGGTCATTTCATCTCTCCTTGCACGAGCGCGGACAGGGCCGCGGCGATCTGCTGGTCGCGTCCAGCGGCCGCGTGCTGGTAGCGCAGGGCCGCGCCGGGGGTGGAGTGCCCGAGGCGGGCCATCAGCTCGGCGAGCGTCGCGCCGGTGGAGGCGGCTAGGACGGCGCCGGTGTGCCGCAGATCGTGCCAGCGAAGGTCCGGGCGCCCAGCGGCCTCGCGGGCCTTACTGAAGTGCCGCAGCAGCGTCGTCTGGCCAAGGTGTTCGCCGGTCGCGCTGGGGAACAGCAGTCCGCGCTTGCCGCCGACGATCCCGTCGAGGTGCCGGGACAGGGCGGGCAACAGGTGCGGGGGGATGGCGACGTCGCGCCTGCCGGCCTCGCTCTTGGGTGTGCCGACGATGACCTGCCCGTCGACTCGGACGACGGCTCGACGGATGTGCAGGACGCCGTTGGTGAGGTCGACGTCCGTGCGGCGCAGCTCGGTCAGCTCACCGAACCGCAGACCGCACCAGGCGGCGAGCAGGGTCATCATCCGCAACCGCTCGGGCATGGCCGTGACGATCTGTTCGAGCTGGCCGAGGCTGGCCGGGACGATGCGCTTTACCCGCTTGCTGCTGCCGGCGCCGCGCAGCCGGCACGGGCTGACGGTGATCTCGTCCTCGTCGATCGCGCACCGCATGATCGTGCGCAGCAGAGAGTAGGCGTGGGCCCTGTAGGTGGGGCCGGTCGTCTTGCCGAGGTCGTGGTGCCACTGATTGACCGCGGCGGGGGTGATCGCCTTGAGCGGCGTCTCGCTGAACGTCGGCAGCAGGTGCACCCGCAACAGGGTCAGGTAGTGCGACTTCGTGCGCGGCTTGAGGTCGCGGCGCTCGATCCACCCGGTCGCGTACTCACCGAACGTGACGACCCTGCGGGACGCACTGACGGCGCCGGGCACCCACTCGCCGTCCTTGATCTCTTCGCGGCGCCGGGACAGCCAGCCCTCGGCGTCCATCTTGGCCGCGAACGTCGTGGACGCGGTCTGCCGCTGGCCAGCCGGGTCGGTGTAGGCGGCCTGGTATCGGCCGGACGGCAGTTGTCGGATGGACCCGAACCCGCGGCGGGTACGTGGCATTGACGTCCTCTCGTGTGCAACCGGCGTGCAATACGAGAGTCTACCGGCGTCCTCTTGTGTCCACGCTAGTCCGCGGGTACTGTTTCGCGTGTTCGCAGGTGAGAGGCTCAATCCGCAGGTGGGAGCCAGTAGTGCATTTGCCGCTGGTCACTGGTTCGATCCCAGTATCGCCCACCACGGCACCGCCGACCCTGGAGCACCCGATGTCGGCGACCCAGCAGCCGCTGGCCTGGTTCGACGGGCAGCTGGCGACCGAGCTGGTCGACCTCCGTCACGACGTCGCGGGCTTGGCCGAGGGTGGCTGGTGGGCCCTCTGCGTCGACTTCGACGGCGCCGTCACGGCGGCCCGGTTCGGTCGCGTCCAGGCCGCTGGCCTGCCCCCCGCCACCGCATCCTGGGCACCGTTGCGGGGCCCGTGGCGCACCTCACTGGACCAGCCGTCGTACGAGGCGGCCGTCAGCGAGGTGCGGCGGCGGATCGGGGACGGCGAGGTCTACCAGGTCAACGTGTGTCGTGTCCTCGAACATGCACTGGACGACGAGGCCGACCTGCTCGCGTTGGCGGCCTTGACCACCGCCCACAACCCGGCGCCGTACGCCGGGGTCATCCAGCTGCCGGGGGTCGAGGTGGTCTGCGCGTCGCCCGAGCTGTTCGTGAGCCGGGCCGGGGGCGTCGTCACGACGGGGCCGATCAAGGGGACCGCGCCCACCGGGCCCGAGCTGCGACCCAAGGACGTCGACGAGAACGTGATGATCGTCGACCTGGCGCGCAACGACCTGTCGATGGTCTGCGAGCCCGGGTCGGTCACCGTGCCCAGTCTGCTGTCGCTGGAGCACCACCCGGGCCTGGTGCACCTGGTCTCCACGGTGCGAGGCCGACTGCTGCCGGGAGTCGGCTGGGTCGAGCTGCTGGCCGCTCTGATGCCACCCGCGTCGGTGACCGGAGCTCCCAAGTCGACTGCGCTGCAGGCGATCCACGACCTCGAACCGGTCGCCCGCGGCCCCTACTGCGGCGTCCTTGGCTGGGTCGATGCCGATGCCGGCACGGCCGCGCTCGCCGTGGGCATCCGCACGTTCTGGGCCGCCCGGGACGACGTCGGTCGCCGGATCCTGCGGTTCGGCACCGGCGCCGGGATCACGTGGGGCTCGGACCCGGCCGGTGAGTGGAACGAGACCGAGCTCAAGGCGCACCGGCTGATCGGTCTGGCGTCTGGCACGCTGGCGCCATGAGCGGGACGCCGATCGCCTGGGTGGACGGTCGCCTGGTGGGCGACGCGCCGGCCCTGCGTGCGTTCGACCACGGGGTCACCGTGGGTGACGGGGTGTTCGAGACCTGCTGCGTGCGAGAGGGCCAGGCGTTCGCGCTCTCGCGGCATCTTCGCCGGCTCGCCACCTCGGCGGCCGGCCTGGGTCTGGTGAGCCCCGACCTCGACCTGGTCCGCGCCGGCGTCGCCGAGGTGCTCGCGGCCGGCCCGCTGCCGTGGGGGCGGCTGCGGATCACCGTGACCGGCGGCCCGGGGCCACTGGGCTCGGACCGCGCCGACGTGGCCCCGACGTACGTGGTGCTGGCCTCGCCCGCCCCGCGCCCGGCCCCCACGGCGTCGGTGGCCGTCGCCCCTTGGGTGCGCAACGAGCGCAGCGCCGTCGCCGGCATCAAGACCACCTCGTACGCCGAGAACGTGGTGGCGCTGGCCTACGCCCGAGAGCGCGGGGCGAGCGAAGCGCTGTTGGCGAACACCCGAGGCGAGCTCTGCGAGGGCACCGGGTCGAACGTGCTGCTGGCGCTGGGCGGACAGCTGGTGACCCCGCCGCTCGACAGCGGGGCACTCGCCGGCATCACCCGGGAGCTGCTGCTGGAGTGGGCAGCCAGCGAGGGGCTGGGCATCCTCGAACGGGTGGTTCCGCTCGAGGAGCTGGCAGTGGCCGAGGAGGTGGCCCTGCTGTCCTCGACCCGTGACGTCCAGCCGGTGCACGCCGTCGACGGGCGTGCACTGACGGCGCCGGGCCCGCTCATCACTGCCGCAGCCGGGGTGTTCGCCCGGGCGGCCGCAGCCGACACCGACCCCTGAGCGGCGGTCAGCCCAGCAGCGCAGCCGGGTCCGCTTCGCCAGGCCGGGCTTGACCTACCCTTGACCCATGGAACGCCCCGCCGCCTCCCCGCCGATCGGCGAGCACCCGGATCCCTACCCGGACGGCGACCGGCTAATCGACGCCGACGAGGACCCCTGGCCCTGGCGGGCCAGGCTCAAGCGCAACCCGGTGACCCGGCGGGCCTACCGCCTGGCCGTCGCCCTGGTCGGTACGGCGGTCGTCGTGGTCGGGGTGGTGCTGCTTCCGGCTCCCGGGCCGGGTTGGCTGGTCATCTTCGCCGGGCTCGCCGTCCTGGCCAGCGAGTTCGAGTGGGCCCAGCGGCTGCTCGACTACGCCCGCCACCGGGTGCGTGAGTGGACCGCCTGGACGGCCCGCCAGCACGTCGTCGTCAGGGCCCTGGTGGTGCTCGCCGTCGTCGCAGTCGTCCTGGCCGTGTTCTGGCTGCTGTTTCTGGTCTCCGGAGTCCCGGACTGGATACCCGACCTCGTGCAGACGCCGGTCCAGACCTACGTACCCGGACTGTGAGCCGTCGGGCCGACTGGATCGGGTAGTGTTGCCCAGCGCCGCGTGAGCAGAACGCGGGCGATTAGCTCAGTGGTAGAGCGCCTCGTTCACACCGAGGAAGTCACTGGTTCGAACCCAGTATCGCCCACCGACGTACGCTGACCGGTATGAGCGATGACGTGGTCGCGGGTCGGGTCGTGGCACTGCGCGCGTTCCCGGTCAAGTCCTTGGACGCCGGCCCGCTCACCCGCGCGCGGGTGAGCGCCTCGGGGGTACAGCACGACCGCGGCTGGGCCGTGGTCGACGCCGCCGGGTCGGTCGTCACGGCCCGCCGGGCCGAGGCACTGCGGACGGTGCGTGCCGACGTCCGCGACGACGAGCCAACGCTGACGCTGGCCGGCTCGGACGAGGCCGTGTCGGGCGCGGCGGCCGACCGCGCGCTGTCCGACCTGCTCGGCCAGCCGGTCACGGTGCAGGCCAGCCCGGGCGGCTTCAACGAGGTCGCGCCGGTGCACCTGGTGAGCCGGCAGGCCATCGCGCGCGGCGCCGATCACGACGACCACGGCGAGCAGTGCCCGTGCAGCGTCGAGGAGCCGCGCGCCAACCTGGTGCTCGACCTGTCCGGCAGCGACCTCGAGACGTCCTGGGTCGGCGCCCTGCTGCGCGTCGGTGACGCGGTGCTGCGCGTATCGCGGTCGCCGCAGCACTGCCTCGGCGTCTACGCCGACGTCCTGCGCGAAGGGGACATCGCAAAGGGCGACCAGGTCGTGCTCGACCGCGGCTGAAGGTGCGCCCAGCGGTGGCACGTCACAGCGGCGGGCAGAAGTGCCAACCAGAAACGGACCTGAGCACGGCTGGCAGCCGCGGAAGCCACTTCTGCCCGTCGCTGCGGCGGGTCCCGCGCAAAAGGTGGCGAGTCGGATCGCGCCGTCTCGCTACGATCGGGCGGCAGGCCGAGGTGGCCTGCAACCCCAGCCAGGAGGCCGTCGTGTCCGCCCAGATCACCGTGTCCGTCGCTGGAAGCGAGCGCTCGGTGCCGGTCGGGACGACTGCGGGCCAGCTGCTGATCGACCTGGACGGCGGCCCCGCGCGGGGCACCGACGCGATCGTCGTCGCCCGGGTCGGCGGCGAGCTGCGCGACCTGGCCCACGAGCTGACCGACGGCGACCTCGTCGAACCCGTGGCGATCGGCTCGCCGGACGGCCTGGTCGTGCTGCGTCACTCGACCGCCCACGTGCTCGCCCAGGCGGTGCAGCAGGTGAACCCGGACGCCCGGCTCGGCATCGGCCCGCCGGTGCGCGACGGCTTCTACTACGACTTCGACGTGCCGACCCCGTTCACGCCCGACGACGTCGCGGCGCTGCAGAAGGCCATGCAGCGCATCGTCAACGAGGGCCAGACGTTCGTACGGCGCGTGGTCACCGACGACCAGGCGCGCGCCGAGTTCTCGGCCGAGCCCTACAAGCTGGAGCTGATCGGCCTCAAGGGGAGTGCGGCGGACGCAGCGGAGGGCGCGGCGAACGAGGTCGGGGCCGGTGAACTCACGATCTACGACAACGTCGGGCGCGACGGCCAGGTGGTCTGGAAGGACCTGTGCCGCGGGCCGCACCTACCGACCACCAAGCTGATCACCAACGGGTTCAGCCTCACCCGCACCGCCGCCGCGTACTGGCGGGGCAGCGAGAAGAACCCGCAGCTGCAGCGCGTCTACGGCACCGCGTGGCCCAGCAAGGACGGGTTGCGGGCGTACGTCGACCGGCTGGCCGAGGCCGAGCGCCGTGACCACCGCAAGCTGGGCGCCGAGCTCGACCTGTTCAGCTTCCCCGACGAGATCGGTTCGGGGCTCGCGGTCTTCCACCCCCGCGGCGGGATCATCCGCAAGGCCATGGAGGACTACTCGCGCAAGCGGCACGAGGAGTCCGGCTACGAGTTCGTCTACTCACCGCACATCACCAAGAGCGAGCTGTTCGAGACCTCCGGGCACCTGGACTGGTACGCCGACGGCATGTACCCGCCCATGCACCTGGACGCCGAGCTCGACGCCGACGGCAATGTTCGCAAGCCCGGTCAGGACTACTACCTCAAGCCGATGAACTGTCCGTTCCACTGCCTGGTCTTCCGGGCTCGGGGACGGTCCTACCGTGAGCTACCGCTGCGGCTGTTCGAGTTCGGGTCGGTCTACCGCTACGAGAAGTCCGGGGTCGTGCACGGCCTGACCCGGGTGCGCGGGATGACCCAGGACGACGCGCACATCTACGTGACGCTCGACCAGGTCGAGGACGAGCTGACCACGCTGCTGACCTTCGTCCTGGACCTGCTGAGGGACTATGGCCTGGACGACTTCTACCTCGAGCTGTCGACCAAGAACCCCGACAAGTACGTCGGTTCCGACCAGGTCTGGGACCAAGCCACCGCCACCTTGCGCAAGGTCGCCGAGGACTCCGGCCTCGAGCTGGTGCCCGATCCCGGCGGTGCGGCGTTCTACGGGCCGAAGATCTCGGTGCAGGCTCGCGACGCGATCGGCCGCACCTGGCAGATGTCGACCATCCAGCTCGACTTCAACCTGCCCGAGCGCTTCGAGCTCGAGTACCAGGCCGCCGACGGCACCCGGCAGCGGCCGGTGATGATCCACCGGGCTCTGTTCGGGTCGATCGAGCGCTTCTTCGCGGTGCTCGTCGAGCACTACGCCGGCGCGTTCCCGGCCTGGCTGGCCCCCGTGCAGGTGGTCGCCATCCCGGTCGCCGACGTCCACACCGACCACCTGCACGAGGTGGCCGCAGCCCTTCGGGCACAAGGGATCCGGGTCGACGTCGACACTGCCGACGACCGGTTCCCCAAGAAGATCCGCAACGCGCAGAAGGCGAAGGTGCCCTTCATGCTGATCGCCGGTGACGACGACGTGAGCAAGGGCGCGGTGTCGTTCCGCTACCGCGACGGGTCGCAGAAGAACGCCGTCCCGATCCAGGACGCCGTCGCCGAGATCGTCACGGCGGTGCTGACCCGCTCCGCGACACCGTGAGCACGCCGTCGTGAACGTCGAGGACGCCAGCGGGTTCGTCGGTGAGCCCGACGGGTTCGAGCGGCTCTGGACGCCGCACCGGATGGCCTACCTGGGCGGTGAGAACAAACCGGCAGACGACACCGCCCAGCAGTGCCCGTTCTGTGCCGCGCCGGATCGCACCGACGACGAGGGACTGATCGTGCACCGCGGCAGCGCGGCGTACGTGGTGCTCAACCTCTACCCCTACAACCCCGGTCACCTGATGGTGTGTCCCTACCGGCACGTCTCGTCCTACATCGACCTGACGGACGAGGAGACGACCGAGGTGGCCACGCTGACCCAGTCGGCGGTACGGGTCCTCACCCAGGTGTCGCGCCCGCACGGGTTCAACCTCGGGATGAACCAGGGCGCGGTCGCCGGAGCCGGTATCGCGGCGCACTTGCACCAGCACGTGGTGCCCCGCTGGGGCGGGGACGCGAACTTCCTGCCCATCGTCGCGCGCACCAAGGCGGTGCCGATCCTGCTCGGCGACACCCGCGCCCAGCTGGCCGCGGCCTGGGCCGGGGCCGCCTGAGCGCCTGAGTCAGGGCGGCCAGAGCCGGTCGAGCGTCAAGACCACCAGCGCCGCCGTCCACGACAGCGGGGCCACCGCCGCGGGCGAGCCGTCGGCGAGCACCTTCTCGGGCAGCGAGCCCTCCCGGGTGCGGTGCTCGCTGAGCCAGTCCAGCCAGCGCAGCGCCTGTGCCCGGTCGCCGGTGTGTGCTGCGGCGAGCGCGAACAGCGCCGTCTCCGGTGTCCAGGAGATCCCGTCGTCCTTCCACCCCTCGCCGGGAGCCAGACCCCCCGCCGGCCGCAGCATCGTCGCCGGCGCGGCACGCTCGGCCGCCAGGGCACCTCGCGGCACCTCGGACTGGTACGGCGGCAGCAGGAACGTCACCGCCGCGTCCAGGCTCCCGCCCCCGCGGTGACGCGGGTAGCCCTGCGCCCCGAAGTCCTCCTCGACGGCCCGCAGTACCCCGGCGTGTGCCGTCGTCACCGATGCCAGCTCCGCGGCACGGCGCGGGGTCCGGGGACCGCGCTGCAGGTCGGTGCCCAGGATCCGCCGGGCGGCGTCCAGCCCGGCCAGCGCCGTCGCGGCGGTGCCCAGGGTGAGCTCGTCCTCGTCGACCTCCCAGTAGTCGCTGGACGGCGCGGGCAGCCCGTCCGTCGCCGTGCGACGCAGCAGCCGCTGGGTGCAGCGCTCGATCAGCGGGT
>JAABUN010006392.1_pt1 | contig 13624 bp, 7 predicted proteins | sample 5559311 | NCBI WGS metagenome assembly JAABUN01 (sample SAMN10711877, study PRJNA513370) | rock metagenome | isolation source: Antarctica rocks | place: Antarctica: Victoria Land, Siegfried Peak sud | reverse complement strand
CGGCGGGGCGCGGCGATCTTCGACGACCTGCACCGCTACTTCGCCAAGCCGCGTCGTGGCCGGTAGCGGCTGGTGCCGTAGGCGCCCCCCCTACCTTTCTCACTGGAGAAGCCCCGGGGAGAAGCCCTGGCAGGACAGCCACCTGCCATCTGCCGGCGGTGTTGGCGCAGCCGATGGCGCGCGAGTTCGGCGTGTCGCCTTCGTGGATTTTCGGCGTCTTCCCGGCGGCGCTGATCGTCTCGGCCTCGGCCGGGTTGTCGTTGGCGCGCCAGCCGTGCGCCGCAGCGCAGCACCGTGCCGATGCGCCGCAGCGCCTTCCGCGCGGTCGCCGCGCGGGAATTCCACACCGCATCAACGGCTCGCAGCACGGCAGCGCGGCCAACCTCGGCCACCGGCATGGCGCCGAGGGTCCGGAAGGCGTGCCGGTCAAGCGAGGTCCGCCAGAGGTCCGCGGTCAGAGGTCCGCGGTGCGGCCGTTCCTCCATCCCGGCGCCTGCGCCTTGATGGCGGCCACCGCTGCCGCCCTGACGGTGCGCTCAGCCGCCTCCGCGTCACGTTCGGCTGCCTGCGCCCGCGCCTTGCACTTGCGCTCCGCGATGGGGTCGGTGCCGCTGGCCGCCTTCTCGCGGGCGGCACGGGCGGCAGAGCGGGCATCCTTGAGGGACACTGCGGGGTAGCCGCCAAGCCCCACATCGCCAGCGCAAGGAATCCCAACCGTCAGTCCCCGGTCGCCTCGCCCATCCCCACACTTGGCCCGTGCCGGCAGGGGATGATGCGCGCCGGCATGATTCAGCGTGAGACGGAAAAATGGCGTCCGCCAAGGACGCCACATCAAGAGTGCAGGCCCGAACGCCGCGGTGCCTAGTTCGCCACCCGGCAGACCCATGCGGCATTTCTCAGTCTTCGACCATCCGGGATGCCCGGCCGCAGCCTCGCCCGCAGCACCTCGCGGCCTCAACGCCAGGACGCGCAGCCCCGCCGCACATAGACCATTTCGTCCTGCGAAAGGCTGCCGCCCTGCTGGTAGCGGAAGACCGCGTCGCTGCACCGCCGGTCGATGGGCAACGGCTCCCGCGCCCGGCGGGGCGGCGGCACCCCGGCAGCGGCAGCCGCCTCGGACGCCACGGGCTGCGGCACGGCGCCGGTCAGCCCCGCGCCGGGATCGGCCTCGGTCGCCGCCGACACGCTGCCGCCGCGGACGCTGGCGCTCAGCAGCGTCGGCGCAAGCACCGGCAACGAGGGCGGCTCGAGCAACCGCGGCGTCTCAGGCACCAGGCTCGGGCTGGCCTGGGAACCTTGACCAGCCAGCCTGCCGGCATCCCCAGCGGGCGATGCCGCAGGTTCGGGCGCTGCGGCCGGTGGCGCAACGGTCATTGGCGAAGCCATGGAAGAGGGCGGCGAAGCCATGGGGGGCCTCGGCACGGTCCCAGGCCCGCCACCTGCCTCGGCCGAGTGCCGGGCCGGACCCGCCGGGGGCACCCACAGCAGCCCGGAGGCGACACCGACCCCGAACGTTGCCAGCAGCGCCAGCACCGCCAACAGGCTCCGTGGCGCCAGCCGGCGCTTCGGGCGGAGGCTCGGCTCGTCCTCGTCCTGGCCCGAGAAGATCGGCAGAGGCCGGCCGATCGCCTCCCAGGTGCCGCTGGACCGCAGCACCCGTCGCAACGCGGCCACCCAGGTCGTGCGCTGGCGGATGCTGAGGCGGGGCTCGTAGGCGAAGGCGGCATCCAGGTGGCGGCCGAGGCCGCCAGTCGCGTCGGCACCGATCCGGCAGTGCACGATGGGCAGATAGCCCCGGTTGCCCGCCGGGAAATCGACCAGGTTCAGCAGCCGCCGCAGCCGCAATTCGGCGTCCGGCGTCGTGCAGGGCGCCAGGTCGACCAGCGCCACGCCCACGGCGGCGTGTGCGAGGACGAAGCAGCCGCCAAGGTCGTCGGCGGCTCCGGTGCCGGTGCGGCAGCGGCCGATCAGCGCCCAGTCGGCTGGCAGGGCCGTGGCGAAAAGTCGCTCGATGTCCTCGTGCCTTGGCTCCTCATGGGAAGGCGGGGCCGCGGCAGCCACCGCCCCATCCGGGGAGCGGTCGAGAGTGCCGAGAGCAGGTTGGGCAAGCGTTTCCACGGGCAGCCTCGACAGGTCACAGGCAAGGCCAGAACGAATCCGCCGCCCTGGGTTGCGTTGTTATCGGCGGCCGGCGCATCACTGTCGCGCCACCTTTATGTGAAACCGCCATTTTCGGCGAGACTGTGCAAAGCCGCCATCTCCGGCGAAGCCCCGACCGTTGCCGTTTGTCACCAGCGCGGCCCGCCGATCCGTGGCAAAAAGGTCTGGCTTCCCGCCGCCAGCGTCCTGCCGGTGGACCGTGCCGGTGTCAATCCTTCCCTGGCGTCTCCCTCGGCGCGAGACCAGAGGCACCGCTTCCCAGAGCCGCGACCGCTTGAAGCCGCCCGCATCTCGCCGCCATGCCCGCGGTCCGAAGCCTGGGAGTTCGCGGAAGAGTGCCCATAAGTCCCGACGATGCATGGAAAAACCGATGATCCCGAGGGATCTGCGCTGGCAAGCCCGATTTTCCCGAACGCCGTGAGACCGTCCTGGGGTGCCGCCCGGCTGGCCTCCCCGTTGCTCGCCCCATTGCTTGCCCCATTGCTCGCCCCCCTTGCCTTGGCAGGAGCCCTGGCCGGCTGCGCCTGGCTGACCCCCGCCGCCACTTCCTCCGGCATCCTGCTGCCTGGCCGCTTGGCTGTCGTCGATGCCGCCGCACCCGTGGCCTGGCCGGCTCCCGACTGGTGGCGCGGCTTCGCCTCGCTGGAACTCGATGCCCTGATGGCCGGGGCGATCGCCGCCAACAACGACCTCGCCGCCGCCGCCGCCCGCATCCGCCAGGCCGACGCGCAGCTCCGCATCAGCGGCGCGGCGCTGCTGCCGACCATGGACCTCACCACCCGCGCGCTGCGGCAGCAAAGCGGCTCGGCCTCCACCGCCGGGATCGCCGGCCTGGGACGCACCACCCGCATCCGGGTTTCCTCGACCAACGCCCTGGCGCTCACGGCCAGCTACGAGATCGACTTCTGGGGCAGGAACCGCGCCCAGGTGGAGGCCGCGCAGCAGATCGCCTTCGCCAGCCGATTCGACGCCGGCACCGTCCGCATCACCACCGAGGCCTCGGTCGCCAACACCTATTTCTCGTTGTTGGCGGCACAGGAGCAGGTTGCCATCCAGCAGAACAACCTGGACCTGGCGACCCGCGTAATGGGCGTCATCCGTCAGCGCGTGGAGGTCGGCACCGGCACCGGCCTCGACCTGGCGCAGCAGGAAACCGTGGTGGCGCAGCAGCGCGCGCAACTGCCGCCGCTGGTGCAGCAGGTGGAGCAGAACCGCAACTCGCTCGGCACCCTGGTCGCCCGCCCGCCGGAGATGCTGGAGGTTGCCGGCGGCGGCTTCACCCGCCTGACGGTGCCGCCGGTGACACCGGGGATGCCGGCCGAGTTGCTGGCCCGCCGGCCGGACGTGCTGGCGGCCGAGGCGACGCTCGCCGCCGCCAACGCCGACATCGTGACGGCGCGTGGCCAATTGCTGCCCGCCATCACGCTCACCGGCTCCGGCGGCTTCCAGTCGCTGGTGTTCGAGAACCTGTTGCGCCCAGGTTCCGTGGTGTTCAACCTGGCCGCCGGCCTGACCCAGCCGATCTTCCGCGGCGGCGCGCTGCGCGGCCAGGTGCAGCTCAACGAGGCCCGCGCCGAGGAACTTCTCGCAACCTACCGCGGCGCCATCCTGGCCGCCCTGGTGGATGCCGAGAACGCCCTGGTCGCGCTGCGCCAGACCACCGAGCAGGAACGCCTGCAGGCCGCCGCGGTGCAGGCCGCCGAGCGCAGCTACGCCATCGGCGAGGCGCAGCTTCGCGCTGGCACCATCGACCTCATCACCCTGCTGAACGTGCAGCAGGCGCTGTTCGGCGCCCGCAACACCCTGGTGCAGGCCCGGCTCGCCCGGCTGCAATCGGCGGTGGGCCTGTTCCGCGCATTGGGCGGCGGCTGGGGAACGCCCATATCACGCTGATCCCGCAATCGGAGTTCCCACCCTGGCCATGCGCCGCCCGGCCCTGATCCTGCTGCTTCTCGTCGCCGTGGCCGCCAGCGGCGCCGTGGCCGCCAGCGGCGCCGTTGCCTGGTACTTCACCCGGCCCGCCCCCGCGGCGGTCACCGCCGGCCGCGGCACGCGCGGCGGCGCCGGTGCGCCGGTGCCGATCACCGTCGCCGCCGCGCGGCGGCAGGACGTGCCCATCATGCTCGACGCCATCGGCACGGTGCAGGCCTTCAACACAATCGCCATCCGGGCGCAGGTCGACGGCCAGCTCGTGGAAATCGCCTTCCGTGAGGGCCAGGACGTGAAGCAGGGCGACGTGCTCGCCCGCATCGACCCGCGCCCCTACCAGGCGGCGCTGGATCAGGCGGTGGCCAAGAAGGCGCAGGACGAGGCGCAGCTTGCCAACGCCCGGCTGGACCTCCAGCGCTACACCTCGCTGGCCCGCAACGAGGGCGTCTCGCGCCAGCAGCAGGACACCCAGCGCGCCCAGGTGGCGCAATTCGAGGCGCAGGTGCAGGCCGACCAGGGCGCCATCGACGCCGCCCGCACGCAGCTTTCCTTCACCACCATCCCCGCGCCGATCGACGGCCGCGTGGGGCTGCGGCTGGTGGACCAGGGCAACCTGGTGCGCTCCGGCGACGCCACCGGCATCGTCACCGTGGCGCAGGTGCAGCCCGCCGCGGTGGTGTTCACGCTGCCGCAACAGGAACTCGGCCGCGTGCTGGATGCGTTGGCGCGCGGGGCCGTGCCGGTGGAGGCCAACGCCCACGACCGCGCCCTGGCGGCGGGCGAGTTACTGACGCTCGACAACCTGGTGGATGCGCAGACCGGCACCATCAAGCTGAAGGCCCGCTTCGCCAACGAGGACCGCCGGCTGTGGCCCGGCGCCTTCGTTTCGGTGCGGTTGCAGGTGGACACCGTGCCGGACGCCGCGACCATCCCGCTGGTCGCCGTGCAGCGCGGCCCCGATGGCGCCTTCGCCTTCGTCCTGCAGCCCGACCGCACGGTGGAGCAGCGGCCGCTGCAACTCGGCGCGCTGACCGCGAGCGAGGCCGTGGTGCGCCAGGGCATCCGGCCGGGCGAGCAGGTGGTGACCTCCGGCGCGCTGCGGCTCAGCCAGGGCGCCATGGTGGCGGTGCGCGAGGAGACGCCGGCGCCGCCCGGCGACGCGCCGCCCGCCCCGCGCATCCGCCGGCGCCAGGCCGCCGACGCCCGGCCGTGACGCGCGCGCCGTGAACATCTCGGCGCCCTTCATTGCGCGGCCCATCGCCACCATGCTGCTGGCGGTGGCGGTGCTGCTGGCCGGGCTGTTCGGCTACCTGCGCCTGCCGGTCTCCGCCCTGCCGGAGGTGGATTTCCCGACCATCGAGGTCACCACCAGCCTGCCCGGCGCCTCACCGGAGACCGTGGCGCTGCTGGTCACCGCGGCGCTGGAACGGCAGTTGGCGCAGATCGCCGGCCTCACCGACATCGTCTCGGTCAGCGGCCCCGGTACCAGCCGCATCACCCTGCAATTCAACCTCGGCCGCAACATCGACGACGCCGCGCAGGATGTGCAGGCGGCGATCAACGCGGCGCGCGGCGTGCTGCCGCAGAACCTGCCCTACCCGCCGACCTACGCCAAGGTGAACCCGGCCGACCCGCCGATCGTGACGCTGGCGTTGACCTCGGACACGCTGCCGATCGCCCGGCTTTCGGACGCGGCGGATACGCTGCTGGCGCAGCGGCTGAGCCAGGTGTCCGGCGTCGGCCGCGTGCTGGTGCAGGGCAGCATGAGGCCCGCCGTGCGCCTCCAGGCGGACCCGCGGCGGCTGGCCGCCTACGGCCTGTCGCTCGAGGATGTCCGCACCGCCGTCGCCGCCGCCAACGTCAACACGCCGAAGGGCAGCGTCGACGGCCCGCGCCAGGCCTCCACGGTCATGGCTAACGACCAGATCCGCCGTGTCGAGGATTTTGCCACGTTGATCCTCGCCTGGCGCAACGGCGCGCCGGTGCGCCTGCGCGATGTCGGCGAGGCGGTCGAGGACCTGGAGAACACCCTGAACGGCGCCTGGTACGACGGCCAGCCCGCCGTGCTGCTGGACGTGCAGCGACAGCCCGGCGCCAACATCGTCGCCACCGTCGCCGGCCTGCGCGAACAGCTTATCCTGCTGGAAGGCGCACTGCCGCCGGGCGCCCGCCTCGCCGTGGTGGCCGACCGCACCGAGACCATCCGCGCCTCGGTCCGCGACGTGCAATTCACGCTGGTACTGGCGGTGGTGCTGGTGGTCGCCGTGATCTTCGTGATCCTCCGGAGCTGGCGCGCCACCGTGATCCCCGGCGTGGCGTTGCCGCTGTCGCTGATCGGCACCTTCGGCGTTATGGCGTTGTGCGGCTTCTCGCTCGACAACCTCTCGCTCATGGCTCTGACCATCGCCACCGGCTTCGTCGTCGACGATGCCATCGTCATGATCGAGAACATCGTCCGACTGATCGAAGCCGGCAAGCGCCCGCTGGACGCCGCCTACGAGGGTGCCCGGCAGATCGGCTTCACCGTGGTCTCGCTGACGGTGTCGCTGGTGGCGGTGTTCATCCCGCTGCTGTTCATGCCCGGCGTGGTCGGCCGGCTGTTCCAGGAATTCGCCCTGGTGCTGACCATCTCCGTCGTCGTCTCCATGGTGGTCTCGCTGACGCTGACGCCGATGATGTGCGCATACCTGCTGCGCCCGCACGAGGCGACGCGGCCCGGCCGGTTGTCCCGCCTGTTCGAGCACGGCTTCGACGCCACGCTCCGCGGCTACGCAAGCAGCCTCCGCTGGGCGCTGCGGCACGAGGCGATGATGCTGCTGCTCGCCACGCTGACCGTCGCCGGCACCGTGGCGCTCTACGTCGTGATGCCGAAGGGCTTCCTCCCTGTGCAGGACACCGGCCAGATCGTCGCCCAGGTGGAGGCGCCGCAGGACGTTTCCTTCGGTCGCATGACCGCCCTGCAGCGCGAGGTCGCGGAGGTCATCCGCGCCGACCCGGACGTGGTCTCCGTCACCTCGGTGGTCGGCGCCGGCATCGTCAACCCGGCGCAGAACACCGGCCGGATCAGCGCCGTGCTGCACCCGCGCGACGACCGCATCGCCGATGCCCGCGCCATCATCGCCCGGCTGCAACCGAAGCTGGACGCGTTGCCCAGCGTGGTGGTCCACCTGCAACCCGTGCAGGACATCCAGATCGGCTCCCGCCCCGGCGCCACCGCGTTCCAGTACACGCTGATGGACCCGGACCCGGTGGAGCTGGCGCAATGGGCGCCGGTGCTGCAACGCCGCCTCGCGCGCCTGCCCGAACTCCGCGACGTGGCCTCCGACCAGCGCGACGGCGGCCTCCGCGTCACCGTGGCCGTGGACCGCGACGTGGCCGGCCGCCTCGGCGTGACGATGCAGGCGATCGACGACGTGCTGTACGACGCCTTCGGCCAGCGCCAGATCTCCACCATCTACGCGCAGAACAACCAGTACCGCGTGGTGCTGGAAGCGACCCCCGCGCTGCGCGACGACCCCGCCATGATCGGCCAATTGCGGGTGCCCGCCACCGCCGGCCAGGCCGCCACGCTGCAAGGCACGCCCAGCACCGCATCCGGCGGCACCACCCAGGTGCCGCTGGCGGAACTCGCCCGCATCGGCCGCGGTCCGGGACCGTTGACGGTCACCAAGCAGGGTCAGTTCCCCGCGGTCACGCTGGGCTTCGACCTCGCCCCCGGCGCCTCGCTCGGCCAGGCGGTGGCCGCCATCCGCGCCGCCGAGGCCGAGATCGGGATGCCCGACACCATCGCCGGCAGCTTCTCCGGCGACGCCGCCGAATTCCAGCGTTCGCTGCAGGGCCAGCCTTGGCTGATCCTGGCCGCCATCGTGGTCATCTACATCGTGCTCGGCGTGCTGTACGAAAGCGTCGTCCACCCCGTCACCATCCTGTCCACCTTGCCGTCGGCCGGCATCGGCGCGCTGCTGGCGCTGCAACTGTTTGGCCTCGACCTGTCGGTGGTGGGGATCATCGGCATCGTGCTGCTGATGGGCATCGTCAAGAAGAACGCCATCATGATGATCGACTTCGCGCTGGAGGCGCAGCGCGACCACGGCCGCACCCCGCGCCAGGCGATCGAGGAAGCCTGCCTGCTGCGCTTCCGCCCCATCATGATGACCACGCTGGCGGCGCTGCTCGGCGCCCTGCCGCTGGTGCTGGAACGCGGCACGGGGTCCGAACTGCGGCTGCCGCTCGGCGTCTCGGTGGTCGGCGGCCTGCTGCTGTCCCAGGTCATCACGCTCTACACCACGCCGGTCGTCTACCTGGCGATGGAGCGCGTGCGCGACCGCGTGCAACGGCTGTTCCGCCGCACTCCGTCCACGGCGCCGGCGGAATAGCCGTGTCGATCTCGGAACCCTTCATCCGCCGGCCGATCGCCACGGCGCTGCTGGCGCTCGGCATGGCGCTGGCCGGCATCGTCGCCTACGTCGCGCTGCCGGTGGCGCCGTTGCCGAGCGTCGACCTGCCGACCATCGTGGTCGGCGCCAACCAGCCCGGCGCCGATCCCGCCACCATGGCGTCGTCCGTCACCGCGCCGCTGGAACGCCGGCTCGGCGCCATCGCCGGCGTTTCGGAAATGACCTCCACCTCGTCGCTCGGCGGCGCCTCCATCGTCGTGCAATTCGACCTGTCGCGCAGCATCGAGGGCGCGGCGCGCGACGTGCAGGCCGCCATCAACGCCGCCGGCACCGACCTGCCGGCCGGGCTGCCCTTCCCGCCCTACCTCCGCAAGGCCAACCCCGGCGACGCGCCGGTGCTGATCCTGGCGATGACCTCCGACACCGTCTCGCCCGGCGCGGTCTACGATGCTGCCGACAGCGTGGTCTCGCCGCGTATCGCCCAGGTGCCCGGCGTTTCGCAGGTCATCATCGCCGGCGCCGAGCAACCAGCCATCCGGGTCAGCGTGAACCCGGCCGCCGCCCGCGCCGCCGGCCTCGGGCTCGAGGACATCCGCCTCGCCATCACCCGCAACCACGTCAACCAGCCGACCGGCCTGATCGAGGGCCGCGACCAGTCCGCCGCCATCACGGTGAACGACCGGCTCAACACCCCGGCCGACTTCGGCGCCATCGTCGTGAAGGCCGCGGACGGCGCCATCGTCCGCCTGTCCGCCGTCGCCGACGTGGCGCTCGACGTGCGCGACCGCCGCCAGGGCGGTTCCTTCGACGGCCGCCCCGCGGTGCTGATGATCATCTTCAAGCAGGCCGACGCCAACGTCATCGAGGTGGTGGACGCCATCCAGTCGCTGATGCCGCAATTGCAGCGCTGGCTGCCCGGCGGCGTCGCCGTCCGTACCGTGCGCGACCGCTCGGAGACCATCCGTGCCAGCGTCCACGACGTGCAGCGGACCCTGCTGATCTCGATCGTGCTGGTGGTGGCGGTGGTCGCGGTGTTCCTCCGCCGCGCCTCGGCGGTCGCCGCCGCCGGCGCCGCGGTGCCGCTGTCGCTGCTCGGCACGCTGGCCGTCATGTGGCTGGTCGGCTACTCGCTCGACAACCTCTCGCTCATGGCGCTCACCATCTCGGTCGGCTTCGTGGTGGACGACGCCATCGTCATGATCGAGAACATGGCGCGGCTGATGGAACGCGGCATGAAGCCGATGCAGGCGGCGCTGGTCGGCGCCCGGCAGATTGGTTCCACCGTGGTGTCCATCACCGTCTCGCTGATCGCCGTGTTCATCCCGCTGCTGTTCATGGGCGGCATCGTCGGCCGGCTGTTCCGCGAATTCTCGGCGACGCTGGCCGTCGCCGTGGCGATCTCCGGCATCGTCTCGCTCACGCTGACGCCAATGATGGCGGCCCACCTGGCGCGCGCCACCCCTCGCCCGCCCGGCCTGTTGGCGCGCAACTTCGACCGCGGCATGGAAGCCCTCGTCACCGGCTACCTGTGGAGCTTGGCGCACGTGCTGCGCTTCCGCCGGCTGGCGCTGCTGGCGACGCTCGGCCTGATCGGCCTGACGGTATGGCTTTACACCGTCGTGCCCAAGGGCTTCTTCCCGGACCAGGACAGCGGCCTCATCATCGCCACCACCCGCGCGCCGCCGGACACCTCGTTCCAGGCGATGCAGCGGATGCAGGAACAGGTGGTGGCGGTGGTGCTGCAGGATGCCGCCATCGCCGGCATCGGCTCCTCAGTCGGCGGCGGCGGCGGCAACGCCTCGGTCAGCCAGGGCCGCCTGTTCATCTCGCTGAAGCCGCTGGCCGAGCGGCCGGGCATCACCGCCGCCCAGGTGATCGACCGCATCCGTCGCCCGCTCGGCGCCATTCCCGGCATCCAGACCTTCATGCGCGCGGTGCAGGACGTGGGCTTCGGCGGGCGGGCCGGCAACGCGCAGTACCAGTTCGTGCTGCTTTCGCCCGACCTCGAGGGCCTGGAGACCTGGTCGGAAGCCCTGGTCCGCCGTCTTCGCACCGTCCCCGGCCTCACCGACGTGTCGTCCGACCAGCAGCGCGCCGGCCTGGTCGCCCGCCTGACGATCGACCGCGAGGCCGCGGCCCGCCTCGGTGTCAGCGTCCAGGCGATCGACGCGGCGCTGAACAGCGCCTTCGCGCAGCGCCAGGTGGCCATCCTGTACCGCACCCGCAACCAGTACCGGGTGATCCTGGAAGTCGACCGCCGCGGCGCGCAGCACCCGGAACAGATCGACGACATCTTCGTCCCCGGCCCCGGCGGCAGGATGATCCCGCTGAACGCGCTGGTGCAGTTGGAACGGACCACGGCGCCGCTTTCGGTATCGCACCAGGGGCAGTTCCCGGCGGCCACCATCACCTTCAACCTCGGCCCCGGCATCTCGCTCGGCGACACCGCGGCGGCGGTCGAGCAGGCCAGCCGCGACGTCGGCCTGCCCGCCACCATGCGCACCGAGTTCGCCGGCAACGCCCGCGCCTTCCAGTCCTTCTCGCGCGACCAGCCGCTGCTGATCCTGGCGGCGCTGCTGACCATCTACATCGTGCTCGGCGTGTTGTACGAGCACCTGCTGCATCCGATCACCATCCTGTCGACGCTGCCCACCGCCGGCATCGGCGCGCTGCTGGCGCTGCTGGTCACCGGCACGCCGTTCGGCATCATCGCGCTGATCGGGGTGATCCTGCTGATGGGCATCGTGAAGAAGAACGCCATCATGCTGGTGGACTTCGCGCTGGAGCACGAACGCAGCCAGGGCGTCGGCGGCATGACCGCCATCCTGGAAGCCTGCCGCGAGCGCTTCCGCCCGATCCTGATGACCACGCTGGCCGCGGTGTTCGGCGCGGTGCCGCTGGCGCTGGCCTCCGGCGCCGGATCGGAATTGCGCCAGCCGCTCGGCGTCACGATCATCGGCGGGCTGCTGCTGTCGCAGATTCTTACGCTCTACACCACCCCCGTGGTCTACCTCGCGCTGGATGGCCTCGGCGGCGGCCGGCGGCGCGCTTTGGCCGCAGCCCCGGCCGAGTACCAGTCCCCCAGGGGAAAAATCAGGGAAAAAAGACGCCCCCGCCGCGTTGCACCCCCGCCGCGTTGCACCACCGGCCGCAACGCCTGATCGGAAAATTCCACCCTGATGGACGCATACATCCTGCTGCTTGCCGGCGCCGGCGCGCTGATCCTGCTGGTCGCCTGGCTGCCCATGGCGCTGCGCGAATTGCCGCTTTCGCTGCCGATGTTCTGCGTCGCCTTCGGCTACGCCGCCTTCAGCCTGTCCTCGGGCGACACGCCAAGCCCCCTGGCCTACCCCTACGTCACCCAGCGCCTGACCGAGCTGGTCATCCTGGTCGCCCTCACCGGCGCCGGCCTGAAGCTCGACCGGCCGCTCGGCTGGCGGAGCTGGTCGATGACCTGGCGGCTGCTGGCCATCGCCATGCCGCTGTCGATCGCCGGCATCGCCCTGGTCGGCCATTGGCTGCTCGGCCTCGGCGCCGCCGCCGCCCTGCTGCTCGGCGCCGCCCTGGCGCCGACCGATCCGGTGCTGGCCTCCGACGTGCAGGTCGGCCCGCCGCGCTCGGGCGAGGAGGACGAGGTCCGCTTCACCCTCACCGCCGAGGCCGGGCTGAACGACGGCCTGGCCTTCCCCTTCGTCAACCTCGCCATCGCGATGATGCTGCGCGGCACCGAGACCTGGGAATGGACGCTGGACTGGCTGGCGACCGACGTGGCGTGGAAGCTGGTGGTCGGCGTCGCGGTCGGCTGGGGGGTCGGCCGGGGCCTCGGCTGGGTCACCTTCCACATGCCGAACCGCGCCCGGCTGTCGCACACCGGCGATGGCTTCGTGGCGCTTGGCATCACCTTCCTGGCCTACGGCCTGACCGAGCTGGTGCACGGCTACGGCTTCCTCGCGGTGTTCCTCGCCGCCGTCGCGGTCCGCAACGCCGAGCGCAACCACGACTACCACGAGCGCCTGCACGACTTCGCCGAGCAGACCGAACGCCTGCTCATGATGGTGCTGCTGGTGCTGTTCGGCGGCGCCGTGGCGGGCGGCCTGCTGGACGCGCTGACCTGGGCGGGCGTGGCGGCGGCGCTGCTGTTCGTGTTCGTAGTGCGGCCGTTGGCCGGCCTTGCCTCGCTGGCCGGCCAGCCGGAACATCCGGTGCGGGAACGCGCGGCGGTGGCCTTCTTCGGCATCCGCGGCCTCGGCAGCTTCTATTACCTGGCCTATGCGCTGAATCAGGCTGAGTTCGAACGTCCGGGCGTGCTGTGGGCCACCCTGGCGCTGACCGTGCTGCTCTCGATCGCGCTGCATGGGATGACCGTTACGCCGGCGATGCGCTGGCTGGACGGACGGCGGCGGCAGCAGGGGGTGTTGCCGCTGGAGGCGATGTAGGGGCAGGACCTGCCGCAGGCTCGGGCATGGCGCGCCGAATGGTGACGTTTCCGCGAGGCGCTCCGCCGCGCGCCGGCCCGGCAAGGCGACCCCGCTTGGCCAGCCACCCCGATATCGGCTACAGCAGCGCCAATGAGAACCGGAAACGATACGACGATGGCTGCCTACAAGGGTCAGGGATTCGATGACAGGCTGAGCACCGCCGCCAACGCCAAGAAGGCGTTGCTGGAGAAATTCCGCCTCAAGCCAGGGCCGGACGACCCCGCCGTGCAGGAACGCCAGGCGGCGATGCGCGTCGTCGCCGAAGCACGCGACGCCCGGATGGCCGAGCGCAAGATCGTCAAGGACGCCGAGACCGCCCGCAAGGCCGCCGAGAAGGCCGCGCGCGATGCCGCCAAGGCCGCCGCGGAGGCTGAGCGCATCGCCTGGGAAGCCGGCCAGGCCGCACGGGACGCCGAGCAGGCCGAACGCGAGGCAGGACTCGCCGCCGAACGCAAGGCCGCCCGCGACGCCCGCTACGCCGCCCGCAAGGCACGTCGCTGAGGGATTGCCCCCGGATCGGGTGCCGCCGATGAGGCGCGGCACCCCCGGCCCCTCATCAAACAAAAGCGTTACTACCCAGGTGCTGCAGCGACAGTCAGGCCAGCCGGAGGCTCGCAATCAGGTGCTTGGGATCGCTGGTCAGGGTCTGGAGCAGGTCCC
>JAABUN010006391.1_pt1 | contig 13626 bp, 13 predicted proteins | sample 5559311 | NCBI WGS metagenome assembly JAABUN01 (sample SAMN10711877, study PRJNA513370) | rock metagenome | isolation source: Antarctica rocks | place: Antarctica: Victoria Land, Siegfried Peak sud | reverse complement strand
CGGACATCGTCGAGGCCTTCCGGGTTGAGCGGCTTAGTCACTGCCGATCTTGGAAGGTCTCGACCCCATTTCAGGGTCAGGCGCTCAGGGCGTGTCGCTCACTGCCCCACCGCACGTAAGAAGAGCCCCTAATGCCTAGAGCTGTCGGTTGGTTCTGCGCGCGGAGGACTGCGACGACCACCTCGGCGTCAAGCTTGCATGCGCTGGCGCCGTTGCCTTCTGTTCCCTCGGAATGAAGGCGGGCCCTTCAACGCGGTTGTGGCGACAACCGCGGCGAGCAGGACGAGGGGAAGTGATGCCCAGAGCCCGACGCGTCCGTAAACTAGTGAGGCTGCCGTGGCGATGAGTGCGGCGATGAGCACCCCTACGACGACAGTGATGACTCTGCGAGCACCGGTCACATCAACCTTTCTAGCGTCCGGCGGGGGTCAGTCCCAGCGACCGACCCGCCAGGCCCCTGCTGCGCCGGGCCAGCTGGCGGGCCACGCCGCGCAGCGCCACGGCGGCGGGGGAGTCGGGGTGGCCGAGGACTACGGGCGTGCCACCGTCGCCGCCCTCGCGCAGCGCGATGTCCATCGGAACCTGCCCCAGCAGCGGCACCAGGGCGCCGACGGAGCGGCTCAGCGAGTCCGAGACCCGTTGTCCGCCACCAGATCCAAAGGGCTCCATGCGCGAGCCGTCCGGCAGCTCAAGCCAGGACATGTTCTCCACCACGCCGACGATGTGCTGGTGCGTCTGCAGCGCGATCGCCCCGGCCCGCTCGGCCACCTCGGCGGCGGCCTGCTGCGGGGTCGTCACCACCAGGATCTCGGCGGAGGGCAGCAGCTGGGCCACCGAGATGGCGATGTCGCCGGTCCCCGGCGGCAGATCCAGCAGCAGCACGTCCAGGTCTCCCCAGAACACGTCTGTCAAGAACTGCTGCAGGGCACGGTGCAGCATCGGCCCGCGCCACACCACCGGCTGGTTGCCGGGCACGAACATGCCGATGGAGATGACCTTCACCTCGTGCGAGATCGGCGGCAGGATCATGTCGTCCACTCGGGTGGGTACCGCCTCGACGCCCAGCATGCGGGGGACGGAGAACCCGTAGACGTCAGCATCAAGGACGCCGACCCGCAGCCCGTCGGCCGCCATCGCCACGGCCAGGTTCACCGTCACCGACGACTTGCCCACACCACCCTTCCCCGAGGCGACGGCGTAGACCCGGGTCAGGGAGCCGGGCTTGGCGAAAGGCACCTCTCGCTCGCTCTGACCGCCACGGAGCTTGTCCTTGAGCGTTCCGCGCTGCTCGGCCGACATCACGTCCAGCACCACCCGCACGGAGCTCACCCCGTCGAGCGCCTGCACGGCGTTGGTGACGTCGGAGGTGATCCGGTCCTTCATCGGGCAGCCGGAGACCGTCAGGAAGATGGCGACCTCGACCGCGCCGGAAGGGTCGATGTCCACCGACTTGACCATGTCGAGCTCGGTGATGGGCTTGCGGATCTCGGGGTCCTGGACCGCCGACAGTGCGACCCGGACGGCCTCGAGCGTGGGGATGGGCATGGCTCCAGGGTAGGTCGTGCCTGGTGCCGTCCCGCGCGCAGGAGGGCTACGGGTCCTGGGTCCGAACGCCTTCCGACGTCTCGGCCCGGGCGGCGGCCCGCTCCTCGAGCTCGGCCAGCAGGTCACGCAGCTCGGACCGCACGAAGTCCCGGGTGGGGACCTCCCGCAGCGTGATCCGCAGCGCCGCCACCTCGCGGGAGAGGAACTCGGTGTCGGCCAGGCTGCGTTCGGCGCGCTGGCGGTCCTGCTCGAGGGAGACCCGGTCCCGGTCGTCCTGACGGTTCTGCGCCAGCAGGATCAAGGGGGCGGCGTAGGACGCCTGCAGAGACAGGATGAGGGTCAGGAGCGTGTAGTTGAGCTTACGCGGGTCGAAGCGCAGCGGCAGCGGACCGTAGGTGTTCCACACCAACCAGGCGGCGACGAACCCGGTCATGTAGACCAGGAAGCGCGGGGTGCCCATGAAGCGGGCGAACCGCTCGGACCAGATGCCGAACGACTCGGGGTCGACACCGGGGCGGGGCACGAGCGTGCGTCGGCGCTCGCGAGGGGTGTCCAGGCCGGCCCTGGCCGCGTTGCGGGACGCCGCCGACCGGGTGCGGGAGCGGGGGTCAGCCACGGCCGCCCCCGTTGACCAGCGTGTGCGAGTCGTCTTCGTCCTGCTCGCGCCAGTCCTCGGGCAGCAGGTGGTCGAGCACGTCGTCGACCGTGACCACCCCGATCAGCCGGTCCGCGTCGTCGGTGACGGGGACCGACACCAGGTTGTAGGTGGCCAGCCGCCGTGTCAGCAGCCCGAGCGGGGCACCGGCGTCCACGGGCTCGATGTCGGTGTCCACGATGGTGCCGATGGACGAGTGCGGTGCCTCGCGCAGCAGCCGCTGGATGTGCACGACCCCGAGGAAGGTGCCGGTGGGTGTCTCGGTCGGCGGTCGGCACACGAACACGGCCGCGGCCAGGGCAGGGGAGAGCTCGGCGCGCCGCACCATCGCCAGCGCCTCTGCGACGCTGGCCTCCGGACCCAGCACCACCGGCTCGGACGTCATGATCCCCCCGGCCGTGTTCTCGTCGTAGGCCAGCAGCCGGCGTACGTCGTCGGCGTCGTCCGGCTCCATGGCCTGCAGCAGGTGCTCCTGCTCGTCGACGGACAGCTCCGAGAGCAGGTCCGCGGCGTCGTCCGGCTGCATCGCCTCGAGCACGTCAGCGGCCCTCGCCCGGCCCAGGGCGGACAGGATCTCGACCTGGTCGTCCTCGGGAAGCTCCTCCAGCACGTCGGCGAGCCGCTCGTCGTCCAGCTCGGAGGCCAGCTCCTGGCGCCGCTTCTTCGACAGGTCGTGCAGCAGGTCCGCGATGTCGGCGGCCTTCATGTCGTCGAAGGCGGCGACCAGCATCGCGGCGCCCTGCGCGTCGTCGCCGCCGGCGAGGCCGAGAACCTGGTCGACGTCGACCAGCAGGGTCTCCCCGCGCCGGCGCAGCCGCCCGGACAGGCCGTGCACGGGACGTCCACGGCGAACGAACAGCCTGGACAGGGTCCAGTCCCGCTTGCGGTCGGCCTCGATGGCGACGTCCTCGACGCTGGCCTCGCCGGAGCCGTCGCGCAGCGTCACCTGCCGCTCCAGCATCTCGGCGATGACCAGCGTCTCGGCCTGCCTCTTCTCGAAGCGGCGCATGTTGACCAGCCCGGTGGTGATGACCTGCCCGGCGTCCATGCTGGTCACCCGCCCCATCGGCACGAAGACGCGTTTGCGTCCGGGCACCTCGACCACCAGGCCGATGACCTTGGGGCGCTGCCTCTCCCCCCGCAGCACGGCGACGACGTCACGCACCTTGCCGACCTGGTCCCCGAGCGGGTCGAAGACGGGCAGGCCAGCCAGACGCGCGACGAAGACCTTGTTCGGGGCGCTGTTCACCTGTGCAGGCTAGTGCGCGACGTGGCGCCTGGTGACTACTCGTCCAGCGTGCCGTCCCGGCGTGCCTTCTCGACGATCGCGCGCACGTTCTCGACGCGTCCCGCGTCGGCGTCGAGGTGCTCGTTGCGTGCTGCGGCGAAGGCTGCCCCGAGCTCGGTACGGACCTGTTCGGAGACCTCGGTGCGGGCCGGGTTGAGGATGGTCTGCTCCTCCTCGCCGATGTGGTGCATCAACGCCGTCGCCAGCTCCTCGACGGCGTCGTCGAAGTCCTGGGAGCCGGTGCCCTCGACCTCGAGCAGCGCGAGCAGGGCCTGGTTGCCCTCGGCGTGCTCTTCCTCGCCGTGCTCGGCCTTGTCGTCATCGATGGCGTCCTTGCGGACCAGCGCCGGGTAGACCTGCGCCTCCTCGGCCTCGCCGTGCGCGATGAGCAGGTTCGCCAGCGCCGTGCGGGCGGCCTCACGGTCGGCGGTGGCGTCGCGCAGGTCACGCAGCAGCGCCTCGAACCGCCGGTGGTCCTCGAGGATGAGCTCGACGACGTCTCCGGACGTGGGGCGTGGGATCTCGGTGTTCGTCATGGCGACAGCATGCCGGTGCCGAGCCCCTGCCGCCTCTCCTGCGGGACCGCGCCGGCAGCCCCTACCGTGGGGTCGGTGACCGGCCGATCCCTGCTGTATTCCTCGACGATGCCCTCCCCGACGCTGCGCTTCGACGTGGTGGACGTGTTCACCACCACCGCCTTCACCGGCAACCCGCTCGCCGTCGTGCACGGCGCGCAGGCCCTCTCCACAGCGCAGCTGCAGTCCCTGGCCCGGGAGTTCCACCTCTCCGAGACGGCCTTCCCGATGGAGCCGACCGCGCAGGAGCGAGCTCGCGGCGTGGACTACCGGCTGCGGATCTTCACCCCGTCCGCCGAGCTTCCCTTCGCCGGGCACCCGAGCGTGGGAACGGCGTGGCTGCTGGCCAGGCAGGGCGCGCTGGCAGCCGGCCGGGTCGTGCAGGCGTGCGGTGCCGGTGACCTGCCGCTGCAGGTGACCCCGGACGGTGGCCCGGTGACGCTCACCGGGGGGGCGGCGCAGGTGGGCGAGGCGCTCGACCGGGACGAGGCAGCGGCCTGGCTCGGGCTGACGCCCGAGGACCTTGTCGACGTCCCGCCCGGGATCGCCGGGACGGGCCTGGCTTTCGGCTTCGTGTACGTCAAGGGCGAGGCCTTGGGCCGCGCCCGGCTGGTCGGCGGGAACGGTCTCGGTGTGGACCAGGTGTACGTGGTGGCCTGGCCGCCTCCGGGCGAGGCTGACGACGTGCGTGCCAGGATGTTCGCCACCGACATCGGGGTGCCGGAGGACCCGGCCACCGGTTCGGCGGCTCTCGGTCTCGCCGTGCACGCGCTGTCGGTCGGGCTGCTCATGGGCGAGGGCACCAGCCGGTTCGTGGTGCGCCAGGGGGTCGAGATGGGGCGGCCCTCGACGCTCGTCGTCGAGGTGGACGCCGAGGACGGGCAGACGACTGCGGCGAGGGTCAGCGGGAACGTGGTCGCAGTCTCGAGCGGAGAGGTCGCCATCCCCTCGGCCTGACACCTTCCACATCGACGGGGGCGCCGCCGCTGGCAGTGGAGGCGCTGCGCTCGGGGGCGCTGCTGGGCACCAGCCGCAGCACCCGCGAGTGCTCGGCCCACCGTGTCACCAGGCCGTCGGCGTCCCGGGCGTTGAGGCGGCCGGCCTTGAGCACGGTGGTCGCCCCCTGCCACCCGCCGTCCGAGGGCAGCACCGGCTCGAGGGTGACGTCGACCTCCACCAGCGCGGAGCGGGTGTCCTTGCTGGGGACCTGGAGCCGGACCGCCACCGGTGCCTGGCCGAACGGGTCGCGTTGCTCGCCGCCGCCGACCACCACCAGCACCGCGCCCTCGTGCCACGCGTGCCAGAGCGCCTGGGTCGGGGCGCCGTCGACGGACACCCAGACCAGGCCGGCCTTCGCGGCCGCGGCGGCGAGCAGCGCGGTGCCGCTGTCCGGCGCGGGGGCGGCTGGTTCGCTCACGAGGACAGCGTGCCACGCGCGGAGGTCTTCTCGGAGCACACGAGCAAGGGCTCCGGTGTCGCACGCACCGCCCGATGCCTTCGGCCATGCGCCCGCGTTATTCGGCCGGGGGACCCCACCACGCCAGCACGTGCGCGAAGTGGCTCGCCATCAGGGCTTCGAGCTCATCACCCTCGCCCTGCTCGATGAGGTCGAGCATCTCGTGATGCTCCCGGCCTGCTTTGCTCAGCTCCGGAGTGTTCGTCATCTTGGCCATGCCGACCATTCGGGTCTGCGAACGCAGCTCCTTGACAATCGCGACGAGCCGAGAGTTGCCGTGCAGGGAGAGGAGCCCGAGGTGAAACTCTCGATCCGTCTCCAGGAATTCAGTCAGATTGCCGGCGTCGGCGTGTGCACTGATCTGCTCGGCCAGTTCACGCCACTTCGGCATCTCGACTGCCGGGATCCTTCCGGCGAGCGCCGCCATCACCGGAGCCTCCAACAGGGTGCGCACCGCGACGATCTCCTGGAGTTCTTGAATGCTGACCTCTGTGACTCGGAACCCCTTGTTGGGGACAGGGCGTACGAAACCGCGTTGCTCAAGGTCCAGGATCGCCTCGCGCACCGGCGTCGCGGAGACACCGAACTCCGCGGCCAGGCCGGGGACCGACACCATGGTGCCGGGTGCGAGTTCGCCAGACACGATCGCGGCAGACAGCGACTCGCCAATCTGCTCGCGAAGGCTCGCCGACTTCTTCACCTTGTGGATGGATGAGATTGTTGTTCTTCTCCTATGCTGGGCGTCTGAGCGCCCCGTCGGCCCGCTCGTATCCGTTTCAATAGCTGGGTAGCATACTCCAGCACCGGAGTGCGTGCGCAAAGCAAGAATGCTACTCCTGGGTCACGCTGAAAATGATCTCGAGATCGTCGGCGTTCACCTCGATGCCCAGACCGGGGCCGGTCGGTGCGGATCCGCGTCCACCGGCGGAGCGAGGCGTGTACCCGGCAACGTGACCATCCGTCCAATCGTTCATGAACGAGGCGTTCTGAAAGTTCTCAGGCCGCGTGCTGGCGGCCAGGTGGCTCACGGCGGCGGTGACGATGTCGCCGCCCCAGGCGTCCTCCATCGAGACCATCATGTCCAGCTCCTGCATGAGATCCCGCATGCGCGCCGCCTGGGTCAGGCCACCGACGCGGCTGATCTTGATGTTGATCGACACTGCTCCCGCAACATCTTTGGCATGGAACACGTCCTGCTGGGTGAGAATCGACTCATCGAGCACTAGGGGCAGGGCGGAGTGCCGCATGGCGAAGATGCTGTCTTGCGTCGACCGGCACGGCTGTTCGACGAAGATGGGGAGGTCGGCCAGACCCCGCACCGCGATCTGCGCGGCCCGCAGGTTCCAGCCCCCATTGGAGTCGGCCACGATCAGGGTGTCCCGATCGGCGATGTCGACGACAGCGCGAGTCCTGGCGACGTCATCGTGGGGGTCGTTGCCCACCTTGAGCTGGAAGCGGTGGATGCCAGCGTCCTGGCGCTCAGAGACGAAGGCCGCCATGTCATCCGGGGCTCTCAACGGAACGGCCTCGTAGAGGGGGAAGTCTTCCTGCAGCACGCCGCCGAGGAGCACGGAGACGGGCAGGTCGGCCGCCTTGCCGAGCAGGTCCCAGCAGGCGACGTCGATGGCGGACTTGGCGAAGCCTGCGCCGCGCAGGGTGCCGTCCATGATTCGCTGGATGCCCGAGAGGTTCGTGGGGTCCGCGCCGATCAGGCGGGCGGCGAGGGTGTGTAGCGCAGCCCGCACCTCCGCCCAGTGCGTCGGCAGGTACAGGTCGCCGAGCGGCGTGATCTCGCCCCAACCGTCGAGTCCCTCCTCGGTGCGCACGCGCACGAGCGTGCCGACCTCCGATGTCGCCGCGCGGTTACCCGACATGACGTACTCGCCATGCGCGTATTGCAATTCGTAGCCGAAGCAGTCAATGGCAGTGATCTTCATTGATCCGACCCCTCTCGTCGCCGGTCCTGTGGTGGCCTCGCCTGTGAGTCGAGCACCCGCTAGCATACTAATATGTGGCATACTACTGACACGATACACGCGACTGACTTCCATACTGCAGGGGAACCGTTTCGGATCGTTTCTGACGGGATCCCAGAGCTCGGCGGGTCGACGGTCGCCGAAAGGCGGGTTTTCGCCGCAGAGTCAGCGGACTTCGACGTCGTGCGGCAGCTTCTCTGCCAGGAGCCGCGCGGCCACGCCGATATGTACGGCGGGTTCGTCGTTCCACCCGACGATGACGGGGCGGACTTCGGGGTGCTCTTCTGGCACAAGGACGGCTACTCGACCGCCTGCGGGCACGGCACCATCGCCCTCGGAGTGTGGGCCGTGCAGACGGGCCGCGTCAGTGCGAATCCGGACGGGGTGACCCCGGTGACTATCGACGTGCCGTCGGGTCGCGTGACCGCGTATGTGCACAGCAGCGGGGGCCTCATCACCAGCGTCGTGTTCGAGAACGTCGAGAGCTACTCCATCGTGCGCGGGATCGAGGTGCAGACCTCCCGCGGCACCGTGCAGGCCGACCTCAGTTACAGCGGAGCGATCTACGTATCCGTCTCTGCGTCATCCGTCGGTCTCGCCGTCACGCCGGAGCACTACACCGACCTCATCGCCATCGGCCGTGAGATCAAATGGGCGCTGAACGAGAGCGAGTGGGCGAAACACCCCAGCGACGACCGACTGGGCGGGGTCTACGGCACCATCCTCTTCGACGACCTGGGCGACACGGCCGACGGCATGCACCAGCGCAACGTCACCGTCTTCGCCGACGGGGAAGTCGACCGCTCGCCGTGCGGGTCCGGCACCGGGGCCCGGCTCGCCCTCCTCACCGAGAGCGGGCGCATGCGCGAAGGGTCCACACTCACCCACGACTCCATCATCGGCACCCGCTTTTACGGACGCGTTCGTTCGATGAGCGGCGGGGCCATCATCCCCGAAGTCGAAGGCATGGCCTACGCAACCGGACAACACTCATTCACCCTCGATCAGACCGACCCGGTCGGAACGGGATTCGTACTCAGATGACCACGCCACACATCCCTTGGATCTCAGCAGCAGAGGTCTACCGTCGCGTCAGCTTCGCGGACGCGGTCGCGGCGTACCACCGTGACCTGAGGGCGGGAGTCGACCCGTCGAAAGACCTGCCGAAGCACATCGATGGCCTCACCAACGGCCAGGTGCTCTTCATGCCGACGCAGAACTCGGAGTACCTCGGCGTCAAGGTCGTCACCGTCGCACCGAGAAACCCGGACCAGGGGCTTCCGCGCATCCAGGGGCACTACCTGCTGTTCGACTCTGCGACGCTCTCGCCGGTGGCCATCATGGACGGCGTCGCGTTGACCACTCTCCGCACCCCGGCAGTGTCTGCTGCGGCAGCCGATCTGCTCGCCGCAGAGTCCTGCGACCACCTGCTCATCTTCGGCTACGGCCCGCAGGCGTGGGGGCACGTGGAAGCGCTCCGCGCCATCCGCGACATCAAGCGCGTGACTCTCGTAGGGCGCAACCAGGAGCGCGCGCAAGTAATGGCCGATCAGATCACGGCCAGCGGCATCTCAGCAGTCGTCGGAACTGCGGACGAGGTGAAAGACAGCAACCTGATCGTCTGCGCGACCACCGCACGCGAACCGCTCTTCGACGGTTCGCTGGTTTCGGATGACGCCTGCGTGATCGCCGTCGGCAGCCACGAGGCGGATGCCCGTGAGCTCGACACCGCTCTCATCGCGCGCTCCCAGGTGATCGTCGAAGATCTGGGTCACGTCATGATCGAGGGCGGCGACATCGTCATCCCGATCAACGAAGGGGCGGTCACGCTCGACCACGTTTCGCCGCTGCGAGGTCTGGTCATCGGCGAGGTCACGGTTGACCGCAGCCGCCCACGCGTCTTCAAGAGCTCTGGCATGCCATGGGAAGACTTGGTCGTGGCGGCGGAGGTCTACCGGCGCGGTTGAGCCACCCGGCGCTCCAACCCAGCAGCGTCGATCGCCAGCGCGTCCGACGAAACCTCTGACTCGACTCATTCGTCTAGGGGAGTGCATCATCAGGGCCGCGGGCGACTGGCATCGTCATTCGCTCACCGGACTGCGCGAGTGCCCCAGCTCTGGGACTTACCGGCTAGGTTGCGCTGTTGCGGCACGCACCAAGGGTTGTCGTCGCGCAACGGCGCCGGCAGTAGATCTTGCGGGGCGCCCTGGTAGGCGACTGGCCGCAGGAAGCGACCGATAGCAGCCGTGCCCACAGAGGTGCTCGAGTCGTTGGTGGTCGCCGGCCAGGGCCCGCCGTGCTGCATCGCAGGGGTGACCGTGACGCCGGTTGGCCAGCCGCCGAACAGCACCCGCCCGGTGCTCTGGCTCATCCACTCCACCAGTTCACGCAGCTCCGGGGTGTTCTCTCCGCGCGCAGCGTGCACAGTGCCGGTGAGATTGCCTTCGAAGAGTTCAGCTGCCAGCGGCGCGAGTTCACTCTCGTCGTCGTACTCGACCACGATCGACAGAGGGCCGAACGCCTCGTCGAGCAGCGACTCCTGATGTTCGCGAAGCACGGATGTTGGCAGGCTGACGATCGTCGGCGTCGCCCAACCGTTTCCCTCGTCATCGACGCGTACGTCTCCCTCGGCGATCACAGTGACCCCGGGGGTGCCGAGTATGGCGTCCCGGCGATCGCGGTACCCGACCGTGGTTCCGGCGTTGAGCAGCCGATGCTCTGCGATCGCGTCAGTGGCGGTCGCAATCGGCTCTGACAGCTGGTTTCCACTGGGAACGAACAGGAACCCTGGTTTGGTGCAGAGCTGACCGGCTGATTGGGCCACGCTGGTGATGAAACCTTCGACGATGGCGTCGGCCGACGCCGCGAGTCCGGCGCGAGTGGCGAACGCTGGGTTCACACTGCCCAGTTCCCCGTAGAACGGGATGGGGGTCGGGCGTGCAGCTGCGATGTCTGCGAGCATCCGACCGACCCGAATGGAGCCGGTGAAGCTGCCGGCCTTGATACGTGGATCTTTCAGCATGTCGACGCCCGCCTGCTGCCCCGAGATGAGTTGGATTACGCCGTCGGGCGCCCCCGCGTCGACCAGCGCATCGGCGATGACCCTGGCCGTTTCCACCGAGAGTCGCGGATGCCCGGGGTGTGCTTTGACGATCACGGGGCATCCGGCCGCCAGCGCCGCCGCAGTGTCCCCACCGGCGACCGAGAACGCGAACGGAAAGTTGCTGGCTGCGAAGTTGAGCACTGGACCGACCGGGATGCGGTAGCGGCGAACGTCCGGACGAACACCCAATGCGAAGTCGGGGTCGGCCTCATCGATGCGCACGTCGAGGTACCTGCCGTCGACGACTTCATCGGCGAACAGTCGCAGCTGAACTGCCGTGCGTTTGAGCTCGCCATTCAGGCGGGCCTCAGCCAGGCCCGTCTCCTCCATGCCGAGCACGACCAGCGACTCGCTGGCGGTCATCAGCGCATCCGCTATCGCCACCAGGGCCTGTGCGCGCTGCTTCGGTTCCGTGGCCGCCCAGGCAGGGGCGACCTCGGCGGCGCGGGCGGCGATGCGTTCTAGGTCTGGGGTGAGGGGCATTTTGATACTCCTGTTGATTGGTCGATGGCGTCTCGGCGGAGTTGGCTGGTCTCGGCGAGCTCGACCCGCTGTGAAGCGGCGATCCGCCATCTTGTCAGAACTGGAAACCGGTCGGGAACGGGTCGAAGGGGTCGAGCAGGTACTGCCCGATTCCGGTGACCCAGGCGCGACCGGTGATGGTGGGAACGACGGCCGGGATACCCGAGACGCTCGTCTCGCGTATCAGCCGGCCTGTGAACCGCGAACCGATGAACGACTCGTTCACGAAGTCGGTGTCGAGCGCAAGCTCACCTCGCGCCCACAACTCGGCCATCCGGGCGGATGTACCAGTGCCACACGGGGAACGGTCGAACCAGCCGGGGTAGATCGCCATCGCATGCCTGGAATGCTGGGCAGTCGACCCGGGCGCGATGAACTCGACGTGGTGGCAGTGGTCGACCCCGTCGATCTCCGGATGCTTCGGCGGGCTGATGGTGTTGATAGCATCCATAATCGCCAATCCGGCGGTCAGAATGAGCTGCTGGTTTGCGCGGTCGAACTCAAGACCGACGGCGTCGAGATCGACCATCGCGTAGAAGTTGCCGCCGAAGGCGAGGCTGTATGGGACGGTCCCGTAACCAGCCACCTCGACCGTATCGTCGAGCCGCTCACTGTAGGACGGAACGTTCTCGATAGTCACCGAGTCGGCGTGACCGTCACGGACCCCCACGCGGGCGATCACCAACCCGGCCGGGGTGTCCAGTCGAATGGTCGTGACCGGTTCGACGACCGGAACCATGCCGGTCTCGACCAGGACGGTTGCGACACCGATGGTTCCGTGGCCGCACATCGGCAGGCATCCGGAGACCTCGATGTAGACAACACCCCAATCAGCATCCTCCCTCGTGGGCGCTTGCAGGATGGCGCCGCTCATCGCGGAGTGCCCACGCGGCTCGTTCATCAAGAACAACCGGGTATCGTCCAGGTGCTCCATGAAGTAGAGCCGCTTCTCGTTCATCGTGGCGCCGGGGATGACCCCCACACCGCCGGTGATGACCCTGGTGGGCATTCCCTCGGTGTGGGAGTCGACCGCCGTGAACATTCGCGAAGAGCGCATGCTCAGACCTTACGACTCGCGATGTAGTCGAGGGCCTTCTTCGTGTCGGCGGTCACCTTGGCGTGCTGCTCGGCGGTGAGCGGTCCACGCGGCGGACGGGTGACACCACCGTAGCTCTGGCCGGCGATGTCCATCGACAGCTTGATGGCCTGCACGAACTCGACCTTGGTGTCCCAGCGGAACACGGTGACGAGCTGCTCGTAGAGGGTCAGAGCTTCCTGGATGTTGCCGGCCCTGACCAGGTCGTAGATCTCGACGGCCTCCTTCGGGAAGGCGTTCGGGTAGCCGGCGAACCAGCCAACTGCACCGTCCACGAGCGACTCGAAGAGCAGGTCGTCGGTTCCGCAGATGACATCGATGTCGCACAGCTCGCGGATCGCGAGGATGCGGCGGATGTCGCCTGAGAACTCCTTGATCGCAACCACTTCGGGGATCTCGGCCAGACGCGCAATGAGCTCGGGGCTCAGGTCGACCTTCGTGGAGAACGGGTTGTTGTACGCCATGATCGGCAGGCCGACTGCCGCAACCTTGACGAAATGCGTGTAGATCTCGTCCTCGTTCGAGCTGTAGACGGTCGGTGGCAGCAGCAGGAGCCCGTCAGCGCCGTCCTCCTTGGCGTACTCCGCCCACTTCTTGGCGGAGTGCCATCCGGTGCCGTGCGCGCCGGCGATGACGATTCCGCGCCCGTCAACCGCCTTCACCGCGACCTGGATCACTGCGCGGCGCTCCTCATCGGTGAGTGCCTCGTACTCGCCGAGCGAGCCGTTCGGGCCTACGCCCCGGACGCCGTTATCCATCAGGAAGTTGATGTGTTCGGTGAATTTGTCGTAGTCGACCGCGAGCCCGGCCGGGGCCGAGGGGTCTTCCTTGAACGGGAGCGTGGTCGCGACGACGACCCCGCCGAGGTCGACGTTGGCCTTCTTGGTCATGGAGTTCCTTTCGTGGAGCCGGGCAGGCTTCCGTTGTGTGGATCGTCGGGCTGGTGATGGTCTGTTGCCGGCATGGCGAGTTCGCCGATGCGGATCGGCACCGCCACCGGTCGGCGGTCGGCGGTCGTGCCGTCGGTGAGGGCGGAGCCTTCTGCCTGGCGGGCGAGGAGGTCTTCGACTGTGCGCCCGCAGATGCGGCCCTGGCAGATGCCGAGTCCCGCGCGCGTACTCAGTTTGAGTGATCGCAACGAACTCGATGCAGTGGCCCGGGAGGTGGCACACAGGCTCCCGTAGCTGACTTCTTCGCACCGGCAGACGATGGTCGATTCGCTGAGCCAGGCAGGCCAGCCGCGTCTGATGCCGTGGGCGGCTTCGATGCGCTCGGCGAATCCCGAGAACACGGCTCGCTTGCGTTCGAGCGCCCGGCTGGCTCCGGATGCACCTGCCGCGTAGTGCCCCGCGATGCCGCCTTCGGCCAGGGCAAGATCGACTCCCCCGATGCCGGTGAGCTCACCCACGG
>JAABUN010006390.1_pt1 | contig 13628 bp, 13 predicted proteins | sample 5559311 | NCBI WGS metagenome assembly JAABUN01 (sample SAMN10711877, study PRJNA513370) | rock metagenome | isolation source: Antarctica rocks | place: Antarctica: Victoria Land, Siegfried Peak sud | reverse complement strand
CACCACCCAGGCCGGACCCGACCCGCATTCGGTGCCCGACCTCGTCGAGCGCCGGTTCGACCAGGGCCAGCTCAACCGCGTCTGGAGCTCCGACATCACCTACCTGTCCACCGGCGAGGGCTGGTTGTACCTGTGCGCGGTCCGCGACGGCTGCTCCCGCCGCGTGGTCGGCTGGGCCGTCGAAGACCACCTGCGCACCGACCTGGTCGAAGCGGCGCTCCGCCGAGCAGTCACCCTGCGGGGCGAGCTCCCCGAGAAGGTGATCTTCCACGCCGACCGCGGCACCCGGTACACCTCCGAGCCAATCGCTGAGGCCTGTACCGACCTGCCCGTGCTGCGCTCGATGGGCAGGACCGGGATCTGTTGGGACAACGCCCGCCGCAGAATAGTTCTGGTCGACTCTCAAGACCGAGTTCTACAACCGCCGCGACTGGCCGACCCAGGCCGAAGCGAAGCTCGCAGTCGGTGCCTAGATAGAAGAACGCTACAACCGACGCAGACGGCACTCCTCGATGGGCATGATCAGCCCGGTACGGTGCGAGGAGCTCCACCCTCAGACGGCACATGCCGCCTGAACGCGTGTCTGTCAGATGGGGTGAGCCCTAGCAGGATTCAGGCCGGGACGGCGGTCTGGTTGCGGCGAAGGAGCCAACTGACTGCCGGGTAGCCGGTCAGGAGGCCGACGATGATTCCCATCTGCATGAGGAACCAGAAGGTGCTGTCGGTGACCGGCGGCATCAGATCGTTGAAGTGCAGCAGGAGCATCCAGCCGACCATGCCGACGTCGAACGCGACGACGGTGATGATGGCGGCCGCGATAGCAGACCCCATCGAGATGCCACGGCTGCGCCCGGTCCGCGGGCCACGGCTGGTCACCCGCTCATAAATCACCAACATGACGAACACAAGGACGGCGATGACGAGGATCATGGGCCACATCGCCAGACCCGCAATGGTCCAGCCGACCGCAACAACGAGTGGCACCGCAATCAGGTGTGCCACTGCGGATGCCCCTCCGCCGGGGAGCACGCCGACCCCCGTGCCTTCGGCCTCTCCAGCGATGCCAGCGGTGACGGTCGTGGAGGTGGGGTTGGTGCGCCCCTGGCGCCGGTAGACCGCGACGGCGAACGGGCCGAGGTAGAGCGCAGAGGTGATCCATACCAGCTCTGTGGCGACACTGAGATGACGGCGACGGAGCAGGTAGATGTCAAAGGCGATAAAGGCGGCGCTGAGCATTGACAGCGTGATGTACGTCCAGGCGACCGGAGTGAGCCAGTCAGGGACGGCGGAGGGCATGGGCATGTCCATGAGGCTGTTGATTCCTTCGTGTTTGGGAGTGGTTGGCCGACCAGTCAGCCCTTGCCTGAGCCGCAGCCCTATTGGACCAAGAGACCATGCTAGCGAACCGGTCGAAGGCTGTGGACCGGCGCTCGATAACGGCAGCTCAGCAGCGGCACACGCCTGAGCGACCTGTCACACCCCTTAGGACGCACCGAGAGATCGGTGACACGTGAGGTTCACACCGTTTTACGGACACCTTGATCGCGGACCTGCGGGTTCCGCGCGGAGAGGATGTCTGCATGTCCGGTTCGAGGAAGAGGAAGAACTACACCCCGGCCTACCGTCCTGAGGCTGCCCACCTAGTGATCGATACCGGCCGGCCGATCGTGCAGGTCGCCCGAGAGATCGCGGTCGTGAGGTTCTGCTGGGCCGGTGGGTCGCGGTCGAGCGGGCCCGGACAGACCCGCCAGAGGCGTTGGACGTCGACGAACGGGCCGAACTGGGATGGCCCGCTGCAGCCCCGCGACACTACTCGGTCGCCGCCGACAGCTCATCTGCATAGGTGAGCAGGTCGGCGGAGAGCTCGGCTCGCCCGACGCGTAGATCCTCGGCCAACCCGGCAAGAGACAACGCACCGAGAAAGCTGCCGTCTCGGCTGGTTATGGGAGCGCCGAGTGCACCTATCCCAAGCGTGACATCTTCGTCGGACACGCTGTATCCGCGCCTAGTGGTTGCCTCGACGTCGGCGCGCAGCTCCCGAGCGGTGGAGAGAGTGTGCTCGGTCAGCGGGGGGAACGGGGCGGCACGGAGGTAATCCTCGAGGGGCTCCGGCCGGTGGGCGAGGGTGACGCGTCCTGCGGCGCCGGCGTACAGCGGTAGGGTCCGACCTGGCTTGAGCGCGAGCACACTAAGGGCGCGGCCTGGCGACCAGTCGATGCAGATGGCACGATCAGCCTGCGGAACGCTGAGGTAGATCGTCTGTCCGGTCCGGCTGGCCAACCCGTCCAGAAGCGACCGCGCGTGTGACCACTCCCGCATGCCCGACCGGGCAGCGTCACTAAGCTTGAGCCAACGCAGGCTCGCCCGCAGCTTTCCATCAGGTGAAGACTCGACAAGCCGAGCCTGTGTCAGGGCGTCAGCTAGTCGGTAGACACTCGGCCGGGGCATGCCGATCTCTTCAGCCACCTCGGCAGTAGACAGCGGTCCTCGCTCGGCGAGCAGCCGGATGAGTCTGGACGACCGCTGCAGGATGCCCATGGGCCGGCCCTCGGACGCCATCAGGGCACCTCCCAGCCCAGTGCGGCGCTCGCCTTGCCCGCTGCCAGGCGAAGGAGCTCGATGGTGTCGTCCACGCCCGCAGGATCCAGCACCTGGCTACGCAGCCCACTCAGTGACAGCGCGCCCTGGACCTCACCTCGATGGTTGAATACCGGCGCTCCCAGCGCAGCTATACCGGCCGTCACGTCGGCATCGGACACCGAGTAGCCGACCGCCCTGATGCGGGCAATGTCGGCCATGATGTCCTTGTCGTCTGGTCGGGGGGGGTCGTCACGCAGCTGCTGTCTGGTGTCCTTCAAGATCGCACTCTGCTCGGCGTCGGGCAAGAAGGCAAACAGGGCCCGAGGCGCCGCCCCTGCGTAAAGTGGTAATGAACCGCCTAGCAGCATGGCCAGCGACTGGACTGCGTAGCCCTCGATCCGTTCGAGACAGACTGCACGAGGACCGCGCCGAACGCACAAGAAGCTCGTCACCCGGGTTGCATCGACTAGCTGATGCAACGAGGGCAGCGATGCCTCCCTGATGTCGATATGATCTTCGACGAGCCCCCCGATGGTGATCAAGGACAGCCCGAGACGGTAAGCACCGCGGCGGGAACCGCGGTCCACCCAGCCGGTAGCCGTGAGGCTCTGCAGCAGACGATAGATCGAGCTCAGTGGCTCAGCGAGGGCAGCCGCAAGTTCGGCGGCGCTTGTCTCTCCGTGCTCTTCCAAGATGTCCAGCACTGCCCCAGCCTTGCTGATCAGCTCGAGCCCGCCAGAGTCACGTTCCAAGTCCATGGTGCGCGATAGTTTCGCACGTTGGCGCGCGCGGAGCCGCCCAGCGACCACGGGTGAATCGTCAGGATTCATGTCGGACGTCGCCTCTCCAGAACAGTGCTCCCGGAATGCCGGGTACTTTATCACCGGTCGGACAGCCTGTTCGCCCTGGGATCATATGCCCTGACGGCTTGGGATGGCAGACGAGGACTCGCAGAGCCAACCATCGACACTGACACGAGAGATGACTCAGCGCCGCCCCACCTTTCCACGCTCTCCAACGTGGGCCGTGACCTCCGCACCACCAACCGCTGCCGGCAGCACCCGGGCATGCTCCGCGCCCATGACCCCACCCCAGTGCTGACGACGCCGATTCGAGCGTCACAGGAGCGCGCTTCAGTCGGGGTCAAGGTCGGCCAAACCCGGACGCGTCACACCTCACCCGTCCCTTCGAACGTCATGACGCCGCGTTTCTGGGGTTCAGTCCGACGGAGCCAGAACAGGCGTCGATCCACTCCATCGTGCTGAGGCTGTCTTCCGTGTTCGTCGAGAAACCGAGCATCCCGCAGGCCACGATCGATGAGATCGTGGAGCTGACGCGAAGCTCAACCCCGGACGGTGAGACGCACTGGTCGTGTCGCACGATGGCGGAGAAGGTGGGGGCAGCGGGTCTGGTCCGCGCGGGGGTTGACGCCGCACCTGGTGAGGACGTTCAAGCTGTCGAACGATCCCCGGTTCGAGGAGAAGCTGATCGATGTGGTCGGGCTGTACCTGGATCCCCCAGACAATGCGGTCGTGCTGTGCATGGACGAGAAGTCGTCGGTGCAGGCTTTGGACCGCACCCAACCGTCGCTGCCGATGGTGCCCGGCCGGGCGCAGACCATGACCCATGACTACAAGCGGCACGGCACGACCACGTTGTTCGCCGCGTTGGACGTGCTGACCGGACACGTGATCGGGTCGTGCCTGCCGCAGCATCGGCACGAGGAGTTCCTCAAGTTCCTCAAGACCATCAACCGCCAGGTCCCGAACACCCTTGCCGTGCATCTGATCCTGGACAACTACGCCACCCACAAACACCCCGCTGTGCACGCCTGGCTGAACACCCATCCCCGGTTCCACCTGCATTTCACGCCCACCTCCTCCTCCTGGCTCAACCTGGTGGAGCGGTGGTTCCGCGAACTCACCGACAAGGCGTTACGCCGTGGCGTGTTTCGTTCGGTGCCCGCCCTGATCGCCAAGATCGAGGAGTACCTGACAGCCCACAACGCCAAAGGCACCACCTTCGTCTGGACCGCCACCGCCGAGCAGATACTTGCCAAAGTCGCCCGCGGACGAGTCGCCCTCGAAAAGCCAACCAATGCCGAGACACACCACTAGCTGATACGTATAGGCGGTACGTGAACCCGTGTGGACAATCCGCTCGGAACCGTCCACGTAGAGGATCGGGCGGTCGTCGTCCTGCGGATGGATGACGTCCAGAACAGTCGCTGAGCCTCGATCTCCGGTGATGCGGATGGTCATCGTCCAGCTCGCTGGCCAATGTTGACGCGAGCGAAGGCCGGAGTGCCGTCGCCGACGCAAACTCGGCCTTGAATCGTTCGCCGATCCGCGGCATCTTTTCTTCCCTCTCCCCCGCAGTGGCGCCTACCACGGTCTCAGCAACAGTGGTGATGCACTCGCGAACGTCGACTCGGGCTGGTCGGGAAGCCCCTGAAGGGAACCACGTGCCCGGACGAGGTCCAACAGCCGGCGAGCAGTTCGGGCGGCGCGAAGACGGCATTCACTCCCGGCTTCACATGCCCGGTCAGGACAGGTCGGCTGTCGTCCGCGCTGTGGTCCGATCTCTTCCTGGACGGAGCTCGTCCATCCGGACAGGACGATGCTCGTGAAGAGACAAGGTGGCAGCCTCGGCGATCCAGCCCACTTCGACCGCGTCGGCGACCGTGCACGGCGACGGGCGCGACCCGGCAACCACCTCGGTGAACGCCTCGAGCTCGGCGCGGAAGGCGTCGGCAAATCGGTCCATGAAGGAGACGTGGGGCGTGCCGCCCGGAAAGGTGACCCCTGGTTCGGTGGACCGTATCGGCCACCTTTCTTCGATACCGGCGGCCACGCTGTCTTCTGAGCCGTGCAGCTCGAGCCGGACGTCGTGACCGCGGGCGTTGTAGCGAGAGTTCGAAACGACCGCTAGCGCCCCGGACTCCAGAGTGAGCACGGTCGCCGCGGTGTCGACGTCGTCGTTCTCGGCGAAGATGGCCGCGCACTGGTTGGATCCGGTCGCATAGACCTCGACGACCTCTTGGCCGGTGACGTACCGGACGGCATCGAAGTCGTGCACGCTGCAGTCACGAAAGATCCCCCCGGAGGCCCGGACATAGGCGTCAGGTGGTGGTGCGGGATCCAGAGTCGTGGAGCGAACCGTGTGCAGCCAGCCCAGGCTACCGCTGACGACAGCCTCACGCGCCGCGGCGAAGGCGGCGTCGAAGCGTCGGGGGTAGCCGATCTGCACCGGTACGCCGGAGGCCTCGGTACGCCGAAGGATCTCCACACTCGCGGCTGGGTCCTTCGAGATCGGCTTCTCGCAGAACGTGGGGATACCGGCCCCGAGGCAGGCAATGATGAGTTCGGGATGGACGTCGGTGGCGGCGGCAATCACGACCCCGTCCACTCCCGCCCGCAGAAGCGCCTCGGGGCTAACAGCCGGCTCAGCTCCGACTCGTTGGACAGCTGACTCTATGAGGGCGGGCAGTGCGTCGTAGACGACGAGTGACTCGACCTGGGCAAGTCCGCTGAGGGTGGTGGCGTGGAACGCGCCGATCCGGCCGAGGCCGATCAGACCCAGACGCATGGGAAACCTTTCTCCGAGATGTGAAGGGCGGTCGGTTGGGTCATACCCCGCGGTCAGCTGGGAACACGAGCAGCGAGAACCGAAAGTACGCGCTTGCTCACCAGTTCGGGCGAGAGACCGTGCTTGGTGAGCATGAAGTCGTTTCCGGCTGACTCACCCCAGGTGTCATTGATGCCGATGCGTTCGATGCGCGGCGACGGACCTGTGGCAGTGAGAGCCTCCGCTACGAGGCCCCCGAGACCGCCCATGACCGAATGCTCTTCGACGGTGACGACGAGGTCGTGATCGGCGACGCTGTCGCGCAAAGCACCGTCGTCCAACGGCTTGATGCACGGCACGTGCACTACGGTCGCCGCCACGCCTTGTTCGGCGAGCTGGTCGGCGGCGGCCAGCACCCTCGAGACCTGAGGGCCGGTCGACACCATCGCAACATCGGTGCCTTCGCGAAGGCGGTAGACCGCTCCCGGGCTGAACGTGTAGTCGGCATCGAAAACGTCGGGGACCGCGTCGCGCACGATCCGGAGATATACAGGCCCGTCATAGGCCTGCGCCCAATCCATCATCGAGATGAGCTCGGCTTCGTCGGCCGGTGACAACACGGTGATGTCGGGCATTGCTCGCATGATCGCCAGGTCCTGCACGTCGAGGTGGGTCTTCCCCACCGCGCCGATGAGTAGACCTGAGTAGGAGCCAACGATCTTGACGTTCGCGTGGCTCTGCGCCACGAGCATTCTGATGGGATCGACCGCTCGATGCGTGAAGAAGACAGCGAATGACGAAGTCCACGGCACGTAACCGACGCTGGCCAGACCTGCAGCGGCGCCAATCAGGTTCTGTTCGGCGATGCCCATCTGGAAGAAGCGTTCGGGGTGAGCCTTGGCGAACTTGTCGACCTTCGTGGAGTTGCCGAGATCACCATCGAGGACGACAGTGCGGGGATCAGTCGCGCCGAGCTCGACAAGTTTGGCGCCCCATACATCACGCATGGCCTTCATGCCTGGGCTCCGTTCTTGTTGGTGGGGTGGTTGTCGAGAATCTCGAGCTCGTCGGGCTCGAGTTCTCGGCGGGCCTTCTCGAAGTCGTCGGCGGTGGGGACGGTGCTGTGCCAGGTGTACATGCCTTCGGCCAAGGACAAGCCCTTGCCTTTCACCGTGTACGCGATGATGACCGTCGGCCGGTCTTCGTAGTCGCCCGCCCGGGCCAATGTGTACCCGCTCCGGATCTGTCCGTAGTCGTGGCCGTCGATCTCGATCACCCGCCAGCCGAAGGCCTGGAACACGGCGGCAAGGTCTACCCCGAACCACGGATCGCGACGATCGCCTCGGTCGGTCAACGTCGTCTCGGCGGAGGAGGGTAGGCCGAACTGCTGGAGACCGTTGCGGTCGACAATCGCCGTCAGGTTCGACAGCTTGTAGCGCGCCGCAACCTGGACAGCCTCCCAGATCATGCCTTCCTGAATCTCTCCATCACCCAGCATGACCCAGGTATGGAAGTCCTTCTGGCCCAGCTGGGCTCCGAGTGCCATGCCGACACCCACGGATAGGCCCTGACCCAGCGAGCCGGTCGAGGAATCCACGCCCGGCAGGCGGGTCACGTCGGGATGTCCCTGCAGGCGGGAGTCCCCCCTGTCGAACGTCGCCAGCTCGTCTAACGGTAGGAACCCACGCAAGGCGAGGACGGAGTACAAACCGACTGCGGCATGTCCCTTGGACAACACGAACCGATCGCGATCATCCGCTCGGGGATCCGAGGGATCCACGCGAAGCTCTTCGAAATAGAGGGTAACCAGCAGGTCCATCATCGACAGCGGACCGCCGATGTGCCCGGCCTTGGCCTTGGTCACGGTTTTGATCACTTGCCAGCGGGCCTGCTGAGCTAGGGACGCCAGGTCCAGTGGGTTGACTGACGCGTTCTGGACGGCATTGTCGGTAGTCAAACTTGTCACCTGATCTCGAAGAAGCGGGAACCAACACAGTAAAGTATTATCGCTTGACGGACGGTTTGTCCATTTTGCGATATTAGCTAGGGATGTCGACCCACCGGCGCTCGGCTGCGGACTGCTCGACCGCGTCCAGCACCTGCGACACTCGCCATCCCTCTTCAAAGTCCCCATCGGGGCGACGATCCTCAGCGATGGCGTTGAGCCACTCGTTGACCTCGATCGTCTTGAGATCGTGGACGCCGAGCGGGACGCCGGCGAAAGGCCAGAAGGCTCCATAGTCTCCGTGACACGGCCCGAGCTCGATCTCGCGGTAACCCTTGCGGTCGACGGGGTCGCCCGTCAGATACAGCCGCAGTGTGTGGATGTCCTGCTGGACGAACTGGAGCGCGCCTTTGCTTCCCACCAGTTCGATGCTCTGGTGCCAGGTGCGCCCCGTTGCCACGCGCGACGCCTCGATGTGACCGCTGGCCCCGTTCGCGAACACGACGAGGAAGGTCGTCGCGTCGTCGTTTTCGACCGTACGCCGGGGTGCGTCGAGATTGGCGCCGCTTCCGTATCCGAACGCGCCGGTGGGCTCGGGACGGGTCTTGACGAAGGTCCGACTCAGACCCGCGACAGAGCTGATGGGTCCAACCAGGACGTGAGCGAGAGAGATGATGTGCGCACCCAGATCGCCCAGCGCGCCGGTGCCGGCCAGCTTGCGGTCGAAACGCCACGTGAACGGCACGTCGGGGTCGGTGCAGGCGTCGAGAACGAACTGTCCGGAGAAGGTCCAGATGTCGCCGAGGACGCCCTCTCGCAGGAGTCGCCGCGCTTCGGCGATGGCCGGGTTACGGAGGTAGTTGAACCCCACCAGGGTCTTTACGCCAGCCTGCTCTGCAGCCTCGTACATCTCCTTGGCGTCGGCAGCACTCAGGGCCAGCGGCTTCTCGCAGTAGACGTGCTTCCCGGCCGCGATCGCCGCCATGGCGATCTCCTTGTGCAGGAAGTTCGGCGTGACGATGTCGACGACGTCAACCTCGGAGGCGGTCACGGCCTCACGCCAGTCAATCGTCCAGCGGTCATACCCAAGCGACTCGGCACCGCTCCGCGCCAGATCATCCTTGGCGTCGGCCAGGATCGCGAAATGTGGACGGAACGGCGTCTTGCCGTACACACTTTCTACGTTGCGGTATCCCATGGTGTGAGACTTCGCCATCAGCCCGCTGCCGATCATGGCGACGCCGAGCTCGGGTACGGATGAGGTGACTTTCTGCAGGGTCATCAATGACTCCATGTCTTCGGCGGGACCTTCCGGGTCCAGGGGCTGTAGGTGCTCTCGACTGGCTCACCGCGAACTATAACGATATTACCGTTGAGTGGACATTGCGTCCGTCCAACGATACATTGATGCCTTCCCGCCTAGCAAGCGGCCTTGGCCACCACCTAAGGCTTGACAGATACCGGGCACAGCACGGTTCACTGAGAGAACTGGAAGGTCAGACGACTTCATGAGCACACCGCAGATCTTGCACAAGGGCTGGAACAGCATCGATCCGTCCGACGCCGGCTGGACCTATGTGTCATTCGCGGTCGAGACTCTGCGGCTGGCGAGTCGCTGACGTGGGCGTCCAACGGGCAGGAGAGGGCCTTTGTCCCCTTGTCGGGCACCGCCAAAGTCTTGGCGGCCGACCAGACCTGGACTTTCGGCGGCAGACCGAGCGTTTTTGCAGGCCTGGGTCACTGCCTCTACCTCCCCCGTGACACGGAAGTGACACTGACGGCCAGCACGGACCTGGAGATCGCGATTGCCGAAGCCCCGGCTACCGAGAAGTTCGCGCCGGTCCTGGTCACCCTGACGATATCGACATCGAGCTCCGCGGCGGGGGCAACGCCTCGCGGCAGGTCGGGAGCCTGATGCTCCCCGGATTCCCGCTGATCGGCTGCACGTGATCGAGGTGTGGACCACTGGCGACAACTGGTCGAGCTATCCCCCGCACAAGCATGAGCACGACCAGGAGGGCGAGTCGGAACTAGAGGAGACGTACTACTACCGCCTCAGAGATCTCGAGAACGGATGGGCCGTGCAGCGGGTCTACAGTCCCGAACGGGACTTCGAGCTCACCCAGCCGGTGTACGACGGGGAGCTTCTCCTGATCCCGTGGGGGTATCACATCACCGTCGCGGCCCACGGTCACGACCTCTACTATCTCAACGTTCTCGCAGGCCCCGCACCCAAGCGCACACTGCAGGCTTTCCGGGACCCCTGCCTGAGGGCCACCCAGGATGGGTGGGACAAGGTTGGTCACGACAGCCGACTTCCCCTCATCCCTCGCTACCCGGACTCGCAGGGCTGATTCTCGGTCCACCACTCACCAATCCCTTCACATCGGAAGGACACTCAGTGCCCAACTCCAACCCCACCCAACGGCTCACGGTCGGCCAGGCCGTCGTCCAGTTCCTTGCCGTCCAGCGCGTCGAGCGCGACGGCGACACCCAGCCCTTCTTCGGTGGCGCGATCGGCATCTTCGGCCACGGCAACGTCGCGGGTATCGGTCAGGCCTTGCTGCAGTACCGCAAAGACTTCCGGCTGTACCAGGCCCGTAACGAGCAGGGCATGGTGCACATGGCCACCGGCTACGCGAAGGCCAAGAACCGCCTCGGCGCGATTGCCTGCAGCACCTCGATCGGCCCCGGGGCGACCAACATGATCACCGGGGCGGCCACCGCGACGGTCAACCGGCTTCCGGTGCTGTGCCTGCCCAGTGACATCTTTGCCAGCCGCCGGACCGGTGCAGTTCTGCAGCAACTGGAGTCCAGCTTCTCCTGGGACTCTTCCGCCAGTGACGCGTTCAAGCCCGTTTCCAAGTACTGGGACCGGATCAACCGACCTGACCAGCTCCCCACCGCACTGCTCGAGGCCATGCGGACCTTGACCAGCCCCGCAGACACCGGCGCGGTCACCATCTCCCTGCCCCAAGACGTTCAAGCCGAGGCCTGGGACTTCCCCACCGCCCTCTTCCGTGAACGGACCTGGCATGTACCCCGCCCCCGTGCCGACCGAGCGGCCCTACGCAGAGCCGCGCAGGTGATCGGCGCAGCCAAACGGCCCGTCATCATCGCAGGCGGCGGGGTCATCTATTCGGCCGCCACCGCCGAGCTCGCCGACTTCGTGGCCAAGACCGGGATTCCGGTTGGCGTGACCCAGGCCGGTAAGGCCAGTCTGCCGTACGACCACCCCCAGATGGTCAACGCCTTGGGCGCGAGCGGGTCAGTTTTCGCCAACGCCCTCGCCAACGAAGCCGACGTCATCATCGGCATCGGCACCCGCTATACCGACTTCACCACCGCCTCGAACACGTTGTTCGCGAACCCCGACGTCCAGTTCGTCAACGTCAACGTCACCGAGCTCGACGCCTACAAAGAGTCGGGTCTCGCCCTCATCGGCGACGCCCGAGAGATCATCACTGAACTCGCCGAGCTGCTCACCGACTACACCGTCGAGGAGTCCTACCGTGCTGAGGTGATGAAAGCCGCCGACCAGTGGCGCGGCGAGGTGGATCGGATCGTCGAGGTTCAAAACGCCTCCACCCTGTCCCAAGCAGAAGCGATCGGGATCGTGAACTCCGTCGCCGGCGACCATCACGTCGTGGTCAACGCGGCCGGTTCCATGCCGGGCGACCTGCACCGGCTCTGGCGGCCCTCCGACCCCAAGGCCTACGACCTGGAGTATGGCAACTCCTGCATGGGCTACGAGGTCGCCGGGGCTGTCGGCGCCAAGATGGCCGACCCCAGCCGCGACGTCTTCTGCTTCATCGGAGATGGCACCTTCCTGCTCGCCAGTCAGGAAATCATGACCGCCGTCCAGGAGGGTCTGAAGATCACGATCCTGCTCGTCGACAACTACGGGTACGGCTCCATCGCGGCCCTGTCGGAAACCCGCGGATCGCAAGGTTTCGCCTGCAGGTTCAACTACCGCGGCGAGGACGGTCAGTTCTCGGAGAATCGGATCAACATCGATCTCGCCGCCAACGCTGCCAGCTACGGCGCCGACGTCTTCACCGCCTCGACCGCCGACGAGCTGAAGAAGGCCCTGTCGCAGGCCGCCGAGACGGACAACTCCGCTGTTGTGTACGTCAAGGTCGATGCGAAAGGCCGCTTCGGCGGGTCCGGGGCGTGGTGGGACGTCCCGGTCTCGGAGGTTTCCGAGCTCAACAGCACCCAGGATGCCCGTAAGGAGTATGAGGAGCAGATCGCCGAGCAGAGGTTGTACCTGTGAACGCCACCGACAGCCTGCAGAAGCACCGCGGCATCGTCGCCGACATCGTGGCCAAGGTTCCCAACCAGCTGATCATCGGCGGCGCCCAGCGCCCGGCTTCGGACGGAGCGACGTTCGACGTCTTGGACCCCGCCACCGGCGGCATCCTCGCCACGGTAGCCAGCGGCAGCGTTGACGACGCGCTTGCCTGCGTCGATGCGGCCGCCGCGGCCGCGCAGGCGTGGGCGCAGATGGCCCCGCGGAAGCGTTCGGAGATCTTGCAGCGGACCTACCAGTTGATGGTCGAGCGGGTCGATGAGCTGGCGTTGCTGATCACCGCCGAGAACGGCAAAGCGCTCGCCGACGCTCGAGGCGAAGTGCTCTACTCCGCGGAGTTCTTCCGCTGGTACGCAGAAGAGGCCGTCCGGATCCGCGGGGATATTCAAACCGCCCCTGGTGGCGCGAACAAGATCATCGTGATCCACCAGCCCGTCGGAGTGGCCGTGCTGGTCACGCCGTGGAACTTCCCCGCCGCGATGGCCGCCCGCAAGATCGGTCCGGCGCTGGCCGCAGGATGCACCACCATCCTGAAGCCAGCCAGCGAAACCCCTTTGACGGCGCTGGCCCTCGCCGCCCTGATGGAGGAGGCTGGGCTCCCCGCCGGGGTTGTCAATGTGCTTCCCTCACGACAGTCCGGCAAGGTCGTGTCAGCCATGCTGGCCGATCCGCGCGTACGGAAACTGTCCTTCACTGGCTCAACTGAGGTCGGCCGCACCCTGCTCAACCAGGCCAACGACCACATCGTGAACAGTTCCATGGAGCTGGGCGGGAACGCTCCATTCGTGGTCTTCGCCGACGCCGACCTTGACTCAGCCATCGCAGGCGCGATGATCGCCAAGATGCGCAACGGCGGCGAGGCCTGCACCGCCGCAAACCGCTTCTACGTCGAGTCTGGCATCGCCGAAGCCTTCAGCGCCCGCCTGATCCAGGCCATGGGCGCGCTAAATATTGGCCCCGGATCAGACCCGTCGGTCAACGTAGGTCCGCTGGTCAACAGCGCCACCCGGACCAAGGTCGCCAGGCTCGTCACGGAGGCCGTCGCCGCTGGCGCCTCCCTCGAGCTTGGCGGGAAGACTCCGGATGGCCCCGGCTTCTACTATCCCCCCACCGTGTTAACCGGGGTCTCCTCCGACGCAGAGATCCTGCATACCGAGATCTTCGGCCCCGTCGCGCCGATCGTGACCTTCACATCTGAAGACGAGGCAGTAGCACTCGCCAACA
>JAABUN010006389.1_pt1 | contig 13628 bp, 10 predicted proteins | sample 5559311 | NCBI WGS metagenome assembly JAABUN01 (sample SAMN10711877, study PRJNA513370) | rock metagenome | isolation source: Antarctica rocks | place: Antarctica: Victoria Land, Siegfried Peak sud | reverse complement strand
GTAGGCCTGGGCGCCGCAACGATCACAACGATCGGCTGAGTTCAACGCGGCGGTCTCGATGACTGATGTACTCACGGTCGGCCTCGCTTCTGATGATCAGATGATCTTCAATGGTGGTGGGGTCTTGCTGTACGGGTGCTGGGCAACCTGGCTGGTCCCTCTGTCCCCGCTTCTAGTCAACATCCAACCAGGCTCTGATTGTTCCCTCGGGGAGGCTCAGGCCCATGTCTGTCGTGTAACAACTTCCGGTGCTGCTCCGAGCGGTGTTCCTGGCCGTAGTTCGGGGCCGCAACACCGTTCGGATTGGAAGCCTACGTCCTCAGTTCAATCACACTGCGGGCTATCCTCAACCCGTGTCCGCGCCCAAGCCAGCAACGGAGAGCCGCGACTACGAGGCGCGGCACCTGCTGGTCCTGGAAGGTCTGGAAGCGGTGCGCAAGCGCCCGGCGATGTACATCGGATCCACCGACACCAGGGGTTTGATGCACTGCCTGTGGGAGATCATCGACAACGCCGTGGACGAGGCGCTCGGCGGGTTCGGCACCGAGATCTCGGTCACCCTGCGCCCTGACGGCGGCATCGCGGTGCACGACCACGGTCGCGGCATCCCGGTCGACCTTGAGCCTCGTACCGGGTTGTCCGGGGTCGAGGTCGTCTTCACCAAGCTGCACGCGGGTGGGAAGTTCGGAGCCGGTTCCTACAACGCCACGGGCGGTCTGCACGGCGTCGGCTCCTCAGTGGTCAACGCCCTGTCCATCCGGCTCGACGTCGAGGTGGACCGCAAGTCGGCCACCTGGGCGATGTCCTTCCGGCGCGGCGTGCCAGGCGTCTTCGCCGGACCCGGCCCGGACGCCCCGTTCACCCCCGGCGGATCGTTGCGCAAGATCGGTCGGGCGGCCCAGGGCCGGACCGGCACCCGGGTCACCTACTGGCCGGACCGGCAGATCTTCCTCGTCGACGCCGAGCTGTCGCTGAAGGACCTGCAGGACCGGGCCCGTCAGACGAGCTTCCTGGTCCCGGGGTTGGCGCTGCATGTCAGCGACGCCCGGGCCGCCGAGGTGACGAGAGAGACCTTCCGGCACGAGGGCGGCATCTCCGAGTTCTGCGAGTACCTCGCTCTGGACCGTTCGCTGACCGACGTCATCCGGCTGCAGGGCCAGGACCGGTTCACCGAGACCGTACCCATGCTCGACGACCTCGGTCAGATGGAGCCCACCGACGTCGAGCGGGAGCTCGACATCGACGTCGCCGTCCGTTGGGGCGAGGGTTACGAGAGCCGTACGCAGTCCTACGTGAACATCATCGCCACCCCCAAGGGCGGCACCCACGTCGCGGGTTTCGAGCGGGCCCTGACCAGGTCGTTCGGCAAGGCCCTGAGCAGCACCAGGCTGCTCAAGGCCGGCGAGGAGGTGGTCAAGGACGACGTGCTCGAAGGCCTGACGGCCGTGGTCACCGTACGGCTGTCCGAACCCCAGTTCGAGGGCCAGACCAAGGAGGTGCTGGGCACCCCGGCGGTGGCCAAGCTCGTCGCACTCGCGGTCGACCGGGAGCTGACAGCCTTCCTGACCTCGACCAAGGCCGCCACCAAGATCCAGGCCAAGGCCCTGCTGGAGAAGGTGGTCGGCGCCTCCCGGGCCCGGGTGGCCGCCCGGCAGCACCGCGAGGCGACCCGGCGTAAGAACGCCTTGGAGTCCTCCTCCCTGCCCGCGAAGCTGGTCGACTGCCGCAGCAGCGACGTAGACCGCTCCGAGCTGTTCATCGTGGAGGGCGACTCCGCGTTGGGCACGGCCAAGACGGCGCGGAGCTCGGAGTTCCAGGCCCTGCTGCCGATCCGCGGGAAGATCCTCAACGTGCAGAAGGCTTCGGTCACCGACATGCTGAAGAACCTGGAGTGCGCCTCGATCATCCAGGTCGTGGGGGCCGGGTCAGGGCGCAGCTTCGAGCTCGAGGCGGCCCGCTACGGCAAGATCATCTTCATGGCCGACGCGGACTCTGACGGTGCCCACATCCGCTGCCTGCTGGCCACCTTGTTCTTTCGCTACATGCGGCCGTTGGTCGACGCGGGCCGGGTGTTCACCGCCGTGCCGCCGTTGCACCGCTTCGAGTTGACCAATGCGAAGAAGGGTCAGGATAAGTACATCTACACCTATTCCGACGCCGAATACCAGCGGACGGCCGCAGAGCTGACCAAACGCGGTCTCCGGTTCAAGGAGCCGCAGCGCTACAAAGGGCTGGGGGAGATGGACGCCGACCAGCTGTCCAACACCACGATGAGCCCCCGGCACCGGACCCTGCGCCGGATGACGGTGGACGACGGACTGATCGCCGAGACCACCTTCGAGATGTTGATGGGCAATGACGTCGGACCGCGCAAGAGCTTCATCATCGACGGTGCCTACACCCTCGACGCCGCCGCGATCGACGTCTGACGCCTCCGGTCCGGCCTCAGCGGGGCCGGGTCAGGTCGAAGCGCTGGTCGTCACTGACCTCGTAGTAGGCACTCGGACCGCCGCCGCGCAGCACCGGTCGCGCCCGGGCCGTCTGGTAGGCCCCGTCGTCGAGTAGATCCGTGTCGATGTGCACCGCCACCACCTCGCCCAGGGTGAGCCAGCAGTCCACCGGGTTCCCCGTGTGGGTGGTGAGCCGCACGACCTGGCTGACCCGGCACTCGAAGCTCACCGGAGCCCCGACCACCCGGTCTGGGTCACCTCCGCCGAGGCCGTTCCGCTCAGCCCAGCGAGCTCGAACTCGTCCACCTCCGGTCCGACGGTGGCGGAGGTGACGTTCATCGCCTCGGCCTGAACCCGGGTGGCGAGGTTCCAGGTGAACTCACCCGTCTACGGCGCCAGGTTGCGGACCCCGGCGCCCGACAGGCTGCTGATCCAGCCGATCGGGCGGGGCGCGACAATCGCGTTGAACGGGTCGTGGGGGAGCCGGTGGCCCTCGCTGGGGCGGTAGAAGTGCTCGGGCATGCCACCCAGCCTGCCAGTCGGCCTGCGGCGGTGCCGACCCGAGCGTTCCGTCAGAGCAGCTGGGTCAACATCCCGGTGTCCACGTCGTAGAGGAAGCCACCGACCAGGGCACGATCCCCGACGTGCGGGTGGTCCCGAAGGGTCTTGACATCCTCCGCCAACCGGGCCTGTTGATCGGTGGACGCCCCGATCGTCAGGTCGGACACGTCCGCGCCGGTGCGCTCACGGACCTTGGCCACGATGTCGGCATCCTCGCCGCTGGCCATCGCGCACCGGGTGTGCGGCACGATCAGGATCCGCGTCACCCCCAGCAGGTGCACCCCGAGCACGCAGCCCACCAGGGCGTCGGGGGTGAGCCGGCCACCCGGCGTACGGATGATCTTCGCGTCGCCGACCCGGAGCCCGATCATCTCCAACGGCTCGATCCGGGAGTCCATGCAGGTGACCATGGCCACGCCGGCGTGGGCGATGCCGTCGAAACCGGCGTGGGAGAACTGGGTCTGGTAACCGACATTTCGGGTCAGCAGGTCGGCAAAGCCGCGCGTCGAAGGGCGAGTCTGCTCGGTCATGGGCGCAGCGTAGAAGACCTTTGTTACGGCAGCGCTCCGGTCCGGGCCCCGGACACGGCGGCGATCGGCTGTCCGGCCGGGCTCCCGGAACCGTCGCGACGACCGTCGGCAGGGGGGAGCTCGACCGGCGATCCGCTGCTGGCCGCGGCCCACGCCGGAGCGGGTCCGACCCAGCCCAGCAGCAGGGTGTCCTCGCCGCGTAGGAAGCGGTGGCACCGTACGCCGCCGGTGGCCCGACCCTTGGCCGGATACTCGGTGAACGGGGTGACCTTGACGGTTCCGGCGTCGGTCCCGGGCAGGGCACCGGAGGTCCCGGCCACCGTCACCAGGACCGCGGCCTGTGGATCGGTCGTCGCCTCGGATCGGACCGGGCCGAAGAACACCGCCCGAGCTCCCGGGCTCAGGTTGATCCCGGCCACGCCGCCCCCGGAGCGCCCCTGCGGGCGGACCGCCGAGGCCGGGAAGTGCAGCAGCTGGGCGTCGCTGGAGACGAAGACCAGCTCGACGTCGGTGCTGGTCAGCTCGACCGCGCCGACCACCGAGTCCCCGGCTTCCAGCCGGAGCAGGTCCCAGCTGTCCTTGTTGACCAGCTCGGCGTTCACCCGCTTGACCACCCCGTTGGCCGTGCCCAGGGCCAGCCCGAATGAGCTCTCCGCCAGGGTGGTGAGCCCGAGCACCCGCTCGCCGGGGGCCAGGGTGACCAGCTCGCTGACGTGGGTGCCGCCCTGCAGGTTGGGTGCCTGAGCCGTGCTCGGCACGGTGGGGAGGTCGAGCGCGTTGATCCTGACGCACCGACCGGTGCTGGTCAACAACCCGAGGTCGCCCCGGGCGGTCCCGATGATCTTGGCGGTGAGCACGTCATGGGCGGCCCGTGCGGCGCCGGCGCCGAGCGGGTCGGCGTGACTGGTCCGGGCCAGCAGGCCGGCGGAGGACAGCAGCACCCAGCACGGGTCGTCGGCCACCTCCAGCGGCGCGGCGGCGGCGCTGCTGGCCACCCCGCCGGCGGCCAGCAAGATGGTGCGCCGCGGCGTGCCGTGGCGGCTCGCGATCTCGGCCAGGTCCTGCCCGACCAGGGTGCGGAGCCGCTGGTGGTCCTCCAGGATCTCGGTCAGTTCCGCGATCGTCGTGGCCAGCTGATTCTGCTCGGTCTCCAGCTCGAGGGTGCTGAACCTGGTCAGCCGGCGCAGCGGCATCTCCAGGATGTAGCTGGTCTGGGTCTCGGTCAGCTCGAAGGCTGACGTCAGCCGGTCCCGGGCCATCGCGGTGTCGTCGGAGGACCGGATGATCGCGATCACGTCGTCGATGTCCACGATCGCGATCAGCAGACCCTCGACCAGGTGCAACCGGTCCCGCGCTCGGGTCCGGGCGAACTCCGTACGCCGCCTGGTCACCTCGTAGCGGTGCTCGAGATAGACGGTGAGGAGCTCGCGCAGGGTCAGGGTCCGCGGCTGCCCCTCCACGAGGGCGACGGCGTTGATCGCGAAGTTGTCCTCGATCTTGGTCTGCTTGTAGAGCTGCTCCAGCAGCACCTCCGGGTTGAAGCCGTTCTTCACCTCGATCACCAGCCGGGTGCCGTTCGTGGTCAGGTCCGTCAGGTCCTTCACGTCGGCGATGCCCTGCAGCTTGCGGGCGGTGACGAGGGTCTTGATCTGCTCGATGACCCGTTCCGGACCGACCAGATAGGGCAGCTCGGTGATCACGATGCCCTTGCGGCGGGGGTGCACCTGCTCGATCCGCGCCGTCGCCCGGATCCGGAACGAGCCCCGGCCGGTCAGGTAGGCGTCGCGGACGCCGTCCAGGCCGATGATCTTGCCTCCGGTGGGCAGGTCCGGGCCGGGGACGAAGCGCATCAGCTCGTCTACGGTCGCCTCCGGCCGCGTGATCAGGTGCCGTAAGGCCTGCACGACCTCGACCAGGTTGTGCGGCGCGCAGTTCGTGGCCATCCCGACGGCGATCCCGGAGGCGCCGTTGACCAGCAGGTTGGGGAAGGCCGCCGGGAGCACCGTGGGCTCGGTGTCCTTGCCGTCGTAGTTGGGCTTGAAGTCGACGGCGTCCTCGTCCAGCCCGTCGGTCATCGACAGGGCCGCCGGGGCCATCCGGCACTCGGTGTAGCGCATGGCCGCCGGCCCGGAGTCCAGGGATCCGAAGTTCCCGTGACCGTCGACGATCGGTAGCCGCATCGTCCAGGGCTGTGCCGTACGAACCAGGGCGTCGTAGATCGCGGTGTCACCGTGCGGGTGGTACTGACCCATCACCTGGCCGACGACCCGAGCACACTTCACGTGGCTGCGGTCGGGCAGGATGCCCATCTGGTCCATCGAGTACAGGATCCGGCGTTGCACGGGCTTCAGACCGTCGCGGGCATCAGGCAGCGCCCGGGAGTAGATGACCGAGTAGGCGTACTCCAGGAAGCTGGTCTGCATCTCCGAGGACACGTCGATGTCGACGATGCGCTCGGTGAAGTCGTCGTCGGGTGGAGCGGACGGGGTACGGGCCATCTCGGGTGCAGGTCTCCTTGCCGGTGGTGCCTGAGGCGATTCTGTCCGTCAGGAGAGGAACGGCTCCAGCCGCTTGGCCAGGTACCGGCGGGAGTCCATCTCATGGGCGTAGAGCAGCCCGTAGGTGAACCCGTTGTGACCGGGCAGGTCGCCGGCCTTGCTCGCGACGGCCCTGAGGAAGGCGGCGGTGACCACGCTGTCCTGATAGTCGCCGAGCACCTCCTGGAGCTCCTTGCGGGCAGCGATGACCTTGTCGGCCTTGGCCCCGAGGACGGGTTGGGCGAGCTCGGCGGCGTAGCGGTGCCGCTTCCCGGCCTTGCGAGCGCGGTGCAGGAGCTCATCCGCACCGCTCTGATCGGCCCCCGGGGCGGCGGACCCTTCGGCCGCGACCGCGTCGGCCAGCCGGCGGCGGAGCTTGTTGTCCGCGCGTTTGACGAAGGTGCTGACCTTGGTCGCGGGTGCCTGCGCGCCGTCGGTCAGGGGCGGAGCGCTGCGCCACAGTTCGAGCATCGTCAACAGGTGTTGGTAGCGCTCACCCTCCAGGGCCACGCGCACCGTCTCCCGGGCAGGTTTGCGTTGGGCCCCGATCTCGGCCCGCAGCTGCGACTCGACCGGACCGAGCACCAGCTCCGGTGCCAGGTCGGCGATCGCCGCCCGCAGCCGGTTCTCCAGGACATCCAGGTCACGGACCTGGCCCAGCAGTCCGGCGAACCAAACCAGCTCCTCCTCCAGGAGTCCTGCCTGGGGCACGTCGACCAGCTCCCCGAACACCCGCAAGGTGCTGCGCAGGCGGCGTACGGCGACGCGGGTCAGGTGGATGACATCCGCACTCGTCCGGAGCTGGCTCTCGGCCCTCAGGATGACGTTGCACTGCTCGCTGATGTAGCTGGCGACGAGATCGCGCAGCGTCTGGGTATCCCGGCTCATTCGACGTCGGACCTCCACGATGGTGTTCACGACGTTCGATCCTACTTCTCCGGGGCCACCAGGTCCCGGCTGTGCTCCGGCCGTGGTCACCGCAGGGGGTGCGGCACGCAGTTGAGGTCGAGCCACGCAGTTAGGGTCGAACATGGACCGGCGGCACCTGGAGTACTTCCTCGCCATCGTCGACTCCGGCAGCTTCACCCGGGCGGCGGCGTCGCTGAACCTGACCCAGCCGTCGTTGTCGCACGCCATGTCGGCCCTGGAACGGGAGCTGGGCTCGGCCTTGTTCGAGCGCATCGGGCGAGGCGTCCGGATGACCCCGGCCGGCGAGTCCCTGGTCGAGCCCGCTCGCCGGGTGCTGCGCGCGTTCGGAGTGGCTCGGGGCGCAGTGCGTCGAACGGCCGACGGAGGGCAGGGCCGGCTGGCCATCATGGCCAACACGTTGTGGGCGGTGGATCCGCTGGTGAGCATCATCGGTGAGTTCCGCCAGCTGCACCCCGGTGTGCAGCTGGTGGTCGGGGATCCAGTGTCGCGCTCCGACGTGCTGGACCGGGTGCGCTCCGGGGAGTTCCATTTCGGCCTGGTGGACGGGATCGCTCCGTCGGGGATCTTGCGCAGCCGGCGGCTGGTCGAGCACGAGCTGGTCGCCGTGGTCCCCGCGCTCAGCCTCCGTTCCTCGACCCGGGTGGAGGTGGCGGACCTGCTGCCGCTCGGTCTGATCAGCACCCCCCGCGGGACTGCCCTGCGCAGCCTGGTCGACGAGCAGCTCGAGCGGGCCGGTCAGCCGGGTGACGTGGCGGTGGAGACGGCGCACCTGGCGTCGGTGATCCCGCTGGTGCTGGCCGGAGCCGGTACGGCGCTGCTGCCCGCCGGCCTGGCGACCGAGGCGGCGTCGAAAGGAGCCCGGGTGCTCAGCCTGCAGCCCCCCTCCGTAGCCGCCGTGTCCCTCGTCTGGAGGGCGCACTCACTATCCGGTCCGGAACAGCACTTCCTGGCCGTGACCGAAGACATGTTCGGCGGCCCCGGCGCCGTCCAGGGTGGCTGACGGCCAGATCTGGCTCCTCAGGCAGCGCAGGTATTAGCCAGATCTATAGAAGCAATCACCATATTTCTTGTGACGACTGTGTTGGTGACGCGCACAACTGAGATAGGACCTGGTTTGCTTGGCCTCGAACCGGCCGTGGCCGGCTGAGGCCACACGGAAAGTGATTACCTACATCTATGGCCCCGGGAGGATTTTTGCCGCACGAGCACCACGATCACGGGCACCACGATCACGGGCACCACGATCACGGGCACAGGCATGGCCAGTTACCCGGCGGGGGTCACTCCCACGCGCACATGTGCGGTGGGTTGGACCACCACTCAGCTGACTACACCCCGACGCAGCGAGCCGATCTCGACCTCGTGCTGGCCTTCAACCGGCGGATGTCGGATGCCATCAACGATCGGCTGGACGTGTCGGGCACCGAGGAGTTCCTGGACCCCGACCCGCTGCGTTACATGTGGGTCGACGAGGGTCAGGGCCAGATCGGCACGGTGATCGCCAGCGCGCACCAGATCCTGGACTCGGCTCTCGTGCTGGAAGGACACCAGCGGCGCGGGGTCACCGCGGTCCCGGGGTCGCACTTCGCCGCCCGGCCCAGCACGGCGACCGGACCGGATGCAGCCCGGCTGACGGCCTGGATCGAGTGGCGGGAGGGGCAGGGCGACGTGGTGCAGGCCGCGTACCAGCCGGCCGGGTCCTCGGATCCGCCCGAGCCAGTCGTGGTGTCCGGCGAGGTGGCCGACGTCTTCCGGCCCACCTCGCTGATCTCCAGCACCGGTGTGCCGTGGATCTTCTTCGGCCGCTCAGGCGCCGGCCAGGTGGAGGTGTGGGCGACCACGTACGTCGCTGCGGACGGGACCGGGGCTCCGCGCTGGACCACCCCCGAGGTGGTGAGCACCTCCGAGCACCCGTCCTTCAACCAGGAGGTGGCCACGTACGCCGACGGCCGCGTCGAGCTGTGCTGGCAGGGTCGCGACTCCGAACGCTTCGGGATCTTCGCGCGCACCCACGCGGACGGTTCCTGGGGTCCGGCCTCGCTGGTCAGCACCGGGGTCGAGGGCAACGTCTGGGACCCCGCCGTGGCCGTCTACGCCGACGGCGCCGTGGCGTACGCGTGGTCGGAATACCAGGCCGGGGCCTATCGGCTGGTGGTGCGGCAGCGGAGTGCGGCCGGGGTCCTGGGCGAGCCCCGGGCCATCACCTCGGGTCGCGACTACGCCCTGCACGCACACCTCGCGGTGACCCGTTCACCGGCGACAGGGGACCAGCAGCTGTGGTGCGCCTTCGACCTGATCACCGTGGGCGGTCACGGCGGCAGTGGTCCGACCAAGCTCCGGCCGTCGGCCGAGGTGGGGGCGGACCCCACGGTGGTCGAAGGGATGCGGCAGCCGGGCGCCAGCGTGCCGCCGGAGCTGCTGCCGGAGGTGTCGGCCTCGATCCGGGTCGTCGCGGTCGGCGCCGACGGGGTCTACGCCCCACCGGGGGACCTGGCGCCCGCGCTCGACGTCGTCCCGTCCGGTCTGCCCAAGCTGGTGGCGACCGGCGACGGCGGGCTGGCGCTGACCTACCGGGTGCACCGCAAGCTGCCGCTGATGACCTACTACTGGGAGGTGGCGACCCAGGTGCTCGGGCCCGACGGTTGGCTGCCACCCACCACCTTCAGCGGGACGGACGGCACCCTGGAGGAGCCGAGTATCGCGGCCACCGCCGGCGGTGCGGTGATCTCGGCGCAGACCGACGCCCGGTTGCAGGTGGCCCTGGACTGGACCGAGGGTTTCGGCGGCCGCGAGTGCCCCTACCTGATGGAGCACCAGGGCTCGATCATCTGGCACGGTGTGCACGGGGTCGGCACGGTGGTGACGGCCGAGATCACCTCCGCCGGTCCGGTGCCCGGTCTGGGGCGCTGCGAGCAGGTGCAGGTGCACTCCGACGTACGACGAGAGGCCCGGCGCTGGTACTCCGCCGAGGACCGGGAGCGCTACGTCGCCCGCATCCCTTCAGGCCCTTCGACAGGCTCAGGCCCTTCGACAGGCTCAGGGAGCGGGGACAGGGAGTACACCCTCTACTGGGGCGACCTGCACCGGCACTCGCTGGTCAGCCGCTGCACGGCCGGCGACGAGCCGTCGCTGGAGGACTTCTACCGCTACGCCTGGGACGTCTGCGAGTACGACTTCTGGGCCGTGACCGACCACTCGGAGAACTCCAGCGAATACCAGTGGTGGAGCATCCAGAAGATCGCGGACCTGTTCCGGATCGACGGGCGCTTCGTGCCGCTGTACGGCTTCGAGTGGACCTCGGCCGACTCGGGCCACCAGAACGTGATCTACGGCGACGTGGAGCGGGGCGCCCCGATCTTCTCGGCCTTCGCCGAGGGCTCGACCGACCCGGCCGGACTGTGGGAGGGCCTGGAGCAGCACCCGCGCTACCCGGCCATCACCATCCCGCACCACCCCGGATCGGCCATGGTGCACAACGACTGGGACTACCACCATCCCGACTACAGCCGGTTGGTGGAGATCTTCCAGGCCTGCCGCGGCAACTACGAGGCGCTCGGCGCCTTCCGGCAGTACTCCGACGCGACGATGGAGGGGACCTTCGTCCTGGACGGTCTGCTGCGCGGCCACAAGTTCGGCCTGATCGCGTCTTCGGACCACGGGCACGGCGCCAGCTACGTCGGGGCCTTCGCGACCGGGCTGGACCGGGCCGGGGTCTTCGACGCGCTGCACAGCCGTCGGACTTTCGCCGCGACCACCCGGGACGTGCTGGTCGACGTACGACTCACGGTCGGTCCGGACGGCACCGAGGCCTTCATGGGCGAGGAGATCACCGCCGCCGGACTCCGTACGCTGCGGGTGCACACCGAGGGCTACACCGAAGTGGCCCGGGTCGAGATCGTGCGCAACGGCGAGGTCGTGCACGTCACCGCGCCGGACGTGGAGCGACCCGCCGGTTGGCTCGCCCTGGACCTCCGCCTGGAGTGGGGGGAGAGCGACCTCACCACGGCTTGGGACGGGATCGCCCGGATCTCCGGCGGCGAGATCGTCCAGTCGCCGTTCTGGAGCCCGGCGGTCGTGCACGTGAGCAGCACCGAGATCGGCTGGGCGAACACCACCAAGAGCTTCGGTGAGCTCTACGGCGCCCAGCGCGGCGACATCGAGTTCAGTGTGATCGGGCCGCCGGACGCGGTGCTGTCGGTCGAGCTCGAAGGTCGCCGGGCCGAGCTGATCCTGGCCGACCTGCAGGCGTCCGCGGTGCACGTCGTCCCCGGTGGCCGCGGCACCTTCCGGGTGCAGCCCGGGGTCGGGGCCCTCACCGGGCTCGGAACGCGCGAGCTGGACGTGGAGTTCACCGACGAGGACGCCGGCCCGGCCTTCTACTACGTCCGCAGCTATCTGGTCGACGGTGAGATGGCCTGGTCGTCGCCGATCTGGGTGACGCCGACCGACGCACCCGACCCGATTCCCGCCAGCGTCCTTCGACCGGCCGACGGTGCGTCGCCGAGTGGGTGATTCCGGTAGCCAGATGTCACCTCGTGCGACATCTTTCGACCAGTCGGTGTCGATCTCGCGTCCCCAGGTCGTGGGTCTGTCCGGTCGCCTCCTCCGGCGGGGGTCAGGTCTGAGCGTGGCCGATCTCGAGGGCCGCGCCCACGGCGAGGGCGCCGAGGGCCGGCAGCCGGTCCGCGGTCACCCGGACGTCCGGGCCCCAGACGCTGACCACGGCCAGAGCGAGCCCGGAGCTGTCCAGGACCGCCGCCGAGACCCCGTGCAGGTGCGCCTCCAGCTCACCACGGCAGGTGGCGTAGCCACGGCGGCGGGTGAGCGCCAGTTCGGTCGTGAGCGTGTCATGGTCGGTGATGGTGGCGGCGGTGTGAGTCACCAGCTCCACCGGCAGCAGCCGGCGCCGCTCTCCGGCGCTCAGCGACGCCAGCAGCGCTTTGCCGGTCGACGTGGCGTGCAGCGGCACCGTACGTCCCAACCACGCGGCCGAGACGATCGCCGACGGGCGCACCTCGTCGACGTAGGTCAACTCCGGGCCCCGCAGCACGGCGAGATCGGCGGTCTCTCCGGTCGCCGTCGAGAGCTGCAGCAGCACGGGGTGGGCGGCAGCGATCAGAGCGTCCAGACCGACCGATCTGGCGATCTCCGTCACCGCCGCCCCGACCGACCACCGCCCGGTTCCCCGGTCGTACGTCACCATGCCGCGGGTCTCCAGGGTGCTCAGGATCCGCCAGGCGGTGGCCCGGTTGAGCTGACAGGTCAGGGCCAGGGATGCCGCCGTGGACCCGCGGCCGGACGCGGCGGCCACCGCCTGCAGCAAGACGACGGCCCGGTCGACCGACTGCACTCGCGACGCCCGCGGGTGTCCATCGTCTTGCTGCGGTGTAACAGAAACCCGCATCGCGCCCTCAATTCCGGCGATGTGCTTGACGCGTCATCGGCGTCATCTTATGTTCGCATTCTAAATGGAAGGTGTTCGCATGACGAACTCACACAGCAGTATCGGGGATCACAGCCTGTCGCGTCGACGGGTCCTGGGGTACCTGGGTCTGGCGGCGGCCGGCGTGTCCGGGGTGGGAGGGCTGGCGGGTTGCGGCGGCGGTAACGGCGGCGGCAGCGGCGACGCCAGCGGCAGCGCAGGGGCGCAGAAGACCGGCGGCGTCTTGACCCACGGGGCCACCGGCGGCAGCGGCAAGGACACCATCGACCCGCACGTTCCGGTCACCAACCCCGACATCGCCCGGGTCAACAACCTGTACGAGCCGCTGCTCTTCTGGGACAGCGACTACAAGCTGGCCCCGGCGCTGGCGCAGTCGGTCGAGCCGTCGAAGGACGGCACGACCTGGACCATCACGCTGCGCGACGGCGTCACCTTCCACAACGGCAAGCCGTTGACCGGCGAGGACGTGCTGTTCTCGATCCAGCGGGTGGCCGATCCCAAGGCCCCCAAGCCGGCCGGCGGCCAGCTCGCCCAGATCGTGGACTTCGCGCGGAGCAAGACGTCCGGCGCGACGGTCACCCTGGCCCTGAATCAGCCTTACGCGATCCTGGACCAACTGCTCGCCGAATACACCCTGGGCATCATTCCCACCGACTTCGACGTCGCGAAGCCCGTGGGGACCGGACCGTTCTCGTACGAATCGTTCACCCCGGGCAAGACCAGCACCTTCAAGAAGTTCCCGGGCTACTGGGGCACCCCGGCCTTCGTGGACAGCCTGGTGATCCAGGACTTCGCGGACGACAACGCCAAGGTCAACGCCCTGCTGGCCGGCCAGGTCCAGACCATCGACAACCTGCCGACCAACCTGATGGACGCGCTCAAGGCGCAGGGCGGCGCGGCGCTGGAGTCGAACACCGGGGCCTGGGTGCCGTTCACCATGCGAGTCGACACGGCGCCGTTCGACGATGTCCGGGTCCGACAGGCCATGCGGCTGATCGTCGACCGGCAGCAGATGATCGACCAGACGCTGAGCGGCTTCGGCGAGATCGGCAACGACCTGTACGCCCCGTTCGACCCGGCGTACGCGGGCAAGGAGTTCCCGCAGCGCCAGCAGGACATCGAGCAGGCGAAGTCGCTGCTCAAGGCGGCCGGCCGGGAGGGCCTGCAGGTCGAGCTC